>Ga0209369_1000227_pt1 | contig 113483 bp, 102 predicted proteins | sample EBPBio142010_DNA_FD_185865 | JGI IMG/M metagenome (GOLD analysis project Ga0209369, IMG submission 185865) | Wastewater treatment Type I Accumulibacter community from EBPR Bioreactor in Madison, WI, USA - Reactor 1_10/4/2010_ DNA (SPAdes)... | ecosystem: Engineered > Bioreactor > EBPR >...
TCAGCATCGAGGGGTTGAGCGAGGTCATCGGCTCCTGGAAGACCATGCCGACCTTGGAGCCGCGCATGGCGCGCAGGTCCTTCGGGCTCATCGCCATCACGTCCTGGCCGTCGAAGCGGATCGTGCCTCCCTCCAGCCGGACCGCCGGCGGGATGAAGCCCATCACGGCACGCGCCGCCAGCGTCTTGCCTGAGCCGGATTCGCCGACGATGCCGACGATCTCGCCGGGGAAGACCTGGAAGGAGACGTCGTTGACCACGGTCCGGCCGGAGCCGCCGATCTTCAGCGTGAGACCGGAGACATCGAGAAGGGGTTTGGTGGTCATCGCGAGCCCCTCATCCGCGGATCGAGCCTGTCGCGCACGGCGTCGCCGAGCAGGTTGATGCCGAGCAGGGTCAGCGAGATGCACAGGCCCGGGAAGATGCCGAGCCAGACGGCCTGGCCGATATAGGGCCTGGAACCCGCCAGCATGTTGCCCCAGGTCGGGGCCGGCGGCGGCACGCCGAGGCCGAGGAAGGAGAGCGCGCTCTCGGCCAGGAGCACATAGCCGAACATCGAGGTCGCCAGCACGGTCAGCGGCGCGATGCAGTTCGGCAGGATGTGGCGGGCCATGGTGAAGCCCTCCGAGTTGCCCATCACGCGTGAGGCCGCGATGAACTCGCGCTCGCGCAGCGACAAGACCGTGCCGCGTACGACGCGGGCGACGGACGGCGTATAGGCGATGCCCAGCGCAACGATGATGCCGTATTTGTTGGCGCCGACCACCGCGAGCAGGCCGAGCGCCAGGAGGATGCCGGGGAAGGCGAGCAGCGCATCGTTGAAGGCCATGATGATGCGGTCGGTCCAGCCGCGCATATAGCCGGAGAACAGGCCGATCGTGGTACCCGCGATGACGGCGAGCGTGACGGTCAGGATCGAGATCCAGACCGAGGTCGCCGCTCCCGCCATCAGGCGCGAGAGCACGTCGCGGCCGAACTCGTCGGTGCCGAGCCAGTGCAGCGCGGAGGGCGCCGCGAGCTTCTCGCGGAAGGAGAGCTTGAGCGGATCATAGGGCGTCCAGAGCGCGCCGATGCAGGCGGTCACGAGCAGGATGCCGATCAGCGTGCCGCCGACGATCGCATTGGGGGCGGGGAGCTTCATGCGGCTGGCCTTCTTCACGGAGGCGCCGGTGCTCGGGGTGCTGTTGCTGGTCATGGTGCCGTCGCTGCTCATTGTGCGGTCACCCTTGGATCGAAGACCGGGTAGCAGAGGTCGATGACGAGGTTCACCAGCACATAGGTGAAGGCGACGAAGAGCATGCAGCCCTGGATCACCGGATAGTCGCGGGCGAAGATCGCATCGACCAGCAGACGCCCGAGGCCGGGAATGGTGAAGACCGTCTCGACCACCGCGATGCCGCCGAGCAAGTTGCCGAGTACCAGGCCGATCAGGGTCCAGGTCGGGCCGAAGGCGTTCTTGAAGGCGTGGCGCCACAGCACGGCGCCCTCCGACAGGCCCTTGGCGCGGGCATGGGTGATGTAGTCGAGGCGGAGCACCTCGAGCGTCGAGGCGCGCGCCATGCGCAGGATCACGCCGATCTCGTGCAGGAACAGCGTCAGGATCGGCATGACCAGATAGAGGATGCCGGCCCAGGGGTTCTCCGCGATCGAGACATAGCCGACGACCGGCAGCCATTCGAGCTTGAGCCCGAAGAACAGCAGCAGGAGCAGGCCGAGCCAGAAGGTCGGGATCGAGAGCAGGAGCGTCGCGGTCGCGACGAGGCCGAGATCGAGCGCGGAATCCTGCTTCCAGGCGGCGATGACGCCGGCCGGCACCGCGACGCAGCTCGCCAGCAAGACCGCGACGAGCACGATCTGGGCGGAGACCCAGAAGCGCTGCAGGATCAAGGGCAGCACCGCCTGCTGCGACGAGATCGACTGGCCGAAATCGCCGCTCACGACATTGCCGATCCAGATCCCGAACTGCACCGGCAGAGATTGATCGAGACCGAGCCGGGCCCTGAGATCGGCCAGGCTCGCCGGCGTCGCGAGATCCCCCAGCATCAGCTGAGCCGGATCGCCCGGGATCAAACGGATCAGAACGAACACCGACACCGCAACAATCAGCAGCGTCGGCAAAGCCATCCCTATCCGCGTCAGCGCAAACCGAAACATCAAAGGCCCTCCCAAGCCTTGGAAACCGACCCCGCCTCACGGCAGGGCCGGAAAACCCGTCACTTCGAAACGCTCACTTCCCAAAGACGCAGCTGGGACGCCCAGGGCGTCACGCCGCTCACCTTCTTCGAATGGGCGATGATGTCGAGGTCGTTATGGGTGAAGATGGTCGGGACCTCATCGATGAAGCGCTTGTGCAGGTCGTCGAAGATCTTCTGGCGCTCAGTGGTATCGGTGACCACCATCGACTTCTGGATCAGGGCGAGCGCCTCCGGCTCCTCCCAGATCTTGCGCGGCTGCTTGTCCTTCGGGCCGGCGATCTGCTCGAACCCGAGTGCGGGGTCGAAGCGACTCGAATAGGAGAAGGACTGCATCTGGTAGTTGCCCTTGTTGTAGCGATCGAGCTGCGTCGCCCATTCCAGCACCTCGATCTCGGCATTGATGCCGACCGCCTGCATCATCGCCTGGGCGATGACGGCGGTGTTGAAGCTCGGCACGCTGGAGCGCTTGTTGGCGAGGATCGTGATCTTCTCGCCCTTGTAGCCGGCCTTCTGGAGCAGCGCCTTGGCGGCGGCAGGATCGTATTTGAAGCCCTGCTTCTCGGCCTCGCCATAGTATTTCGAGGTCGTGTAGACCGGCGAGTTGTTGGGCTTGCCGAGGCCGTTGGTGACGTTGGCGACGAGTTCGGGGAAGTCGATCGCGGCCGCGATCGCCTGGCGCAGCGCCTGGTTCTTCATCACCGGGTCACGCGTCTGGATGATCAGGCTGTGGCGGACCGGGTTCGGCGCGATCGCCAGCGTCAGGTTCGCAGCCTTCTTCAGGTCGGGAACGTCCGATTCCGGCATCAGCGCCATGTCGAGCGAGCCGGCGAGGAGGCCGGCCTTCACCGTCGCCGCGTCGGGGATGACCATGAAGCGGGCTTCCTTCACCAGCGGACGCTTCGAGCCGATATAGCCGTCGCGCTTGTCGCCCTTGGGCGAGGCATACTGGTCGAAGGCAAGGAGCTGGACCGACTGGGCGCGCTTCCATTCGCCGAGCATGAAGGGGCCGGTGCCGATCGGCTTGTCCCAGCTGCCATCGGCCTTGACCGAGTCCCGGTGGAGCACGGCGGTGCCGCCGCAATCGGCGCGGGCGAGCGAGTCGAGGAAGAGGCCGTTCGGCTCGTTGATCTCCATCACGACGGTGTCGGCGTCCGGAGCCGAGATCTTCTCGACCTTGAGGCCGTTGCGGCCGTCGAAATCCGACAGGCAACGCCAGTCGGTCTTCGGGTCCATGTAGCGGGTCCAGCTCCACAGTACGTCGGCCGAGGTCATGGTCGCGCCGTTATGGAACTTCACGCCCTTGCGCAGGCGGAAGGTATAGGTCTTGCCGTCAGGCGCGATCTCGACCTTCTCGGCGAGAAGCGGGCCGACCGAGCCGTCCTCGGCATAGCCGACGAGACCCTCGACCATGTGCAGCACGACGGAATCGGTGTTGCCGTCGCGGTTCACGCCCGGATTGGTCGAGCGGATATCGGCGTTGAGCACGGCCGTCAGCGTCTGGGCCTGGAGCGCGCCGGCCGAGAGGGCGAGCGCGGCGGCGGAGACAAGGAAGCGCTTCATGATGTTTCCCCTGTTGTTCTTTTGACCGTTCAGCCGGCCTTGCGGGCGGCGCGGATGCGGCGAAGCTCGCCGGCGAAGAAATCCTCGACCACCGGCACAACCTTGACGCCGTCATGCGGCGTGTTCGGCACCAGGTCGAAGCGGGCGGCGATGCCGTGCTCGGCGAAGTTGTCGCGCAGGCTCGCCAGCCGTTCCGGCCGGTTGGTGCCGGCATGGTTGGCATCCGGCATCCAGTTGCGGCCGCCCGGCTTGTGAGTGATCTCCCAGGTCTCGAGATCGGCGGCGCCGACGACCATCTGCACCGCGACCTTCTGCATCGCGGGGATGTCGAGCTCCTGCCCGAAGAGATCGGCGAAGTTGCGCGTGCCGACCCACCAGTCGCGGCTGGGGTCGAGCAGGGTGACCGAGCCCGGCGCACCGATCGAGGCGCCCCAGAGCTTGTGCGGCTGCAGCATCAGGAAGCGATGGGTGAAGTGGCCGCCACCGGAATAGCCGAACAGGCCGAAACGGTCGAAGGCGATGCCGTAGCGCTCGGAGACCTCCTCGACGATCGCGAGCAGGACATGGTCGTAACGGAGGTTGCCCTCGCGCATGTATTTGAAGCCGTCGCGATAGCCGTCGCCCATCACGCCGATCGGGAAGAGCGGCGCCAGGATGATGCAGTTGTTCCAGCGGGCGAAGGCCGAGAAGGCGTCGCGATAGCCGGTGAAGCCGCGGCCTGTGCCGTGCATCGCGACGACCAGCTCCGGTTTTTCGCCGCCCTGGCCCAGGCTCGGCGGGACATAGAGGCAATAGGGGAAGCGCGCGTCGTGCTTCGAGGAATAGATCGAGGTCGGACCGTATTCGTAGAGCGCCTTGGCGCGGGCGGCCGCCTCGGTATCGGGCTTGGCGGTCTGTTCTGCCACGGCGTTCACGGCATTTCTCCTCTGGCGAAATTATTGGCGCCAATTATGTCGCATGATATGGTTGGCTTCGCAACCAACTTCTTCCGTGCCGCGCGAATCCTGCTAGAGCATCGTTCCGCCGCATGTTCGCCGACGCGGACCTTCGGTTCTTCACGCGAACCGGTGTCCAACCCGCTCGAAAATGCTTTAGAGAGCCTGCCATGACGTCCGAGCGGAAACGCAAGAACACCAGCACGCGGCGCGCCATGCTCGCCAACGAGATCGCGCAGGCGATCCGTCTGCGCGCGTTCAGGCCGGGCGAGTGGCTGCGCCAGATCGATCTCGAGGAGCGCTTCCAGGCGACGCGTTTCGACGTGCGCAGCGCGCTCGACGAACTGGCCGTGCGCAAAACCATCGAACATGTCCCGAACCGGGGCTATCGCGTCGCCGAGGTCGACCTGAAGACCTATGAGGAGATCCTCGCGACGCGCATCATTCTGGAGCGGGCGACGGCCGAAGGCGTCATTGCGCGCATCGACGATGCCGCGATCGCGCGGCTGGATGCGCTCGCGGCCCAGTTCTCCGCGGCGGTCACGACCGGCAGCCGGACCGAGCAGAGCGAGATCAATCGCGCCTTCCATCACTTCATGTATTCCTTCTGCGGCAATGCCGTGCTGGAGGAGATGATCTGGGGCCTGCGCGACCGCGGGCGCGGTTCGCAGATCACGGTGTGGAGCTCGCATGAACTGCTCCAGAAGAGCGACCGCGAGCATTTCGAGATGATGGCGGCCCTGAAGGCGCGCGATGCGGGGCGGCTGGCGGCCCTGATCGCGACCCATATCATCAAGGGCGCGCCCGTCGGCCCGGCCCCGGTCGAGCCGGGCTAGACGGCCGCCACCCTTATTTGGCGACGGCGACCTCCCAGAGACGCGGCTTGGAGGCAACCCAAGGGGCAAAGCCCCGCAGGCGCTTCGAGACGACGGCCGTGTCGACCTGATTGTAGAGGAAGATCAGCGGCGTATCGGCCAGCATCATCACATGGAGCTGGTCGAAGATCTTGCGGCGCTCGGCCTCGTCACTGACCAGCGTCGCCTTCTCGATCAGCGCATCGGCCTCGCGATTGTCCCAAACCTTGGAGGGCAATTTGTCCTTCGGGCCGGAGAACTGGTTGTAGCTCTGGGCCGGGTCGATGCGGGCGGAGTAGCTGAAGGACATCATCTGGTAGTTGCCCTTCGAGAACCGGTCGAGCTGCGTCGCCCATTCCAGGATCTCGATATCGGCCTTGATGCCGGCGGCCTGCAGCATGGCCTGCGCCATGATCGCGATCGGATAGCTCGGCACGGTCGAGCGCTTGTTGGCGATCAGCTTGATCGTCTCGCCCTTGTAGCCGGCCTCAGCGAGCAGCTTCTTCACGCGCGCGGGGTCGTGCGTGTAGCGCTTCTTCTGGACCTCGTCATAGTAGGGCGAGGTCACGTAGACCGCCGAGTTGTTGACCTTGCCGAGCCCGTTCGAGACGGCGCCGACGATTTCGTCCTGGTCGAGAGCCGCCATGATCGCCTGGCGCATGCGGACGTCGCTGAGCAGTGGGTCGCGACTCTGGAGCAGGATGCCGTGCTTGGTGGCGCTCGGCGCCGTCAGCACCTGCAGGCCGCTCTTCTTCATCTCCGGCACGTCCTCGTCCGGCACGTCGGCGACGTCGAGCGCGCCCGACATAAGGCCGGCCTTGACGGTCGCGCCGTCGGCGATGGCGAGGAACTTGACCTCGGCGGCAAGCGGGCGCTTGGAGCCGACATAGCCGTCGCGCCTGTCGCCGGCCGGGGAAGAATAGGCGTCGAAGCGCTTGAGCAGGACGAATTCGCCGCGGCGCCAGTCGGCGAGCTGGAAGGGCCCGGTGCCGACCGGCTTGTCCCAGCTCCCGTCAGCCTTGAGCGAGTCCTTGTGCAGGATCGCGACCATGGCGCAGTCGGTGCGGGCCATGGTGTCCAGGAACAGCGCGCTCGGCTTCTCCAGCTTCATCACGAAGGTCGCGGCGTCGGGAGCGGTCGCTTCCGTGACCTTGAGGCCGATGCGGCCGTCGAATTCCGGCTTGCAGCGCCAGTCGGTCTTCGCATCCATATAGCGGTTCCAGTTCCACAGCACGTCGGCCGAGCTCATCTCGGCGCCGTTATGGAACTTCACGCCCTTGCGCAGATGGAAGGTATAGGTCAGCCCGTCCTGGGAGATGTCGATCTTCTCGGCGAGGAGGGGGGCTACGGTGCCGTTCTCGCGATAGCCGACGAGACCCTCGACCATGTGCAGCACCACGGCATCGGTGTTGTCGTCGCGGTTGACGCCCGGATTGGTCGAGCGGATGTCGGCATTGAGCGCGACATTGATGGTCTGTGCCTGTGCCGCGCCGGCAAGAAGCGCGAGCGCCAGCGCAGAGGCCGAAAAGCGGATCATTCCCGTTCCCTCGTTATCGTGTCGTTCGGGCATGCCCCAGGGGGCATGCCGTGCTGTCGGGGGGGCGCGAAGGCGAGGAGGTGGCCGTTACTGGCCGGTGCTGACTTCCCAGGCGCGGGGGAGCGAGCTCAGCGTCGAGACATAGCCCTTGGTCTTGGCGCCCATCGCGCCGCCGACGATGCCGTTATAGAGCATCACCATCGGCACCTCGGCGATGAAGCGCTTGTGCAGTTCGTCGAAGATCTTCTGACGCTCGGCCTTGTCGTTCACGACCATGGACTTGTCGAGCAGGGCCTGAACCTCCGGATTGTCCCAGAGCTTGCGCGGCTGCTTGTCCTTCGGGCCGGTCATCGACTCGTAGCTGAGGGCAGGGTCCATGCGGCCGGAATAGGGGAAGGCCTGGATCGTGTAGTTGCCCTTGCTGTAGCGGTCGAGCTGCGTCGCCCATTCCAGCACCTCGATCTCGATGTTGAAGCCGACGGCCTGCAGCATCTGCTGAGCGACGACGGCGGCGTCGAAGCTCTCGGGATAGCGCTTGTTGGCGAGCATCACGATCTTCTCGCCCTTGTAGCCAGCCTCGGCCAGGAGCTTCTTGGCGGCGGCGGGATCGTATTTCCAGCCCTGCTTCTGGACCGGGCCGTAATAGGCGGAGAGCGCCGGCACGATCGAGTTGTTGGGCGAGCCGATGCCGTCGGTCACGGCGCCGACCAGCTCCTTGGAGTCGATCGCTGCGGCCATGGCCTGGCGCAGCTTGACGTTCTGCAGCAGCGGGTCGCGGGTCTGGATGATCAGGCCGACGAGGCCCATGCTGGTGACGACCGAAGTCTTGACCTTGTCGTTCTTCTTGAGCTCGGCGATGTCGGTGTTGGCGATGTCCGGGACGATATCGATATCGCCCTTCAGCAGGGCGGCCTTGGCGGTCGCGTTGTCGGGAATGACGAGGAAGCGGACCTCGTCGACCAGCGGTTTCTTGGCGCCGGTCAGGCCGTCGACCTTGCCGGGCAGCGAGGCGTAATCGGCGAAGCGCTCCAGCTTGATGTACTCGCCGCGCTTCCATTCCGCGAACTTGAACGGGCCGGTGCCGATCGGCTTGTCGAAGGAGCCGTCAGCCTTGACCGAGTCCTTGTGGAGGATGCCGGTCATGGCACAGTCGGTACGGGCGAGCGCCGAGAGGAAGAGCGCGCTCGGCTTGTCCAGGTCGAAGACGACGGTCTTGTCATCAGGCGCCGAGATCTTCTCGACCTTGACCTGGCCGCGGCCGTCGAATTCCGAGAGGCAGCGCCAGTCGGTCTTCGGGTCCATATAGCGGCTCCAGCTCCAGAGCACGTCGGCCGCGGTCAGCGGCGCGCCGTTATGGAACTTCACGCCCTGGCGGAGCGTGAAGCTGTAGCTCTTGCCGTCCGGGGAGATATCGACCTTCTCGGCCAGAAGCGGCTTCGGCAGGGCGTCCTCGCCATAGGCGACAAGGCCCTCGACCATCTGCACGACGACGCCGTCGGTATTGGCATCGCGGTTGACGCCCGGATTGATCGAGCGGATGTCGGCACGCAGCTGGATCTTGAGCGTGCTCGCCCCGGCGGCAGGGACGAGGCCGCCGCAGAGCAGCGCGGCGGCGAGGGCGGTGGTGGTGGTTCGGCGCATCATGTTCCCCTGTTGTTTTTTCGGTTGTGACGCGGTGTGACCGGATTACTCGGCTGCTTCGGCGAGCAGCACAGGCTCCTCGGTCAGGCTGTAGCGGGTGAAGACGCGGTTCTGGGCCGGCAGCGGCGCAACCTCCATGATCCCCTTGGCCGGCTGCATGATCACCATCGCGACCGTGGCCGAGAGGTTGCCCTGCTCGTTCGGGCGGGCCGGGCGGCAGACCGAATAGGGCGAGAGGAAATCGTCGAAGAAAGCCTGCTTGAGATCGTCGACGGTCAGCTTGCGGCCGGCCTCGTCGAGAAGCTTGCGGACGCGCCAGTCGCGGTAGAAGCTCTCCGGCACGCGCGGGATGCCGGTGTCCTTGATCTTGGTCAGCGCGATCTGGCCGACCCAGTGGTTGGCGTGCACGATCATGCCGTCCTGCGGGTAGAGCGGGAAGGCTTCGTCCGGGGCGCATTCGAAATCGATGCCGAAACCCCTCACGGTCGAGAGCATCATGTTGTTCGAGCAAGCCTTCGGCGTCGTCGCCACGGCCTTGATGGCGAAGGCGAGATGCTCCTGCTCCAGCACCTTGCGGCGGATCAGGGCGAGCGGCACGCCGGGCTGCGTGAAGTCACGCTCGGATTCGAGATAATTGGCGGTGATCGAGATGCCGGCCGCGTTCATGCCGCAGCGGGCGAGGCCGCCGGCCTCGACGAAGGTCAGGAAGTCCGGGCCGTCGGTGCGGCGCACGCGCAGCACGATCGCGGTCTCCGCGCATTCGGCCTTCCAGTCCCAGTTCTGGCCGTGGATCAGTTCGCCCGAGGCGCTGCGCTCCGGCAGGATGATCGCGCCGGTGCAGCCGTCGTCGAGCTCCTCCTGGGCTTCGATCGGCTTGTTCTTGACGAGGCGCGCCTTGGCGATGACCTCGGTGCGGGCATTGACCATGACGATGTCTTCGAGCGCGACGCCGGCGCCGTCGGCGATGCCGCGCATCTCCTCGATGTAATGCGCGCCGAAGGCCTCGATCTCCTTGGCAAACTCGGCGATCAGCGCCGATTTCGCCTTGGCGTCGTAGCCGAGCTCACCGAGCTGGCCGCCATAGAGCTCGATCGAACGCTTGACGCGCTGCGGCACGGCCGCGCCGTGCTGGCGGCCGCGCTCATAGGGCGTGCCCGACACATCGACGAAGGGGCAGGGCTGGACCATGGCGCACATCTTTCCGGTATGCTGACAGGAGATCGTGCTGTAATGTATTTCATCATCAACTAAAACAATCAAGGGCCTTTCCCATGGTGGCGCCGACCCGGCTGCAACAGGAGATCGCCGAACGCATCCTCCAGCTCGTGCGCGACGACGCGCTGGCGGCCGGTGCCTGGCTCAACGAGAACGCCACGGCGAAGCGGCTCGGCGTCTCGCGCACGCCGGTGCGCGCCGCGCTGGACCATCTCGCCGAGCAGGGCGTGGTGCGCCGGCACCTCAACAAGGGCATCGAGCTGATCCAGCTGCCGGCGGCGAGCGACAGCGCCAGGGCGCCGGAGACGGTCGAGCTCGCCATGGTCAAGCTGGCGCGCGAGCGCGAGAACGGCCTGCTGCCGGACGAGGTCTCGGAGCTGGAGGTGATGCGGCGCTACGAACTCGGCCGGCCCGAGGCGCAGAAGCTGCTCGCGCGGCTGGCTGATCTCGACATGGTCGAGCGCAAGCCGGGCTATGGCTGGCGCTTCCTGCACGAGCCGCGCGACAAGCGCCTGCGCGATGAAAGCTACCGCTTCCGCCTGCTGATCGAGCCGATGGCGATGCTCGAGCCCGGCTTCCAGCTCGATCCCGGCTGGATCGCCGAGATGCGGGCGCGGCATGTCGAGGCGCTGGAACGGCCCTGGCGGGATTCGTCGAGCATCGCCTTCTACGAGATGAATGCCGATTTCCACGAGGGACTCGCGGCGGCTACCGGCAACCGCTTCTTCCATTCGGCGATGCGCCGCCAAAACCAGCTCCGGCGCCTGTCGAACTACGACTGGGACCAGGGCATGGAGCGCGTGCGGGTGAACTGCGCCGAGCATATGGCCATGCTCGACCATCTGGAGGCGGGCGAGAACGAGGTCGCCTCGGCGCTGATGCGCAGCCATCTGCTGCGGGCGAGCAAGCTCAGGCGGATGACGAAAACAGAAGAGGTCGGCTAGGAAAAGCGGTTGACGCGCAACCCGTCATTGCGAGCGTAAGCGAAGCAATCCGGGGGAACTGAGCGAGCGCTTCAGCCCAGTCCCCCTGGATTGCTTCGTCGCTTTGCTCCTCGCAATGACGGAGCGATTCCTCGCTTGATGCTGCCGGATGGCTGCCTTGCCATCGCGGTGGTTGACCCGGCGGCGATTTGGGCCAGCAATGGCCACTATCCCGAATCCGACAGGTCGAGTGTCATGACTGTTCACCAGCGCCCGCAAGATCAGCGCCCCTCTGCCATCGATCCCGCCAAGCTCGACAAACTGGCAGAGGTCGCCATCCGCGTCGGCCTCAACCTCCAGCCGGGGCAGGACCTGTTCCTGACCGCGCCGGTCGCGGCGCTGCCGCTGGTCCGGCTGATCGCCGCGCATGCCTACAAGGCGGGCGCCGGCATCGTGACGCCGATGCTGGCGGACGAGGAGGTGACGCTGGCGCGCTATCGCTTCGCGCCGGATGCGAGCTTCGACAAGGCGCCGGCCTGGCTCTACAAGGGCGTCGCCGAGGCCTTTTCCGCGAATACGGCGCGGCTCGCCATCGTCGGCGACAACCCGATGCTGCTGGCGAACGAGGACCCGGCCAAGGTCGGACGCGCCAGCAAGGCCAATTCCCTGGCCTACCAGCCGGCGCTGGAGAAGATTGCCGGCTTCGACATCAACTGGAACATCCTGGCCTATCCGAGCTCGGCCTGGGCGAAGCAGGTCTTCCCGGACGATGCCGAGGAGGTCGCGGTCGGCAAGCTGGCGGAGGCGATCTTCTCGGCCTCGCGCATCGATCAGGCCGATCCGGTCGCGGCCTGGGCCGCGCATAATGCGGCGCTGCGGGCACGGCGCGACTGGCTGAACGGCCAGCGCTTCGCCTCGCTGCATTTCACCGGGCCGGGCACCGATCTGACGGTCGGACTTGCCGATGGCCATGACTGGCAGGGCGGCGCCTCGCCGGCCAAGAACGGTATCGTCTGCAACCCGAACATCCCGACCGAGGAGGTCTTCACCACGCCGCATGCGCGCCGGGTCGAGGGCCATGTCTCCAGCACCAAGCCGCTCTCCTACCAGGGCTCGCTGATCGACGAGATCCGGGTGCGCTTCGAGGGCGGGCGGATCGTCGAGGCCAAGGCCTCGCGGGGGGAGGCCGTACTGAACAAGGTACTCGATACCGACGAGGGTTCGCGCCGGCTCGGCGAGGTCGCGCTGGTGCCGAACTCATCGCCGATCTCGAAGAGCGGTATCCTGTTCTACAACACGCTCTTCGACGAGAACGCGTCCTGCCATATCGCGCTCGGGCAGTGCTATTCGAAATGCTTCGTCGATGGCGCGAGCCTGACGCCGGAGCAGATCGCGGCGCAAGGCGGCAACAAGAGCCTGATCCATATCGACTGGATGATCGGCTCCGGCGAAGTCGATATCGACGGCGTCCACGCGGATGGCCGCCGCGTGCCGGTGTTCCGCAAGGGCGAGTGGGCCTGAGCGTAGTAGGGCGCGCGTTCGTCATTCCGGGGCGGCCAAAGGCCGAGCCTGGAACTCATGAACACGACGCTGCTCCAGTCGTCATGCTCGCCCTTGTGGCGAGCATCCACGTCTTGAACATGGCCTTTGACCAGCGAAGACGTGGATGGTCGGGACAAGCCCGGCCATGACGGTACATGTCGTGTTCATGGGTTCCGGGTTCATTGCTGCGCAATGCCCCGGAATGACGGCATGGTTCCGCACTACTTAACGTTCGCCCGGAGCCAATCCCCCAGCGATGGGCGGTGATGCCCGTCGCGCCCGGTCGTGGCGGGCGCTGCGACCATCGCGTTGAGCACGGCTTCCTGCGTCGTCTCAGTGGCGGCGCGGAAGAGCGTGTCGATGCGGTTCTCGTTGAGGGCGCGCAGCGGCACGAGATCATCAGGCTGGTCGTGATCGATCGGATCCGCCGTGGTGAAGGCGACGGCGATGTCGCCGCTGCCATTGCCCCAGAAGGCGCCGAGCCGGGCGAGGCCGGCGCCGCCGCGTCGCGCGATGCGCTGAAGCTGCCGTGATTCCAGCGGTACGTCGGTGGCGATGACGAGGATGACCGAGCCGCGCTCGGCTTGCGACTTCGTCTCCGGCGGAACCGGGCGGCGGCCGTCCGGCAGGACGAGATCGCCGGCATTGCCGAAATTGGCGAGCGCAAGCACGCCGAGCGTGTGATCGGCGCCGTCGAGCGTGAAGCGGCGCGAGGCCGTGCCGATGCCGCCCTTGAAGCCGAAGGCGCTCATGCCGGTGCCGGCGCCGACCGCGCCTTCAGCGACAGGTCCGGAAGCGGCAGCATCGAGCGCGGCGAAGGCGTGGGCTTCGGTCAGTGCGCGGGCGCGGATGTCGGAGAGATAGCCGTCATTGCATTCGAGCACGACCGGATTGACCGTCCCGGTCTGCCGACCGATGTCGGGATTGGCTGCAAGCGCGCGCGTCACCAGTGCATCGAAACCGATGCCGACGCTCAGGGTATTGCCGAGCAGCAGAGGCGTCTCGATCTGGCCGAGCTCGGCGAGCTGCATCAGCCCGGCGCTTTTGCCGAAGCCGTTGATGACATCGACCGCGGCGCGGACCTTCCGGCGGAAGAGGTTGCCGTCATGCGGCAGCAGCGCCGTGAAGCCGGTGCGGAGGTCACCTTCGTTCAGGGTGAGATGACCGAGCTTGACGCCGGGCACGTCGGTGATCGCGTTGAGCGGGCCCGGCTGCAGGGAGCCGCAGGTGAGGCCGAAATCGCGAAGGCGCTGGGTCATGGCGTGGTCCGATAGAGTTAGGCTGGGTCAGCGCGGCAGGCTCGTGCCGAGCCCCTGCGCACGGGCTTTCTCGACAACGAGATGGGCGAGCGCGAGATCGGCCAGCGCCACGCCGCGGAAGCAGAAGAAGGAGCGGCTGGCCGGCGCCGTCGGATGCGGGGCGCCAGCGAGCTCCGACATGTCATGGCCGAAGCTGACGGTCGTGACCGGATTGCCGGCGGCGTCATAGGGCGCGTACGACTGCTCCAGGCTGTCGGTGGCGAGGATGTCGAAGGCCGGCAGCGTTTCCGGCAACCAGCTCCGGCCGGTATCGACGGCAGCTGCGAAGGCGACGGGCTTCAGGCGCCGCGCGTCGAGGAAGGGCGCCATGCCGGGGCCGCCCGGCACCATCGAGATCACGATATCGCTCTGCGCCAGCAGGGCGTCGGCGTCATCAAGCACCTGTGCGGCAAGTCCGGTCGAGCGCGCTGCCTCGGCGAGCCGCTGGGCCGAGGCGCGGCTGCGGCTCATGGCCAGTGCCGTCGTCAGGCCCGGATAGAGCGCGCGGAAGGCCGCGAGATGGGCATGGGCCTGCAAGCCGCAGCCGACGAAGCCGATGGTGCGCGGCGCGGGCGGCGCCAGACGGGAGGCCGCGGCGGCGGTGATTGCGGCGGTACGGATCAGGGTGATCTCGTCGCCGTCGAGGATCGCGCGTGGCATTCCCGTCGCGTAGTCGTTCACGCAGATCAGTGCGCTGACGGCGGGCAGGGCCGAGCCCGCCGCGACCGGCGCCATCGCGACCCATTTCACCGTGGCGATCTGCCGGGCGGAGGAGGCGGCCGTCATCGCCTGGAAGCCATGGCCCGGCCCGAGCATCAGCGCCGTCTTCGGAATGCTCCGGTTCAGTCCGGCGGCATGGTCGCGAAAGCCCTGCAGCACGGCTTCGCGGGCCTCGTCGGGTGAGATCGCCAGCACCCGGACATCGTCGCGCGAAAGATACAGCAGGCTGTCGCTCATCCGGTCGTCTCCATGGCGGCAGGTCGGCAAGGCCCGAAGCAGCAAGGAGGCCGGGATACAGCCAAGCCAGACCGGCGTCGAGGCGACTACCCGGTTCCCGCGCGGAAGCGAAAACCCGGTCACAGGATTGACATCTTCCTTAACTCGCGTATTTTCCCTCTTAATGCAACTCAAGTTCCATTTAATGGAACTGACGGAGTCAACCGCGATGTCCATCCTGTCGTCGGCCGTGGATGTGCTTCGCTGTTTTTCCAGTACCCGCCATGACGTGACGGTGACGGATCTGGTCGCGCTGCTGGGCATGCCGAAGAGCAATGCCTCGCGCCTGCTGCGGGCCATGCGCGACGAAGGGCTTCTGGAGACCGTCGGCGAGAGCAAGCGCTACCGGCCCTCGCTGCTGCTCAATCAGGTCGGCCATCTCTATCGTTTCGCCGCCTCGCTGATCGACCGCGCCGATGCGGTGGTCGGTAACATCTCCGACCGGATCGGCCATACCGGCTATGTCAGTGTCCGTCGCGGCACCGATATCGTCGCGGTCACCGCCCATCCCGGCCGCCATGCGCTTAGGGTCGTCACCTCGATCGGCGACCGCATTCCGGCGTTTGCCTCCAGCACTGGCCGCGCCCTGCTCGCGCGTCTGCCGGATGACGAGGTTCGTGCGCTTTATCCGGCGGGTTTCAGCGCGCCGTCCGAGACGGCGCCGCGCGACATGGACGACCTGCTAGCTCGCCTGGCCCGCATCCGCGACGAGGGCTTCGCCGAATCCCGCGACGAAGCTGTGCGCGGCGTGCGCGCCCTCTCGGTCGCTGTCGGCGATCCCGCAACCGGCGACGAGGTCGCGCTCTGCCTGTCCTTCCCGGCCGCTACGGTCGAGCCGGCCGAGCGCATTGCCATCATCCGTTCCCTTGGGGAGGGCGCCGCCGGGATCGCGGCCCTGACCCATGACAAGCGCTTCCACCCCTTGAACCTCTCAATCGCGGAGACCGCTCCATGAGCAATCGTTGGCGTATCGGCTTCGACATCGGCGGCACCTTCACCGATTTCATCCTCTACGATTCGCAGGAGCGCTCGGTCCGGCTGCACAAGCGCCTGACCACCCCTCATGACCCTTCGGAAGCGGCGCTGATCGGCCTCGGCGAACTCACCGAGATGGCCGGGATCACGCTCGCCGATGTCGGCGACATCGTCCATGGCACGACGCTGGTCACCAATGCCGTGATCGAGCGCAAGGGCTCGAAGCTCGGCCTTATCACGACGAAGGGCTTCCGAGACATCCTCGAAATGGGGACGGAGCAACGCTACGACATCTACGATCTGTTCCTGACCTTCCCCGACCCGCTGGTCTCGCGCGAGCATCGTCTCGAAGTGGCCGAGCGCACCGACCGCGACGGCAATGTGGTCACCGCGCTCGATGCGGAGGCCGTGCGCAAGGCGGCTCGCGAGCTCGAAGCCGCCGGCTGCGAGGCGATCGCGGTTTGCTTCCTCAACAGCTACCGCAACCCCGCTCATGAGCAGGAAGCCGGCCGGATCGTGCGCGAGAGCTGCCCGGAGCTGACCGTCTCGCTATCGAGCGAGGTCGTCGCCGAGATCTGGGAATACCAGCGCTTCGTCACCACGGCGGCGAATGCCTATGTCCAGCCGCTGATGCGGCGCTATCTCCAGCGCCTGGAGCGTGAGTTGGCCGCCCGCGCCTTCACGGGATCGCTGACGCTGATGCATTCGGCCGGCGGCCTCGTCTCGCCGGAGACGGCGCGCACCTTCCCGATCCGTCTGCTCGAGAGCGGCCCGGCCGGTGGCGGCCTCGCCACGGCTCTGTTCGGCGAACTTGCCGGCCATAAGGACGTGATTTCCTTCGACATGGGCGGCACCACCGCCAAGGCCTGCATGATCGAGGATGGCCGCGCCGAGATCGCGCCGATGCTCGAAGCCGGCCGCGTCAACCGCTTCGCCAAGGGCTCCGGCCTGCCGATCAAGGCCCCCGTCATCGACATGATCGAGATCGGCGCCGGCGGCGGCTCGATCGCCGCGATTGACGAGGTCGGCCTGCTCAAGGTCGGCCCGCATTCGGCCGGCTCCGATCCCGGCCCGGCCTGCTATGGCATGGGCGGCACCAAGCCGACCGTGACCGACGCCAATCTCGTGCTCGGCTATTACGATCCCGGCTTCTTCCTCGGCGGGCGCATGGCGCTCGACCTGGAGGCGGCGCGCAAGGCCGTCTCGACCGTTGCCGCGCCGCTCGGTCTCTCGATCGAGGAAGCGGCCTGGGGCATCCACAAGGTCGTCGTCGAGAGCATGGGCGCCGCCGCTCGCGTCCATCTCGTCGAGAAGGGCAAGGACCCGCGCCACTACGCCATGGTCGGCTTCGGCGGCGCCGGTCCTGCGCACGCCGTCGACGTCGCCCGCGTGCTTGGCGTCAAGCAGGTCATCATCCCGCCGGCCTCGGGCGCGGCTTCGGCGCTCGGCTTCCTCGCCGCGCCGCTCTCCTTCGACATGGTGCGTTCGCTGCCGGTCGAGTTCTCCGAGGGCTTCGACGCCGCTGCCGTCAACGCCATGCTCGGCCAGCTCGAGATCGAGGGCCGCAAGCACCTGATCGAGGCCGGGGTGACGCCTGCCGACGTCACGGTCGAGCGTACCGCCGATATGCGCCTCGTCGGCCAGATGCACGATATCTCCGTACCGCTGCCGGCCGGGGCGATCGATGCGTCGAGCCTGGAGGCCATCCGCGCGGCCTTCAGCAAGGCCTATTCCGCCCGCTACACCTCGGTCTATGAGGGCGCCCGGCTGGAGGCGATCAACTTCCGCGTTCGCTGCGCCGGCCCGGTGCCGACGCTCTCGCTCTCCGGCGCGGCCGGCGGCGGCGATGCCGCGGCCAAGATCAAGGGCACGCGCAAGGCCTGGTTCGAGGGCGGCTGGAGCGAGGCCACGGTCTATGACCGCTATGCCCTGCGCTCCGGCGACACCATCAAGGGCCCGGCGATCATCGAGGAGCGCGAGGCGACCACGATCGTCCCGCCCGGCGACAGCGTCGCCATCGACGATGTCCTGAACCTGATCATCCATGTCGGCCAGGCCAATGCGGCCGAGACGACGATCACCGCCGACATGCCGCTGGTCGAGGCCGCGCGCCGGATCGAGGCCGACCCGATCTCGCTGGAGATCATGTGGAGCCGGATGATCAACGTCGTCGAGGAGATGTGGCTGACGGTCTGCCGCACTGCCTTCTCGCTGGTGATCTCGGAAGCGCAGGACTTCGCCTGCGAACTGCTCGATCCCGAAGGCGAGACGCTGGCGCATTCGCCCCGCGCCATGCCGGTGTTCAACCTGACGCTGCCGCGCGCGGTCAAGGCACTGCTGGAGCGCTATCCGGCCGAGACGCTGAAGCCCGGGGACGTGCTGATCACCAACGACCCCTGGCTCTGCGCCGGCCATCTCTTCGACATCGCGATCGTCACGCCGGTCTTCCTCGGCGACCGCGTCGTCGGTCTGATGGGTACGGTCGGCCATGTCTCGGATATCGGCGGCACCAAGGATTCGCTCCGGGCTCGCGAGATCTACGAGGAGGGCTTCCAGATCCCGCCGATGAAGCTCTATGAGGCCGGCCGGATCAACGAGACGCTGGTGCGCCTGCTCGGCGAGAATGTCCGCAATTCCGAGCAGGTTCTCGGCGATCTCCACTCATTCGTCGCGGCCAATGCGATCGGCGCGGAGCGTCTGCAGTCCTTCCTGACCGATTACGGCATGCAGGATCTCAGGGCGCTCGCCCATGTCGTGCAGAGCCGCTCGGAGAAGGCGATGCGCGAGGCGATCCGCGCGCTGCCGGATGGCACCTATCACGGGACGGTCTCGAACAACCCGCTGGGCACGCCGATGACCTATCCGCTGGCGCTGACGGTGAAGGACGACACGATTCATCTCGACTTCGCCGGCGCCCCGCCGCAGCTGCCGCAGGGCGGGCTGAACTGCACGCTCAACTACACGATGGCGCACGCGACCTATCCGCTGAAATGCATGCTGACGCCGTCGGTGCGCGGCAATGCCGGCTGCTACCGCGCCTTCACGGTCGAGGCCCCGAAGGGCTCGATCCTGAACTGCGACAAGCCGCTGGCGGTGAACCTGCGCACCCGCACCGGCTGGTATCTGGCGCCGAACATCTTCCGCGCTTTGTCCAAGGCGGCGCCGAAGCAGGTCCAGGCCTTCACCGGCCTGCCCGTCGCGGCGAGTGTCTATGGCCGCGATGCAGTGGGCGACACCTATTCCGACATGCTCTTCTGTGGCGGCGGCCAGGGCGGTTCGGCGCAGGGCGACGGCAAGTCGGGCCTGCTCTATCCGACCTCGGCGGCGAACACTTCGATCGAGACCTTCGAATCGCGGGTGCCGGTGCTGGTGGTCGAGAAGACCTATCTCACCGATTCCGGCGGCGCCGGCCAGCATCGCGGCGGCCTCGGCCAGCGCGTGCGGCTGCGCAAGCTCTCGGATGACAGCCTGCCGACGCTGGTCTCGCTCTATCCGGAAGGGGTCAACAACCCGATCCCTGGACTGTTCGGGGGCAAGGCCGGCGGCGGAGCCTCCGGCCGGGTGATCGACGAGCAGGGCCATGTCCTCAGGGATGTCGGCACCGGCGAGCTCGTTCAGGTGACGCAGCCGCACGAGATCGTCGAGCTCGTGCTCGCCGGTGGTGCCGGTTACGGCCCGGCCTCCGAGCGCTCGCGGGATGCCATCGCCCGCGACATCGCGCTCGGGCTGGTCTCTCCGGATGCGGCCAAGCGCGATTACGGCGTGCAGGGAGCGCATGCCACGCAAGATGTCGGCGAAGCCAAGGCCGGCATCCTGGTTGCCTGAGCCGTAGAGGTCACAACGCACACGCCCGACAGGGGCCAATAAGGGGACTGAGGCATGACCAATCCAACTGAGGGGGTGCCTCAGCGGCACCCCAGCCTGTTCGAGCCGGCGACGCTGCTGCTCATCGCCGTGCTCTGCGTCTTCGGCGCGATCATCGGCATGCAGCTTCTGGTGTCGCTTGGCATCACCGCCAACACCTCGCTGATCGGCGCGCTCGCCGCCATGGCGCTGGCGCGGGTGCCGCTCGCGATCTTCGCCCGCTACCGCTCGATCCACGTCCAGAACCTGGCCCAGAGCGCGATCTCCTCGGCCACGTTCGGCGCGGCGAACAGCCTGCTCCTGCCGGTCGGCATTCCCTGGCTGCTCGGCCGGCCGGACCTCGTCCTGCCGATGCTGGCGGGCGCCTTCTTCGCGATGCTGCTCGACGCCTACCTGCTCTACCGGATGTTCGATTCCCGCGTCTTCCCGGCGACGGGCGCCTGGCCTCCGGGCGTCGCCGCCGCCGAGGCGATCAAGGCCGGCGACGAGGGCGGCCGCAAGGCGGTGCTGATGGGTATCGGCTTCGGCACCGGTGTTGCCGCCTCCTTCATCAAGATTCCGCTGGCCTGGATCGGCTTCGCGGGCTCGACCGCCGTCTCCGGCATTCCGATGTCGGCCTTCGGCGTCGCATTCATCGGCAATATCTGGGCGCTCGCGATGTTCGGCATCGGCCTGTTGCTGCGCGGCTATTCCGGCCAGCTCTTCAGCGGACCGACCTTCGAGACCCTGATCCCCAAGGGCGACCTGATGGCTGCCTATATCCCGCACGGCTTCATGATCGGCGCCGGCCTCGTCGCGCTGCTCCAGGTGGCGATGCTGCTGTTCCGCCGCAGCGAGGCCAAGGCGGGCGAAGCAACCGCGGGTGTATCGGATGCCGAAGTGAAGCGTGCGCTCGGGCTCGGCACGGTCGGCTATCTCGCGATTGCGGTGTTCATCGCCGTTGTAGGCGGGTTGATGAGCGACATGTCGATGGGCATGCTGATCCTGTTCGTGCTCTACGCCGCCTTCGCGGCCTATGTGCATGAATTGATCGTTGGCCTCGCCGCGATGCATTCCGGCTGGTTCCCGGCCTTCGCGGTGGCGCTGATCACGCTGATCATCGGCATGCTCATCGGCTTCCCGATGCCGGCGCTGGCGCTGCTGGTCGGCTTCTCGGCTGCGACCGGGCCTGCCTTCGCCGACATGGGTTATGACCTCAAGGCCGGCTATCTACTGCGCGGCAACGGCGGCAACCCCGCCTTCGAACTCGAGGGCCGCCGCCAGCAGCTCTTCGCCGCGATGTTCGCCTTCGTCGTGGCGGGCGCGGTGGTGCTGGTCTCCTACCAGTCCTTCTTCGACCAGAACCTCGTCGCTCCCGTAAACAAGGTCTATGCCGCGACGATCAAGGCCGGCGTCGCGCCGGGCGTGGCGTGGCAACTCTGCCTCTGGGCGATTCCCGGCGCCATCCTGCAGTTCATCGGCGGGCCGAAGCGGCAGATCGGCGTGCTCTTCGCCACCGGCCTGCTGATCAACTTCCCGATGGCGGGCTGGGCGGTTCTGGCCGGTATCCTCTGCCGGATCATCTGGGAGAAGCTGCGCGGTGCGAGCGGCGAGGGCGACATGGAGGTCTTCGCGGCGGGCGTGATCGCGGGCGATGCGATCTTCTCCTTCTTCGACTCCGTCTCGAAGAACTTCTGGAAGCGCTGAACGAGACAGGCCCCGAGGCGATTGCCCCGGGGCCGCTTCATTTTGGAAAGGGGTTGCCATGAGCAAGCTGGGCACGCTGACCATCGGCCAGGCGCCGCGCGCCGACATCACGCCGATCCTCGACGGCGTGCTGGATACGCGTCTGCCGCGCCGCCATGCCGGGGTGCTGGACGGCCTGAGCCGCGCCGAGATCGAGCGCGGTTTGGCGGCCGAGGCCGGCAAGCCGGTGCTGATCACCAAACTGCTCGACGGCAGCGCGGTCGTCATCGATCGCGCCCGTACCGAGGCGGCGGCGCAAGCCAAGCTGGCGATGCTGGAGGCCGAGGACTGCACGACGATCCTGATGCTCTGCACCGGGCATTTCGAGAGCCTCAGGACTGAGCGCGCGCGACTGATCGAGCCCGATCGCATCCTGCCGCCGACCGTGGCGGCGCTGGTGCAGGGCGCACAGCTCGGCATCATCGTGCCGCTGGTCGAGCAGATCGCGTCCGAGGCCGGGAAATGGGCACCGCTCGGACGGGCGCCGCTCTATGCGGCGGCCTCGCCTTATGGCGGGGATGAGGCTTCGGTCACGGAAGCGGCTCGCGATCTGGCCGGGCGCGGAGCCGAGATCCTGCTGATGGACTGCATGGGCTTCGTCGAACGGCATCGCCACAAGGCGGCGGAAGCCGGTCTGCCGGTCATCCTCTCCAACAGCCTGATCGCCAAGCTGGTCTCCGAGATCGTCTGACCGCTGGCATCGTCTCAAAGGAAAAGGCCGCCCAAGGGCGGCCTTTTCCGTCTGCGAAGGGCGGAAGCCTCACTTCGCCGCGAAGGTGCCGACGCTGCTTGCGGTGATGTCGAAGGAGAGCGTGGCGACCACAGCCGCGCCGCACCATTTCGAGCGCCCGCTGGCCGCGGTGATGCCGCGCGGGTCGGCCGTCAGCAGGAAGCACTCCGTCTTCGACAGCCTGGTATCGTGGTAGCGCATGTCGGCGGTGAGGTTCTTCCAGTTATAGGACACGCCGGCGTTCCAGTAGGTGTAGTCCGGCAGGTTGGTTGCCGGCACCGTCGACCAGATCGCGAGATTGGTGGTGCCGAGCCAGTAATGGCCGAGCTCGCCGGAGACCGAGAGGCCTTCGAGGAAGGGCAGGTTGTACTTGGCGGTCACCGAGGCATAGGTGCCGCCCGCGCCGGTGCCGAGCCAGTCTCAGGCGTAATAGGCATTGGCACCGAGCGTCAGGCTCTCCGCGAAGGGATAGGAGACCTTGCCGTAGACTTCGGTGAAGTCGGTGTTCTTCGGGGCCCAGAACACGCCGGTGGCGTCGATCAGCTGCTTCTCGCTCGGGTAATAGTACTGCATCACACCGAAATCGAAGGCGAGGTCGCCGAATTTCGGGCGGATGCCACCGTAGAAATCGATCTCGGCGTCGGGCTTCGTGGCGAGGTCGACGCTGGCGCCGTAGACGCCGATATAGAACAGGTTGTTGTAAATCTGCAGTTCAGCGCCACCGCCGATGCCGGGTTTGCGGTCTGTCTGCGAAATGCCGCGGAAATTATAGTCGGTCTGCGCCTTCACATTGACCGCGATATCGAACCAGGTGATCGCCGGGACGACGGGGACCGGCGGCGCGCCCTTCTTGCTGGGCAGATCAGAGGCCTGGGCGCCACCGATGCCAGCCGCCAGGGCCAGGCCAAGGATCGAGGAACGGAAGAGATCCGACATCTGCAGGAACCCCTCGCCGCGCATGGATCGCGCTGTCACGCGATCAAGCGGGTGAGGCCGGATTTCCGGCAAGGCGAGCTTTTGGGCTGATCGCCCGCGCAAAAAGCGAAGGCCCCCGAAACGGGGGCCTTCGCGCCTGCGAAAAGGCAGCCGGGATTATCCGGCGATACGTGACAATTTTGTCGCGGTCGGGAAGCGGTTAGCCGGTCCGTTCAGCGCTGGATCGGCTGGCTCGCATAAGCTGCTGTCGATTGGTCGAGGCTGGAGGTCCTGAGGCCGGTGGCACGACGCGGCGGCAGTGGAGCGCTGGTGCTGGTCGGCTGGGCCGGAACGACCGAGACCACGGGGACCGAAGCGGTGGTCATACCCTGGTCGGCCGTGCCGCCGAAGGTCGGCATGAAGCTGAGCGCGCGCTGCAGGAACGGCTTGTCCTCGGCCGGCACGACCGGGGTCGAGGAGGCGCTCGCCAGCACCGGCGCCTGCTGGGCGTTGCCCGGAGCGACCCTGGCGAGCTGCGTGGCGGCAGGCGCCGCAGCCGGGCGCGGCGCCACCAGGGCGGGCTTGGCTTCCACAGGCTTGGCGGGCTCCTCGACCGGCGCAGCGGCGACGGCGGCGAGAACGGCGTCATTGTCGGCGGAGGCGGCGCGCACGGTCGCCTTGGTCTTGCCGGCGTTATCGAGCACGACGACGCGCGGGCCAATGGCGAGCGCATCCTGGCGGCTGATGCCGACATCCCGCGACGCCCAGGAGGCGGAGCGGTTCAGGGCGTCGGCTCCATTGGAGGCGAGCGCCCGCTTGAAGGAGGCGTGCTGGTCGCCATCGTCATAGATCAGCTTGATCGCGGGCGTGCCCTTGGCGACGAGCGCGGCGACCTGGACCTCGTCCTCGCGGCGCTTCTCCGCGACGGCGGCGGGAGCCTGGCCGCCGTTGAAGACATAGCGGCCGCCGGCGACCGACACGGCCGGCTCGTCCTTGGTGACCTCGAAATAGTCGGAGCCTTCCTTCAGGTTCTTCCAGAAGGCGATATTGGGGTCGAGCCGGTGCTTGGCGAGGTTCTGCGCGGTCATCCGGAAGGGATAGGCCTGCATCTGCACGGCGCGCTGGCCGGCATTCTGGGCCTCGCGCACCAGGGCGTAGATCTCGCCGATCTGGTCGTCCGTCATCGAATAGCAGCCGGCCGAGGAGCAGGCGCCATGCACCATCAGATGCGCGCCGGTGCGGCCATAGGAACGGTCATAGGCGTTGGGATAGCCCATGTTGAACGAGACGTAATAGGACGAATTCGGGTTCATCTGCTGCGGCGCAATGGCATAGAAGCCCTCCGGCGCCATGCGATCGCCCTCGCGGACCTTCGGGCCGAGCTGGCCGGACCAGCGGCACATCGGATAGGTCTTCAGCAGCGCGTATTGCCCGTCGGCCTTGCGCTTCCAGACCTCGAGCTCCGATTCCTTCTTGAAGGAGCGGATGATGATCGGCTGGTCCTTGCTCATGCCCTTCTCGGACATCAGCGCATAGGTCGCGTTCGGAATCGGGATGTTGTGGCGGGCAGAGCCGCGATAACGGTCTTCCTCGCAGGCAGCCAGCGTCAATGCAACAAAAGCCACGAGCGCGAGTTGCTTGATTGCCACGTCGTCAATCCCATCGAACGGCAGGCCGGGGCGCGACCTGTGACTTCGCAAGACGGCCAAATTGTGCCCGTCGACTCGTTGTAGATGCGTTAGCCTTGAGGGTTCCTTACCATAGGCTTCCCGAGTCTGGCCACATGGTCAACGCGGGGTAAAGAAACCTTGCCTTCGCGGGTGCGAGATATCTCGCAGCCCCGGATTGCTCAGAGATTGCGGCCGATCGCGAGGAACTTGTCCGCGCGCTTGTTGACGATGTCATCGGCGCTGAGACCGGCCAGATCGGCGAGCGCGGCGGAGATCGCATCGCCCGCGCGGTTGATCGCGGCCTGGCCGTCGCGATGGGCGCCGCCTGTCGGCTCCTGCACGATCCGGTCGATGATGCCGAATTTCAGCAGATCCTGTGCCGTGATCTTCATGCCGGTCGCTGCGTCCTGTGCGCGGGCGGTGTCGCGCCAGAGAATCGAGGCCGCGCCTTCCGGCGAGATCACCGAATAGATCGCGTGTTCCAGCATCATGACGCGGCTGGCGGCGGCGATCGCGATCGCCCCGCCCGAACCGCCCTCGCCGATGACGAGCGCGACGCTCGGGCTGCGCAGGCCGAGCCAGGCCTCGGTCGAGCGGGCGATGGCCTCGGCCTGGCCGCGCTCCTCCGCCTCGATGCCTGGATAGGCGCCGGCGGTGTCGACGAAGCTCAGGACCGGCAGTCCGAAGCGATCGGCTAGCTCGGCCAGGCGCACGGCCTTGCGATAGCCCTCGGGCTTGGGCATGCCGAAATTGTGCCGGATGCGGGTCTCGGTCGAGTCGCCCTTTTCCTGGCCGATGACGCAGACGGGTTCGCCGCGGAAGCGGCCGAAGCCGCCGACGATGGCCTCGTCCTCGCCGAAGGCGCGATCGCCGGCGAGCGGGGTGAACTCGGTGATCAGCCCGGCGCAGTAATCCTTGAAATGCGGGCGCTGCGGATGGCGCGCCACCAGCGTCTTCTGCCAGGGCGTCAGCGCGGCATAGAGCTCCTTCAGCGCCTGGCTGGCGCGGGCGTCGAGCTTGCCGATCTCCTCCGACAGGGAGATGCCGTCGCCGCGTGCCTCGAGGGCCCGCAGCTCATCCGCCTTCGCCTCCAGCTCGGCGACCGGTTTCTCGAAATCCAGATAGCTACGCATCGTGATCCAGTTCAAATTCCGCGCCATGAGCGGGCGGAGCGGCGGTTTACAGCGAAACCGGGCTTGAAAAGCGGCGGACCTTGGTCGCGCCCAGGCGAAATTGTCAACCCGTTCGTGGCTTCACGGGCGGGTTTGCCGCACGCGGCGTCGGTGAAGCCTGTGGCAACAGGACGGGTCTGAGCGCGAAACTGCGCCGTGTCGCGCGCAAGGGCGCGCGCCGGTAGAACTGCTTGGTGGCGTCGATGATATGAACGCCGGCGAAGGGCAGCGAGAGGCCCGCGCCGATCTGCTCCCAGGCCAGCGCCGAGCGCATCAGCAGCCGTTTTTGCAGGGGCGGGACGTAGAGTGCCTCGGTCCAGTGCTCGGGCGAGAACTCGGCGCCACGCATCAGGGCGGAGAGCTGCCGGCGGCTGAAGGGGCGGCCCTGGCCGAAGGGCGTGCCGTCCATCCGGGCCCAGAGCCCGCGTCGGTTCGGCACGACGAGGATCATGCGGCCGCCGGGATTGAGGACACGCGAAACCTCCTCCAGGAGATCGTCGGGGCTTTCGGTCTCCTCCAGCGCATGGACGAGCACGACCCGGTCGATCGAGGCCGTCGGGAGCGGCAGGAGCGTCGGCTCGACCAACGCGGAGGCGGAGAGACCGGGGGAGGGCCAGTTCACCACGCCCTGCGCTGCCGGCATGAAGGCGATGGTCCGCTCGGCCTGCATGCCGAGCACGGAAAGATAAGGCGTCGAATAGCCGAGCCCGAGCAGGCGCTGGCGCGCGCAATCCGGCCAGAACCGCAGCATCGCGCGGCCAATGACGCGCCGGGCGACATGGCCGAGCGGGCTCGCATAGAAGGCGCGCAGATCGACGACGTCGAGAGGCATGGCGCCTGACATGGAACGCGCGCGGCCCGAACGCAAGAGCTGCCCTGCGGTGAAGCCGGGTTGATCGGCGGACGGGCATGGCCCATGCAAGGCACATGACCGCTCGCCGATCCGGTGGGCCAACCCCGCCGGAGGAAGCCATGCCGCTCGACCTTCACGTCTTCCGCACGCTCAACGACAATGCCGGCGCGCTGCTCCATGATCCTGCCAGCGGTGCCTGCGCCGCCATCGACGTGCCCGATGTCGGCGAGACGCTTGCCGCCGCCAAGGCGAAGGGCTGGACGATCAGCGACATCTTCATCACCCACGCCCATCACGACCACACGCAGGGCGTTGCCGAGGTGAAGCAGGCGACGGGCGCGAACGTCGTCGGCCCGGCGGATGCACGCACCAGCGCGCCGCTCGATCGGGTTCTCGGCGAGGGCGATGTCGTCAGCTTCGGTGGTGAGAGCTTCGAGATCTGGCATACGCCCGGCCATTCCGAGGGGCATCTCAGCTTCGTCGGGCGCGGTGCCAGGCTCGCGCTGGTCGGCGACGTCGTCTTCGTGATGGGCTGCGGGCGGGTCCAGCCCGGCCAGATGGAGCGGATGTGGACCTCGCTCTCGCGCCTAATGGCGCTGCCGGGCGATGTCCGCCTGCTCGGCGGCCATGACTACACCCTCGCCAATGCCCGCTTCGCCCGCTCGGTCGATCCGGCGAACGAGGCGCTCAAGGCACGCTTCACGGAGGCGGAGAAGGCCAAGACGGAGGGCCGGTTCTGGGCGCTGACGACGGTCGCCGAGGAAAAGGCGACCAATCCGTTCTTCCGGGCAGCAGAGCCCGCGCTGGCGAAGGCGGTGGGCCTGGCGGGCGCTGCACCGGGCGAGGTCTTCGCGGCCCTGCGTGAAGCCAAGAACCGGTTCTGAGCATGGCGATGCAACTCGACGGGCTGACGGCGGCGGAGGTCATCCGCCTGCTCGACCTCAAGCCCCACCCCGAGGGTGGCCATTATCGCGAGACCTTTCGCGACGTGGCAGGGCCGGAAGGCCGGGGTTTCTCGACCGCGATCTATTACCTGCTCGACACGGGCGAGACCTCGGAGTGGCATCGCGTCGATGCCGCCGAGATCTGGCACCATTATGCCGGCGCGCCGTTGGTCATCACGGTCTCGCCGAACGGGCATGACGCCTCGGCTCATCATCTGGGCACGGAGCTTGCTGCCGGCCAGAGGCCGCAATTCGTGGTGCCGGCCGGTTGGTGGCAGAGCGCGACCTCGCTCGGTGCCTGGACGCTGGTCGGCTGCACGGTTGCGCCGGGTTTCGAGTTCAAGGGCTTCGAGATGGCGCCGCCGGGCTGGCGGCCGGTGCCGCGCAAGCCGTCCGAGGGATGAGATGCTGACGAAAACGGACAACAGCGAACTCGTGCTCGGCTGCGAGCGACGCATCATCAATGCCTGGCCGGCGCTCTCGACGCTCGTCGTCGGCGATTGGGTGCTGCGCTTCGCCAATGGTTATTCCGGCCGGGCCAACTCGGCGACGCCCCTGAGCTATGGCGCCGAGCTCGACGCCACGATGCTCGACCTGATCGAGGAGCTCTATCGTGCCGACGGGCTTACTCCCGCGATCCGGCTGACGCCGTTGGTGGCGGAGGCGACGCGCGCCGCGGTGCTGGAGCGCGGTTACCGGGTGAAGGACAGGTCCTTTGGTCAGATCGCGCCGCTCGCCGGCTTTGCGGCTTGCGAAGAGGCTGAATTGCAGATCGAGGCGCGGCCGAGCCTGGAATGGACGGCCGGAGCGGCTGCGCTCCAGAGCGGCAACAAGACCCATGTCGCCAATCTCGCAGCGATCATCGAGAAGGTCCGCCTGCCGACCGCCTTCGCGACCTGGATGGTCGAGGGCGAGGCGGTGGCCTTCGGCATGAGCGTCGCCGAGCGCGGCATGGCCGAGATCGGTATGATCTGCGTTCATCCCGACCACCGCGGCCACGGCTATGGCCGCAAGATCGTGCGGGGGTTGATGGGCTGGGCCGCGGCGATGGGCTGCGACAACGCCTATCTGCAGGTCGAGCAGAGCAATGCGGTTGCGACCAACCTCTATGACAGCCTCGGCTTCCGGCAGCTCTATGCTTATGAGACGCGCATTCTCGACTGAGGCGTTTCAGCGCGTCAGCAGCGCCGTGCCGTAGAGGCCGATGGCGAAGAGGGTGTGGCTGACGAAGTTGAGCAGGCGGATCTGGTTCGCGTTCGGCTTCTTCGAGGCGGCGATGCCCATGCCCATGCCAGGCTGAAGGATGAACCAACCGCAGCCGATCGTCGCCCAGCCGACGATGAGCGCCGGCAGGAAGGTCGGGTTACGGGCCCAGCCGGCGCCGGCAATCGCCAGCACGATCCCGGCGAAGGCAATGCCGACGAGATAATGGCAGATCCATCCGATCGCGAGCTCGCCGGGGACAGGCTCTGACTTCGCGATGTCCTCGTGCCAGACGCGCCCGCGCGGCAGATGGGCGAACCAGCGGCCGGGCATTGCCCAGTTCGGCTTGGGGAAGCCGAAAAGCCGCAGGAACTGAGCCCAGATATCGGTGAGCGCGGTCGCGCCGACGCCGATGACGACCATCCGCAAGATCAGATCCGACACGTTCCATCCCCCAAGGCCGCATCGATGCAGCTTCCCTCTGTTGGAGCGGCGATCGCGATGGCGGTCAACCGCTGCGGCGAACTGATGAAGCGCGGGCGGGCTGCATGCGGCGCATCGCCCCGTCCGGGAACCGCTGCCTCTGCCGACGGGTTGCCTCCGCTGATCCGCATCGAGCGAGGGGGAAGATCATGACCACGGCGACCGCCGAGACGTCACGCAACGCGGCCAAGGCCGCGACAGGGCCGCATGGTGCTGCCGAGCTGCCTTCGGTCGTGGTGACCAGCTACAATCTGGAGGTCCGGGACGATGACGGTTTCGTCGGCGACAAGGCGAGCCGCGGCGCCTTCATCGAGCATCTCGATGCGCTGCGCCGTCATCTCAAGCGCAATGGCGACGATCCGCTGGAGGGCAAGACCGCCGAGATAGGCAAGAAGGAACTCGACGCGTTGTTGCAGGATGGGGACGCGAGGGAAGCCGCGTTGGTGCTCAGCGCCATCGAGGGCTTCGCGCAATCGCTCGCCTTCGTCATCCGTCGCTTCACGCGGTTGAAGAGCTGGGCTGAGATCGAGCGCATCGTCGTGGGCGGCGGCTTTCGCGAAAGCCGGGTCGGCGAGCTCGCCATCGCGCGCGCCGCCATCATCCTGCGGACGGACGGGCGCGACCTCGACCTCGTGCCGGTCAGCCATCATCCCGACGAGGCGGGGCTCGTCGGCAGTGCGCATCTCGCGCCGAAATGGATCTTCGAGGCCTATGACAGCCTCGTCGCCGTCGATATCGGCGGCTCGAACATCCGCGCCGGCATCGTCGAGCTCCGCCAGAAGAAGGCGCCGGACCTGAGCAAGGCGCGGGTCTGGCAATCCGAGCTCTGGCGCCATGCCGACGAGAAACCGGGCCGGGACGAGGCGACCAAGCGGCTGGGCAAGATGCTGCGCGAGCAGATCGGCAGCGCCGAGAAGGAGGGCTTGCGGGTGGCGCCCTTCATTGGCGTCGGCTGCCCCGGACTGATCCAGCCCGACGGCGCGATCGATCGCGGCGCCCAGAACCTGCCCGGAAACTGGGAAAGCAGCCGCTTCAACCTGGTCGACAGCATCCGTGCGCTCGTACCGGAGATCGGCGAGCACGAGACCGATATCGTGATGCACAACGATGCCGTGATCCAGGGGTTGAGCGAGATGCCGGCGATGCAGGATGTCGAGACCTGGGCGGTGCTGACGATCGGCACCGGCCTCGGCAACGCGAGCTATCGCAACCGTGCCAAGCCTGGGAGCAGGGCGCGCGATTGAGCCGCCTGTCGTCGAAAGCGGCGCCTCCGCCATCTTCAGGTCGTGTTTTGCAGGGATGAGGCGACGGGGCCTGTCTCCCCGCCCTTTCCGAATCCGCGAGCCTGGAAGCCCTTCGTGCCGGTCGAATTCCGCTCTTCATCTTGCCTTGCGCGCATGGCTGTGCCGAGGGTCGAGCCGGAGCCGAATCAACTGGACGGACAGGGCCGCATCGCCATGGCAGCGCGCAGGACGCAAGCGTCGTTTTCGAGCCTGCGAGGCTTTCTGGCGGCTTGCCTGCTCCTTGTCGCCATGGCGTGGGCGGCCGTGGCGCCTGCTCTTGCCCAGGTGGCGGAGCCGGGCAGCCTGCGCGCCCGACTGGACAGCGTCCAAACCGATCTCGTGCAGATCGAGACGACATTGGCCTCGCCCAATCCCAGCGACGCCGAACTGCAACGGCAACGCCTGCGCCTGCAGCCCTCGCTCGACCAACTGCGCGCGATCATCGACGAGCAGGCGCCGAAGGTCGAGCAGGCCAAGCTCCGACTCGACCAGCTCGGCTCGAAGCCCGAAGCGAGCGCACCTGCGGAAAGCGCCGAGATCGTCCGCGACCGTGAGGCGCGAGCCAAGGCCTTCGCCGATGCCGACGAGACGCTGAAACTCGCCAAGGCCGCGTTGCTCCAGGCCGAGCAATTGCAGAGCAATATCGGCGACAAGCGCCGCGAGATCTTCGCCAAGCAACTGTTCGCCCCCGGTCCCTCCGTGGTGAATCCGGAGGTCTGGAGCAACGCGATCGCGACCGCGCCGGAAGACCTTCGCGCCTCCGGCTATATCTTCGGCGGCTGGCTGGAGGGCGTCAGCGAAGCCTTCTCCGGTATGCGCGGCGCGGTGGTCGCGCTGGCCCTGATCGGGGCGCTCCTGCTCTACCTGGCGCGGGCGCGCTACCTGCCGCGCTTCAAGGCCCGCTTCAACAACACGCAGGACACCGACAACCTGCATTGCCTCTATATCGCGCTCGCCCATATCGTCGCGGGTGCGGCACCGCCGGTGCTGGCGAGCTGGCTGATCTACAAGGCCCTGAACACCACGGGGCTCCTGCCGCCACGTATCCAGCCGGTGATCTGGGCCGTCGTTGTCGGTCTCGCCTTTTTCGCCTTCGTGCAGGCGCTCGCCGACGCGCTGTTCGCGCCGTCGAGCCCGCAAAGGCGGCTCGTCAAGGTGATGGATACGACGGCGCGCAGCGTCGTCTGGATCGCGAGCTCGCTCGCAGCCGTCATGTCCGTCGGCAAGGTCTTCGAAGCCTGGCTGCAGGCGATCGCCGCCGGTCTTGCCGTCTCGATCATCGTGAAGGCGTTCTTCGCCATCCTGTTCGCGCTCGCCCTGATCGCCGGGCTCTACCAGATTCGCGACGACGAAGAGGTCGAGCAGGAGGCCTGTCTTGGCCCCTATGTCCCGGTGGATGGCGCAAGCCTCGGGCCGGTCCGCATCATCGGCTGGATCATCGGCTTCGGCATCATCGCCGCCACATTCACCGGCTATGTCATCTTCGCTGCCTTCCTGGCCGAGCAGACACTCTGGGTCGGTATCGTCGCCTGCCTGTTCCTGCTGGTCTTCCAGTTCATCGATCTCGGCATTCCCCGGCTCTTCGGCGGCAAGGGGCGCTTCGCGCTGACGCTGAAGGCGGGCATGGGCCTGCGCGCGGCCACGCTCGACAAGATCTCGGTCATCGGCGTCGGCGTGCTGAAGCTTCTGCTGATCGCGGTGACGCTGCTGCTCGTCCTGGCGCCCTGGGGGCTTGAATCCAGCGATTTCCTGGTTTCGTTGCGCGCGGCCTTCTTCGGCTTCCAGGTGGGTGGGGTCACGGTCTCGCTCTCGACCATCGTCGTCGGCGCGATCGTCTTCGCGATGGGCATCGGCGCGACCCAGGCGATGCAGCGCTGGCTCGAGAACCAGTTCCTGCCGACGACGGCGCTCGATCCCGGCCTGCGCAACTCGATCACCACGGCTGCCGGCTATGTCGGCTATATCGCTGCGGCGGCGATCACGGTCTCGGCGGTGGGCCTCAGCCTGGAGCGCCTGACGCTGGTGGCTTCGGCACTGTCGGTCGGTATCGGTTTCGGCCTGCAATCGGTGGTGTCGAACTTCGTCTCGGGCCTGATCCTGCTCTGGGAGCGGCCGATCCGGGTCGGCGACCAGGTGCTGGTCGGCGACGTCGAGGGTATCGTCAAGCGCATCAATGTGCGTTCGACGGAGATCGCGACCTTCGACCGGGCGACGGTGATCGTGCCGAACTCGAACCTGATCTCCGGTATTGTCCGCAACCGCGTCCGCAACGACCGCACCGGGCGCGTGCTGATCGCGTTGACCGTGCCGCGCTCGCTGGATGCCGGCCAGGTGCGGGCGATGCTGTCCGAAGTCGCCTCGAATCATGGCGATGTCATGCAGAAGCCGCCGCCGGCGGTGATGTTCAAGAAGCTCGGTACCACGACGATGGATTTCGAGCTCGTCTGTGTGGTCGGCGATGTCGAGATCACCGGCCGGGTCAATAGCGACCTGAATTTCGCGATCCACAAGCGCCTTGCCGAGCTCGAGCCGGCCGCGGCCGTGCCCGAGTTGATGGTACGTGGACTCGAGGGCGTCGAGCACTCGCTCGGCAGCATCGCCGAGGCGGTCGGGCGGGGTGAGGGTGCGCGCAGTCGCGCGAAGCGGGAAGCGCCGAAGCCTGCGGCAGCCACTCCGGCGCGCCGTTCGCGCAAGCCGGTTGCGGTGGAGGAACCCGAGGAGGAGGAGGCAGAGGCCAGCAAGCCCGCTCCCGCCCCGGCGCCCGAGCCGGCCAAGGATGACAGCAAGGAATGATCGGATGCCCAGCTTTTTCCGCCGCGCCGCAGCTTCGCGCGCGATGACCTGTCCGGCGGCGCTTGCCGGCGCCCTTGCGATCCTCGGCGTCGCCGGCTGTGCCGAGCCGCAGCGGCAGGGCCAGCCGGCCTTCTACCGCGACCTCGGCTCGGCCTCGGCTCAGGTCGATACGGAACAGGCGCGGGCGATGATCTCGGCGTACCGGCTCAATGCCGGGCTCGGGCCCCTCGTGCTGGACCCCGCGCTGGTCGCGGCGGCGCAGCGCGAAGCCACGGCCATGGCCGGCTCGGACAAGCCGGCCCAGGCGGACGCGGTCAAGGCGCGCCTCGCCCGCGAGGGGCAGCCGGGCGGAGAGGCCAATCTCTCGGCCGGCTATCGCCGTCTCGCCGAAGCCTTTTCGGGCTGGCGGGATTCGCCCCAGCATGATCGCGTCATGAAGGATGCGAAGGCCAAGCGCATGGGCATTGCTACAGCCTATGCGCCCGGCTCGAAATATCAGGTCTACTGGGCGCTGATCGTCGCGCCGTAACCGGCAACGCCTGACAGGAGCCGTCGAGCTCGCGAAAGGCCGATGGCTGTTGCCGCTATAGCTACAACCTTTGGTTGGTGATCTATGGCTGCGTAGTTATATGCAACCTATTCTTGCGTTCGATCCGACCATTCCCGTTTCGGTGTCATTTCGGCGGCGCGCCGATGTCACGCCGTCCGCTTGGCTTGCCCTACTCGCTACCTTCGCCCTGCCGGGAACAGCCGGCGCCCAGTCGGGCGGCCTGATCGATGTCCGCACCGGGCTCGGTGTCGCGCTGCCCCGTGCTCCAGCCCATGACAGGCGCGGCGTCCGGCTTGCTCGACCCCGTGCTCAACGACATCGTCGGGACGTGAACCTCAACCTGCGCGATGCGCTGAGCGACCGGAACATCGGCCTCGGCATCCGCGACCAGAACGGCAATCTCGTCGCCTTGCCGGGGAACTGCAAGCTCAAGGCGGACAGCGTCACGGTCGAGGGACCAGGCGGTATCGCCTTCGGCAACGGCGCCGCGACACTCCCGCCAGATCCTGTCAGCGGCGGTGTCTTCAACCCCTTACCGGATGCGACCGGTGCGGCTAGCTTGCATCGCATGCCCCCGCGCAAGCCAACCTCCCTTCCTGCCGAGCAGGCCCGCCGCATCTGGCTTCGCGCCCAGCAGCTCGATCGACGTGATCCCTTCGGCACCGGACCGGAGGCGGCACGGGCCGCGATCGAGCATCTCGGCTATGTCCAGATCGACACGATCAACGTGATCGAGCGCTGTCACCATCATATCCTCTATGCCCGCATCCCGGCCTATCGCCGGGCCGACCTCGCCCATCTGCAATCGGCCTCGAAGAGCGTCTTCGAATACTGGACGCATGCGCTGGCCTATGTGCCCATCCGCGACATCCGCTATTTCCTGCCGGCGATGAAGGCGCACCGCGAGGAGCCGAAGCGCTGGTCGGCGGTGGGCGCCCGCGAGGAGACGCGCAAGCTTCTACGTCGCATCCGCAAGGACGGGGCGCTGTCGATCCGCGACATCGAGGAGGAGCTGATCGAGAAGGCGCATCTCTGGGCCAGCAAGAAGCCATCCAAGGGCTTGCTGGAACGGGCCTTCTACGATGGCGAGCTCGCGATCTCGGCGCGCGCCGGCATGGTGAGGACCTATGAATTGTTCGACCGGCACTTCCAGTGGGAGAAGAAGCCGACGCCGGCGAGCGAGCGGCAGATCACCGCCTATCTGCTCGACAGGGCGCTGACGGCGCAGGGGCTGGTCAGCCTCGATTCGATCTGCCATCTCGACGCGCCCTCGAAGAAGGCGGTGGCCGAGCTGATTGCCGCCCGCGTCAAGCGCCGGGTCCTCGTGCCCGTCGCCGTGGAGGGGGCCGGCAAGACGCAGCATTGGGCCAATCCAGCCACGCTGGAACCGCTCGCAGCGCCGGATGAGACGCTGATCCATATCCTCTCGCCCTTCGACCCGCTGATGATCCAGCGCAAGCGCGCGAAGCTCTTCCTCGACTATGCCCATGTCTTCGAGGCCTATCTGCCGAAGGAGAAGCGGATCTACGGCTATTTCGGCCTGCCGGTGCTGGCCGGCGAGCGCGTCGTGGCGGTGCTCGACCTCAAGACCGACCGGGCGGCCGGCAAGCTCCTGATGCAGCAATGGACCTGGCTCGACGGCTGCGAGACGCCGGCGCTGAAGGCGGCGATCGAGGAGGAATTGCAGCGCTTCGAGCGCTTCCAGCTCGGGCTCGACGAGGGGCAGGTTGTGCCCCTCGCGCCGGAGCAGCCGATTACGCTCCCAGAAGGTCGATCAGCGGCGGAATGAGCGGCTCGTCAGCCGGCGGCATGGCGAGATCGCGCAGTTTGCCGGGGCGGACCCATTTCAGTGCCTGGCCCTCGCGGGATATCGCCGTGCCCTGCCAGCGCCGGCAGATATAGAGCGGCATCAGCAGGTGGAATTCGGGATAGGCGTAGCTCGCAAAGGTCAGCGGCGCGAGGCAGTTCTCCTTGACGGTGATGCCGAGCTCCTCGGAGAGCTCGCGGATCAGTGCGGGCTCCGGCCGCTCGCCCGCTTCGAGCTTGCCGCCAGGGAATTCCCAGAGGCCCGCCAGCGCCTTGCCTTCGGGACGCTGGGTGACGAGGACACGGTTGTCGGCATCGATCAGGGCGCAGGCGACGACGAGGAGCAGCTTCACGGGGTGTCTCAGTTGCCGGAGAGGATGACCTGGACGGGCTCGGTTTCCTTGCCCGTCAGCGTAACGCTGTCATAGACCGAGCCGCCCTCGCGGGTGAAGGCTGTTTCCTCGCCCCAGATCACCTGCGTGGTCAGGAAATAGCTGCCGGGCGCAACCTTGTCGAAGGCGAAGCGGCCATTGGCCTCGGCCTTGGTGGTTCGGGTGTATTCGGAATAGGCGGCATCGACACTGTCGTCGCGCGGATAGGCGCTGTGGGGCACGTATTTGGCCTTGCCGTAGAAATTGGCGAAGCGCTCGCGGGCGAAAGCCGTATCGGGAATGAGGCGCACGACCTGGCCGGCGGCGTTGACGACCACGCCGCTGGGCTTGGTGCGGAAGGCATGGCCGACGATCACGCCCGTGCCGGTCTTCTTGATGAAGGCGGCCTCCTCGATAGAGAAGGCCACGGTCGCTGGCTTGCGGTCGACGCAACCAGCCGTGATGGCGCCGACCAGAACGGTCGCCGCGACAATTCCGATCCTCATGCAGCCCCCACCCGACGCGGCGCCATCGTCACCAGGAAGACGCCGATCAGGATGATGCAGCCGGCGGCGATCTGCCGCAACTCCAGCGTTTCGCCGAGAACGAGCATGCCCATGATCGCGGCGACCGTGGGCACGAGATAGCCGGTCATCGCCGCGCGCGTCGGACCGGCGGCGCGGATCAGGCGCATGAACACCGTCATCGGGATCGCCGTGCAGACGACCCCGAGGGCGAGCATGGCGGCCCAATGGTCACGCAGGGGCAGAAAGGCCGCCGGCCCAGCGAAGAGCAGAGCCAGGAGCGAGGCGCTGAGCCCGGAGACGACCTGCTGGCCGAGCGCGAGGCGCATCGGATCGCCGGCCGGGGCCGGCACGGCCCGGACATAGATATTGCCCGCCGCATAGCTCAGCATGGTCGCGACCATCGCGAGGACGCTGAGGCTGGTGGCGCCGCCTTCGAACAGCCGGGGGCCGATCAGCAGGGCGACGCCGGCAAGCCCGATCAGGATGCCGCCGAGGCGTCGTCCGCTCAATCTCTCCTCGGTGAAGATCAGATGCGCGATGATCGCCGTGACCAGCGGGCCGGCAGCCTGGATCATCGCAGCCGGGCCGCTGGCGAGCTGGATCAGGGCGTAGGCCATCAGGATATTCGGAATCCAGCCATTGGTCGCGCCGAGGATCAGCCAGTGGCGGATTTCGTGGCGCCGGGGCAGCGGGCTCTGGCCGAGCCAGCGCAGCCAGAGCGCGAGCGAGACCGCGCCGAGCAGGCCGCGCCCCGCCGCGATGGCGAAGGGCGAGACCTGTCCGCTCATCAGCTTGATGAACAGGAAGCTCGATCCCCAGAAGATCGCGGTGACGAGCAGGTGGACGGCAATGAAGCTGTGGCTCGGCTCCAGCGAGACCGGAGCCTCAGGAGCGGTAGTCGCCATTGATCTCGACATAGGCCTTGGTCAGGTCACAGGTCCAGACCGTGGCCTTGCCGCGTCCGAGGCCGAGATCGGCGGTGATGACGATATTGTTGCCCTTCATGTAGTCGGATACCGCGACCTCGTCGTAGGACGGCGCACGCGCGCCCTGCTTGGCCACGACGATGTCGCCGAAGCCGATATCGAGCCTGTCGCGATCGGCCGGTTCGCCGGCCTTGCCGACGGCCATGACGACGCGGCCCCAGTTGGCGTCCTCGCCGGCGATGGCGGTCTTGACCAGCGGTGAATTGGCGATCGAGAGCGCGACGCGCTTGGCCGAACGGGCAGAAGCCGCCCCGGAGACGCGCACCTCGACGAACTTGCGGGCGCCTTCGCCGTCCTTGCAGACGAGATGGGCGAGTTCGAGCAGGATCGAGTTCAGCGCGCGCTTGAAGCCTGACAGCCGGTTGTCGTTGATTTCGGTGATGGCCGGCACGCCGCGCGCCGCGGCCTTGCCGGTGGCGAAGAGCATCAGCGTGTCAGAGGTCGAGGTATCGCTGTCGACGGTGACCGCGTTGAACGAGCCCTTCACGCCCTTGGAGAGCAGGGCCTGCAGCACGGGAGCGGCGATCGGGGCATCCGTGAAGACGAAGGAGAGCATCGTCGCCATATCCGGCGCGATCATGCCGGCGCCCTTGGCGATGCCAGCGATGACGACCTCCTTGCCGTCGATCTTGGCCTTGCGGGTCAAGGCCTTCGGGAAAGTGTCGGTAGTCATGATCGCGCGGGCGGCGTCGATCCAGGGGCCGTCCGCGGCGCGTTTGGCGCATTCGTCGAGCACGCCCTTGAACTTGGTCGCGTCGAGCGGCTCGCCGATTACGCCGGTCGAGGCGATGAAGACCTCCTGCGGCTTGCAGCTGGCGGCCTTGGCGGCGATCTCGGCGGTGAGCTTGACCGCGTCACGGCCTTTCAGGCCGGTGAAGGCGTTGGCATTGCCGGAATTGACGACCACGGCGCGGGCAGAACCCTGCTTGAGGTTCTCGCGGCACCAGTCGACCGGCGCGGAGGGGCATTTCGAGCGGGTGAAGACGCCGGCGACCTGCGTGCCCTCGTCGAGCAGCGCGAACCAGACGTCCTGGCGGCCCTTGTAGCGGATGCCGGCCTCGGCGGTGGCGAAGCGCACGCCCGGGATCGGCGGAACCTTGGGCTGGCGCTTCGGCGCGAGCGGGGAAACGGGGACATCCTTGCCGGCCATCGCGACTTCCTCCTGCGGAGCGCTGCTGGAACACCGGCGAATCGTGCGTTTGCCGGGCAGCGCGTCTCGTTCGAAAGCCCCTCTGCCGCAGGCCGATGACGAAAACAAGAAGGGCGGCCGCAAGGGCCGCCCTCCAAAATCGCGTGAGACGGCGCGAAACGCTCAGTTCTTCTTCGGCTCGGCCGGCTTGGCGGCATCCGCGGCAGGAGCCGCCGGCTTGTCGAGACGCTCGACCTTGGCCTTCTCGCGCATGGCGAGGACGAGGTCCTGCTGGGCCTTGCGCTCGAGATACTGGTCGATCTGCGGCTTCACCGCGGCGAAGTCCGGCAGCGGCTTGGAGCGCTTGTCCTCGAGCTTGATGACGTGCCAGCCGAACTGGCTCTTCACCGGCTCCGAAACCTCGCCCTTCTTCAGCTTGAAGGCGGCTTCGGCGAATTCCGGCACCATGCGATCCTTGGTGAACCAGCCGAGATCGCCACCCTCCTTGCCCGAGCCCGGGTCCTTGGACAGCTCGGCCGCGACCTTGGCGAAGTCCTCGCCCTTCTTCAGCCGCGCGACGGCGGCCTTGGCCTGCGCCTCGTCCTCAACGAGGATATGGCGGGCATGGGCCTCTTCCTCGGGCGTCATGGCCTTGGTGGTGTCGTCGAAGAGCTTCTTGGCGGCTTCTGCGGTGACGGCCTTCTTGCCCTCGCGGGTCAGGTATTCGTCGAGCAGCACCTTCTCGCGGTAATAGGCGAGGCGGGCGGCGAAATCGGGGGTATCGCCGATCTTGGCCTCCGCCGCGGCCTTGGCGCCCAGCTTGAGGTCGACGAGATAATTGATGACTTCGTCGCGCTTGCGCTCCTCGGGGAGCTGGGCGAGGCGCTCGCCGAGATCCTCGCTCGCGAGCTGGATGTCCTTCTCGGTGATGGCGATGCCGTCGACCTTGGCGACGACCTTGTCGGCTTGCGCGAAGGCCGGACCCGCCAACAGCGCGAAGCCGAGGACGGCGATGAAACGGGCTGAGTTCATGAGTGACGGCCTTTCGTCGGAAACCCGAGACAGTTTGGCGGCTGCACTGCCCGATGAACGCGGCAAAGGCAAGGCGGTTCAGGCGATTGCGGCCGGCGATCACGCAGCTTTGCACCGCCCTCGATGCCGCTGCGTCGTGCGATCTTGCTGCAGGCTCTTGGAAGCGGGGCTGAAAAACCCCACATCGGGAGCCGAATTCACTTGCCGTTTCACTGCCCATTGGTCGAAACGCACGCTGGACCCTGCCCGCGCTCGCGTCTAAACACGCGGTCGCATTTCGAGAATACCGAACCTCCGGTTCGCGCGCGACAAGCGATACGCGCCGGCCGGGGGCTCAACGCATCACCTGAAAGGCCCAACATGCTTGGCGCGCTCGCAAAGAAACTCTTCGGCTCGTCGAATGACCGCCGCGTCAAGGGCTACCAGCCCCGCGTCGCCGCGATCAACGCGCTGGAGAAAGAGATCGCCGCGCTGAGCGACGAGGCCCTGAAGGCGCGCACCGAGGAATTCAAGAAGCAGATCGCCGAGGGCAAGAAGCTCGACGACCTGCTGGTGCCGGCTTTCGCCACGGTGCGCGAGGCGGCCAAGCGCGTGCTCGGCCAGCGGCCCTATGACGTCCAGCTCGTCGGCGGCATGGTGCTGCACGAGGGCGCCATCGCCGAAATGAAGACCGGCGAAGGCAAGACGCTGGTCGCGACCCTGCCGACCTATCTGAATGCGCTCGAAGGCAAGGGCGTCCATGTCGTCACCGTCAACGACTACCTCGCCCGGCGCGACGCCGAGTGGATGGCGAAGCTCTACAACTTCCTCGGCCTGACCGTCGGCATCATCGTGCACGGGCTCGACGACGAGGAGCGCCAGCGCGCCTATGCCTGCGACATCACCTATGGCACGAACAACGAGTTCGGCTTCGATTACCTGCGCGACAACATGAAGTACGACACCGCGCAGATGAGCCAGCGCGGCCACCATTTCGCGATCGTCGACGAGGTCGACTCGATCCTGGTCGACGAAGCCCGCACGCCGCTGATCATCTCCGGCCCGCTCGACGACAAGTCCGAGCTCTATGTCTCGATCGACAAGGTGCTGCCCGGTCTCGTTGCGGCCGATTACGAGGTCGACGAGAAGCAGCGCACGGTGGCGCTGACCGAGGCCGGCAACGACCATATCGAGGAGCTGCTGCGCGAGGCCGGGCTCCTGAAAGAGGGCGACCTCTATGACGCCCACAACGTCACGCTGGTCCACCACGTCAATCAGGCGCTGCGCGCGCATTCGCTGTTCACGCGCGACAAGGACTACATCGTCCGCGGCGACGAGGTCGTGATCATCGACGAGTTTACCGGCCGTATGATGCCGGGTCGGCGTTATTCGGAAGGGCTTCACCAGGCACTGGAAGCCAAGGAGAGCGTCACCGTCCAGCCCGAGAACGCGACGCTGGCCTCGATCACCTTCCAGAACTATTTCCGCCTCTACACCAAGCTCGCCGGCATGACCGGCACGGCGGCGACCGAGGCCGACGAGTTCTTCCAGATCTACAAGCTCGAGGTCGTCGAGATCCCGACCAACGTCCCGATCGCCCGCAAGGACGAGGACGACGAGGTCTACCGCACTTTCGAGGAGAAGGTGCGCGGCGTGATCCGCGAGATTCAAGCCGCTCAGGCCAATGGCCAGCCGTTGCTGGTCGGCACCACCTCGATCGAGCGCTCCGAGCTCATCGCCGAGATGCTGGAGAAGGCGGGCTACAAGCTTCTCGACTTCACCGATCCCAAGGCGCTGGAGCCGGTCTACCAGGCAGCGCGCGAGGGCAAGACCACCAAGGCCTTCGCCGTGCTGAACGCCCGCTTCCACGAGCAGGAAGCCTATATCGTCGCACAGGCCGGCGTGCCCGGTGCGATCACCATCGCCACCAACATGGCCGGCCGCGGCACCGACATCCAGCTTGGCGGCAATGCCGAGATGCGGATCTCGCACGACCTCGCCGGCATGGAAGAGGGCCCGGAGCGCGACGCCAAGGCTGTGGCCATCCGCGCCGAGGTGGCCGAGTTCAAGCAGCGCGTGCTCAAGTCCGGCGGCCTCTACATCGTCGGCACCGAGCGCCACGAAAGCCGGCGCATCGACAACCAGCTGCGCGGCCGCGCCGGCCGCCAGGGCGATCCCGGCCGCTCCAAGTTCTTCCTGTCGCTGCAGGACGACCTGATGCGCATCTTCGGTTCCGACCGGATGGACGGCATGCTGACCAAGCTCGGCCTCAAGGAGGACGAGGCGATCGTCCATCCCTGGATCAACAAGGCGGTCGAGAAGGCGCAGGGCAAGGTCGAGGCGCGCAATTTCGATATCCGCAAGAACATCCTGAAATACGACGACGTCATGAACGACCAGCGCAAGGTCGTGTTCGAGCAGCGCCGCGATTTCATGAAGCAGGCGAGCGTGCGCGAGACCATCGACGACATGCGCCATGGCGTGGTCGAGGATGTCGTCGCCCGCCACATCCCGGAAGAGGCCTATCCCGAGCAGTGGGATACCGCCGGCCTCAAGCAGGAGGTGATCCAGCATCTCAACCTCGATCTGCCGATCGAGGACTGGGCCAAGGAAGAGGGCATCGCCGACAGCGAGATCCGCGAGCGCATCCGCAAGCTCGCCGACGAGGATTATGCCGGCCGCATCGAGCGCAATACCGACGAGGTCATGACCTATGTCGAGAAGCAGGTGCTGCTGCAGTCGCTCGACCATCTCTGGCGCGAGCATCTGGTCACGCTCGATCATCTCAGGCAGGTCATCGGCTGGCGTGGCCTCGCCCAGCGCGACCCGCTGCAGGAGTACAAGCAGGAGGCCTTCGAGCTGTTCGACGGGCTGATCGGCCATCTGCGCCAGCAGGTCACCGGCCATCTGTCGCGCATCGAAGTGCGCTTCGACCAGCCCGAGGACCAGGCCCTGACGCAGGCGCAGGACGGCGTGGGCTCGGGCTTCGGCGACTATGGCGCGACCGGCGTGCAGTTCGCTGCCACGGATGCCGACACGGCGGTGCTGGACCGCAACCCGGAAGATCCGGAGAGCTGGGGCAAGGTCGGCCGCAACGAGCCCTGCCCCTGCGGCTCCGGCAAGAAGTTCAAGCACTGCCACGGCCAGTTCGCCTGAGGCATTGCCTTCCCGACCGCTTCCGATGCCCGGCCCCGTGTCGGGCATCGTCGTTTTAGGGCGGACCACCTTTGTCATTTCCGGGGCGCGCCGGAGGCGTGAACCCGGGATCCACGACTGGGTGGGAGGCTTGCAGCGCGGCATTGAGTGTTTCACCCGGTCGTGATTTCCGGGTTCTTCGCTACGCGAAGCCCCGGAATGACAAAGGTGGTTCTGACCGCGAGCGTCTCGCCCTCGCGACCGCCCAGCCCGTCCTGCGCCGGATCGACGCATGAATTGTTCGGACCTTATTTACGCCTCGGTAAGACTCTCCTCCTCAAGTGGGCCGAGATGAAAGGAGATGAAACCATGTTCAAGACAGCGCTTTCGGCCGCCTGCCTCACCATTCTGATGGGTGCGGGCGTACAGGCGGCGGGGCCCCGATCATTGGGCCAGTTCGGCGACTGGAATGCTGCCACTTACGCAAAGGGTGACCTGTCGCGTTGCTTCATCATGAGCAAACCTTCGTTGGAGGAACCGTCGAATTTGCGTCATGGCGAAGTCTTTTTCTTCGTCCAGACTGGCAATAAGGCCTCCGATACGGAATCGAGCTTCCAGACGGGCTATGATTTTGCCGAGGACTCCGTCGTCACCGTCACGATCGGCGATGACAGTTTCCGCATGCTGACCGAGGGCAGCAATGCCTGGCTCGAGCGGCTGGAGCGGGAGCCGGCGCTGCTGGCGGCGATGCGAGGCGGAAGCACCATGACGCTCGAGGCGCGCTCGCTGCGCGGGAACGTCACCACCTATCAGTTCTCGCTTGCTGGCGTGACCGCGGCGTCGCGCATGCTGGCGCGTTGCAATACCGGCGCGACGCAGAGCTGATACGGCTTTCGGGGCGAGCCATCATTGCGGATGGCTCGCCCTGCATTCCCCGCGCTTGCATACGGCCCCTGCAAACGCCAGTTTGAGGGCCGGATGAGCATGACGGCGCGGCGGCGCCGCTGGGGGGCGAAATGGATTTGTCGGGCTTCAACATCGCCGTGATCCTCATCGTGGCGCTGGCCATCCTGACGATCGCGCGCGGCGTCCGCACCGTCCCACAGGGCTTCAACTATACCGTCGAGCGTTTCGGTCGCTACTCGCGCACGCTGAGCGCCGGCCTCGCGCTGATCTGGCCTTGGATCGACCGCATCGGGCACAAGGTGAATGTCATGGAGCAGGTGCTCGACATTCCCTCGCAGGAGGCGATCACCAAGGACAATGCCGGCGTGCGCATCGATGCCGCCGCCTTCTTCCAGGTGCTCGACGCCGCCAAGGCCTGCTACGAAGTCGCCTCGCTCCATGATGCGCTGATGGTCCTGACCATGACCAATATCCGTACCGTCGTCGGCTCGATGGATCTCGACCAGTTGCTGTCGCATCGCGACGAGATCAACGAGCGGCTGCTGCGCGTGATGGATGCGGCGGCCTCGCCCTGGGGCGTCAAGGTCACGCGCATCGAGATCCGGGACATCCTGCCGCCGGCCGATATCGCCGGCGCGATGAACCGGCAGATGAAGGCCGAGCGCGAGAAGCGCGCCGCCGTGCTCGAAGCGGAAGGCCTGCGGCAGGCGGAAATCCTGAAGGCTGAAGGCGCCAAGCAGTCGCAGATCCTCGCCGCCGAAGGCCGCAAGGAAGCAGCACTGCGCGATGCCGAGGCACGCGAGCGACTGGCACAGGCCGAAGCGGCGGCGACGGCCATGGTTTCGGAGGCGATCGGCAAGGGCGATATCCAGGCCGCCAACTTCCTGATCGCCGAACGCTATACCGATGCACTGAAGGCGATCGCCTCCAGTCATAACAGCAAGGTCGTGATCGTGCCGATCGAGGCCGCTTCGCTCGCCGGCACGGTCGGCGGCATCGCGCAGCTGACGAAGGCCGTGTTCGGCGAGGATGCGGCGGCGCAACGCCGCAACGGGGCCGGCTCGGTGCCGACTTCCGGCCGTCCGGGCGCCTGAGCGGAGGCTGCCGTGTTCGACTGGTTCGCGAATCTGGGCGGCTGGAGCTGGGCCATTCTCGGGCTTGTGCTGATCGGCGGCGAGATGCTGGCGCCCGGCGTCTTCCTGATCTGGCTCGGGCTTGCTGCGCTGCTCACCGGCGCGATGGTCGGCATCTTCGGCCTCGGCTGGCAGGCCGCCTGCATCGTCTTCGCGGTTCTCGCCATCGCATGCGTCGCCGCCGGGCGCCTGCTCACCCGCCGCAAGGGCGAGGAGCCGGATGCTGCGACCGGCCTCAACGATCGCGGTCGCCAGCTCATCGGCCGGGTCTTCCGGCTGGAGACGACGATGACGGGCGGCGAGGGCCGTGTGCGCGTCGGCGATTCGTCCTGGCGGATCGTCGGTCCCGAGCTGCTGGCCGGAACCGAGGTCAAGGTCGTCAGGGTCGAGGGCTCGACACTGGTCGTCGAGAAGGCCTGAAGCCGGCCATGAGCTTTTTGCATCAGTCGTGACGTTTTTCGCGACAGCGTTGCGTCCGGGGCGTTGGCCTGCCGCGCTGCGGGGACTATAGCAACCGCTCCTCCACGAGCGCATCGTCATGACCAGCCCCAGCGAACGCCTTTCCCTTCCGAAGGACCGCATCAAGGTCCTGCTGCTGGAAGGTATCAACGATTCCGCCGTCGAGCTCCTGGAGCAGGCCGGCTACAGCAATCTTGAACGGCTGCCGAAGGCGCTCGATCGCGAGGCGCTGTTCAAGGCGATCCAGGGCGTGCATGTGCTCGGCATTCGCTCGCGCACCCAGCTGACGCCAGAGATTTTCGACGGGGCCGACCGGCTCTTCGCCGTCGGCTGCTTCTCGGTCGGCACCAACCAGGTCGATCTTGAAGCAGCGCGTCTGCGCGGCGTGCCGGTGTTCAACGCGCCCTTCTCGAACACGCGCAGCGTCGCGGAGCTCACCATCGGCGAGATCGTGATGCTGCTCCGGCGCATCCCGGACCGCTCGCGTGACGCGCATCAGGGTGGCTGGGACAAATCGGCCAACGGCTCCTTCGAGGTGCGCGGCAAGACGCTCGGCATCGTCGGCTACGGCAATATCGGCAGCCAGCTCTCGACGCTGGCCGAGGCGATGGGCATGCGCGTGATCTATTACGATCACACCGACCGGCTGCGGCACGGCAACACCGAGCCGACGAAGAGCCTGAACGCCCTGCTCGGTGCCGCCGACGTCGTCTCGCTGCATGTGCCGGAGACCCCGCAGACCGCCGGCATGATCGGCGCGGCGCAGATCGCCAAGATGAAGAAGGGCGCCTACCTGATCAACAATTCGCGCGGCACCGTCGTCGATCTCGACGCGGTGGCGGCGGCGCTGAGGAGCGGCCATCTGGCGGGCGCGGCGGTCGACGTCTTCCCGGTCGAGCCGGCCTCCAATGCCGAGCGCTTCGTCACGCCGCTGCAGGGGCTCTCCAACGTCATCCTGACGCCGCATATCGGCGGCTCGACCGAGGAGGCGCAGGAGCGCATCGGCGCCGAGGTCGCGCGCAAGCTGGTCGATTACTCCGATGTCGGCTCGACCGTGGGCGCGGTCAATTTCCCGCAGGTGCAATTGCCGGCGCGCGCCATCGGCACGCGCTTCATCCATGTCCAGCGCAACGTGCCGGGCATGCTGCGGCGGCTCAACGACGTCTTCGCCAGCCGACAGGTCAATATCGCCGCTCAGAATTACCAGACCGACGGCGAGGTCGGCTATGTCGTGATGGAGGCGGACGGAGTGTCCAGCGCCGAGGCGCGTGACATCCTCAAGGACATCCGCGCGCTCGACGGCACGATCCGCGCCCGGCTGCTCTATCAGCGCGACTAGAGGCAACCCTCATCGGGGCCGTTCAGCCTCTGTCCTTGGAGCCGGGCTTCGTCGGCTCCTGCCTCGCGACGGGGTCGCTGGCGGGGAAGGTGTCCTTCAAGGCCCGGTCGAGCTCGACATCCTTGCCGTGCTCGCGTGCGGCTTTGCGCTGCTCCTTCTGCTCCTTGCGCAGGCTTTCCCTGGCGGGGTTGGCGGTGGCGGTCATGGTCGCTCCCTTCGGCATGGGTGTCTCCGGTTGGAAACGCGGCAAGGCCCGGCCCGTTCCGCCAGAACGCCAGCGCAGGCGCGCCATGACGAAGCGCGCCGGCCTCTGGATCGGAGCGCGCAGCCTTCCCATCTGGTGAAGCCTAGCCTTCACGCCGGATTTCCTCCGGTACCAGCTTGCAGGAGCTGTCATGGTCGCGATCTCCGTCCTCGATCTCGTTCCCGTCGTCGAAGGGGAGGGGCCACGCGAGGCGCTGCTGAAATCCACCGACCTGATCCGCCATGCCGAGGCGCTCGGCTACACCCGCTACTGGGTTGCCGAACATCACAACATGGTCGGCATCGCCAGCGCCGCGACCTCGGTGGTGATCGGCCAGCTCGCGGCGGCGACCAGCAGGATTCGGGTCGGGGCCGGCGGCATCATGCTGCCGAACCATGCGCCGCTCGTCATCGCCGAGCAGTTCGGCACGCTCGAGGCGCTGTTTCCGGGGCGCATCGATCTCGGTCTCGGCCGGGCGCCCGGCACCGATCAGCTCACGCTCAGGGCGCTGCGCCGCAGCCCGATGTCGTCGGACAGTTTTCCGCAGGACGTGCTCGAATTGCAGGCGCTGTTCGCGCCGGCAGGCCCGAACCAGGCGATCCGCGCCGTGCCGGGCGAGGGGCTGAACGTCCCGCTCTGGATTCTCGGGTCGAGTCTGTTCGGGGCGCAGCTCGCGGCCGAACTCGGTTTGCCCTACAGCTTCGCCTCGCATTTCGCGCCGGATGCGCTGATGCAGGCGCTGGCCGTCTATCGCGAGCGCTTCAAGGCGTCCGAGCAACTGGCGTCGCCCCACGCCATGCCGGGCATCAATGTCGTGGCCGCCGATACGGACGAGGAGGCACGCTATCTCGCGACCTCGCTGCAGCAACGCTTCGTCGGCATGGTCCGGGGCGCGCGCGGCAAGCTGCAGCCGCCGATCGACGATATCGAGCAATACTGGTCCCCTGCCGAGAAGGCGCATGTCTCGGGGATGCTGCGCTACGCCTTCATCGGCTCGCCGGAGACGCTGAAGCGTTCGCTCGGCGCCTTCGTGCGCGAGACTGGGGCCGACGAGATCATGGTCACCGCGCCGATCTTTGACCATGACAAGCGCAAGCGCTCGTTCGAACTTGTTGCGGAGATTGCGGCGGACCTGAAGAGGTAACAAGGGAGGTAGGCGGGAGCGCTCCGTCCGGCAAGAGCAGCAGCGAGGCGCTTGTCAATATTGCGTCTCATTTGCATTATTAATACAAATGAGAGTGATTTTCATAAAGATGCTTTTGCAATTGGCTGACGGCATTGCTATGGCAAGGCATGACCGAAGCCGACCGGCGCATTGCCGTTTTCGAGAGCCAGTTGAAGGGTGCCGGGCTGCGTATGACGCAGCAGCGGCGATTGATCCTGCGCGTGCTGGCGGAAGCCGACGACCATCCCGACGCGAAGGGCATCTTCACCCGCGCCTTCGCGCATGATCCGACGCTGTCGCTCTCGACCGTCTACCGGACGATGAAGGTGCTGGAATCGCAGGGCGCAATCGAGCGCCACGCTTTTGAGGACGGCATCTCGCGCTACGAGCATGCCGACCAGGAGCATCACGACCACCTGATCGACGTCGATTCGGGCGAGGTGATCGAGTTCTCCTCGGATGCGATCGAGGAATTGCAGCGGCGGATTGCGGCGGAGCTGGGCTATGAACTCGTCCGCCACCGCCTCGAACTCTACGGCCGCAAGAAGCAGCCGGCACGCCGGGGCGGCCGCAAGGCGCCCTGACAAGCGGGCTCAGCCGTCGACGACGTCGTCGTATTCGGGGTGCTTGGCGACCCAGCCCTTGAGGAATTCGCAGCGGACCACGGCCTTGCGCCCGCTCGCTCGGAGCAGCTCGAAGACGCCCTTCGCCAGTTTCGATCCGATGCCCTGCCCCGCGAACTGGGAGGGCACTTCGGTATGGACCAACACCAGGCGCTCCCCGTCGCGGCGATAGGCGACGAGCGCGGTGCCGCCGTCGAGCACGAGTTCGAACCGGTTTTGCTCGGCGTTCTCAACGACGTCCATGGTGCAGGCTCCTTAGGTCAGCCTTGTTAAGTTATCCCTGCGCTTCGGCGCGCCAGGGGTAGCTCCAGGTCTCGGTCAGCGTCTTGCCGCCGCTGCGGAGGAAGGCGCGCATTTCGGCGAGCTGGCCCGGCTCGACCACGACATCGACGAAGGCGCGGAAGCCCTCGGTCTTGCGGTTCGGCACGATGAAGGCGCGGTCGATCCGGCCATAGGCGATCGACGGTACGATCTCGACCTTCTCCGGCTGCTTCAGATAGTAGTCGAGATCGCCGCCGGCGAAGTCGATGATGAAGCGACGCGAGCCCTCGGTGACCGGCTCGCCCGAGCCCAGCGCCTTGGGCTTGGCCTGGTAGGTATTGACCACGCGCCCGCCGGGATGCAGGTCGCCGGAATCGAGCATCGAGATCAGCTTGTAGCCGAAGGAAAACTCCTTGCCCGGCTCCAGCGGCGTCTTCGGCGCCCAGAGCGCGACGATGTTGTCGTTGGTCTCGTCGGTCGTCGGCATCTCGATCAGTTCGACGACGCCCTCGCCCCAGTCGCCCTGCGGCTCGATCCAGTAGGAGGGGCGCAGTTCGTAGTTGAGGTCGAGATCCTGATAGTGCTCGAAGGTGCGGTCGCGCTGCATCAGGCCGAAGCCGCGGATGCTGCGCTCGACGAAGGAGGAGACGGCCTGCTGCTTCGGATTGCGCAGCGGCCGCCAGATCCACTCGCCGCTGCCGGAATGGATCATCAGCCCGTCCGAATCGTGCAGCTCGCTGCGGAAATCGTCGAAGAAGCGGCGGTCGTTCTCGCCGGTGAAGAACATCGAGGTCAGCGGCGCCAGGCCGAGCTTCTCGATGGGCGCGCGCGGATAAAGCGTCGCTGCGACCTCCATGACGGTGTCGAGATCGGGATAGATGGTGAAGCGATAGGCGCCGGTCACGGCGGGCGAATCGAGCAGGGTGTGGATAACGATCCGCTCGGTGCCGGCCGTGGGCGCCTCGACCCAGAATTCGCGGAAGACCGGGAATTCCTCGGCGGTCGTGCCGGCGCCGATGGACAGGCCGCGGGCCGAGAGGCCGTAGCGCTGGCCGCGGCCGAGCACCCGGAAATAACTGGCGCCGATGAAGGAGATCAGTTCGTCGTAAACGCGGGGATCGTTCAGCGGATAGTGCAGGCGGAAGCCCGCGAAGCCGAGATTGACCGGGAGCGGTTTGTCGAACTTGACCCGGCCGTAGTCGAACAGGTTCGCGGCATAGGGCACCGGCATGGGCACGCCGTCACGCACGACGTTCACCGTGACCGGCCGCGTGAAGAGGAAACCCGGATGGAACATCTGCATGCGGAAGGGCGAGCCGTTCTGCTGCAGCAAGGCCCGATCGGGGCGGAAGCGGATGTCGCGCCAGGAATCATAGTCGAGCTTGGCCAGCGCCTCCGGCAGGGGTGCGATCGGCTCGTAGGGCACGGCGGAGATCTCGCGGGCGCGGCGCTGCACGTCCTCGAAGCCGAAGCGCGGCTGCGGGGCGGCGTTCTGGGGAGGAGGCGTCTGCGGCTGGCCCTGCGGCTGAGGCACGGGGCGCGGCTGTTGCGCGAGCAGGACGGAGGGCGCCGCCGAGAGGCAAAGCGCGGCTGAAAGTCCGCCCAGGACGCGGCGGCGGTCTGTCGTGGTCATGCGTGTTCCGTCTTCCCCGTCGCCCCGGCTTTCAAGATGGGCGGCTGGCGAGAGTTAAGGCTATCGAATGGGGCCGGTCTAGGGCATCCGGCATTGACGGCAGATGAACATGCCGCAACCTTTCCCCGCCTCTGCGGGAGACGCGGCTAAGTCGTAGCCGGCAAACCGCTTTCCGGCATTTGTGCGGCTCCGAAAGGGTGCGGATCGGCGTTGCAAAAAAATGCGGCTTCGGGTGCACAAAACACTTGTGGTCCGGGGCGAGCATCCGTATATCGCGTTCACCCAATTCGCACGTGCCTGTGGCCGCGTGCTGGTCGGTGGGCATCCGGACAAGAGGCCGGACAGCCGCCAGGGGTCGGAGGACGGATGGAGGGGATGGACATCCCTCAAATCACGCCTCCCGGTTTCCGCAAGGACGCCGTTCCCCGACACAGACCGGCAGCCGGAGGCAAAACCGGCGAACCCCGAATCTCCACGGGGGACGTAGCTTAAAGCAACGACGGAGCGGGCTTTTTTGGTCTCGCCGGCTTTCCACAGGCCGGCACCGAAGAGGCTTGTCCTTCATTGCCGGCCGTGCGGGGTCTTCCCCAATCGAACGGTGTTTCGGGTCCGGACGGATCGTCCGTTGTAGCAGGCGTCTCCACAGCGCCGCGCGACAGCGTCGATTCACTCCGGCGATACATCGCATCGACGCCGCTTGCGTCGTAGGGGAGCCGCGTCTCATGACCGAGCGCATCCGTGAGTTTCTTCGTACCCGACGTGAAGACGGGCCCTGCGTCGTCATCGACACCGAAGTCGTGCGCGCGAACTATCATGCCTTCGCCCGTGCGTTGCCCGACACCCGCGTCTTCTACGCGGTGAAGGCCAACCCGGCGACGGAAGTACTCGCGCTGCTGGCCAAGCTCGGCTCCTGCTTCGACTGCGCCTCGGTCGTCGAGATCGAGCTCGCGCTCGCGGCCGGCGCCACGGCGGATCGCATCTCCTTCGGCAACACCATCAAGAAGGAGCGCGACGTCGTCCGCGCCATGGAGCTTGGCGTGCGCCTGTTCGCCGTCGACTGCACGGCCGAGGTCGAGAAGGTCGCCCGTTCGGCCGAGAAGACCGGCACGACCGACGCGCGCATCTTCTGCCGCATCCTCTGCGACGGTGCCGGCGCCGACTGGCCGCTCTCGCGCAAGTTCGGCTGCGTGCCCGAAATGGCCGCGGACGTGCTCGAGCACGGCCATCGCATGGGCCTCATGGCCTATGGCATCTCGTTCCATGTCGGCTCGCAGCAGGCGAACGTGAACGCTTGGGATTCGGCCCTGGCCTCGGCCTCGGCGATCTTCAAGGAATGCGCCACCCGTGGCATCTCGCTGTCGATGGTCAACCTCGGCGGCGGTTTCCCGGCGCGCTACCTGAAGCCGATTCCGGGCGTGCCGTCCTATGGCGACGCGATCTTCCGGGCGCTGTCGAAGCATTTCGGCAACCAGCTGCCCGAGACGATCATCGAGCCGGGCCGCGGCATGGTCGGTGAAGCCGGCCTGATCGAGGCCGAGGTCGTGCTGATCTCGAAGAAGGCCGAGTCGGATGAAGTCCGCTGGGTCTATCTCGATATCGGCAAGTTCAACGGTCTCGCCGAGACCATGGACGAGGCGATCCGCTACCCCATCCGCACTGTGCGCGATGGCGACGAGACCGTCCCGTGCGTGCTCGCCGGCCCGACCTGCGACTCGGTCGACGTCATGTACGAGAAGACCCCGTACATGCTGCCCTTCTCGCTGGAGATCGGCGACAAGGTGCTGATCGAGGGCACGGGCGCCTATACGACGACCTATTCGGCCGTCGCCTTCAACGGTTTCCCGCCGCTGAAGCAGTACGTCATCTGACGTCGGAAGGAGCGCGAGCTCCTTCCTGATCCAATCGGGTCCGGCGAAGCGCCCTGTCTGAGACGGCAGGCTGCCCGGTCGAACGGGTGGAGCGTTCGTGTCTCCAGAACGGAGATACGGGCGTGGCTCCCGCCGGACCCCTCTTCCCCACATCGTTCCATTGTGGCCGCGCGCGAGCGTGGCGCCGGGCAGGCCCATGAGGATGGGCGCTCCGGCCGGAGGTGCGTCATGATCACGATCCGCGACGAGGTCGTCACCGACATTCCCGCCCGCGAGGCGCTGCTCGACCGTTGCCTGGGCGAGCGCCGCACCGCCAAGTCGAGCGAGCGCCTGCGCGAAGGCCGTCTGCCGGCGCAGGGCCTGGCGCTCACCGCCGAGCGCGATGGTGAGGTGCTGGCGACCGTCCGCCTCTGGCATGTGGAAGCCAATGGCGTGCCGGCGCTGCTGCTCGGCCCGCTCGCGGTCAAGCCGGAGCTGCAGGGCGAGGGCCTCGGCAAGGCGATGATGCGCGAGGCGCTCTGGCGCGCGGCCTGCCGTGGCCACGGCGCCGTCATCCTCGTCGGCGACGCGCCCTATTACGCCCGGTTCGGCTTCGATCCGGCGCTGACCCGCGATCTTGCCATGCCCGGCCCGGTCGAGCGCGAGCGCTTTCTCGCGATCGAACTGCGCGAGGGTGCGCTCGATGGCGCCAGCGGCGTGCTCGTTGCGAGCGGTGCTGCGATCCCTGCGGCCTTCGAAGCGGAAGAGGTGGCGCAGGCCGCCTGACGCATCCGATCCATCGTCATCGCGCCGTCATCGCCCGGCGCTTTCCATGCGCTCACCCGCGTGGAAGGCGTCCTCGCGATTGACGGCGCGATTTTGCGCTCATACGACCCTTTCGACCTTTTTTATCCCCAGAACCCAGGAGTTACAGAGAATGACGAATTGGCCCGTCTACGGCGAGATCACCGGCCCGATCGTGATGATCGGTTTCGGCTCGATCGGCCGCGGTACGCTGCCGCTGCTCGAACGGCACTTCAAGTTCGACAAGAGCCGGTTCGTCGTCATTGCTCCCGATGATTCCAACCGCCACCTCCTCGACGAGCGCGGCATCCGCTTCATCCAGGAAGCCGTCACCATCGAGAACTACAAGACGATGCTGGAGCCGTTGCTGACCGCCGGCGGCGGGCAGGGTTTTTGCGTCAACCTCTCTTGCGACACCGGCTCGCGCGACATCATGGAGTTCTGCTCCAGCCTCGGTGCTCTCTATATCGACACGGTCAACGAGCCCTGGCTCGGCTTCTATTTCGACGAGAGCAAGGGCCCGGCCGAGCGCTCGAACTATGCGTTGCGCGAGATGACGCTGGCCGCCAAGCGGGCGCGCCCGGTTGGCACGCCGACGGCGGTCTCCTGCTGCGGCGCCAATCCCGGCATGGTCTCCTCGCTGGTGAAGCGGGCGCTCACCAACCTCGCTGCCGATATGCGCCTCAACGCGACGCAGCCGAACACCCGCGAGGAATGGGCGGCGCTGATGCAGCGCGTCGGCGTCAAGGGCATCCATATCGCCGAGCGCGACACGCAGCGCTCGAAGAACCCCAAGCCGCCGGGCGTCTTCGTCAATACCTGGTCGGTCGAGGGCTTCATCGCCGAAGCCGTGCAACCGGCCGAGCTCGGCTGGGGCACGCACGAGAAGTGGATGCCGGCGAACGCCCATGGCCACGAGACTGGCTCGCAGGCGGCGATCTATCTGATGCAGGCCGGTGCCGAGACCAAGGTCCGGAGCTGGTGCCCGACGCCGGGCGCGCAGTACGGCTTCCTCGTGACGCATAACGAGTCGATTTCGATCGCCGACTATTTCACCGTGCGCGACGAGAGCGGCAAGGCCGTCTACCGGCCGACCTGCCACTACGCCTACCACCCGGCGAATGATGCGGTGCTCTCGCTGCACGAGATGTTCGGCAATGCCGGCCGCCCGCAGGAGGAGCACCATATCCTCGAGGAGAAGGAGGTTGTCGACGGCATCGACGAGCTCGGCGTTCTGCTCTACGGCCACGAGAAAGGCGCCTACTGGTTCGGCTCGCAGCTCTCGACCGAGGAGGCGCGCTCGCTTGCGCCCTACCAGACCGCGACCGGCCTGCAGGTGACCTCGTCCGTGCTGGCAGGCATGGTCTGGGCGCTGGAGAACCCGCGCGCGGGGATCGTCGAGGTCGAGGAACTCGATTTCAATCGTTGCCTCGAGATCCAGAAGCCGTATCTCGGGCCGGTGAAGGGTTACTACACCGACTGGACGCCGCTCGATGGCCGCCCGGGGCTGTTCCCGGAGGATATCGACACGAGCGATCCCTGGCAGTTCAAGAACATCCTGGTTCGGTGACGGCCGTCATCCCGCATCTGCGCAGCAGCACTAACGTGCCGCAGCGCGTGCGGGATGATACTCTATGACCGGCGGACCTTCACGCCCGCCAGCAGCGCCGCGCCCGCCAGGAAGAACACGATCAGCACGGCCAGGCCGGCCCGCTGGCTGGCGAAGATCGTCGTCGCCAGCGCGACCAGCGTCGGCCCCAGGAAGGACGTGACCTTCCCAGACAGCGCAAACAGCCCGAAGAACTCGCCGATGCGCCCCTCGGGGGCCAATCGCGCCATCAGGCTGCGCGAGGCCGCCTGCATTGGTCCGGCGACAAGGCCGATCAGCAGGCCGAGACCCAGATAGACCCGCTCGGGCAGCGAGGCGAACAGGCCGTCGCCGGGGACGGGCGGCGCGGCCGGGATCACGAACAGGATGTGGTCGGCACTGAGCGAGAGGATGCCGAGGCAGGCGAAGAGCAGGCAGGCGATGGAGCCCAGCACCACAGGCTTGCCGCCGATGGCATCGTCCAGCTTGCCGCCGGCCCAGGCGCCCAGCGTGCCGGTGACGGTGAGCATGATGCCGAAGATGCCGAGCTCGATCGTCTGCCAGCCGAAGACGCCGGCCGCATAGATGCCGCCGAAGGCGAAGAGCGCGACCAGCGCATCCTGATAGATCATGTTGGCGATGAGGAAGCGGCCGAGCGAAGGCAGCTTCGGCAATTCGGTAAGCGTGTCCTTCAGGCGCCCGACGCCGCCCTTCGCCGCCTCGGCGAGGCTCAGACCCGTCCTGCCGGAATCCGGGGTGAGCAGGAACATCGGCGTGACGAAGATGACGAACCAGAGCGCGGTCAGCGGTCCCGAGAAGCGGTCGCCCTCGCGTGCGGCGGCATCAAGCCCGAGGATCGGCGCGATGCCGATGAGTGTCTTGCCGGTCTGAGGATCGGCGGCGAGCAGGCCGAGCGTGATGGCGAGCGAGAGCAGGCCGCCGAGATAGCCGATCGCCCAGCCGGTGCCCGAGAGCCAGCCAAGACGCTCCGGCGGCACGAGACGGGGCATCATCGCATTGTTGAAGGTCGTGGCGAATTCGGCGCCAACAGTCGCGATGACGAAGCCGGCGAGTGCGATCGGGACTGCCGCTGCAGAACCCGGTACGGCGAACCAGAGCATGGCGGAGCCGATGACAAGGAGCGCGCCGAACGCGGCGATCCAGGGTTTGCGCGGCCCGGTCCTGTCAGCGATGCCGCCGAGCAGGGGCGAGAGCAGGGCGATGCAGAGGCCTGCGAAGCCCGTCGCATAGCCCCAGAGCGCCTGGCCGTCGGCGGCGTCCTTGGCCAGCGCCGAGGCGAAGAAGGGCGCAAAGACGAAGGTCGTGACCAGCGTGAAGAAGGGCTGGGCCGACCAGTCGAAGAACAGCCAGGCGGCGACCGCGCGGCGTGGCGGCCATACGGCGGGCGGCGCTTCGACAGGCGGCGTCGCTGGCTTCACTGCAGGGTCGTGTCCGGATCGCCGCCGCCGCGCGCCAGCTCGATCTCGGTGATAGCGACCAGCACCTCGGCCCGGTCTTTCAGCGTCTGCGCTTCCAGCAGCGCCTGCTTCTCGCGCGGCCCGAACGGGCACATCATCGAGAGCGCGTTGACCAGCGCCTCGTTCGGGGCCTCGTTGACGCCCTTCCAGTCGATCTTGAGGTCGTTGGCCTTGGCGAAGTCGCGGAGAGCCTTGAGCAGGCCCTTGCGGTCGACCTCGTCCTCGCCGGTGCGGGCGGCGAAATCGGCGGCGAATGAGTCATAGCCGACACGGCCCTGGCGATAAGGCGTCGTTACCGTCAATTCGTCGAGCAGGCGGAAGCGGCTGATTCCGGTCAGCGTGATGATGTAGCGACCGTCGCCGGTCTCGGAGAACTGGGTGATGCGGCCGAGGCAGCCGACCTTGAGCAGCGGCGGGATTTCCGGCTGGCGTCCGGTTTCCGGCTCGGGCTGGATGATGCCGATGACGCGTTCGCCCTTGAGCGCGTCGTCGATCATGGCGAGATAGCGCGGCTCGAAGATATTGAGCGGCATCTGGCCGCGCGGCAGGAGCAGTGCACCGCCGAGCGGAAAGAGCGGGATCGCCTCCGGGCAATCCTTGGCCCCCTCGTAGACGGCGTTCATACCCATGCGCGCCTTGTCCTTATCGCCGGTCAGGAGAACAGCAGCGTCGAGAGCTTGCGGCGCCCGCTGACGCTCGCCTCGTCCATCGGGCCCCAGGCCTCGAAGAACTGGAGGAGCTGCTTGCGCGCGCCGTCGTCGTTCCACTTTCTATCGGCCTTGATGATGGCGACGAGATGGTCGACCGCCTCCTCGCGCCTGTCGCGGGCGTTGAGCGCCAGCGCGAGATCGAAGCGGGCCTGATGATCCTTGGGATTGGCCGCAACCTTCGCCTCCAGCTCGGCGGTGTCGCCGAGCGAGGCGGCCTGTTCAGCGAGTTCGATCGCGGCGCGCACGGCGGTGATCGCCGGATCGCCGGCCTTGTCCGGCGGGGCCATGCCCAGGATGCCCTTGGCGCCTTCGATATCGCCGTTGTCGAGGTGCAGCCGCGCCAATCCGGCAATGGCGGCGAGATTGTCGGGCTCGATCTCGAGCACGCCGGCATAGAGTTCGCTCGCGCCGGCCGGGTCGCCGGCTGCGATGGCAGCCGCGGCGGCCTCGATCAGCTCTGCGGTTTCGCCCGGGCCCATCGGCCCGACCAGGCGCTCGATGAAGACCTTGATCTGGCTCTCGGGCTGGGCACCCATGAAGCCGTCGATCGGCTGGCCCTGCTTGAAGGCGATGACGGCGGGGATCGACTGGATGCCGAGCTGGCCGGGGATCTGCGGGTGCTCGTCGATGTTCATCTTGACGAGCTTGACCTTGCCGCCGGCCGCCTTGACCACCTTCTCGATGACGGGGGTGAGCTGTTTGCAAGGGCCGCACCAGGGCGCCCAGAAATCGATCAGCACTGGCTGCTTCATCGATTCCGCGATGACGTCCTCGCGGAAGCCCTGGGTCGTGGTGTCCTTGATCAGACCGGGTTGCCCGGCCGCCTCGCCATTGACCAGCATGGGTCGTCCTTCGTCATCTGTCCTGGAGGCGAAGGCATGGCCGTAGGGCCGCCCGCGCAGTTGTCCCATAGATGGTGTGCTTCAGCCGTTCTGTCCATCGGGCGGGATCGGCAAATCGACGATCAGCGGCTCATGCCCGGTGCTGCGGAAGAAGGCCAGCAGATCGTCGCGGCTGACGCGCAATGTTGCGGTGTTGATCAGGGGGTGGAAATTAACGTCCTCGCCGGTCGCGAGCGTGGCGTCCAGCACCATGGTGACGTCGCCCGCGCGATCGTTGATCACGGCGAAGGCGGTGACGGAGCCCGGCGTGACGCCGAGCTTCTCCATCAAGAGCTCGGCCGAACCGAAGGAAAGCCGGCCGCTGGCGCCGATGCGCTCATGCAGGCGCTTCAGGTCGATTCGCGCGTGAGCCTCGGCCGAGACCAGGAAGATCCGTCCCTTCTTGTCCTTGAGGAACAGGTTCTTGGTGTGGTGGCCGACCATCTCGTCGCGATGCGGCGCCGTCTCGGCGACGGTGAACACCGCCGGGTGGTCGGTGCGGTGGAAGGCGATGCCCTTCTCGGTGAGATAGGCGCAGAGCTGGTCGGGCGTGACGGGCGCGGTCATGGTGGAGCGATCGGCAGGGGCGAGCAGGTTTCGGGACGTCGATGAAACCGTCTGTCGGAACGGCAGGGACGGACCCGAGGATGCCTAGCCTCGCGTGGCGCCGGCAGCAAGATGGGCGGAGCGTTTCCGGGCTTTTGTGGAAGGCGGCAAAAAACTTTCGCTGGGGTGCTTGCGCTTCGCGGAGCTTTGGGGCAATAACCCGACCGCGCCGCCAACACGGCGCGACTGTCTCGGATGCGGGTGTAGCTCAGGGGTAGAGCACAACCTTGCCAAGGTTGGGGTCGAGGGTTCGAATCCCTTCGCCCGCTCCAGACAATCTCAGGGCTTGAGAAGCATGCAAGCGTCGGATCTTCCGGCGCTTTTTGCTTTTTGGGGCCTTATGCCGGAATTCTCGGGCTGCCATCAGCTTTCAAACGCAAGAGGGCGCCGATCGGCGCCCTCAGCATCTGTCTGAAGCTTTCGCCCGCCTCAGGTCAGCTCCGCGCCGCGCTTCTCGGGGATGAGGAGCCACATGGCAATGAGGTCGAGGATGTAGAGCGTCGCGAGTAGCGCGATGGCGGTCTGGAAGCCGTAGGCGGCGGCGATCGCGCCGACGACGACCGGGCCGAAGCCGCCGACGCCGCGCCCGATGTTGAACAGCACGTTCTGCGCGGTGGCGCGCGCCGCCGTCGGGAAGAGCTCGCTGATCAATGCGCCATAGCCACCGAGCATGCCGTTGACGAAGAAGCCCATGACGGCGCCACCGACGAGCAACTGCGTGGGATCGGTCAGGCGCGAATAGACCATGACCATCACGGCGGCGCCGATCATGTAGCCGAAGAAGGCCGGGCGGCGCCCGATGCGGTCGGCGATATGGCCGAAGGCGAAGATGCCGAGCGCCATGCCGCCGATGGTTACCGCCGTCCAAACCGCCGACTGGGTGAGCGCGAAGCCGAACCGCGTGGCGAGGTAGTTCGGCAGCCAGATCATCACGCCGTAATAGCCGAAGTTCTGGACCGAGCAGAGGATGACCATGCCGAGGCTGAGCTTCGTGGTCTCGCGATCCTTGACCAGCAGGCGCAGCGCCGATTCCTGCGGCCGGTCCTTGGAACGGGCGACGAAGACCTCGGGTTCGTGCAGGGAGTGGCGGATGAAATAGGCCGCGATTGCCGGCAGGACGCCGATGGCGAACATGCCGCGCCAGCCGATCGAGGGCAGCAGCAGCGGCGTGGCGAGCGCTGCGGCGAGCACGCCGACCTGCCAGCCGAGCCCGACATAGGAGGAGGCGCGCGCACGTTTCGAGGCCGGCCAGGCCTCGGCGACCAGCGCCATGCCGATGCCGAATTCGCCGCCGAGGCCGAGGCCCGCGATGGTGCGGTAGAGCAGCAGGTCCCAGTAGCCCTGCGCCAGGGCACACATGCCGGTGAAGACGGCGAAGAGGACGATGGTCCAGGTCAGGACGCGGACGCGGCCGATTCGGTCGGAGAGCATGCCGAAGCCGATGCCGCCGAGCACGGCGCCGACCAGCGTCGCGGTGACCAACGAGGCGGCCTGGGCCTGGCTGAGCTGCAGATCGGCCGAGATCGCACGCAGCATGAAGCCGAGGATCAGCAGGTCGAACCCGTCCATCGCATAGCCGATCGCCGCGCCCCAGAGGGCCTTGCGGGCCTTGCTGTCGACCTCCGTCGGCGCCGATGGCGTTGCAGCCATTCGCATTTCACTCATGATACAAGCCCTTGATGCTGCTCCGGTCAAGCCCCACGGAGCGACGATGCCGACATGGCATCGTCCAAATTCGGATCGTTTCGCATCTCATGGGGCCTGAGCCGGCGCAACGATCGCCCGTGAGCCAGCCTGTGGATGCCGAGGGAAACGCTGCAACGGTCGTTTTTCGGCAACGCCATGGCAAACTTGCCGCCTGAGCGGCGGTTGGAGGCGCGGGTACCGCCGAACGCGGCTGCTGGCCGTGGTGAAAATCGCCCTGAGGAGGGATTGACCTGTCCGGCGAGGGCGATCAGAAGAGGCCGTTTGCCAATTCGACCAGTCCCTGAGCCCTTGCCGTATCCCGGCGAGCGGCCCTGCTCAGCCCGGAGACACCGCGCCATGTCCAACCTGTTCACCCCCACCGACAGGGCCGTGATTGCGCGCGAAGCGGCCAAGATGCTGCTCGAAATCAAGGCCGTGCACTTCTACAGCGACAAGCCGTTCGTTTTCACCTCGGGCTGGGCGAGCCCGGTCTATATCGACTGCCGCAAGATCATTTCCTATCCGCGCCTGCGCTCGACGCTAATCGATTTCGCGGCGACGACGATCGTGCGCGACATCGGCTATGAGTCGCTCGACATCATCGCCGGCGGTGAAACCGCGGGCATCCCCTTCGCCGCCTGGATTTCGGACCGTCTCTCGCTGCCGATGCAGTATGTCCGCAAGAAGCCGAAGGGCTTTGGACGGAATGCTCAGATCGAGGGTTCGGTCGTCGAGGGCGCGCGCACGCTCCTGGTCGAGGATCTCGCGACCGACGGCCGCAGCAAGGTCAATTTCGCCGAGGCGCTGCGCAATGCCGGTGCCGATGTGCAGCATTGCTTCGTGCTGTTCTACTACGACATCTTCCCGAACAGCCGCGAGCTGATGGCCGAGATCGGCATCAACCTGCATTATCTCACGACCTGGTGGGACGTGCTCGCCGTGGCCAAGGATAGCGGCCATTTCGAGCCGAGAATCCTGGCCGAGGTCGAGAGCTTCCTGAACGATCCGGCGAGCTGGTCGGCCAAGCATGGCGGCATCTCGGCCTTCGGCGAGGAAAAGAAGCCGGCCTGAGGTAAGGCTTGCGACCAGCAAGCCATAAGCTTCCTCAAGTCATAGAGTGTCTTCCCGTGCGTGCTGCGGTACGCGAGTGCTGCTGCGCAGACACGGGACCGTTTTCCGATGAGGGCGCTCTCTGATGCGGGGGGCCTTTCGCTTGAAAATGCCTTCTCGGCGTGCGGTCCCGTGTCTGCGCAGCGGCATTCCATGCCGCAGCGCGCACGGGATGACGCCCTTCAAGTGGCGCCCTTCGCCGCAGCGCTGCTGCGCGCCTCGAGCGCCTTGCCGACGCGGCGCATCGCCTCGCCGGCGGCATTGCATTCCTCGTCGCTGAGGACCTGCATCATCGCCTCGATCTCGGCGACATGGATCGCCATCGCCTTGCGGGTGATCGCCTCGCCGGCAGGCGTGAGCCAGAGGCGGCGCAGGCGCCGGTCGGCCTCGTCGCTGCGCCGCTCGATCAGGCCGCGCTTTTCCAGCACCGGCAGCAGCATGCTCATCGCGCTGCGCCCGACCAGCAGCTTCTCGGCCAGCGCCTGCTGCGAGAGGCCGGGAACGTGGAAGATGTTGGCGAGCACGTCGTAATGCGCGAGCTGGATGCCGAGCGGACCCAGCGACTCGGTGAGCACCTTCTCCCACATGCTGTGGGCGCGGGCGATGGAGACCCAGTTGCGGAACCGCGGCAGGTCCCAGGGCAGGGTCTGCGTCTCGGAAGGCTCTTGTTTTTTGTTCATCGCTGAACATAATGGTTCAGCGTTGAACAAAATCGGATCTTCGCCATGAGCGCTGCCGCCCTCCGTTACATCCGCCCGCTCGTCCGGGCGGCTAGCTTTGTGGCTCCGCGCACGGCCGGACGACTGGCATTCCGCCTCTTCTGTACCCCGCAGCGGCCGGCAAAGCGAAACGGAAACGGCGGGACGGGCGAACAGGGGCTTCCGGCCAAGCTGCGGCAGGCGAGCCCGCGCGCGATCCCGTTCCCATGCGGGAGCGTGCAAGCCTATGTCTTCGAGCCGGAACCGGGGCCTGCGACCCGGACAGTCCTGCTGGTCCATGGCTGGACCGGCGATGCGGTCTCGATGACCGGTTTCGTCGAGCCGCTCTTGGCGGCGGGCTTTCGGGTCGTCGCCTTCGACCTGCCCGGCCATGGCGCATCGACCGGGCGCGAGCTCAACATTCCGCTGGGTGTCGCAAGCCTTGCGGCGGTGGCGCGGGTGTTCGGCCCGTTCCAGGCGATCGTCACCCATTCCTTCGGCGGCGCGATCACGCTCGCGGCGCTGGCGGGTTCAGTCAGGGGGCAGCCTGTGGTCAGTGCGGACAGGCTCGTGCTGATCTCGGCGCCATCCTCGATCACCCTGATCACCCGGCAGTTCGGCGATGCCATCGGCCTCGGGCGGCGCGGGCAGGCCGCGCTGGAACGGCGCATCCATGTCGTGGCCGGAAACCCGGTCGAGGCTTTCGAGGGACCGCTTCAGCTCAAGGCGATCGGATTGCCGACGCTGGTGATCCATGACCGGCAGGATCGCGAGCTCGGCTTCCAGCATGCGCAGGCGCTCGCCGAGAGCGGCCCGTTCGTCCGGCTGGAGGCAACCGAAGGCCTCGGGCACCGCCGCATCCTGAAGGCGCGGCCGGTGGCCGAGAGCGTAGTCCGCTTTGTGTCAGGCGAGGGCTAGCTCAGAGCCAGCCCATCAATTCGCGCTGGACGACCTCGGCGATGACGTCGATGCCCTCGGGGGAATCGTTGAGACAGGGCAGATAGGCGAACTTCTCGCCGCCATTGTGCAGGAATATCTCGCGGTTCTCGCCGTCGAGCTCTTCCAGCGTTTCCAGGCAATCGGCCGAGAAGCCCGGCGCGACGATGGCCATCGACTTCTTTCCAGCCTGTGCCAGCGCCTTCACCGTCTCGTCGGTATAGGGCTGGAGCCATTCGTCCGGCCCGAAGCGCGACTGGAAGGTCAGCGGGAACTGCTCCTCGGTGAGGCCGAGTTCGGCGCGCAGCAGGCGCCAGGTTTTCACGCACTGGCAGTAATAGGGGTCGCCCTTCAGCAGATACTCCTTCGGCATGCCGTGGAAGGAGCAGAGGATGACCTCGGGCTCGAAATCGAGCTTCGCCAGCGAGGCGCGCATCGAGCGAGCGAGCGCGCCGATATAGACGGGGTCGTCGTGATAGGGCGGGGCGACGCGCACCGAAGGCTGCCAGCGCATCTGCATCAGGGCGCGAAAGGCCTGGTCGCAGGCGGTGGCCGAGGTCGGCGCGGCATATTGCGGATAGAGCGGCACCAAGAGGATGCGGTCGCAGCCCTGGTCGAGCAGGGCCTTCAAGCGGCTTTTCACGTCGGGAAAGCCGTAGCGCATCGCCCAGTCGAAGACGACGCGCTCGCCGGCCAGCGGCTTCAGGCGCTCCGCGAGCTGCTCGGTCTGCGAGCGCGTGATGGTCTTGAGCGGGCCCTCGTTGCGCTCGTTGTTCCAGATCGAGGCGTAGTCCTTGCCTTTTCGGCCGGGCCGGGTCGACAGGATGATCAGGTTGAGGACCGGCCACCATTTCCAGCGGGGCTCTTCGATGACGCGGCGATCGGAGAGGAATTCCTTGAGATAGGCACGCATCGGCCAATAGCCGGTGCCTTCCGGCGTGCCGAGATTCATCAGCAACACGCCGATGCGGCCGTATTGCACCCTGGGATGGTCGGACGGCAGGGAAGCGGCCTCGCGGGCCGGCACTGCGGCGATGTCAGCGGTCATGAACGCGTGCACTCCTCAGCGTCGTGATTTAGACGAGTTCGCGCTTTCGTCCAGCCTTGAAGATCCTCGAATGGCAGGGGTGCGACACTGCCGACTGCAAGCGAGGGCGTCGCGAGACCCCTCTGGTCAGCGCATCGCTGCTCTTGCTAGTCTGGAGCGGTTCTCAGGACGTAGGGGCGCACGCATGACGAAGCTCACCCGCCGCAAGGCTCTCGGCGTCCTGGCGGCGCCTGCCACGCTTGCCGCGACCGCACCCGTGGCGATGGCCCAGCAGCCGGCGCCGAGCTTCACGCTGCTGCTCGTCAACGACATCTACAAGATGAGCGACGACAAGGGGCGCGGCGGTTTCGCGCGCGCCGCGGGCATCGCCAAGGCCGAGCGCGCCAAGGGCGTGCCGGTGCTGTTCTGCCATGCCGGCGATTGCTATTCGCCTTCGCTGATGTCGGGCTTCGACCAGGGCGCGCATGTCGTCGCGATGCAGAACAAGATGGGCATCGACGTCTTCGTGCCCGGCAATCACGAGTTCGATTTCGGCAAGGAGAACTATCTCAAGCTGACGGCGGCGCAGACCTACCCGACCTTCGCCGCGAACCTGCGCGACGCGGCCGGCAACATCCTGCCGCATCACAAGGATTCGCAGATCTTCGAGCTCGGCGGCGTCAAGGTCGGCGTCATCGGCGCGGCCTTCGATCCGACGCCGCAGGTCTCCTTTCCCGGCGACCTGAAGTTCTCCTCGACGATGGAGGCGCTGCGCCGCGAGGCCAAGACGCTGAAAGGCGCGGGCGCCGATATCCTCGTCGCGGTCGTTCATGCCGACCGGGCGATGGATTACGAGATCGTGCGCTCGCGCGTGGTCGATATCGTGCTCACCGGCCACGACCATGATCTCGCCATCGCCTATGACGGCAAGGTGGTGATGGTCGAGTCGAACGAGGAGGGCAATTACGTCACCGCGATCGACATCGCCGTCAGCATTCGGGGCGAGGGCGCGGCGCGGCAGGTCTCGTGGACGCCGACCTTCCGGGTCAATGATTCCCGTTCGGCGACGCCCGATCCGGAGGTCGCCGCCATCGTGAAAGGCTACGAGGGCGAGCTGTCGAAGGAGCTCGACGTCGATATCGCGACACTGGCCGCGCCGCTCGATTCCCGCACCGGCGTCATCCGCACGCAGGAGACCGCGATCGGCAACCTGATCGCGGATGCGATCCGCTCCGCGACCGGCGCCCAGCTCGCCATCACCAATGCCGGCGGTATCCGCGCCAACAAGCAATATGCCGCCGGGCAGAAGCTGACGCGCCGCGACGTGCTGAGCGAACTCCCCTTTGGCAATGCGACCGTGATGGTCGAGATCACCGGCAAGGACGTGAAGGACGCGATCGAGAACGGGTTGCGCGATGCGCCGCAGGGCGCCGGGCGCTTCCCGGTGGTATCGGGGCTGAAATTCGAGGCCGATCTCAAGCAGCCGCAGGGTTCGCGCGTCACGGCGGTCACGGTCGACGGCAAGCCGATCGATCCTGCGGCCAAGTACACCGTGGCCTCCAACAACTTCATGCTGGAAGGCGGTGACGGCTATACGGCGCTCGGCCGCGGCCGGACGCTGGTCGGTCTCACCGACGGCAAGCTCATGGCCAATGAAGTGATGGTCTATGTCCGCAAGCTCGGCACGGTCGATGCCAAGGTCGAGGGCCGGGCGGTCCTGAAGTGAGTTGCAGCGAGGTGCTCGCAGCCTTCCTGGCGAGCGGGAATTCGAAGGGTTGGCGCGAGCTGCCGGTTTTTGTGTCGGGCGGGGCTGCCGCGCGCGCCTGCGCCGCCGTCGATGCCGAGCGGATGGCCGGGCATGTCGTGGCGCCGGTTCCCGAGCGGGTCTTCGCCGCGCTGGCGCTGACACCGCTCGAGACGGTCAGGGCGGTCATTCTCGGACAGGACCCCTATCCGACGCCGGGCTATGCCAATGGGCTCGCCTTCTCCTATGTCGGCCCGCCGCCGTTGCCGCGCTCGCTGGTCAACATCTACAAGGAGCGGGCTGCCGATCTCAGCGAGCCAGCTCCTGCCGATGGAGACCTGACGCGCTGGGCGAAGCAGGGCGTGCTGCTGCTCAACACGGCGCTGACGGTGCGCGAAGGCGCGAGCAAGGCCGGTTCGCATCTTTCGCTCGGCTGGGGTGCCGTGACCGATGCGGTGATCGCAGCGGTTTCGCGCCAGCGGCCGCATGTCGTTTTCCTGCTCTGGGGCAATCCGGCGCAGACGAAGCGGCCCCTGATCGACGAAAGCCGGCATCTGGTCATCGCCAGCGCCCATCCCTCGCCGCTTTCGGCGCGGCGGGGCTTCTTCGGCTCGAAGCCGTTCAGCCGCGCGAATGTCTGGCTGGAAGAGCAGGGCGAGAAGCCGATCGCGTGGTGATGCGCGACGTCACCCCACCGGCCGTTCGTCGGCAATGACCTTGCCGTCGTTCGGCAACGCGCCGAGCGGCAGGATCTCGACCGCGCCCTTCAGCTTGGTCACCTGCTGCAAGGTCGAGGAGACCGCATCGACGAAGCCCGCGGGCTCGGCATAGATCTCGGCCTTCAGCGTCATCGTATCGGTTTCGTTGGCGCGGCCGACGACGAGCCGGAGTTTTGCGATCTCAACATGGCGCTTGGCGATCTCGGCGACCTGCTCGGGCCGTACGAACATGCCCTTGATCTTGGCGGTCTGGTCGGCGCGGCCCATCCAGCCCTTGATCCGGGTGTTGCTGCGCCCGCAGGCGCTCGCGCCCGGCAGGACGGCGGTGAGGTCGCCGACAGCGAGCCTGATCTGGGGATGATGCGGGTCGAGATTGGTGATGACGACCTCGCCGACCTCGCCTTCGGGAACCGGATCGCCGGTACCCGGCCGGACGATCTCGACGATGAGGTTCTCGTTCAGCACCATGCCTTCGCGGGCCGAGGTCTCATAGGCGATGACGCCGACATCGGCGGTGGCATAGAGCTGGTAGGCGTCGATGCCGCGCTCCCTGACCCAGGCCTGGAGCGAGGGCGGGAAGGCCGCGCCGGAGACCACCGCGCGCTTGATCGAGGAGATGTCGACGCCACGCGCCTCGGCCGCCTCGAGCAGGATCTTCAGGAAATCGGGCGTGCCGACATAGGCTCCCGGCCGATAGGCGGAGATCACCTCCATCTGCTGGTCGGTATTGCCGGGGCCGGCCGGGATCACTGCGCAATGGAGCGCACGGGCGGCGGAATCCAGGATGAAGCCGCCTGGCGTCAGGTGATAGCTCAGCGTGTTCAGGACGATATCGCCCGGCCGGAAGCCGGCGGCGTAGAGGCCGCGTGCCGCGCCCCAGGCGTCGGTCGCGGTGCCCTCTGGCTCGAAGATCGGACCGGGAGAGGTGAAGAGCCGGCCGAAGGAGCCGGGCGCTTCCGCGACGAAGCCGCCGAAGGGTAGGGCAGCCTTCTGCAGGGCGGGGAGGTCCGCCTTGCGCAGGATCGGCAGGCGGGCCAGCGTCTTGCGATCAGTGATCGCGGCGGGGTCGATGCCGGCAAGCCTGGCGACATAGGCCGGCGCCTTCAAGGCCGCCGCGAGCACGGCCGGCAGGCGGGCGAAGAGATCGGTCTCGCGTGCGGCAGGCGAACGAGTTTCGAGCGCGTCGTGGTGCTCTGTCATGGCGGGGTCTCGTCTGTCGGGGGCAGTGCCGGATCGCTTGGGGTCACGACAGCCAGCGCTTGCGGCGCTTGTAGCTCTTCACCTCACGGAAGGACTTCTTGTTGCCCTCGGCGACGCCGAGATAGAATTCCTTCACGTCCTCATTCTCGCGCAGCATCTTCGCCTCGCCGTCCATGACGACGCGGCCGGTCTCCATGATGTAGCCGTAGGTCGCGTAGCGCAGGGCCATGTTGGTGTTCTGCTCGGCGACGAGGAAGGAGACGCCCTCGTCGGCATTGAGCTGGCGCACGATCTCGAAAATCTCCTCGACGATCTGCGGGGCAAGGCCCATCGAGGGCTCATCGAGCAGGATCATCTTGGGGTTCGACATCATCGCCCTGCCGATGGCGCACATCTGCTGCTCGCCGCCGGAGGTGTAGCCGGCCTGCGAGGTCCGCCGCTGCTTCAGGCGCGGGAACAGCGTGTAGATCTTCTCGAGATCGCGCTTGATCGCGGCATTGCCGTCGCGGCGGGTGAAGGCGCCGGTCAGCAGGTTCTCTTCGATCGAGAGATGGCCGAAACAGTGCCGGCCTTCCATGACCTGGATGCAGCCGCGCCGGACGAGCTCGTTCGGGGACATCTTGTCGACGCGCTCGCCGTCGAAGACGATCGAGCCCTTGGTGACCTCGCCACGCTCGGCCTTGAGCAGGTTTGAGATCGCCTTCAGCGTCGTGGTCTTGCCGGCGCCGTTGGCACCGAGGATCGCAACGATGCCCGCACGCGGCACGGTGAGCGAGACGCCCTTCAGCACCAGCACGACATGGTCGTAGATGACCTCGATATTGTTGAGCGACAGGATGGTGTCGCTCGTGGTCGTTGCGGCGGGCTTTTCGAGGGTGGCGGTCGACATCTCACGCTCCTTCCTTCTCCTCTCGGGGGAGAAGGTGGCCCGGCGTCAGCCGGGTCGGATGAGGGAAATGACGGATGAGAGCTGAGCAGGTCTGCCCTCATCCGTCTGCTTCGCAGATACCTTCTCCCCTATCGAAGTCGGCTGTTGCCGACTTTGACGCTTGAAGCTGCCCATCTCAGGCAAGCCCGAGATGGGTGGGAGAAGGAAGAGCGGCGGCGGCTTGCCGCCGCCGGCTGCCGTCAGATCAGGACGACTTCTCGCAGGCTTCGGTGCGCTTCGGCCAGTTGCCGGCCTTCTCGACATAGTCCTTGGCGTTGGCCTCGATCAGCGGCCGGACTTCGTCCTTGAGCGGTTCGATCCAGTCGCCCTTCTGGGTCCACTTGGTGCCGTCCCACTCGGCGACATAGGCCTTGTGGTGGCCGGAATGGTCGGTGCAGCCGATCTTCACCGGCGAGGCGAAACCCGCCATACCGATTTCCTTGAGGCGCGCCTCGTCGACATTCAGGCTCTCGAAGCCGCGGCGCATGTCCTCGGCGTTGATGACCTTCTTGCCGGTCAGCTTCTGGGCGGTGCGCATCGCCTCGACGATCAGCATCGAGTTGTAGACGCCGCGATTATAGAGATTCTCGCCGACCTTCTCCCTCGGCGCCAGGCTCTTACCCTTGTCCACGACATGCTTGATGATGTCCTGGATCACGGGGAAGTTCTGGCCCGCGGCGTTGAAGTTCAGCGACTTGTAACCCTTGGCCTCGGGGCCGCCAGCACGGGCATCGTCGTCGCCGCCGGCCCACCAGACGCCGACCAGCTTGCCGATCGGGAAGTTGTTCTTGATCGCCTCCTTGACCGCGGTCGGGTTCATCGCGCCCCAACCCTGGTTGTAGAGGAAGTCCGGCCGGTCGCGGCGGATCGAGAGCCAGAGCGAGCCCTGGTTCTGCATGTCGGCGGCGGCGACGGGATAGAGCTTCACCTCGAAGCCGTATTTCTTCGCGAGGTTCTCGAGCACCGGGATCGGCTCCTTGCCGAAGGGCGCGTCGAGATGGATCAGGCCGAGCTTCTTGCCCTTGAGCTTGTCCATGCCGCCGAGCTCGGCCGCCATGTGCTTCACCATCAGCGAGGCGCCGTCCCAATAGGTCAGCGGCGGGATGAAGACCCAGGGGAAGTTGGTGCCGTCGGCCGAGGCCGAGAGGCCGTAGGCCATCGACAGGATCGGAATCTTGTCGACATGGGCGCGCGGGATCGCGGCCAGCGTCGCACCGGTCGACCAGGGCGAGTAGACGATCGTGTTCTTCGACTTGGCCTGCTCGTAACACTCGATCGACTTCTTGGTGTCGTAGCCGGTCTCGCACTCCTCGAAGTTGATCTTGACGCCGTTCACGCCGCCGTCGCGCTCGTTGATCATTGTCATGTAGTCGCGCATGCCGTCGCCGATCGGGATGCCGGAGCCGGAGAAGGGCCCGGTGCGATAGGCGTTGTTGGCGATGTAGACGCTGTCCTGTGCCGTGGCCGGCGCGATGGCCGCCGTTGACGCCAACAAGGCTCCGAGCGCGGCACCCTTCAACAGATTGCTGGTCTTCATGGACTTCCTCCGTTTGTTTCTTCCCGACCAGACTGCTGTCGGATCGGTCTTTATCCGCCGGCGCTTCGTTGTCGCCGGTCGTTTCTTGGGCTCGTCCCGCAGCCTCAGTACGGGAAGGGCCACGTCCGCAATTTCTGCTTCCCGATCTGCCAGAGCCGGGCGAGGCCGTGCGGCTCGACGATCAGGAAGATGATGATCAGCGCGCCGACCAGCATGAAGGTGACGTGCTCGGCAGCGGCGCCCGCGATCGGGACGCCAAGCGCCGGCAGCCCGAATTTCAGCGCCGTCGGCAGGATCGAGAGGAAGGCTGCGCCGAAGAAGGAGCCGATCAGGGAGCCGAGGCCGCCGATGATGACCATGAACAGGATGTTGAAGGAGAGGCGGATCGAGAACACGTCCGCTGCCTCGCCGCCGCCGTACCAGAGGAAGATCATCATCGCCCCGGCGACGCCGCAGAAATAGGAGGAGACGGCGAAGGCGGCGAGCTTGGCGTTGAGCAGCTTGATGCCCATCAGCTCGGCGGCGATGTCCATGTCGCGCACTGCCATCCAGGAGCGGCCGAGCTTGCCGTGGACGATGTTAGAGGCGAACCAGGTCAGCACCACGACGAGGCCGAGGCAGACGAAATAGCGGGTCTCCGGGGTCGCGGACGCGCCGGTCAGGGGAATGTCGAAGAGTGTGCGCTGCGGCACCTCGATCGCGCCCGAGGCGTTGTAGTTGAACAGCCAGGGCACGCGCACGAAGGCCCATTGCAGGAAGAACTGCGCGGCGAGCGTCGCGACGGCGAGATAGAAGCCCTTGATGCGCAGCGAGGGCAGGCCGAAGAGCACGCCGATGCCGGCCGAGAACAGCCCCGAAACGAGGATCAGGACGATGATGTTCACATCCGGGAAGAAGGTGGTGAGCTTGTAGCAGCTATAGGCGCCGACACCCATGAAGGCGGCGGTGCCGAGCGAGATCAGCCCGGTATAGCCGGTGAGGATGTTGAGCCCGATCGCCGCCAGCGAGAAGATCAGGAATGGGATCATCACCGAGGCGATGAAGAAGTCGCTGCCGAGGAAGGGGATCGCGATCAGCGCGATCGCCAGGATGACGGCAATGCCAATCCGGTCCTCCTTGAGCGGGAAGACCGCCATGTCGGCAGAGTAGCTGGATTTGTATTGGCCGGCCTCGCGGTAGAGCATCGCTTACACCGTCATTCCGGGGCGACGCGCAGCGTCGAGCCTGGAATCCATGAACATTGTCGGTTGCGAGGAGGTCACGGCCGTGCCGGTGCGACCTGCGGTTATGGATTCTGGGCTCAGGCCTGTGGCCTGCCCCGGAATGACGGAGAGGTTCGTCCGTGAGAGCATCAGATCCTCTCGATGATCTTGTCGCCGAACAGGCCCTGCGGCCGGAACAGCAGGAAGCCCAGGGCGATGAAATAGGCGAGCCAGCTCTCGATGCCGCCGCCGATCAGCGGGCCCCAGTAGAACTCGCCGAGCTTCTCGCCGATGCCGATGATCAGGCCGCCGACGATGGCGCCGGGAATCGAGGTGAAGCCGCCGAGGATCAGCACCGGCAGGGCCTTCAGGGCGACGATCTCCAGCGCGAAGGAGACGTCCGAGCGGGCGCCCCACATGATGCCGGTGATCAGGGCGACGATGCCGGCGGTGAACCAGACGATGACCCAGATCTGATTGAGCGAGATGCCGACCGAGAGCGCCGCCTTGTGGCTGTCGGCGACGGCGCGCAGAGCCCTTCCGATGCGGGTGTACTGGAAGAAGGCGGCGAGCGCGGCGATCATCAGCGAGGCGATGACGGCGGCGGCGATATCGATCTTCTGTAAGGACACCAGCCCGCCGAGGATCTTCAGATCGACCGCGCCCTTGGGCAGATAGAGCTGCTCGGCGATCATCTGCTTTGGGTTGCCGCCGAAGAGCGATTCACCGAAGCCGATCAGGAAATAGGTGATGCCGAAGGTCGCCATGAACAGGATGATGTCGGGCTGGTTGACTAGCGGCCGCAGCACCACGCGCTCGATGGTGACGGCGAGCGCGAACATCACGCCGAGCGTCAGGATGACCGCAAGGAAGGCCGGAACGCCCTTCTCGTAGAGGCCGACCAGGGTCAGCGCCGCGAACACCACCATGATGCCCTGGGCGAAGTTGAACACGCCCGAGGCCTTGAAGATCAGCACGAAGCCGAGCGCGATCAGCGCATAGAGTACGCCGGAGACGAGCCCCTCCCAGACCGTCTGCACCAGCAGGTCGGGCGCTTGGACCATCTGCTGGAACGGGTCGACGAAGATGGCGTAGAGCGTGTTGGAGGTGTCGAGCCGAACGCCGATCGCGAGCGCCGCAATGACGGCCACTAGGATCAGACCGGCCTTGACCAGCGGGTTGGCGAGAAGGTTCGGGGCGGGGCGGGTGGCGATGTCGCTCATCGGTTCGCTTCCTTGCGCCTTGAACCAAACGCGCCGTCATCCCGGACAAACCACGTAGTGGCGCCGATCCGGAATCCATTCCGGAGCCTTTCCGGAGAAGTTCCGGAATGGATCCCGGGTCTCCGCTGCGCTCCGCCCGGGATGACGCCGCGGGTGGAGGAGAAAGGTGCAATGAGGCCCATCATCAGTGCGCCACTCCCAGGTAAGCATCGATGACGCGCTGGTCGGCCTTGACCTCTTCAGGCGTGCCGTCGGCGATCTTGCGGCCGTATTCGAGCACGACGACGCGGTCGGACAGGTCCATCACGACGCCCATGTCGTGCTCGATCAAGGCGATGGTGGTGCCGAACTGGTTGTTCACGTCGAGGATGAAGCGGCACATGTCCTCCTTCTCCTCGAGGTTCATGCCGGCCATCGGCTCGTCGAGCAGCAGAAGCTCCGGCTCCATCGCGAGCGCGCGGCCGAGCTCGACGCGCTTCTGCAGGCCGTAGGGCAGCTTGCCGACCGGCAGCTTGCGGATGTGCTCGATCTGCAGGAAGTCGATGATGTCCTCGACGACGCGGCGATGCGCGATCTCCTCCTGCATCGCCGGGCCATGGCGCAAAGCCTGCCAGAAGAAGCCCTTCTTCATCTTGAGCGTGCGGCCGGTCATGATGTTGTCGAGCGTCGACATGCCCTTGAACAGCGCGACGTTCTGGAAGGTGCGGGCGATGCCGCCAGCAGCGGCGCGATGCGGGCGCATCTTGGCGCGGCGCTCGCCCTTGAAGACGATCTGGCCTTCCTGCGGCTGGTAGAAGCCGTTGATGCAGTTCAGCATTGAGGTCTTGCCGGCGCCGTTCGGCCCGATGATGGCGCGGATCTCGCCCTTGCGGATGTCGAAGGAGACATCGGTGATCGCCTTCACCCCGCCGAAGCGCAGCGAGATGTTCTCGACCGAAAGCAGGATCTCGCCCTTGCCGCGGATGGGGGTGCCCGTCACGTTCATCGGCTCCGCGTTCATGCCGCCCTCGCCGGGGACGGCGCCTCCTGTCCGGTTGGGTAGATCTTGGCGTCGCGCACCTTGACACGGGCCGAGATCGCGCCCTTGCGGCCGTCCTCGAAGGTGACTTCTGTCGAGATATCGGCGGCTTCCGAGCCGTCATAGAGCGCGGTGACCAGCGGGGCGTAGCGCTCGGCGATGAAGCCGCGCCTGACCTTCTGGGTGCGGGTGAGCTCGCCATCGTCGGCGTCGAGTTCCTTGTGCAGGATCAGGAAGCGCTTGATTTGGGCGCCGCCCATCATCGGCTCGGAAGCGAGCGAACGGTTCACCTCGTCGACATGCTTGGCGATCATGTCATAGACGAGATCGTGGCCGGCGAGCTCCTGATAGGAGGCATAGACCACGTTGTTGCGCTCGGCCCAGTTGCCGACGGCGATGAGGTCGATATTGAGCGCTACAGTGGCATGGTCGCGGCCCTGGCCGAAGGCGACGGCTTCCTTGATGTTCGGATAGAACTTCAGCTTGTTCTCGATGTATTTCGGCGGGAACAGCTCGCCATTTGCGAGCTTGCCGACATCCTTGGCACGGTCGATGATCTTGAGATGGCCGCCTTCGTCGAAGAAGCCGGCATCGCCGGAGCGGACATAGCCGTCGGCGGTCATCGTCTCGGCGGTCTTGTCGGGATCCTTGTAATAGCCGCCGAAGATCGAGGGCGAGCGGTAGAGCACCTCGCCATTGTCGTCGATGCGGATATCGACCATCGGCGCGGGCTTGCCGACCGTATCGGCCTTGATCTCGCCGTTCGGCTGCATGGTGATGTAGACCCCGGCCTCTGTCTGGCCGTAGAGCTGCTTCAGGTTGATGCCGATCGAACGGTAGAAGCGGAAAAGCTCGGGGCCGATCGCCTCGCCCGCGGTGTAACCGACCTTGATATTGGTCAGGCCGAAGCGGTTGCGCAGGGGGCCGTAGACCAGCCAGTCGCCGAGCTTGTAGAGCAGGCGGCCCTTCAGCGGCACGCTCTCGCCGTTCAGGATCTGCTCGCCGTAGCGCTTCGCGACGTCCAGGAAATAGTGGAATATCTTCCGCTTCAGTGCGCCGGCATCCTCCATGCGCACCATGGTCACGGTCAGCATGTTCTCGAAGACGCGCGGCGGGGCGAAGGCGTAGGTCGTGCCGACCTCGCGGCGGTCGTCGATCACCGTGTCCGGGCTTTCCGGGCAGTTGACGCAGAAGCCGGCCAGCATCGCCTGCGCATAGGAGAAGACGTGGTCGCCGACCCAGGCGATCGGCAGATAGGCGATGACCTCGTCGGTCTCGTTGAGCCCATCGAAGCCGCAGCCGATCTCGGCGGCGATCAGCACGTTGTAATGGCTGAGCATCACGCCCTTGGGCCGCCCGGTCGTGCCGGAGGTGTAGAGGATGATGCCGAGATCGGAACCCTGGCCCTGTTCCATCTCGCGAGTGAGCGCGGCCTCGGCTTGCGGGTCCTTCAGCGCCTTGGCGCCGTCAGCGATCACCGTCTCGATGGCGTGGAGCTTGCTGTGGTCGTAGTCGCGCAGGCCACGGGGCTCGTCATAGAGCATGTGCCGGAGATGCGGCAGTCGCTCGGTGATCGAGAGCAGCTTGTCGACCTGCTCCTGGTCCTGCACGACGGCGAAGGCTGCCTCGGCATGGTCGAGGACATAGGCCATCTCCTCGGCGACGCCATCGGCATAGACCGGGACGGGAATCGCGCCGATCCATTGCGCCGCGCACATCGACCAGTAGAGCCGCGGCCGGTTCTGGCCGATGATCGCAACCTTCTCGCCGCGCTTCAGGCCGAGGTCCTGCAGGCCCTTGGCGAAGTTGCGGACATGCTCCGCGACCTCGGCCCAGTTCCAGGACTGCCAGATGCCGAGATCCTTGTGACGGAAGGCGACGCGCGAGGCGCGCTCCCGTGCATTGCGCAACAGCAACTTCGGAAAGGTATCCGCCTGGCCGGCGGTGCCGCTTGCCACGATTGCGTTCTCCCTGTCGAGCCGCCATGCGTCGTGGCGACTTCCGCGGGCCGATTTCCGGCCTCGTTCTCATGCAAGACTTGCAGGCGGCCATTATCTTCGCAAGGACCCGCTTGACAGACAATTCGCCTTTTGGTGACTATTGTCCCGCCGAAGTCTGCTTTTCACGCAGATGTGTTGCGCCTTTTTCAGGCTACGGCGCTGAATTTCCTCAGGAATCGAGCAGATTGAATTGGCGGGCGGAACTGGCCTGCGTCGATGGCGGAGCGACTCATGCTGCATCATCTGTCTTTCGGCGTTGCCGATATCGAGCGCGCCTTTGCCTTCTACGACGCGGTGCTGGCGCCGCTCGGTTATGTCAGGGTCTGGCAGGATTTGCGGCCGGGTGAAGCGGGGCAGGCGGTTGGCTACGGCCTGCCGGGCGGGGGCGACAAGCTCGCTCTGAAGCACAGGCCGGAAGGGCAGAGGCCGCCGGGGCCGGGGTTCCATCTGGCTTTTGCCGCGCCGGACCGCGGGGCGGTCGACCGGTTCCATGAGGCGGCGCTTCGCCATGGCGGGCGCGACAATGGCGTGCCGGGTCTGCGCGCGCATTACGGGCCGCATTACTACGCGGCTTTCGTGGTCGATCCCGACGGCTATGCCATCGAGGCGGTGTTCAACGAACCATGTAGCGTTCTCGCTTCCGGGACTTGCCGCGCGAAAGCATGAAAATGCCCGCCATCCTGGGGATGGCGGGCGATTGAACCGGAGCGGCGGTCGTTCAGAAGCGCTCGTAGTGGTTACGCCGATAGCCATGAGCCGGTGCCCAGGGCGGCGGGCCGCCGTGGCGGCGGCCGTAGCCGTAACCGCGATCATAGTCGCGGCCGTAGCGATGACGGCCATATCGCTCCTGCCGTTCCATGTTGCGCTCGATTTCCCACATGCGGTGCTCGCGGTTGTGGCGGGTGTATTCGGCGGGCAGGCGATCGAGAGCCTCGACCTGGGGGAGTGTCACGGGCGCGGCTGCGGCAGGGGCTGCGGCGAGCGCAGCGACGGCAAGGCAAGCGGCCATCAGAATTCCACGCATGGTCGTCTCCTTCTTTCGACGCGCCATCAGAGCATGTCCCGGCGCAATGCGATCTGAACGCAGGTGCTGGCTACTGTTCATATTTGACGGCGCCGCTGTGTGGGCGAACGCTCCCACGCCGTGCCGGAGTTCCGGGGCGCGACGCGGACTTTCGCGGGCTGGTACGGCTGGAGGGAAGCGCTCCAGCTTCCCGACAGGCGCCGGGCGATATCCGACTGCGCGGCGGCGTATTCGACGATCTGGGCGTTGACCCGTTTCGTGACGAGGTCGAGGAGGCCAAACATGGCGGCGGTTCCTTTCTCAGCCAGGGCTGTTCGGGGGAAGGAACGCGCGAAACGCGATTTGGTGCCGAAGCCCGCTCTTCACCCTTCGTAGCGGGCCAGCCGGTCGAGGTCGCGGATGGTGACGCTGCCATGGCCGAGCTCGATCAGGCCGAGATCGGCGAGCTTCGCCAGCCCCTGATTGGCCATCTGGCGCGAGATCCCCGCGAGCATGCCGAGTTCCTCCTGCGAGATCGCCAGGGTACGGCCGAGATCGGGGTAGAGAATCGGGTTGAACAGCCAGGCGAGGTTGCGGGCGAGGCGGCCAGTGGAATCAAGCGTGCGCTCGGTCTCGGCCAGAGAGATGAACTGGGCGAGGCGCTCGTTGAACTGGTGGACGAGGAAGCGGTTGAAGGCGGCCGAATGCTCGAACAGCCAGAGGAAGGTCGAGCGCCGCATCAGGGCGATCCGTGACTCGCGCAGCGCCACCAGCTCGTAGCGGCGCGCCTCGGCCTTGATCACGGTGCCCTCGCCGAACCAGGCGCCGGCGCGCAGGCCGGCGAGGGTCGCCGATTTGCCGGTCTTCGAGGTCGTCGCCATCTTGACCAGCCCCTCGGCCACGCCGGTCCAAGCCTCGAGCCGGTCGCCGACATGGCAGATCGAGGCACCCTTTCCGTAGCTCTTGAACGAGATGCCGCGCCGCGCCTCCTCGAACTCGGCTTCCGACAGGTCACGGGACCAGGAGGCGATGGCGCGCAGTTCCTCGGGGGTGATCAAAGTGGCGGTTATCCGGGCAATGGAGCGGTTCACGGCCAGTATGGGCTGCGATGGGGGCTGGGCTCAAGTTGAACCAAAGAGGCGCGGGGAAACCTCTCCCATAGGGAGAGGGCAGGGTGAGGGGTAGGCCCTCGTGTGGTTTGCGGTGAGGTGGCCGCTGCGCAGCCGTGAGGTTAGCGCTCAACTGGTCCAGGGGCCTACACCTCACCCCTGCCCCTCTCCTTACAAGAGAGGGGTTCCCTGCACCTCATTCGGCAGCCTGCGGCAGTGCGGTTGAAAGCGATCCTCCGCGCAACTGCGCCAGCAGTGTCGCTTCCTCCGCCTTCGCGGCCTTGAGATGCCGCTCCTTCACATGGCCGAAGCCGCGGATTTTTTCGGGGATCGCGGCCAGTCCCACACAGAGCGCGTGGTTCTCGGGCGAAAGCCGCGTCAGCAACTCGTTCAGCAGCGTTTCGTAATCCGCGATCAGCCGGCGTTCGGTGCGGCGTTCCTGCGTGTAGCCGAAGAGGTCCAACGCGGTGCCGCGCAGGCCCTTGAGCTTCGCGAGCAGGGAAAACGCGCCCATCATCCAGGGCCCAAAGCTCATCTTGCGCGGCAGGCCGGTGTTGGGATCGCGCCGCGCCAGCAGCGGCGGGGCGAGATGGAACTCGTAGCGCAGCGGCTTGCCCTCATCGCCCTCCGCCTCGAAGGTCGCGGCGACCTGCTTGCGGAAGGCGCCGTCGCTGTAGAGCCGGGCGACCTCGTACTCGTCCTTATAGGCCATCAGCTTGAAGAGATTGCGGGCGACGGCCTCGCCGAGCGCGGTCTGGCCGGGCCTGACCGCCGCTTCCCGCGTCTGCGCGCGGGCGACGAGATGGCGGTAGCGCGCCGCATAGGCCGCATTCTGATAGGCGGTGAGGAAGGCGACGCGGCGCTCGATGATCTCTTCCAGCGTCTGCGAAAGCTGGCGAGCGGGCGTCGCCGCCTTGCTCTGCGAGAGCAGGCCGGCAAGGGCTTCGGGATCATGCGCGGCGCGGCGGCCGAGCTCGAAGGCTTGCTTGTTCATGGCGACGGCCTCGCCATTGAGTTCGATCGCCTTGAGCAGCGCCTCGCGCGAGAGCGGCACGGCGCCGAGCTGCCAGGCATGGCCGAGCATGAACATGTTGGCGGCGATGGCATTGCCGAGGAAGGCGACCGCAGCCGCCGTCGCATCGATGAAATGCGTTTGCTCGCGGCCGGCAGCCGAGAGGATCGCGTGCTTCAGCCGCTCGGTCGGCAGCGAGAAATCGGCATTGCGGGTGAAATCGCCCGGCAGGCTTTCGGCCGTGTTGACGATGACAGCGGCGCGCTCGGGCCGGATCGCGCCCAGCACTTTCTTCGAGCTGGTGACGGTGAGGTCGCAGCCGAGAACGAGATCGGCCTGTCCCGCCGTCACGCGGATGGCGTGGATGTCGTCCGGATGCGGCGCGAGTTTCACATGGCTGAAGACGGCGCCGCCCTTCTGGGCGAGGCCGGCCATGTCGATCATGCCGCAGCCCTTGCCTTCGAGATGCGCGGCCATGCCGAGGATGGCGCCGATGGTGACGACGCCCGTGCCGCCGACGCCGGTGACGATGACCGCGAAGCTGCGGTCGAGCGCCGGCACGAGCGGCTCGGGTAATTCGCTGTCGCCGAGCGCGGCAGCGTCGAGCCGGAGCGGGTCGGCTTTCTTCGGCTTGGCACCGTGAACGGTGACGAAGGACGGGCAAAAGCCCTTCAGGCAAGAAAAGTCCTTGTTGCAGTTCGACTGGTCGATCTGGCGCTTGCGGCCGAATTCGGTCTCCAGCGGCTGCACCGAGACGCAGTTCGACTGCACGCCGCAATCGCCGCAGCCCTCGCAGACCAGTTCGTTGACGATCACGCGCTTGTCGGGATCGGGATAAGCGCCGCGCTTGCGCCGGCGGCGCTTTTCGGTGGCGCAGGTCTGATCGTAGAGCAGCAGCGAGACGCCGGAGGCCCCGGCGAGTTCGCGCTGGACGGCGTCGAGATTGTCGCGGTGGTGCAGGGTCGTGCCGGCCGGCCATTGCGTCCCGGGTGGGTATTTGCCGGGGTCGTCGCTGACCACGGCGATGCGCTGCACGCCCTCGGCCGCGACCTGCCTTGCCATCTGGTCGGGCGAGAGATGACCCTCGGCTTGCTGTCCGCCGGTCATGGCGACGGCGTCGTTATAGAGCAGCTTGTAGGTGAGGGTGACGCCGCTCGCGACGGCCCAGCGGATCGCGAGCGAGCCGGAATGAGTATAGGTGCCGTCGCCGAGATTCTGGAAGACATGGCCGCGCTTCGAGAACGGGGCTTCGCCGACCCAGTTGGCGCCTTCGCCGCCCATCTGGGTGAAGCCGGCGGTGTCGCGGTCCATCCACTGCACCATGTAATGGCAGCCGATGCCGGCATAGGCGCGCGAGCCCTCGGGAACGACGGTCGAGGAGTTATGTGGGCAGCCCGAGCAGAAATAGGGCGTGCGCCTGGCGATTTCCTGCGCCTCGGCGAGGCGGCCCTGCGCAGCCGCGATCTCCTCCAGCCGGGCGCGCAAAGCGGGATCGTCGCGGTATTGCAGGAGGCGGCCGGCGAGCGCTATCGCGATGTCGTTGGGGTCGAGCGCGCCATGGACCGGGAAGAGCCAGTCGCCCTTTTCGTCCTTCTTGCCGATCACCATCGGCTGGTGCTTGGCGCCGTACAGCTCCTCGCGGACCTGGACCTCGATCAGCGAGCGCTTCTCCTCGACCACCATGATCAGGTCGAGCCCTTTGGCGAAGGCTTTCAGTTCGGCCGGATCGATCGGCCAGGGGCAGGCGAGCTTGAACAGGCGGATGCCCAAATCATTGGCGCGGACCTCGTCGATGCCGAGATCGGCCAGCGCTTGCTGCACGTCGAGATAGGATTTGCCGACGGTGGCGATGCCGATGCGCGGCTTCTTGCCGCCTTGGGTGACGATGCGGTTCAGCTTGTTGGCGCGCAGATAGGCCAGCATCGCATCACGCTTGTAGAGATGCATCCGGCGTTCCTGCTCGACGAAATCGAGTTCGCGGCGGATGGCGAGGCCGCCGGGTGGCAGGGTGTAATCAGTGGGCGTAACGATGGTGACGCGGTCGAGCGCGCCATCGATGGAGGCCGTCGATTCGATGTTGTCCTTGACGCATTTGATGCCGACCCAGACCGAGGCGAAGCGCGAGAGCGCGATGCCGTGCAGCCCGTAATCGATGATCTCCTGCACGCCGGCCGGGTTGAGGATCGGCATCATCCGGTCGACCAGTACGAACTCGGTCTGGTGGGCGTTGGTCGAGGATTCCGCCGTGTGATCGTCACCCATCAGGCAGATCACGCCACCCTTTGGATCGGTGCCGGCCATGTTGCCATGGCGGAAGACGTCGCCGGAGCGATCGACGCCTGGTCCCTTGCCGTACCAGAGCGCGAAGACGCCGTCGTGCTTGCCCTCGCCGCTCAAGCCAGCCTGCTGCGTGCCCCAGACCGCGGTGGCCGCAAGGTCCTCGTTGAGGCCGGGCTGGAAGACGATGTTCGCGGCCTTGAGGGGCTTGGACGCCCGCATCAATTGCTGGTCGAGCCCGCCGAGCGGGGAGCCGCGATAACCGGAGACGAAGCCGGCGGTGTCGAGCCCGGCCTGCCGGTCGCGTTCGCGCTGCATCAGCAGCATGCGGGCGACGGCCTGGGTGCCGGTGAGAAAGACCTCGCTCTTGCCGAGATCGTATTTGTCGTCGAGCGCGACCTCGCGCAATCCGACTTGGCGCAGCGCCCCCGCCTCGGTGCCGGATTTCCGTGGTGTCTCGGCCATGCTCGGCCTCCCGGATCATCGTTCCCGCCGAAGGGCCGGTAGATCCGGCCTCATGCTTCGCCGTCTTCGCGGCAAATATGTCAGCAAGGCTGACATATCGACCGGAGGCGGTCAATCGATCTGGTATCATTCCAGTTTTCGGGGCCGGGTCCAGAGATTTGCGAGCGCGACCGGTAAGCGCCACGCGAGAGGCGCCGCGATTTGGCCCTGTTTGCCGGGGATGGCTGTCGAGGTGATCCGGCGCGACGAAGCGTTTGTTGACGATCGCTTAACCATGCTCCACGCAAAGCCAACGGGGATCACGGAGGGTTCGCCTTTGACGCGACGCGCGCATCTCACGGCCCTGTCGGGGCTCCTGCTGGCGGCCATCGCGGCCGGGCCGGCGGCTGCGCATCCGCATGTCTTCGTCACGGCCAAGGCCGAGATCGTCTTCGCGACCGACGGTTCGGTGCAGGCGATCCGCAATCGCTGGAGCTTCGACGAGGCCTATTCGGCCTATATCACGCAAGGGCTCGACAAGAACGGCGACGGCAAGCTGACCTCGGACGAACTTGCCGAACTCGCCAAGATCAATGTCGAATCGCTGCCCGATGTCGAATTCTTCACCGCCGCCAAGCTCAACGGCCGCAAGCAGGAGTTCGGCACGCCGGGCGAGCAGGTCATGTCCTATGACAACAAGGTGCTGACGCTGGTCTTCACGCTGCCATTGAAGACACCGGCGAAGGCGCGCTCCTTCGGCATCGAGATCGGCGATCCCACCTATTTCGTCGCCTTCAACATCGTCGACGAGCCCGATGCGGTCGTGACCAAGGGTGCGCCGCAGGGCTGCGTCGTGCGGGTCAATCGCCCGCCCAAGCTCGACGACTCCACGCAGAAGCGCCTCGCCGAAGCCGATATCACCGCGACGCCCGATGTCAGCGGGCTCGAGATCGTGACGCGGGCGCTGGTGGCATGTCCGTGACGGCGACCGAGACAGCACGCCCCGCCGGAGCCACGCTGTCGCGACGCCTGATCGTTTGCGCGCTGGCGTTGGTGGTGGTTGGAGGTGTGGTTGCGTTGCTGGCACTGCTGATCGGGAGCATCAGCCCGCCGCCTCCGCCCCCGCCGCGCAATCCTTTCGGTACGGCCCTCCCTCGTGAAGCGTTGCCCTCCACGACCGGCTTCGGGGCGGTCCTCCTCGCCTGGCAGTCGAGCTTCTATCGCGAGCTGACGGCGACGCTGAAGGCGATTGCGACCGCGCCGGGCGCGCTTTGGGGGCTGCTCGGGCTCTCTTTCGGCTACGGCGTCTTTCACGCGGCCGGGCCGGGGCACGGCAAGGCGGTCATCTCCGGCTATATCGTCGCCGACAATCGCAGCCTGAAGCGGGGCCTGGGCCTGAGCTTCGCGGCGGCGCTGCTGCAGGCGCTGGTTGCGATCGTGATCGTCACGGTGGCGACCCTGCTGCTGCGGGTGACCGCGATGCAGATGAACGCAGCGACGACCGTGATCGAGCAGGGCAGCTTCCTGCTGGTGGCGCTGGTCGGGCTGCTGATGCTCTGGCGCAAGGCGGGTGCGCTGGTTCGGCTGGAAGCGGGCGGGGCGCATGATCCGGCGGCTTGCGACCATGTCCATATGCCCGATGCCGAGCAGGTCTCGCGGCTCGTCGGCTGGCGCGACATGGCCGGTGTCGTCGTCGCGGCCGGCGCGCGGCCCTGCGCGGGGGCGCTGATCATCCTCGTTTTCGCCAATGCGCAGGGGCTGTTCTGGGCCGGGATCGCCGCGACCTTCGCCATGGCGCTGGGTACGGCGATCACCACCGGGGCGCTTGCAGCGTTTGCCGTGTTCTTCAAGTTCGCCGCGCTCAAACTCGCTGGCGGCGGCAGTTTGCGCTCGGCGCGATGGATCGCCGGGCTCGAATTGCTGGCGGCCGCCTTTGTCGCCGTGCTCGGCGCGGCGCTTTTCACCGGACTCTGGATCGGTGGAGCGGGGGGCTGACGCGCGCCGGTTTGGTACGGACCCACGCCGTCATCCCGGACAAGCGGCATAGCCGCGCCGATCCGGGATCCATCGTAGAGCGCCGAGCCCTCCGATGGATCCCGGGGCAAGCCCGGGATGACGGCAGAGGCTTTCGTGCTCCTTGCGGCTACCGCAGCGGATCGTTTTCCAGCAGGATCGGCTTGCCATGCGGCGTCGCCTCGGCGGCGCGAGCCCATGAGGCGGCGAGCGCGTCGACGCCGTCATGCGAGGCAAGCCCTTTTTCGATCAGAAGGTGCTCAAGCGCCTCGCACCAGCGCTCGTAATAATCCGAGCCGTCCTTGCAGCCGCCGGCCGCGAGCGCCTCGCGGATTTCGGCGCCGAGCGCCTGCGCCCATTCCTCGGCAGTGAAGACGCCCTTGTTCTGGAGTTCGACGACCAGCGCGAAGGCCTGCGCCTGCCAGGGCTCGGCGAAGATCGGGCCCTCAGTGTCGCGCGGGATCGGCGTATCGGCGGCGAGCGCTGCCGCGAGATCGGTCTCAGGCCGGCTCAAGGTAGCTCTCCCAGGCCTCGATGCTGACGGTGGAGGTCGGGTCTGCGTCGCGACCCCAGAGTTCGCGGCCGTCGAAAACCACCGTGTAGAGCCATTGCGCCGTCTCGGGCTGCCCCTGCGCGCCCGTATCGGGGAAGACATGGCAGCCGACGATGCGCTCGACCACGCCGGTCTTGCCGCGGGCATAGCGCGGCAGGCGGGTGTGGTGCTGCGGGTGCATCACGATGGTGCGGACCTTGTCGCCCATAGCGAAGCGGGCCGGCGCCTCGGCCTTGCGCTCATAGGGGAAGCCGCGGCGCAGGACACCCGCGACCTCCTCGCCCTTGAGCACGCGCTTGGGTTCACGACGCTCGGGTGCCGGCTTCCCGGTCGCGAGTTCGTCGGCGCTCAGGAAGCCATGCTTGACCAGCACCTTGTCGAGCGCGGCGAGCCAGATCTCGTAATAGGTCGAGGAGAGATACTGCGCCGGCGGCAGGCTCTCGCGGGCATGGCGGATTTCGTCGATGGTCCAGGCGCCCATGGCGCCCGCTGCGACATTGATCGCAAGCACGCGCTTTTCCCAGTCGCCATGGAAGACCGGCTCGTTCGGTTCGGGAACGACCGGGCCGAAGGCCATCTGGCCGCCGAGGTCGTGGGCGCTGTTCATGCCGCGTCCTCCAGTTTCGGCAAACCGGTGCCGATCATCGAATCGCGCGTGACGATGCTGGCGAGCTTTTCCTCGCTCCAGCCTTCGGTGCCGGCAGGCCGCATCGGGATGACGATGAAGCGGGTCTCGGCTGTCGAATCCCAAACGCGGATGCGCTGGTTCTCCGGCAGCGTCACGCCGAAATCGGCGATGGTGCCGCGTGGGTCGATCACGGCCTTGGCGCGGTAGGGCGGGGATTTGTACCAGACCGGCGGCAGCCCCAGCACCGGCCACGGATAGCAGGAGCAGAGCGTGCAGACGATGAGGTTGTGCTGTTCGGGCGTGTTGAAGCAGGCGACGATATGCTCGCCGCCGCGCCCGCCATAGCCGACTTCGGCCACAGCTGCCGTGCCGTCCGCCTTCAGGCGCTCGGCGAAGGCCGCATCCGTCCAGGCCTTGGCGACGATGCGGGCGCCGTCGCGTGGGCCGATCTTCGTCTCGTAGGTGTCGATGATCGCGTCGAGCGCGGCCGGGTCGACATAACCCTTCTCGACCATCAGCGTCTCCAACGCCTTCACCCGTGCCTCTATGGCCGTGAAGTGGTTGTCGTGATCATGATCGTGATCGTGGTGGTGATGTCCGCTCATGGCGGTCTCCTCTCAGGCGATCCGGATGCGGGCGGCGTGCTCATAGCGCACCGCGAAGGCGACGAGCGAGCGGTCGGAGCCCCTCGGCCCGATCAGCGACAAGCCGAGCGGGGCGCCTTCGCGTTGCGCCACGGGAATCGTGACCTGCGGGAAGCCGGAGAGCCCGGCGAGGCAGAGCAGGCGCAGCGCCCGGTTGCGGAAATCCTCCAGCTCGGGCTCCTTCGCCGCGATCAGCGGGGCGACGTCCGGCATCGTCGGCAGGATCAGCACGCCGTCCTGGCCGAGCAGGCGCGAGAGCTTGGTGCGGAAGGATTTTCGCGCGGACTCGCCCCTGGCGTATTCGGCGTCGGTCACTGCCTTCGAGAAGGCAAAGCGCTCCTTCACGCCGGGTCCGAGCGGCGGGTTGAAGCGCTCGATCATCGGCCCGTCCGACAGCCAGGCCTCGCGGCCCTGGATCCAGCGGAAGGCCCAGTAGAGCGCGTCGAGATCGCGGACGAGCTTGACGCCCTCGGGCTGGCCGAGCGTCGGCACCGAGCGCTGCACGACATTGCGCAGGATCGTCTCCGCCTCGGGCACGGCCTGGGCGAACATGTCGTCGGCCATCAGAAGGCGCGGCGCTTCCGGCAATTCTGTCTTGTCCGGACCGAACAGGACATTGGCGACGCGGGCGAAGATGTCGCCGTCGCGGGTAAACCAGCCGGGGGTGTCGAGGCTTTCCGCCAGCGGCCAGGTGCGCTTCAACGAGAGCCGGCCATGGCTCGGCCGGATGCCGAAAAGGCCGCCATAGCTTGCCGGCGCGCGCACCGAGCCGCCGGTGTCGGAGCCCAATGCGATATCGGCAAGGCGCCCGGCCACCGCCGCCATCGAGCCGCAGGAGGAGCCGCCGGTGATGCGCTCCGGTGCGGCCGGATTGATCGGCGAGCCGAAATGCGCGTTCTGCCCGTTGAGCGAGAAGGCGAGCTCGTCGGTATGGGTTTTGCCGACGAAGCGGGCGCCCGCCTGGAGCAGGTCCTTTACGATCGGCGCTGTCTTGGTCTTGATGCCGGACTGCGCCAGCACCAGCGGCGAGCCCGCCCCGGTCGGATAGCCCTTGATGTCGAAGAGGTCCTTCACCGCCAGCGTCAGCCCGGCAAGCGGGCCGGCGACGGCGTGCTTCACGGGGGCGTCTGGATAGGGCACGAAGCAGCGGAACGGATCGTCGAAAGTCATCTGGCGTCAGATCCCCCTGGAATCGCCGTCGGAACGCGGGTCGTGCACGGCCTCGACCTGGCCTTTGGCGTGCTTCACCAGCATGCCGGCTTGGCCGAAGCCCTCGCAATAGGCATGGTCGCTCTCCTCGACCGGGTGCCCGGCGGCATCGAGCCGTTCCAGCAGCGACGGGTCGAAACGGTCCTCGACCTTGAGGCTGGCGGAGCCTGCATCCCGGCTCTTGCCGAGGAGCCAGCGGGGCGCGTCGATGGCCGTGGCGAGGTTTTGCCCGGCGCGATAGCGCGACAGAATCTGCGCCTGGACTTGCGGCTGGCCGTCGCCGCCCGCTGCTCCATAGGGCACAATGCGGTCGTCATCGAAGCGGGCGAGGGCAGGGTTCAGCCTGTGGAAGGGCTTACGGCCGGGCGCCAGCGGATTGATGGCATCCCTGTCCAGCGAGAAGGAGGCGCCGCGGCTCTGCCAGTGGATGCCGGTCGCGGGCAGGACACAGCCCGAGCCATAGGCCGGGCCACTCGACTGGACATAGGAGACGGCGAGGCCCTTGCCGTCGATCGCACCCATCCAGACGGCGGCGCCGTCGTCATCGGCCTCGCGCAGCGGGAGTTTTGCCGCCCGTTTCCCGTCGATCGCGGTTGCCTCGCGCATCAGCGCGGTGTCGCTCAGGAATTCGGCGGGCGGGCGGGAAAGATGGGTGGGGTCGGCGATATAGCGGTCGCGGATGGCGAAGGCGCGTTTCGTCGCCTCGATCAGCTCGTGATGCCGCTCGAAACTGTCGAGCCGCGCCTCTTCCAGCCGTTCGACGATGCCGAGGATCAGCAGCGAGGCCAGTCCCTGCGTCGGTGGCGGCAGGTTGGCGACGGTGAGGCCGGGGAGCTTCAGCGTGAGCGGCGCGACCGATCGCGCGTGATAGCGTTCGAGATCGGTGCGGGTGACAGGCGTGCCGATGCGCTCGAGATCGGCGGCGATTTCGCGGCCGATATCGCCGCGGTAGAAGTCGTCGAGCCCGGCATGGGCGAGTTGCTCCAGCGCAGCGCTGAGAGGCTCCGGCCTGCGGCGGGCACCGGGTTTGGGCGGCTCGCCATCGATCCAGAAACTGGAGGCGAAACCGGGTGCGGCTTTCAAGGCCTCCAGCTCGTCGGGCTGCTTGCGAAGCTCGGAATCCGAGATTGCATAGCCTTCGCGGCAATGGCCGATCGCATCGGTCAGCAGCTCGCGCCGCGGCATGCGGCCGCCAAGGGCGCGCGACAGTTCAAGGGCGAGCTGCCAGCCCGCGACGACCCCCGCGACGGTCAGCGCCGCCTCCGGCCCGTGTGCGGGCAGGATGTCATAGCCCTTGCCGCGATAGCGCTCGATCGTCGCGAGAGCGCCTGCCGGGCCGCAGGCTTCGATTCCGTGCAGGCGGCCGCCGGGTTCGTGCACCAGCCAGAAGCCGTCGCCGCCGATGCCGTTCAGGTGAGGATAGAGCACCGCGACCGTCGCTGCCATCGCGACCATGGCCTCGATCGCATTGCCGCCTTCGGCCAGAATGGCCCGGCCCGCCTCGGAGGCGAGGCGATGGGGGGCCGCCACGGCGGCGGAAGCGAAGACAGGCGTATCCAGCATCGGGACTTTTCAAGCACGGAGATCGTGCCCATCTGCACGAAGGGCGCGAATTTGTTGCATGGGGCGGCAAGCTCCGCTAGGTGCGTGGGGCGCATGGCCGCGCAACGTGGCCCACGCGCGAAGGAAGGACAGCATGGCCGGACGGCACACCAACTGGCGCAACCTGATCATGGTCACCTCGTTCGGGATCCTGATCGCCGTCGAGCTCTTCGGCGTGGCGCTGGCGGCCGGCTGGGCCCTGGCCGGCCTGTTCGAGCTCGGCACCATCTTCGAATACATCATGATGGCGATCTTCTCGGTCTTCGCCGGCTACGGGCTGGTCAACCTGATGCGCCGCATGCTCAAGATCGAGCACCTGACCGAGGTCGATTGAGGCCTTTCGGCCTTTTCCGTCAGCCGCAAATCCGCAACGTGACCGGGTCTGCATCCGCCGGGAGATAGTCGCCCATCGGGCGGCAGCCGGAGGCCGTGCAGATGCGCCAGTCGGCGGTCGCGCCCGAGCGCCGCATCACCACTTCCTTGAGGGGCGGCAAGGCCGGATGCCAGCGCCAGAAGCCGTCGACGAGCTTCGCGCCGTCGGGTGGGTCCATGCCGGCGCCCGAGCCCTCGATCCGCGCCTCGACGATTTCCAGCCCGGCGGGTGTCTCCCGCCAGACCTCTTCCCAGAGCGTCTTCTGCACCGAGTGGCGCCAGCCCAGCGTGATCTCGCCCGTGCCGAGCGCCACCATGAGCGCGCCGGCCGCGAGGCAGAGACTCATGCGGCGATCTTCGCCGTGCGGATGCGCCAGAGATGCTGGCCGATCATCACGGCCGCGATGGCGAAGCCGATCTCGTCGGTCAGCGGTACCGCCGCAACGAGGAAGCCGGCGCCGACCGCCGCCAGAATCCGCTCCCACATCGACAAGGGGCGCAGGAACTGGCCGACGAAGGCCATGCCCCAGAGCAGCATGGCGAGCGTCGCCTTGACGACGATATAGACCACGGCGAGCCAGTAGCTGGAGCCCGTCAGGCCCGCGACCGGTTGCAGCATCAGCGTGGGATCGTAGACCGCCATATAGGGCACGACGAAGCCGGGCAGCGCGATCTTCACCGCCTGGACGCCGATCTTCATGCCCGAGACCTTGGCCATCGGCGCCGCCGCGAAGGCCGCCAGCGCCACCGGCGGCGTCAGGTCCGCCATGATGCCGAAATAGAAGACGAACATGTGGCTGACGATCAGCGGCACGTCGAGCTGCAGCAGGATGGGCGCCGCGAGCGAGGAGGTGATGATGTAGTTCGGGATCGTCGGGATGCCCATGCCGAGGATCAGGCTGAAGATCATCGTCAGGACGAGCGCGAGGAACATGCTCTCCTTGCCGATGCCGATCAGCCAGGAGCCGAAGATCGTGCCGATGCCGGTCAGCGTCATCGTGCCGATGACGATACCGACCAGCGCGCAGGCGAGGCCAACCGGCAGCGCCTGGCGGGCGCCGTCGGCCAAAGCCTCGATGCAGGCGTTCAGCACCTCGCGCCCGGAGCGGCCGCGCAGCACGTTCCAGATGACGAGGAGCAGGACGACGCCGAGCACGGTCGCGACGCTGATCGACATCGACGCCGCCGAGATCAGCGCGAAGCCGACCCAGAAGACGATCCGCAGTGCTGGTGTCGCGAGCCCGGCGGAGATCGCCAGCGCCAGGATGAGCGCGACGGTGAGAGCAAGGCCGATCGCGCCGGCGAAGAGCGGCGTGAAGCCCGCGAACAGGAGATAGACCAGCACCAGGAGCGGCGCGATCAGGTACCAGTTCTTGCGCAACTCGGCGCGCGCGCTCGGCAGCTCCGATTTCGGCAGGCCGGTGAGGCCGAGCTTGCCGGCCTCCAGATGCACGGCCCAGTAGCAGGCGGCGAAATAGAGGAGAGCCGGGATGATCGCGGCCTCGACGATCTTGGAATAGGGGACGTCGATGGTCTCGGCCATGATGAAGGCGACGGCGCCCATGACCGGCGGCATGATCTGGCCACCCATGGAGGAGGTCGCCTCGACGCCGCCTGCGAAGGCGCCGTTGAAGCCCGAGCGCTTCATCAGGGGAATGGTGAACTGGCCGGAGGCCACGACATTGGCGACGCCGGAGCCCGAGACGGTGCCCATCAGAGCCGACGAAGCGACGCAGACCTTGCCGGGCCCGCCCTGCTTGCCGCCGAACACCGCCATCGAGATGTCGTTGAAGAAGTCGATGACGCCGGCGCGCTCCATGAAGGCGCCGAACAGGATGAACAGGAAGATGAAGGTGGCCGAGACCGCCGTCGGCGTGGCGTAGAGGCCTTCGGTGCCGAAGGACATCTGCTCGATCACCTGCTCCAGGCTGTAGCCGCGATGGTCGAACGGCGCCGGCAGATAGCGACCGAACAGGCAATAGGCCAGGAAGGTGCCGGCGACGAGCGGCAGGGCGATGCCCATCGCCCGCCAGACCAGCAGGAACAGGACGGCGAGCGCGGCGATGCCGACGACCATGTCGGCATCGGTGAGCTCGCCGGCACGGTTCACCAGCTCCATGTAGTTCCACCAGTGATAGAGCCCGACGCCGAAGCCGACGATGCCGACCGCCCACCAGAAGGCGCGGGCCGGCGGCGCCGTCTCGTCGGTATTGGCCAGGAGCCCGCAGGCGATCAGCGCCAGGAAACCGACATGGAGCGTCCGCAGCACCTGGTTCGGCAGCGTGCCGGTATAGAGCGAGACGAGTTCGAACGCGCCGAGAAGCGCGAGGAATGCGATGGCGGCTTCGAGCATCGTGCGCCCGCGCACCAGCCCGAGCGCGATCCAGGCGAACCAGAGCACGAACGCGACGCGGATCAGCGTGATCGGCGTCAACCAGGCGACGGAGCCGATCAGCCGGAAATCGAGAGGGATGCCGAAGGCCGTGACGACCTGGAAGGCCGAGAAGGCGACTGCCAGCCAGAACAGCAGGCGGCCCTTCCAGCCGGTTCCGAACGTGGCGGGCAAGCCGTGCTCGGGATCATAGGGCGCAGCCGCCGGCGCGGAAGCGCCCGCGAGGCCCTGTTCTGCAAGCGGTCTGGTTTCGTCGCGGCTCATGCTGCTGTGCCCCTGGGCTCATGCCGGCCGTGCCGGTATGGAAAAGGGCGAGGCCGGTCAGGCCGGCCTCGCCCGTCATGGCGGAGGGAAGAGACGGTTCAGGAACCGACCTTCAGGCCCTTTTCCTTGAAGTAGCGCGCTGCGCCCGGATGCAGCGGCAGGGGCATGCCTTCCAGCGCGTTCTCCAGCTTGATCGAGCGGGCGGCGGCATGGGCGGCGCCGAGCTCGCCCAGGTTGTCATAGACCGCCTTGGTCATCTGGTAGACGGTCTCCTCCTTCATACCCTCATGGGTCACGAGATAGTTGACCACCGCGGCGGCCGGCACGGCGGCGGTCTGACCGGTATAGGTGTTGGCGGGGATCGAGACCTTGACGAAGGGCGGGCCCGCCTTGTCGACGACGGCGGCCGGCACCTCGACCACGGTGATCTCGACGGAGGTCGCGAGGTCGCGCAGCGAGGCGACGCCGAGCCCGGCCGATTGCAGGGTGGCGTCGAGCTGGCGGTTCTTCATCAGCTCGACCGACTCGGCGAAAGGCAGGTACTCGATCTTGCCGAGGTCCTTGTAGGACAGTCCGGCAGCGGTGAGGATGGCGCGGGCATTGAGCTCGGTGCCGGATTTCGGGGCGCCGACCGAGAGACGCTTGCCCTTGAGATCGGCCAGCGTCTTGATGCCGCTATCCTTCGAGGCGACGATCTGGATGTAGTTCGGATAGATCGCGGTGATGCCACGCAGCTTCTTCAGCGGGGCCTTGAAGCCGGCTTCCTCGTCGCCCTTCCAGGCGGCGTCGAGCGAATCGCCGAGCGTGAAGGCGATCTCGCCCTTGCCCTGCTGCAGCAACTGGAGGTTCTCGACCGAGGCCTTGGTGGCCTGCACGGTCGGGCGGACATTCTGGATCTTCTCGCCATAGATTTTCGACAGCGCGACGCCGAGCGGATAGTAGACGCCCGAGGTGCCGCCGGTGAGGACGTTGATGAATTCCTGCGCCCGGGCGGTGGCGGGGGCGGCGGCGATCAGGGCTGCGGCGGCAAGACCGGCAAGTCGGCGGTTGCGGAACAGTACTTTCATGACGTCTCCCTTAGGGTCGCTCCGGCTCATCCGGCCGGTTGATCGGGTTTTTAGAGCATGTCGAATCCGAAAGGGGAAGCATTCGACGAAAGGTGGCCTCCGCCTTTAGCCGAAGGCTGGACTGGTTTCGCCATGATTGGCTGCCTATCTCCGGGGCCGTGCGGCCGCCCCTTTTGTGAAGCGGGCCGGCCGCGCCTCCGAGCAACGAGCGATCAGGAACGACATGCACGACCGTGCCGAGCAGGGTAGCAGCCAGGGGCCTCGCCTCGACCGACGAACTCTTCTCGCAGGTGCGGGTGCGACGGCGACGCTCGCCGCGCTCGGCTTCGCGCCAGAAGCACTGGCGCAGCAGGGGCTCAAGCTCGGCGATGCCAGTGATTTTACCTTCGAGGCCCTGAAGGCGCGGGCGAAGGAGATGGCGGCCAAGCCCTATCAGGCGCTGCCGAGCCCGCGGCCCGAGGCGATGCAGCGGATCGATTATGACGCCCATGGCAAGATCCGGTTCAAGTCAGAGGCGGCGCTCTGGGCGGACGGACCCTCGACCTGGCCGGTGACCTTCTTCCATCTCGGCCGCTTCTTCCAGAAGCCGGTCAGGATGCATGTGGTCGAGGGCGGCAAGGCGCGCGAGATCGTCTACGACGCCAGCTATTTCGAGATGCCGGCCAATTCGCCGGCCCGCGACCTGCCGGCCGGGGCGGGCTTCGCCGGCTTCCGCCTGCAGGAGAGCCGCAGCGGCCATCCCGGCCGCGATGGCGGGGCTCTCGACTGGAAGACCAACGACTGGGTCGCCTTCCTCGGTGCCTCCTATTTCCGGGCCATCGGCGAGCTCTATCAGTGCGGCCTGTCGGCGCGCGGCGTCGCGATCGATCCGGCTGTCTCCGGCAAGCTCGAGGAGTTCCCGGACTTCACCCATATCTGGCTGGAGACGCCGCAGGCGGGCGCCGAGCATGTCGTTGTCTACGCGCTGCTCTCGGGGCCGAGCCTCGCTGGTGCCTATCGCTTCCGCATGCATCGCGGCAAGGGTGTGACCATGGAGATCGAGACCGCGCTACATCTGCGCAAGGACGTGACGCGGCTCGGCATCGCGCCGCTGACCTCGATGTTCTGGTATTCCGAGACGGCGAAGCCGACCGCGATCGACTGGCGCCCCGAGGTGCATGATTCCGACGGGCTCGCGCTCTGGACGGGGCCGGGCGAGCGCGCCTGGCGCCCCCTCAACAATCCCTCGCACACGATGGCCTCGGCCTTCGTCGACAGCGATCCGCGCGGATTCGGCCTGATGCAGCGCGACCGCGAGACCGGGCATTATCTCGACGGGGTGCATTACGAGCGCCGTCCGAGCCTCTGGGTCGAGACTGACGGCCAGTGGGGCAGGGGCTCGGTGCAGCTCATCGAGATTCCGACCGATGACGAGATCCACGACAATATCGTCGCGATGTGGGTGCCCGAAGGGCCGGCCAAAGCCGGCAACGCCTATAATTTCCGCTACACGCTGCACTGGCTCTCCGACGAGCCTTTCCCGACCCAGCTTGGCCGGGTCGTCGCCACGCGACTGGGCAATGGCGGCCAGCCCGGAACGGCGCGGCCGCGCGGCGTGCGCAAGTTCATGGTCGAGTTTCTGGGGCCGGCGCTGGAGGCTGTCCCCTTCGGCGTGAAGCCCGAGGTCGTGCTTTCGACCTCGCGCGGCAGCTTCTCCTATATCTTCGCGGAGGCCATGCCGGACGATGTGCCCGGCCATTGGCGCGCCCAGTTCGATCTCACCGTCGGCGGCAGCGAGCCTGTCGAGATGCGCTGCTATCTCAAGACCGGAGATACCGTGCTGACCGAAACCTGGCTCTACCAGTACCTGCCGTTCTGAGCGGGTTCGTCGCCGGCGGCTCTTGGATGAACCACTTTTGTCATTCCGGGGCTTCGCGCAGCGAAGAACCCGGAACCCACGACCGGGTAAGACATTCGATGCCCCGTTGTCAGCCGCTCGCCCAGTCGTGGGTTCCGGGTTCGCGCCTATGGCGCGCCCCGGAATGACAAGGGCGTGGGCAGGTCATCAGTCTGCCGGCGGCCGGGACAGACGCCGAATCGCGCTTGCTCCGGCGTGATCGTAACATTATATCGTTTCTCATGGCTCACGCGCACGCCCATCACACGCATCGCGCCGCCTCGGAAGCTCCGGGGTGGTCGCTGTTGCGCCTGTCGGCGGGAGCGCGCGTGGGATTGGCCGCTGCCGTCGTCGCCCTGCTCTGGCTGGCGACGCTGGCCGTGATCCTGTGATCGAGTAGCGTTATGTCCGCCATCCGCCTGACCGACCTGACGCTGGGCTATGACCGCCATCCGGCGGTGCATCACCTCTCCGGCGAGATCGCGGCCGGAAGCCTGACCGCCATCGTCGGGCCGAATGGCGCCGGCAAGTCGACCCTGCTCAAGGGGATCGCCGGGGCGCTGACGCCTCTGTCGGGAGGTGTTGCGCTCGCCAAGGGCAAGCGGCTCGCCTATCTCCCGCAATCGGCTGATCTCGACCGCTCCTTCCCGATCCATGTCTACGATCTCGTCGCCATGGGCCTGTGGAACCGGGCCGGCATCTTTGGCCGGATCGGTGCGAGTGCGGCCCACAAGATCGAGCATGCCATTGCAGCCGTTGGCCTGACCGGTTTCGAGCGCCGGCCGATCGGCACGCTCTCCGGCGGGCAGATGCAGCGGGCCTTGTTCGCGCGCCTCCTGCTGCAGGACGCGGATGTGATCCTGCTCGACGAGCCCTTCACCGCGATCGACGCGCGGACTACCGCCGATCTGCTCGAACTGGTCCGGCGCTGGCATGGCGAGAGCCGGACCGTGGTCGCCGTGCTGCATGATATCGAGACCGTCAGGCAAGCTTTCCCGCAGACATTGCTGCTGGCGCGCGAGGCCGTGGCTTGGGGCGAGACCGCGACTGTGCTGACGCCGGAAAACCTGCTGAAGGCGCGGCGCATGGTCGAGTCCTTCGACAGCCACGCTGCTCCCTGCCAGCGCGACGCCGCCTGATCCGCCCAGCCAGGCCAAGCCGATGCTCTACGACCTCCTCATCGGCCCCTTTGCCGAGTTCGACTTCATGCGCCGCGCCCTCGTCGGCGTCGTGGCGCTCTCCGTTTCCGGTGCGCCGATCGGCGTCTTCCTGATGCTCCGGCGGATGAGCCTGACCGGTGACGCCATGGCGCATGCGATTCTGCCCGGCGCGGCGCTCGGCTATCTCGTCGCCGGTTTCTCGCTGCCGGCGATGACGATTGGGGGGCTTGCTGCCGGCTTTGCCGTGGCGCTGGCGGCCGGGGCCGTGGCGCGCGCGACCGTGCTCAAGGAGGACGCTTCGCTGGCCGCCTTCTACCTGATCTCGCTGGCGCTCGGTGTCACCATCGTCTCGCTCAAGGGCTCGGCGATCGATCTGCTGCATGTGCTGTTCGGCAATGTGCTGGCGCTCGACGATCAGGTGCTGATCCTGCTCGCGGGCGTTGCGACCGTGTCGCTGTTGTCGCTGGCGGCGCTCTATCGGCCGCTGGTGCTGGAATGCGTCGATCCCGGCTTCCTGCGTTCGGTCAGCCGCTCCGGAGGGTTCGTTCATCTCACTTTCCTGGCGCTGGTCGTGCTGAACCTCGTCGCTGGCTTCCATGCGCTGGGGACGCTGCTTGCCGTCGGCATGATGATGCTGCCGGCCGCCGCCGCGCGCTTCTGGACCGCCGATATCACGCGCCTGCTGCTGCTCGCGGCCGGTTTCGGAATGGTTTCCGGCTATGCCGGGCTCGTGACGTCCTATGCGGCCGGGTCGAGCCTGCCCGCGGGGCCGTCGATCATCCTGGCCGCGGGAGCGATCTATATCGGCTCGCTCCTGTTCGGCTCGCAGGACGGGCTTGCGCGACGCCTCTTGCCTCGCGCCCATCTCCAGAGATAGAAACGTTATATCGTTTCATTTATTGGAGTCGCCCATGCTCAACCGTCGCGCCCTCGTCGCTGGCCTTGCTTTCGGGTTGGCCATGACTGCTGCGCCGCTTGGCACCTTCGCGCAGGAGAAGCTGCCGGTGGTGGCGAGCTTCTCGATCCTCGGCGATTTCGCCCGGCAGGTCGGTGGCGACCGCATCAGCATGACCATGCTGGTCGGCCCTGACGGCGACGCGCATGTCTATTCCCCGACGCCGGCCGATGCGAAGGCGATGGCCGCCGCCAAGCTCGTCCTCGTCAACGGTCTGCATTTCGAGGGCTGGTTGCCGCGCCTCGTGAAGTCGTCCGGCACCAAGGCGACCATGGCGACGGCGACAAAGGGCATCACCCCACTCGAAGCCGGTGACGATCATGACGAAAAGGGCAAGGGCGGCCATGCGCATGCCCATGGCCATGACGACCCCCACGCCTGGCAGAGCGTCGCCAATGCGAAGATCTATGTCGCGAATATCAGGGATGCGCTGAGCGTGGCCGATCCGGCGGGCAAGGCGAGCTACGAGGCCAATGCCACGGCCTATCTCGCCGAGCTCGACAAGCTTGAAGGCGAGGTGAAGGCGGCGGTCGCCCGCATTCCGGCGCAGCGGCGCAAGGCGATCACCAACCATGACGCCTTCGGCTATTTCGTGAAGGCCTATGGCATCGATTTCGTGGCGCCGCAGGGCGTTTCGACCGAGGCCGAGGCTTCCGCGCGAGATGTCGCCCGCATCATCCGGCAGGTGAAGGCACAGAAGATTCCGGCCGTCTTCCTCGAAAACGTCACCAATCCCCGCCTTGTCGAGCAGATCGCCCGCGAGAGCGGGGCCAAGGTCGGCGGCCGGCTCTATTCGGATGCGCTCTCGGCCGAGACTGGGCCGGCGGGGACTTACATCCGGATGATGAAGCACAATATAAGCGAGATCGAAAAGGCGCTCGCCGCCGGCCCGGCCTGAGAGACAAATCCGCAGGAAACACGCCGTCATCCCGGACGAGCCGCGCAAGCGGCGCCGATCCGGGATCCATCTAAGGGCGTCGCTCTATGATGGATCCCGGCGCTTCGGCCGGGATGACGGCCGCGGATTTGTTTCCGGTCCGGGTGAGAACCCGTTGCTGAATACCGAACAGGTCAAGCCATGTCCGAGAAAATCCCCGTCACGGTGCTCACCGGCTATCTGGGCGCCGGCAAGACCACGCTCCTCAACCGCATCCTGACCGAAGACCACGGCAAGAAATTCGCCGTGATCGTCAACGAGTTCGGCGAGGCCGGCATCGATGGCGACCTCATCGTCGGGGCCGACGAGGAAATCTTCGAGATGAATAACGGCTGCATCTGCTGCACCGTGCGCGGCGACCTGATCCGCATCCTCGACGGGCTGATGAAGCGCAAGGGAAAGTTCGACGCGATCATCGTCGAGACCACGGGCCTCGCCGACCCCGCGCCGGTCGCCCAGACCTTCTTCGTCGACCAGGATGTCGGCGACGCCACCCGCCTCGACGCGGTCGTGACGGTCACCGACGCCAAGTGGCTGAAGGACCGCCTCAAGGATGCGCCGGAAGCGAAGAACCAGATCGCCTTCGCCGACGTCATCGTCCTCAACAAGACCGACCTGGTCAACGCCGAGGAACTGGCCGATGTCGAGGCCGCGATCCGCGCCATCAATCCCTATGCCAAGCTGCACAAGGCCGAGCGCGCCAATGTCGACATTGCCGCGCTGCTCGACCGCAACGCCTTCGACCTCGATCGCATCCTCGATATCGAGCCGGATTTCCTCGAGGCCGGGCATCACCATCACCATGCCGAGGATGTGCGCTCGATCTCGCTGACCGTGCCGGGCGATGTCGATCCCGAGAAGTTCATGCCGTGGATCAACGACCTCACCCAGATCCAAGGACCGAACATCCTGCGTTCCAAGGGCATCCTGGCCTTCAAGGGCGAGCCACGCCGCTTCGTCTTCCAGGGCGTGCATATGATCCTGGACGGCGATCTGCAGCGCGACTGGAAGGATGGCGAGACGCGCGAGAGCCGCCTCGTCTTCATCGGGCGCGATCTCAACGAGAACGAATTGCGCAAAGGGTTTGAAGCCTGCGCGGCCTGAGGGCTGATACCTCCAACGCTGTCATCCCGGACAAGCCGCGTGAGCGGCGCCGATCCGGGATCCATGCTTGAGCCTTCATCGGAAGCGTTCCGGCATGGATCCCGGGTCTTCCTTCGGTCGCCCGGGATGACATCGCGGTTTTCACGGAACGCGAGCTGCGTTAGACCCCGGCCATGACGACGATGACCCCACCCGTCTCGCTGCGCGAGCATGTCACCCCGATCGCTGCGGAGACCCATGTCGTCGCGGCCCACTGGCTGAAGCAGGGGCTCGTGCTCGCGCTGGCCGACGGGCGCGTGCTGCGCTGGCGCGACGGCGGCCTCGTGGACAGCGTCGAGGCCCATGTCGGCGGCATCCTCTGCGCGACCGGCGATGGCGAACGCCTGATCACCGGCGGCGATGACGGACGCGTCGTCGCGACCCGCTTCGAAGGTGAGCCGGAGGAGCTGGCCAAGGACCAGAAGCGTCGCTGGATCGATGCGATCACGCTGTCGTTTTCGGGCAACCTCGCCTGGAACATCGGCAAGACCGTGCAGGCCCGCGACGAGAAGGGCCGCATCCGCACGCTGGAGGCGGCGAGCACGCCGCAGGGCCTCGTCTTCGCGCCTAAGGGCTATCGCCTCGCCATCGCCCAGATGAACGGCGTCTCGCTCTGGTATCCGAACACCGAGGCGAAACCGGAATTCCTGGAATGGAAGGGCTCGCATATCGACGTCGTCTGGTCGCCGGACGGGCGCTTCGTCGTCTCCTCGATGCAGGAGAACGCGCTGCATGGCTGGAAGCTCGGCGACAAGCCTGGCCATATGCGGATGACCGGCTATCCCGCCAAGCCGCGTTCGCTGTCCTGGTCGCATGACGGGCTTTGGCTCGCCTCCAGCGGAGCGGATGGCGCGATCGTCTGGCCGTTCCAGGGCGACGGGCCGCAGGGCAAGGCGCCGCGCGAATGCGGCGTGCGCCATGCCCGCGTTACCCGCGTTGCCTTCCATCCGGGCGCGCTGGTGCTGGCGATCGGCTACGATGATGGCTGTATCCTGATGGTCCGCCTGACCGATGGCTCCGAATTGCTGGTGCGACCGGCTTTGCGCGGCAGCGGAATCAGCGCCTTCGCCTGGGACAAGGCCGGCAAGCGGCTCGCCTTCGGCGCCGAGGACGGCGCGGCCGGCGTGCTCGTTCTGCCGAGCTGAGCGTCATGCGCTTCGGCCTCTTCGGCAAGCCTGAGGCCCGCAAGGGCGGCGATGCGAAGGCCGAAGCCAAGGCCACGGCCGAACGACTGAAGGTGCAGGTCCGGGAGTTGCTCGGCCTGCCCGAGACGGCTGCCGTCGCCGTCAACGAGATTATCTGCGCCGATCCTGCCTGTCCGGGCAACGAGACGGTGATCCTGGTGATGAAGCCGGGCGAGAAGACCCGCGCCTACAAATTGCAGATGGCTATGACTGAGGTGACGCCGGAGGCGCTGGCCGAAGCCCTCCGCGCTTAGGGCTTCATACCGTTCGATAGGCCCTCCTGATCGACGAGCTGGATGACCGCTTGCCGCCAGCGCCGGTTTCGCTAAAGCTCGTCTTGATGTCTCTGCTCTCGCTCTATGCCCGCGTCCTCGGCGAACTCGGCCCCGAAAAGCGGCTCGGCGTCATTCTGGCGCTGGCCAATATCGTGCTGGCGGCGGTCGCTTTCGCCGAGCCGATGCTGTTTGGCGCGCTGATCGACCGGTTGACCACGATCCAGGCCTCGGGCGGGGCGCTGACCTGGGCCAGCATCAACCTGCTGATCGTCGCCTGGGTCGGCTTCGGCCTGACCAATATCGCCCTGGGTGTGTTCGTCGCGCTGCATGCCGACCGGCTCGCCCATCGTGCGCGCCTGATGGTGATGGCCCGCTATTTCGAACACGCCCTCTCGCTGCCGCTCGCCTATCACAGCCAGACCCATTCCGGCCGCGTGCTCAAGATCATGCTCGACGGCACCAATGCGATGTGGGGGCTATGGCTGTCCTTCTTCCGCGAGCATTGCGCCTCGGCGGTCGCGCTGTTCGTGCTTCTGCCCTTCACGATCTGGAAGAACTGGCAGCTCGGGCTGCTGCTGGTCGCGCTCGTGGTGCTGTTCGGCTCGCTGACCGCCTATGTGCTGCGCAAGACCGACCGTCTGCAGAGCAATGTCGAAACCTATCACTCGAATCTCGCCGAACGGGCCTCGGACGCGCTCGGCAACGTGCCGGTGATCCAGAGCTTCACCCGCATCGAGGCCGAGGTGCGCGGCCTGCGCACGACCATCGCCAACGTGCTGGCGGCGCAATTGCCGGTGCTGTCCTGGTGGGCGGTCGCCAATGTCGCGACGCGCGCCTCGGCGACGCTGACGGTGCTGCTGATCTTCATCGTCGGTACCTGGCTCCTGATGCACGGCCAGACCACGGTCGGCGAGATCGTCACCTTCATGGGCTTCGCCACCATGCTGGTCGGGCGTCTCGAGCAGATCGTCGGCTTCGTGAATTTCATCTTCATGCAGGCGCCGAAGATGCGGGAGTTCTTCGAGGTGCTCGACACGCTGCCGAGTGTGCGCGACCTGCCCAATGCCAAGGACCCCGGCCGGCTCGAAGGCGCGGTCGCCTTCGAGGACGTTTCCTTCTCCTATGACGGCAAGCGCGCCGCCGTGCGCGACGTCTCCTTCACCGTGAAGCCCGGCGAGACCATCGCCGTCGTCGGCTCGACCGGCTCGGGCAAGTCGACGACGCTCGGCCTGCTCCATCGCGCCTTCGATCCGCAATCGGGCCGGATCACCGTCGACGGCATGGATATCCGCGAGATCTCGCTGCTCTCGCTCCGGCGCAATATCGGCGTCGTCTTCCAGGAGCCGATGCTGTTCGCCCGCTCGATCCGCGAGAACCTGCTCGTCGGCAAGCCGGACGCCACCGATGCCGAGATGATGCAGGCACTCGAACGCGCCCAGGCCGCAGAGGTGATGGCGCGCCAGGCCGACGGTCTCGACACGCTGGTCGGCGAGCGCGGCCGCACGCTGTCGGGCGGCGAGCGCCAGCGCTTCTCGATCGCGCGGGCGCTGCTCAAGAACCCGCCGGTGCTGATCCTCGACGAAGCGACCTCCGCGCTCGACGCCGCGACCGAGGTCAAGCTGCAAAAGGCGCTGGAAGAGGTGATGAAGGGGCGCACCACCTTCGTCATCGCGCATCGCCTCGCGACCATCCGCAACGCCGATCGCATCCTCGTCTTCGAGCAAGGGCAGGTCGAGGAGATGGGCACCTTCGACGAGCTCGTCGCCAAGGGCGGGCGCTTCGCGGCGCTGGCGCGGGCGCAGTATCTCGTCAGCGACAAGCCGGTGACCGCCGAGGACACGCCGAGCCCGCTCGCGCAGAAGATCCTTCCGGGCTGAGGAGCGACGTTTTCGGGCCGTCTAGGGATTGGAGGCGCGATCAGGCGTTGCGCCGCTGTCGCCTTTCCCGCTTATTGGGCAGGAGCTTTCCCGCCCGCGATCCCGAGTGACGACGAACGATGATGATCCTCCGCCTTGCCTGTGCCTGGGGTTCGGTTGTCGCCTTCCTTCTGTTCGGCGACACCCTGCTCGGCCAGCTCGGGGCGCCGTTGCCGTCGCTGCTGGTCTTCCTCTGGCTGCTCGGCATCATCATCTGGTCGTCCTTTGGCGTGGTGCATGAGGCCGAGGACCTGGCCGAGAGGCTGGGCGAGCCCTATGGCACGCTGATCCTGACGCTCTCGATCGTCATCATCGAGGTCGCGCTGGTCGGTGCCGTCATGCTCGGCGCCAAGGGCGCGCCGACGCTCGGCCGCGACACGATGTTCGCCGTGCTGATGATCGTGCTGAACGGCGTCGTCGGCATCGGCCTGCTGATCGGCGGCTTGAGGCACTTCCAGCAGCGCTACAACCTCAAGGGGGCGTCGTCCTATCTGGCCGTGATCATCCCGCTGACGGTGATCCCGCTCTTCCTGCCGAACTTCACGACCTCGACGCCGGACGGCACGCTGACCCCTTTCCAGGCGGTCGCCTTCTCGATCTTCACGGTGGCGCTCTATGGGGCGTTCCTGGCGCTGCAGACCGGCCGGCACAGCATGTTCTTCCGCGAGCCGGACGAGGACGGCAAGCCGGTCGTCGCCGTCGACGCGGACGGCGAGCCGGTTTCGCCTTCGTCGGTGCGGGAGGTGCTGCCGCATGTCGGGCTGCTGCTCGCCAATATCCTGCCGATCGTCATCCTGTCGAAAGGGCTCGCGGCCGTTCTGGATTTCGGCATCGCCAAGCTCGGCGCCCCGGCGGCGCTGGGAGGCATCCTGATCGCGATGGTGGTGTTCACGCCGGAATGCATCGCGGCGCTCAGGGCGATCACCTCGAACCAGCTCCAGCGCGCGGTCAATCTCTGCCTGGGTGCTGCGGCCTCGACGCTGGGCATGACCGTGCCGGCGGTGCTGCTGATCGGCGTCTTCACCGGGCAGCCGGTGGTGCTCGGCCTGTCGGCGACCAATATGGTGATCGCCGCGATGACGCTGCTGCTTTCGACCCTGACCTTCACCGGCACGCGCACCACCATGCTGGAGGGCGCGGTGCATCTGGCGGTGTTCTTCGTCTTCCTCGTGCTGGTCTTCAGCCCGTGATCATCGCCTGATTACCCCGGTGGTAATCGACCTCATACGCCGCACACGTCATGGTCCTTCGCAACGGACGGCCTTCCGGCCGCCCTTCGCAGGAGAGAACCATGACCGCCTATGCCATCGCCCATCTGCAGGACGTCCGTCTCGGCGCCGAGATCATCGACTACATCGCGCGCATCGACGCGACGCTCGAGCCCTTTAATGGCCGCTTCCTGATCCATGGCATGACGCCGGAGATCGTCGAGGGGCCGTGGCCGGGCGATCTCGTCATCATCGCCTTTCCCGATATCGAGCGGGCGCGCGCCTGGTACGACTCGCCGGCCTATCGCGCGATCCTGCCGCTGCGGACGGAGAACTCGCGCGGCGTCACGATGCTCGTGAAAGGTGTGGAGCCCGGCTATCGCGCGACGGATTTCCTGGCAAAGATCGGCCTCGCCTGATCCCGCTCAAGCTGCGAGCTCGGCCTCGATGAAGGCGCGGACCTCGTCGGCTGCGACGCCCGGCGCGATGAAGCTCTTGCCGATGCCGCGGGCGAGGATGAAGGTCAGCACGCCGCGCTTGACCTTCTTGTCCTGCGCCATGGCGTTGACGATCTCCTCGGCGCTGCCGGCCCCGCCCGGCACTTGCTGCAGTCGGCTGGGCAAGCCGACATGGTCGAGATGGCGGGACACGCGGATGGCGTCCTGGCCCGAACAAAGCCCGAGACGCTGCGAGAAGCGGAAAGCCAGCGCCAGGCCGATCGCGACGGCCTCGCCATGAACGAGACGGGCGGAATCGTAGTTCGTCAGGCGCTCCAGCGCATGGGCGAAGGTGTGGCCGAGATTGAGCAGGGCACGGTCGCCCTCCTCGCGCTCGTCGCGGGCGACGATGGCGGCCTTGGCCCGGCAGGAGACGGCGACGGCATGGTCACGCTCGGGGCCGCCGGCAATGACGCGGCTCCAGTTCGCCTCGCACCAGTCGAAGAAGGCGGGATCGTCGATCAGCCCGTATTTCACCACCTCGGCATAGCCGGCCTTGAATTCGCGCTCGCTCAGCGTGTCGAGCAGCGCGGTATCGGCAATGACCAGCGCCGGCTGGTGGAAGGCGCCGATCAGGTTCTTGCCATGCGGCGAGTTGATGCCGGTCTTGCCGCCGACTGAGGAATCGACCTGGGCGAGCAGGGTGGTCGGCACCTGCACGAAGCGCACGCCGCGCCGGAGCACGGCGGCCGCGAAGCCGGTGAGGTCGCCGACGACGCCGCCGCCGAAAGCGATGACGAGGTCGTTGCGCTCGATCCTCGCCGCCAGCAGTGCGTCACAGAGCGCGGCGAACTGGGTATAGGACTTGGAGGCCTCGCCCGGCGGGATGGTGATGCGGGTCGCCGTGATGCCTTCCTGCTGCAGGCAGGTCTCGAAGGCTGCGCCATGCAGGGCGGCTACGCTGTCGTCGGTGACGAGCGCGGCCTTGGCGCCGGGCGCGAAGGCGGCGATCAGGGCGGCGGCCTCGCAGAGCTGGTGGCGGCCGATATGGATGTCGTAGCCGCGGCCTTCGAGCGCCACGGGGACGACGATGCGGGCGCCGGTCTTGTCGGAGATGGTGGCGTTCATGATGCTGTCGCTCCGGCTGCCAGCCTCAGATAGTCGTCCAATGCGGCGATGGTTTCGCCGACCACGACTTCGTGAGGCTCGTCGCTCGACAGGATGGTGATATCGGCCAGCGCATAGACCGGCTCGCGCTCGGAGAGCATCCGGCGCAGCGTCGCCTCGGGATCGGCGGTCTGGAGCAGCGGGCGGTTGGAGCGCTTGCGGACGCGGCGCATCAGAACGTCGGGCTCGGCCTTGAGCCAGACCGAGATGCCGAGTTCCTTCACGCGCTCGCGCGTCTCGGCATTCATGAAGGCGCCGCCGCCGGTTGCCAGCACGAGCGGAGCGCGGGTCGTCAGGACGCGACTGATGACGCGACGCTCGCCCTCGCGAAACTCGGCCTCGCCGCGCTGCGCGAAGATCTCGGGGATCGTCATATGCGCGGCCGTCTCGATCTCGGTATCGGCATCGACGAAAGACAGGCCGAGGCGCCCGGCGAGCCGGCGACCCACCGAACTCTTGCCGGAACCCATCATGCCGACGAGCACGATCGCGCGCTGGCCGAGAGCGGCGCGGAGATCGGTCATATCGGGCATGGCGACGGAAGCGGCGGCGTTCATGGTAATGTGTCCTCGGCATGGCTGTAGCACCGGCCGGCAGCCGCGTCATGCCCTTGTCATGGTCCGCAGCCGCTTTGCACGGGGCTGTGGCCGGCCCGCCCTTGCGCGGGCGGGTTGCGATCGGGGATAGTCTAGCTCGGTGCCCGGATCGCGCGCACCTCAAGCGATTGCGAGAGTCCGCCCGACGTGCCGACGCTGTTCCGTTTCCTGGCTTTCATAGGGATCATCGCCGGGCTGATCTTCGGGGGCATGATTGCGCTCGTCACCTTCGTCCAGCCGGTCCAGCGCGAGATGATCGAGATCGTTCCCCCTTCCAAGCTACAACCGAAATGAGCCGGCTGGGGCGCCAGCGGCTCAACGCCTTTCTCGACATGCTGGCGGCCGAGCGCGGTGCGGCGCGCAACACGCTCGACGCCTATGAGCGCGACATCGCGGATTACATCGAGTTCCTCGGCGGCAAGGCGCCAGCCGATGCCACGGCGGAGGATATCCGCGGCTGGCTCGCCGACCTCGCGGCGCGCGGGCTCAAGGCCTCCTCGGCGGCAAGAAGGCTCTCGGCCGTGCGCCAGTTCCATCGCTTCCTGTACACGGAAGGGCTCGCGGGTACCGATCCGTCGGCTGCGATCGCCGGGCCGCGGCTGGGCAGGCCGCTGCCGAAGGTGGCGACGGTCGCGGATGTCGACCGCCTGCTGGAGGCGGCGCGGGGTGCCTGCGAACAAGAGGGGATATCCAAGGCCGCGCGGCTGAAGTCCCTGCGCATGCGCTGCCTCGTCGAGATGCTCTATGCCACGGGCCTGCGCGTCTCCGAACTGATCGCACTGCCTCTGTCGGCGGCGACGACGCGCGAGCGCTTCCTGATCGTGCGCGGCAAGGGCGACAAGGAGCGGCTGGTGCCGCTGAACGAGGCCGCGCGGCAGGCGGCGCGGGACTGGCTGGAGGCCCTGAAAGAGGCGGGCGCGGCGGACGGACGCTGGCTCTTCCCGTCGGAGGGCGAGAGCGGGCATCTGACGCGGCAGGTCTTCGCCAGGGACCTCAAGTTGCTGGCTGGAGCAGCAGGGCTTTCAGCGGCGGCCTTGAGTCCGCACGTCCTGCGCCATGCCTTCGCCAGCCATCTGCTCCAGAACGGTGCCGATCTCCGGGTCGTGCAGGAGCTTCTGGGCCATGCCGACATCGCGACGACGCAGATCTACACCCATGTCCTCGACGAGCGTCTGAAGAGCATGGTGCGCGATCTCCATCCGCTGTCGGATGGGGAGTGAGGCGGGATGTCATCCCGCACGCGCTGCGGCACGCAGTGCTGCTGCGCAGATGCGGGATCGTATGACGCGAAGGCGCTTTTCCGGGAGACGGTCCCGTGTCTGCGCCGCAGCGCTCCACGCTGCAGCGCGCAGGGGATGACGCCCGAAAATCACGCCTCGGAGCAGCGGATCTGCTGGACGCGCTTGGGCATCTCGCCGACCGCCGGGATAAACTGGCCGGTCGCGTTGTCGAGGATCATCAGCACGCCGGTCGCGACGGCGAAATAGGCGCCGTGCAGGTGTAGGCGGCCCTTGCTCTCGAGAATCTGCACGCAGGGGAAGGTGCGCAGGTTGGCGAGAGACTGCTGGATCGAGGCCAGCTCGAGCCGCTGAAGGTAGTCCTCGAAGTTCTCGTTGCGGCCGCGTCCGCCGGTACGCTCCGCCGCCGGGCCGATCAAGGTGATCCACTTGCCGATGAAGTCGCCGGGCGAAAGCGCCTGCTGGCTGTCATCGGCGAAGGCGCGGATACCGCCGCAGCGACCATGGCCGAGCACGACGATATGCTGCACCTTGAGCGCCTGGATGGCGTATTCCAGCGCCGCCGAAGTGCCGTGGAGCTGGTCGTCCGGCTGGAAGGGCGGCACGAGATTGGCGATGTTGCGCGCGACGAACATCTCGCCGGGGCGCGCATCGAAGATGACCTCCGGCGATACACGCGAGTCACAGCAGCCGATCAGCATGATCTGCGGCGTCTGCCCGTGTTCGCCGAGCTCTTCGTAACGGCTTTGTTCTCGGATGAAACGATCGTCGAGGAAGGTACGGTAGCCTTCCGTCAGGCGCTGCGGGAATGGCTCGGGGGGCTTTTCCATGGCCCTCTGGAACAGGAAACGGCGCCCTTCGTCAAGCCTGTGCTGCAATGCGGGGTTGCGATTTCCGCCTAGGCGATTCTCCTTAGGCAGGCGGCGAGAATCATCGGCAGGCTGCCGGGATCGCCGGCGATCGCCACGGTTTTCAGCCTTGCGCTGGCACCGCCCACGATTGAAAGCCGGGAGCGCGGCAGCTCGAGCTCGCTGGCGAGCAGGCGGATGAGCGCGGCATTCGCCTCACCTTCGGTAGGGGCGGCGCGAACGCGTGCCTTCAGGACGGCGCGCCCGTCCGCGAGCGTCTCGACGCCATCGAGGCTGTCGCGCCCACCGCGCGGCGTCAGGCGGATATCGAGCGCGATCCCGTCCTTCGTTTCCCGCCAGGGTTGGGCGGCCGGATCGCTCATGAGCCCTCGCGCGGAAAGGGGCGGCCATGCGCCGCCGGGACATGGACATGCGGCCGTCCTCGCCTAGTCTGCGAAGATTGCCCCCGCGCGGCATAGCGCTTGCGCGGGGCTGAGCGCAACGGAGTGACCTGCCTTGACCGAACCCTGCGACCTCAGCGCCGTTGCCGCGCGTGCCCTCATCGGCGCCAAGAAACTCTCCGCCCGCGAACTGCTCGACAGCTGCATCCGCCGCATGGATGCGATCGATCCTGCCGTGAACGCGATGGTCGCGCGCGACGACGACAAGGCGCGCAGGGATGCGCTTGCGGCCGACGAGGCGACGGCGCGCGGCGATGTGCTCGGGCCCCTGCACGGCCTGCCGATCGGCATCAAGGACCTTGAGAACACCGCCGGCCTGCGCACCACCTATGGCAGCGCGCTCTATCGCGATTTCGTGCCGAAGGAGGACCAGCTCATCGTCGCCTCGGTCCGCAAGGCCGGCGCGATCATCGCCGGCAAGACCAACACGCCGGAATGGGGCGCCGGAGCCAATACCCGCAACGCCGTCTATGGCGCGACCGGCAATCCGTTCGACCCCTCGAAGAGTGCGGCCGGCTCATCCGGCGGTTCCGGCGTCGTGCTGGCGACGAACATGGTGCCGCTTGCGACCGGCTCCGATACCGGCGGTTCGCTGCGCAATCCGGCCGCCTTCAACGGCATCGTCGGCTTCCGCCCGACGCCCGGCCTGGTGCCGAGCGAAAAGCGCCAGCTCGGCTGGTCCGCGCTGCCGGTGCTCGGGCCGATGGCGCGCAATGTGCCGGATCTCTGCCTGCTGCTCTCGACCATGGTCTCCGACGACAAGGCCGACCCGCTCGCGACGACGATCCACGGCAAGACCGTGCGGCGGCCGGAGGATTTCGCCCGTCCCGATGCGATCGATCTCGCCTCGCTCAAGGTGGCGCTGACGCCTGATTTCGGCTTCGCGCCGACCGAGCGGCTGATCCGCGACACGTTCTTCGACAAGACCAAGGCCTTCAGCCATCTCTTCCAGGCGGCCGAGGAGGCGACGCCGGATTGCGAGGGGACGGACGAGGTCTTCGAGATCCTGCGGGCTAGCAATTTCCTCGCCGCGCATCTCGACAAGGTCCGCGACACGCCGGACATGGTCGGGCCGAATGTGCGCGCCAATGTCGAGGAAGGACTCGGCTACTCCGCGCTCGACGTCACCCGCGCCATGAAGCAGCAGACGGTGATCTACCAGCGCTGGCAGCGCTTCTTCGACGATTACGACGTCATCCTGTCGCCGGCGGTGACGCTGAGCCCGCGGCCCTGGACCGAGCTCTTCCCGTCCGAAATCGACGGCAAGCCGACCCGGACCTACTTCCACTGGCTGGCGGCGGCCTATGCCGTCACCATCGTCGGCCATCCCGCGATCTCGCTGCCGGTCGGGCTCGACCGCAACGGCATGCCTTTCGGCCTGCAGATCGTCGGGCCGCGCGGCGGCGACGCCAAGGTTCTGGCGGTGGCGGCGGCGCTGGAAGCGGCGCTCGCGGGTGATCCGCTGACGGCGCGCCCAGTACCGGATCTGGCGAAGCTCGCCAAGGCGCGGCCGCTCAGCGAGAGCCCGAACTTCATAGGCTTCGCCTGAGCCCGGACCTGCATTCCGAACCAATCATAAACGGGGAGACTACGGATGAAGCGTCGTGATTTTCTGATGGGGACGGCCGCGCTCGGCCTCGCCGGTCCGGCCCTGCCGCGGCTGGCCGCGGCGCAAGCCAGCACAACGCTGATGAAGTTCGTGCCGCAGGCCAATCTGTCGGCGCTGGACCCGGTCTGGACCACCGCGACCGTCACCAACAACCACGGCTACTATGTCTTCGACATGCTCTACGGGGCGGACGAGAAGCTGAAGCCGCAGCCGCAGATGGCGGAGGGGCATGAGGTCTCGGCCGATGGCAAGACCTGGCGCATCAGGTTGCGCGAGGGCCTGAGCTTCCATGACGGCACGCCGGTCAAGGCGATCGACTGCGCCGCGAGCCTGAAGCGCTGGACCCAGCGCGACCCCTATGGCCAGCTGCTCGGGCGGGCCGTCGAGGAATGGGGCGCGCCGGACGATCGCACCGTGGAGATCAAGCTCAAGCGTCCCTTCCCGATGATGCTGGACTGCCTGGCGAAATCCGACCAGCCGCCGGTCATCATGCCGGAGCGCCTGGCCAAGACCGACGCCAACACGCAGGTGACCGAGATGATCGGCTCGGGCCCCTACAAGTTCGTCGCTTCGGGTTATGTTTCCGGCAGCAAGGTCGTTTACGAGAAATTCGAGGGCTACAAGCCGCGCGCCGAGCCGCCGAGCCGCAATGCCGGCGGCAAGGTCGCGCATTTCAAGCGGATCGAGTGGAACATCCTGCCGGATCCCGCGACCTCCGCCGCGGCGCTGACGCGTGGCGAGGTGGATTGGTGGGAGCGTCCCCTCACCGACCTGCAGCCGATGCTGGCCGGCAACAAGGACATCAAGCAGGAGATCATCGACAAGGCCGGGCGGGGCGCGATCATCCGCCTCAACCACCTGCAGGCGCCCTTCAACAATCCGAAGGTGCGCGCGGCCGTGCGCATGGCGGTGAAGCAGGAAGACTATATGCGCGCCGCTCAGGGCGACGACACCACGCTCTGGCAGACCTGTCGCAGCCTGTGGTGGCGCGGCACGCCCTATTTTGACGGCGAGCAGGAAGACCTGATGCCGCAGAGCCTGGAGAAGGCGAAGGCGGCGCTCAAGGAATCCGGCTACAACGGCGAGAAGGTCGTCATCATCAATCCGACCGACTTCCCCGATATCGGCCCGCTCGGCGAGGTGACCTTCGAACTGCTCAAGCAGCTCGGCATGAATGTCGAGATGGCGGCGAGCGACTGGGGTACCGTCGTGCAGCGCCGCGGCAGCCGCGAGGCGACCGAGAAGGGGGGCTGGAGCATCTTCCACACGACGGGATCGGCCACGAGCTGGGGCAATCCGGCGATGTCGTCGCTGGTGCGCGGGCAGGGCGACAAGGGCTGGTTCGGCTGGTGGAAGAGCGATGCCGCCGAGGCCCTGGCCGAGGAATGGCTCTACGCCCCCGACGAGGCCGCCCAGCGCAGGAGCGCCAAGGCGCTGGCGCGATTGGCGCTGGAGGAGGTGGCCACCATCCCGCTCGGCCAGTTCGTCAGCCGCACCGCCTATCGCAAGGACATGACCGGAATGCTCGCCGGTTCGGCGCCTTATCCGTGGGGCCTGAAGAGAGGCTGATCGCAGATCGACACGGAAAAGGGCGGCCGTCTCGGCCGCCCTTCTTTGTTTCAGCGCGTCGCGGCCACGGCCGCCGACCAGGGCGAGGCGGCGTCGCTCGATCCTTCGGCGCCGTTCCTGTCGACGCGAACAAAGTTCGGGCAGGCGAAGTTGATCGGCAGCACGCTGTGCTCGACGATTGCGGTCGGACCCGCCGCTTCCAGCGCCGCAAGGGTCTCGGCCGGCAGGCGCAGATCGGCGCTGGCCGAATCCGGGCCGGAGACGTCGATGCGCGGCTGATGCGCCGTCGCTTCGGTGCCCATGTCGAAATCGAGCTGCCAGGCCAGTGTCTGGTAGATGCTGGCGAGGATGCGGCGACCGCCGGAGGAGCCCATCGCCTGGCGCGGCCAGCCGCCATCCTTCGGGGTCACCACGACCGGACACATGTTGCAGAGCGGGCGGGCGCCGGGCGCGATCGCATTGGCGCTGCCGGGGCGCGGATCGAACCACATCATGCCGTTGTTCATCAGCACGCCGGTCGAGGGCAGCACGACGCGGCTGCCCATCGAGGAGAGCAGCGTCGTGGTGACCGTCACGAGATTGCCCTCGCCGTCGACCACGGTGAGATGGGTGGTGCAGGTATCGCCGGGCTCCTTCGCCGTGACGGCGGCGCCGAGGCCGTCCAGCCTCTCCTTGTAGGCCTCACGCATCACGCGCGAGAGCTGCGCGAACCAGGCGGCCGAGGGGCCGTCGTCGTCGAGCGAGGCATCCGCCATGCCGGCGACGACGCGCTCCAGTGTCGGCGCTGCCGTGAGGCCGCCGGCGGTATGGATGAGGTGGCTGCCGCGCCAGTCGATCGTCGGGGCATCGCGGAGCTCGGCCTTGCAGTTGGCCAGGTCCTGGGCATCGACAACGCCGCCGGCCGCGGCGATATCCGCCACGAGCCGGCTCGCGACGTCGCCGCGATAGAAGTCGTCGAGCCCGGCCTTTGCCAACCGCTCGATCGTGTCGCCGAGCTGGCCGAGCTTCATGAAGCCGGGAATGCCCTGATAGGGCGGCACCGGCGGCAGGCCGCCCGGCAGGTAGATGCGCGCGCTTTCCGCATAGAGCCGCAGCACCGAAGCCGAGGAGGCGATCTTCAGGGTCGTGTACCAGTCGGCCGGCAGGCCGCGCTTCGCAAGCGCGATGGCCGGCGCGAGGATGTCGGAGAGCGGCAGCTTCGAGCCGAAGGCTTCCTTGAGTTTCTTGTAGCCGGCGACAGAGGAGGGGGTGACGAAGGAGAGGGGGCCGTGGATGTTGCGGTCGTCGACCACCTCCGGCCAGGTGAAGAGGTCCTTCTTCATCTCGCCGGTGAGGGGATAGTCGGCGGGATCGGCACGGCGCGGCGCGACCGGTCCGAAATCGACGACCTTGGCGCGGCTCTCGCCTGCCTTCAGCACGACGGCGAAACCGATGCCGCCGAGCCCGCTGTTCCAGGGCTCGACCGCGGCCAGAGCGAAGCAGGCGGCGACGGCGGCGTCGGCGGCGTTGCCGCCCTGTTCGAGGATCGCGGTTCCGGCTTCGGCCGCCTCGCGGCTCTGCGAGACGACGATGCCGTGCCTGCCGCGCGCGGCGGGTTTGGTCAGAGCCCAGTTCTGGCTGCGATAGGGAAGGGCGGCAGCGGCCATGCGAAAACCTCTAGGCGTTAGCGAGGCGGCCATACTGCATGCCGTCCGCCACGGCGTCGAATGCGTCGTGGCGGTGCGCGGGCCGCGCCCCGTGCAGGGCGCGGGCGGATCGTCATACGCCCTCTCGGGCACAAAGCGACGATCCTTCCTTTGGTTCTGGCATCAGATGTCTCCGAAAAGTGCATCCCACTTTTCGGTCCGATGCCTGGTCAGAACACGTTCGGGTAGATGTAGCGGACAATCACGCTCTGGATGAAAAAGATGATCAGCAGCAGGATGATCGGGGAGATGTCGAGGCCGCCGAGATTGGGCAGGCGCTCGCGAATCGGCCGCAGCGCGGGCTCGGTGACGCGATAGAGCGAATCCCAGACGGTGGAGACGAACTGATTGCGCGTGTTGATGACATTGAAGGCGATCAGCCAGCTCAGCACCGCCGAGGCGATCAGAAGCCATACATAGATCTGCAGGGCGAGCAGAACCACGTCGAGAACGGCACGCATCGATCTTCCTTTTGCGTCTGTCCGGAAAGGTGACGCGGAATATCCCTCGCACTTGCCAAAACAGATGGCGGAAGTGATTGACATCCACGCGACGCACAGCCTAGAAGGCCAGCGCCTTGGGGCTGTAGCTCAGATGGGAGAGCGCTGCAATCGCACTGCAGAGGTCAGGGGTTCGAATCCCCTCAGCTCCACCAAGGCTTTTCGCTAAGTGATTGATTTAAGTCACGTTTTGCGAGGCCTTGGTGGGAATACCCCAAAAATTACCCCAACATTAGCCGTGGTTTGATCTGGATCGTTTCGGACTAGAGCGGCTAGCTATCCTGTTACCCACTTGCTGAGCCGCGCTCGCAGGGATCTGATATTCGGATCTGAGGCGGAACGAATCGGCATGGATGCGCAGCAGCTTAAGGACCAGCATGCTCTGGGTGTGCTTCGCCTGCGCCGATCGTGCCAGCGCCTGTTTGAGGCCGCCGAAAGCGATGGCCGGAAAGTGGATGCCCGGAAGATGGCCACCCACTGTCCGTCGTCAGATGATTTGAGACGGTTTTCGTTTCTCAGGAACGGAGGTTCTGGCTCATCTTGGTTTGAGGTTAGGCGGCCTTGGCGTGGTGCTGCAAGCGACGCTGCTGCAAGGTCTGGCGTTT
>Ga0209369_1000229_pt1 | contig 112375 bp, 120 predicted proteins | sample EBPBio142010_DNA_FD_185865 | JGI IMG/M metagenome (GOLD analysis project Ga0209369, IMG submission 185865) | Wastewater treatment Type I Accumulibacter community from EBPR Bioreactor in Madison, WI, USA - Reactor 1_10/4/2010_ DNA (SPAdes)... | ecosystem: Engineered > Bioreactor > EBPR >...
CGTGACCATGAACTGCCTTGACAACAGCCATGATCACCGAGGTCACGGGCCCTACCCCGTCACCACGCAGGGCACCCGTGCCCGGTCAAGTTCGAAGAGCCCCGTACGCCGAGATCCAAGACGACGTCCGGGCCCTGCACCCGGGCAGCTTCGGTGCTCTCATGAGCCTGCACGCGACGTGGGGCCTGCACCCCACGTCGTTCATCCGTCGCGGGTACCTCGAAGGCGACATCAGCGGCGCTTCACAGTCCCGCTGGTTCCGTCACCTCAACGGCACCCACCGAAACCGGATGCGCACACTCCGATCACCATTCCCGCTCCAGCCCACCGGCATCGGGTCACTGCTGGACCTCATGAAGTCCGTCGGGTGGACCGCACCATCTCTTGCCCGCGACCTGCACGTGCACGTCACCGAGCTCGCCGCCGTCCTCGAGGCCTGGCCCTTCCCCCTCAGCCTCCCTCCAGTGCCGCAACCGGCCGACGCACCCGTCGCCTTCCTCCACGAAGCGTGACCCGATGGCGCGAGAGTCCACCCCTTGAGGAGTGGGCCTTCAAAGCCACGTACGCCAACCACCGCACCACCAACCGCGACCACCAAGACCTCGCAGCAGGACCCCACGGCCGCACCCTCATCCTCGACGACGGCGGCACAGCCACAGCCACGATCCGACTCCGACGGCGACCTAGAGGCAGACGCACCTATGCCTCGCTGCGTTGGACCTCCAGTAAGAACCGCAAGTCCGAGATCAACGTGTGCGAGGTCACCAAGAGCAACCGACTCGCCAACCTCACCCAGGCCTGGGCCGCCGTCCACCAGCTCGGGCTACTCACCCCCGAAGGCCGCCGCCGCCGAGGGCGCCACGTGAGCGGGCCCGGCACAATTGGGACTCTCCAAGCTCCCCCTACCAGCGACCAAGGCTCCTGACCTAACCAGAAGCGGAGAGTGGTTTCGTCGGCTCGCGGCTCGCGGGCACGACGCCGGGCTACCTAGCGTCGGGTTCCGTGAACGCGTACCGGCTGGCCACGCACAGGTTCTGAACACTGCTCACTGGCAAGCGCAGCCCGCACCTGGGGTATGCCTCTGCCCACAGAGCTCAAGTTCTCCCGAGCACGAACTGTGGCCCCCGGCCACAGCGCGGGGGCCACAGTTCGTGCTCGACCGGAGGCGCCTGTCGCTAGGCGGACGGGCCAAACCTCAACGCCTACGGTGCCTGTACGAGCGTTTCCAACTCGGCCTTCTGGGTCTTTCTTGCTTGCTGTGCAAGAGCAGGGTCGGCTGCGCGATGCGCCCTCAAGGCCCCATCACTCTGGACATCGAGAACAGCTTGGTCCCCTGCTGCTCGAGCCCACACGCCATTTCGCTCCCGGCCCAGGAACAGGACCACTTCAGCGCCCAATTTCACGGGCTCCTCATCCGCGATCTGGATGCGATCGAGATCAAATGTCAACACTTCGATTCGGCTCCCGACTTTGGGGCCCTTGAACTGCTCATCGACCTCGAACTCCCATACCGCGACCGGCAAGCCCTGCTGATTGGGGTCTCCACCGGTGGCAAAACTGCGTTCGGTGTCACGCTTGGCGAGCTTGACGAAGGACCCTCTCACCACGACCTTGGACCGGGAACCCATCTCCTCGAGGCTGCTGTACACCGGGTAGTCGACGCTCGCCATCATCACAGTCGCACCGGGCTGCGGTGCGGAGGGCTGCGCCGATTCGGGCTGCACTTGGCCACACCCTGCAAGCGCAGCCGCGCACACCATCGTGAGGCCGGTCATGATCATCCCATTACGCATTTTCCTTCGTCCCCTCAGTAGATGGCGTCGACGCCGTTGATGTCGTCCTGCCACGGTTCGGTACCCCAGCTGCACGACCACTTCGTCTTGCCCTGAACCATCACCGTCTTCGTGCCGTTGCAGGTGGTACTCATGTGGTTCAAACCGTACGCATGTCCGAATTCGTGTGTCGCGACCATCCGCAAAGCGGTTGTGTTACTTCCGATGCCACCCGGCGATGGCGAGTTCCACGTGATCGTGGTCTTGTTGCTCGTGTACAGCCCGCTCGAGCAGGAAAAAGACGTCACGGCCTCGTAAGTGTCCGCCGCAGACCACTCCGTGATGGCCACGTTTACGGGCTTCCCGGAACTCCAAGCGGTGAACGTCCCCGGGACCGCGACCGCGTTCCAGCGGCCGGCACCAGAGTTGGTGGCAGTCCGACGCGCCGAGCCCACCGTGGACCCGATCTGGTAGTACAGCGTGGGGTTTGTCCCGCTGTACTTACACCCGTGCTTGACGTAAGCCGACGCCGCGGGGGCGGTCGACACCTGGGCGCTCAACAGCAACGACGCACCCACCGCCGCCGATGCAGCCACTGCAAAGGTCCTTCTCATCGACATTGTCAGTCCCTCCCTAGAGCCGCCAGCCACCCCTTGGCCGACGTGCCCGAAGTCAACCAGACTCCAACCGTCCTCGCGCGAGATAGTGCCCGCATTCGAAACGTGACAATTCACCTACCGATGGGCGCCCAAGTTGACTCGAGCCCTCCTCAGCCGCGACTTGCAGATAAGTCAGAGACCCAGGACAACCCGCGGGCGTTAAGCGACCGCGCATCACTCTGTGCCTACCCACCAGGTCACCACAGATAAGCCCACGCAGGCCGATCCGAGGAGGGCACTCGTGTTCCAAGCTGAACGCACCTACCCGTGCGCCATTGCAGACCAGTCAGACGAAGGGCACGAGGCGGCTCTGGAATGGCTCCTCGGGCACCTTGCGCCCGACCAGAGATTGACCGTCTGGGTGTCGCAAAAGGGAGTGCTCACCGCGAACGAGTTCGTGCGCAGTTGAGTCCGGCAGAGTGGTGTACGACGACGTCGGTGAGCGTGTCCTGCTGAGGTAGGCGCGGTCACCGCGTGATCCTTCGAGTGATCTCTCACAACCGACTCGAATTGGAGCACCACGATGACCGCTGCACCCAGTATCGACCCTGCCCGTTTCCTGCAGGACGAGCTCGCGCAGGCCAGCCCTGACTTGATGCGCGACATGCTCACCACGTTCATCAATGCGCTGTTGTCAGCGCAGGCCGACAGTGTCTGTGGGGCCGAGTACGGGGCCCGCAGCCAGGAGCGGACCAACCGCCGTAACGGGTACCGGCACCGGGACCTGGACACCCGCGCCGGCACGATCGACGTGGCGATCCCCAAGCTGCGTGAGGGGTCGTTCTTCCCGGACTGGCTGCTCACCCGTCGCCGGCGGGCGGAGGAGGCGCTGGTCACCGTGGTCGCGACCTGCTACCTGCTCGGGGTGTCCACGCGCCGGATGGACAAGCTGGTGCGCACCCTGGGCATCACCGGGCTGAGCAAGTCCACGGTCAGCGAGATGGCCAAGGACCTCGACGAGCAAGTGGCGGCGTTCCGCACCCGTCCGCTCAACGAGGGCCCGTACCTGTTCGTGGCCGCGGACGCACTGGTGGGGATCAGGTCGGCCGCAGGGCGACGACCAGCAACGACATGGCCGCGAGAACTAGTGCGACAAGGCACGCGGCCAAAGTTCCTTGCTGGTTGGTGATGGCCCACCACGCGTGTTGCTCGCGAAGTGCAGCGCAAAGCAAGGCCCCCAGCACGGGTGGGACGAACGATAGGGGGCCCATGACCCGGTACAGGGCTGCCGCGGTGGCTGTACCGAGGAGCAGGTTGCGGACCGCAGCCAAGGCGTCAACGCCGGCGATAGCCGCACCGGCGGCAGCGGCTGCAGCGGCGATCACCGTGAGCACGGTGGGGGCGAGGGATTGGAGCAGCCAAGCCGATCGCGGGCTCGACACGTCGGGGATCCTTGTCTCGGGTGAGAGCGTCAGCAGGGGTAGGTAGCCGACCGCAACTACCGCGATAGCTCTCAGCGGGACCAATGGTCCGGGCAGGCCGAGGTCGAGATACGGGGCCGGCACTGAGCCCCAAGGGCTGAAGACCAGGGCAAGCGAGCCTAAGCAGATCCACGTCAGTGGGATCATGTTGCGAGACCTGATGAACGCCCTCATGCGTGCTCGGCCTGGCAAGCTCTGATCGCGGCGAGGATCTCACGGACCCGCTGCTCGCGTTCTACCGGTGGCATCGACTCAACCTGACGAGCGACCTCACCCCCCAACGGCTCGCCATCAAGGAGCCCGACCTCGGTGCGAAGAACATCGCCGAGGACGATCTCCCACGGTATTGCCGTCACCGGCTCGATCGTCGTCGTTCCGCACGAGCCGGCAACGGCACTGTTGATGATGTTCGCTGCCGTTGCCCGAGGGCCTGCGGCGAGGTTGCGGACGTCAACCTCGATCGTTGCCGCAGACCCCCGACCGGGGGCGTCGAACTGCGTGATCCGATCGGGCTCGATCGAGTACTTCTGCAGCACAGGCCACGCGATGTCAGCTCCTTGGCGCAGGGTGCCGAGGAAGCGGTCGTCGACGTCAAGAACGCACAGCGAGGACCCACGAAAGGGAACGCACGCGGTCTCGTGGTTCGCCTGCTTGAGGAAAACTTCCTCTTGAACGAGTGGCGATACCGAGGCTAGGGGGATGGTGGCGGCCAGCCCGGCGAGGGCCGCGCCAACAGGGACGAGGGGATGGCCGACTCGAGGACCAGTTAATGACACCAGCACCGCCGCACACGCAGCGAGCAGCGAGGCCCCGAGCAGGTACGCGCCGGGGCGGACCAGCGAATACGGTGCAGGGTGGACGTCCATGATGGGCACAAACGCCCAAGGCCCACGACCTCCGGAAATCACCGCAGGCACGTACAGGGCATACGTGCTCAGCATCCCGAGGAGTGGCCCCAACCCGAATGGCAAGTACCGTCCTGCAACGGCCCCCATGCCGATCGCTAGCCATAGGGAAGCAACTGCGGCCGCGGCGACAGCGCCAACCTGAGCTAACGGCGTTGGGCCTTCTCCAAGGAGGGCTGCGCTGACGATGAGGGTTACCAGTGTCACCGAGAACCAGCCGATCACGGGCGCGAGGCGGCGCACGGCGATAACGATCGGGGGGCGTGCTCCGGAGGCGTCGACCAGACGCGAAGCAGCGTGGCGGCGTGCAAGCCCAGTCTCAACCGCCGCGAATGCTCCTGCGGCCGCGCCAACGAACAGGTAGCCGTAGGTGCTCGCCCGAGTGGCCATATTCAGGGGGTAGAGGCTGTCCAGCGGGTCCGCGGTTGAGACGACGATCCAGACCAAGACGCTCGCGACCATCGCAACGAACGCAGGTCCTAGGACCCGAAGTCGGGAGAGCACGATCTACACCTTCTGCAACGCGAGGTACGCACGCTCCATGGACCCGTGCGCGTCGACCAGCTCGGCGGATGGCCCCGCGTAGGCCACCCGCCCGCCGGTCAAGACCAGCACATTCGTCGCGATCTCCTCCAAGCCTTCAACCACGTGGCTGGACACCAACGAAACCGCCGGCCACGGCAGCGCACCCAGAACACCTATGAGCGAGTGCTTCTCCCCAATGTCCAGGCCGTTCAAGGGTTCATCGAGGAGCAATAGCGAAGGCTTGTTCACCAACGCGGCGGCAATCGCGACACGTTGTTTGGTGCCGTAGGACATCCGCGACCACGGCACGTCGAGCACGTGGGTGGCATTGGCTACCTCAAGGGCCATGCTCACGTTGGTGGCCCTCCTCGCCCGCGGGACGCGCCGGAGCCACGCCACGTACTCGACACACTGCAAGCCCGTCATACGGCTGGAGAACGCTGGAGACTGCGGCAACAGACCGGTCCGCAGGCGGGTGTCGCGATCACCGAACTCGACACCGTCCGCGTTCAAGTGCCAGCGACCTCGCCGGGGCCGATGGGCCCGAGCCAACGTCGCGATCAGGGTGGACTTGCCTGCCCCGTTGGCTCCCAGAAGAAGCGTGACCCCATGGCGGGCTTCGAACGACACATCCTCAAGGACCGCGGGCCGCCGCCCGTACCCGAGCGTCAGGCCATCGACCCGCAGTGAGGGCGCACCCTCACTGCGGGCTGGGAACGGCTGAGACACGCCACCCGGGCGCAACTCATCCAGAGCGCTGGGCCCTCGTAGGCCGCGGGGTCACGGCTTCTGGGCCTTTGCCCAGCCGGTGTAGTTACCGCCGCCGTCCCACGACGGCTGCACCCTCGTGTAGTACCGAGCATTCGAGCTCGACGATGTGTAACTGGTGCACTTGGCGGCGTTCCCGCCCTCGACAACCATGCTGCTGTTGGTGGTGTCGGGCAGTGCAGAGACATCGCGCTTGATGTAGGCGATAGATCCGCCCTGGCCCGTCACGGTGCCTTGCTGGTCGGCACACAGTCGGATCTGCCCGCCGGTCGGGCCCGCATAGGTTCCGGTGTCACGCTTCTTCAGGTCAGTCTTGTATGACAAGTAGCTGCCCGACACGTCTGACACAGCCCAAGCGACTCCCGGCTGCGCAGCCAGAAGTGCAATCACGACTGCTGTACCGATCTTGGATCGACGAGTCTTCATAAGCCCCTCCTTGGATTTTCCCCGGAATCGGGCACTGGCCCGATTACGGCTGACGCTAGCAGTAGTTTGCTCGCGCCCGAGGCCCAAACCGAAGCCGTCTTCGATGGTCTCCTGAGGCGGCCTGTCCCGGTGCCCTGGACTCAGTCCTGAGCGGGGTGGTCGGCGTAGGCGGCGTGCAGTAGGGGGTGCTGGAGGTAGCTGTTGCGGAGCTGGACGTTGAGGAGCTTCATGCACTTGATCACGTCGTCGAGGGTGGCGTCGTGCAGCAGGACGTCGACGACGGGGATGCCGCCGTGCTTTGCGGCGACCTGGTTGAGTCCGTTGACGCCGGTGGCTCCGAGTTCCTCGAGGTCGGCTGCGTAGACGTGGATCGTCCACCGGGGGTCCGCGCCGTGGCTGTGGGCATGGATGTCGATGCCGACGATGAGCCACCGGTCCCGCTCCGCTGCGAGGCCCGCCAGCTCGTAGAGGTCGCCGCTGGTGACCATGAGGCTGTTCTCGGCGCACGAGGTGCCTTTCCAGTCGCCATAGGCCGACTCTGCCTCGGGTATGACCTCGAGGTCCTTCTTGCGCTTGTCCATACCCACCAGGCTGGCAGAGGCCACCGACAACTCGCCGACGTGCAGTTCCCCGCACCCGAGGGGGCTACGTCGGCGTGATCCCAGTGGGTGTGATTCCGGCGGAATACTCGACCACTCTTGCTGCGGGCGTCGCCGCTGCCGGGACGGCTGTGATGGTCGCGACCTGGGCTTGGTGGAGAGCGAGAACGCGTGCGCTGCGCTTGGGCACCTCGGGCGGGAGCGGTGTCCAGTGGTGACGTCGACGGGCGTCGAGGTACGCGCGAGCGTCCAGGCCGGTCTGGGATGAGGGGACGTGCCTGGTGCTGACGACCAGGTCGCCCTTGGCGGCGATGCTCGACCATGCGGCGCGCAGGTCGTCCATCGTTGCCGTGAGTGTCGCCACCGCGGCGGTGTGCGCCAGCGGGGGCATCGGCTGGTCCGCGCGCTGAAGCCGTGCGGTGACGTGTTCCATCGCCTGGCGGTAGCCGGACGAGGAGGGCGTCAGCGTGCGCGTGGATCGCGGTAGCGATGACCAGAACGTCGCCGTGAGGGTCGCCTGCTCGGGTCGCAGGAGAGTTGTGATCGCGTCGAGGACGACCATCGCTGAGGTGATGTCCTCGTGGCCTGGGTTGTTGGTGACCAGCGCCCGGTGGGTGAGGACTCGGGCTGCCGCCAGGACCTCGGGCAGTTCCCCGTCGAGCCGGGCAGGGGTGGCCTGGAGGTGGTTCAGACGCCCTGACGGGGAGTTGGGCAGCGAGCTCGAGGCGAGAACGATCTGCCGCAGCCCCACCCACTCCCGCGCCGCGGACGTCGCCGTGGGCACGCCCACCTTGTGTACCTGCACGGGCAGGTTCCACAGGGCATGGTCAGCCGCCTGCAGAACGAGCCGGCTCACTCTCACCGCGACGTGCGTGGCGTCGACCGCGAGAGCGGACCCGGTCGGCCACGCCCTCGTATCGCCTTCGAGCATGGCGGCTGCTGCCTTCATCGCGTGCGCGGCTTGCGCGGATGCCGGGGACGGTCTCGTGTCGAGTGGGGTGATGTGGCTGGTGTGCTTGGTGACGGCAGCCATGGTCGTCGACAGCCGCGCCCGTGGTGGTGTTTGAGCGCTACCGCTGCTGAGCTGATCGAGGCCGCCCAGGAGGGCAACGCCCGCGTTGGCGATCGTGTGCGCCCCGACGAGCGCGGCGCGCCAGTCGCTCTCGATGTTCCGGGTGAGGTTGACGTGCACGGCCCACTCCGCCTCGTCGAGGAGCGCCCCCAAGGTCGGGCCGGGCATCAGGCGCTCACCCGGATCCGCGCCAGGCACACCTGCACCTCGCGGCGGGTCTCCTCGGGGATCGTCTCGTCCAGGACGTAGGCGTCGGCGTGGTCCAGCAGCGCCGCAAGGTCGAGCTCGTCGGTGTTGACCAGGCCGGAGTCGAGGTCCGCCCCGGGGAAGGCCGTCCCGACGACGCGGGCGGCCGTCATCGCCGGCAGGGCGGCCCGGCCCAGACCCATCCGTGTGAGTGTGGTCAACACGGCCATGAGCCCGGCTACGTTGGCTGGGGTCCCGTCGTCGAGCGCGAGCCCGTCAGCGTGGTGAAAGTCGATCATGTGCACGGTGTCCTTGTCGGTGAGAGCGGGCGTTGATGGAGCGGTCTGCGCCGACCACGGTCCTCGCTCTGAACGAGCAACTGTGGTGAGCCAAGAGGCCTGTCTGTGGACAGCCGCCGAGACGAATGCCTGTGGACAAGACGTGCGCATCAGCCTCGGGCGTCTGGCCGGTCGACGAGCGGGACGATGTCGGTGCGGGCTCCTCGACCAGGGCGGGTCCAGCTGGTGATCGTCTCGGGTCGCCACCAGGGTGTGGAGCCGAGCACGCCGTCAGGTGGTGGCAGGTAGCCGCGGTGCTTGTAGGAGCGTGCGGTGGCCTGCTCGATACCGAGGTGGGCCGCCACGTCGGCGTAGGTCCAGCGGCGATCGTCACTCACTCCTCACCGGTCCAGCCGTAGCCCGGGCCGTCGAGACCGAGGTTGGCGGTGGCCTTCGTCCAGTCCCTGGCGAACTCATTCGGCCTCGATGTGGCCGCGCAGCCGGTCGACCATGGCGTCGGACTGCTCGCGACTCAGCAACGCCGGGAAGTGGCGCATGACCTCGGGGTCGGCATTGAGCCTGGCGAACGGTTCGAGGTCCGACTCCCGCCACTGCCGCAGGAGCAATCGCTGCGTGCCAAACGCCGCCGGATGCCGGTCACGCGTCATCGCGCGCCACCCACCCACCAGCCGGGGCCGGCTCCTCGAGCGCAGCCCAGGGCGCCTTCTCGGGGGCGGCCGCCTGACCTTGCGGGCAGTGCGCCCGCAGGTCACACCACCCGCAGAGCGGGCCCGGCCGCGGCGGGAACGCCTCGCTGTCCTGACCCTTGTCGGCGAAGTCGAGGTCGGCCCGCTGGGCGTCGCGAGCGATGGAGCGGGCCTGCTCGACCTTGCGGGTCAGCGACTCGGGCGAGTGGACGTGCGAGGCCACGGTGCCCGACGGCACGTGGTGCAGCTCGACGCGCAGCGTGCGGCGGCGGAACATCTTCCACACGGCGGCGGCGTAGAGGCCCAGCGCCAGCGAGGTGCGCGCGTCGTCGTCGGTGGACGGCACGCGTGAGGTCTTGTAGTCGACGACGACGAGCTCGCCGTCGCGGTCGTCGAGCCGGTCGATGCGCCCGGTGAGCCGCAGGTCGCCGCTGACGAAGGACACCGTGCGCTCGATCCCGGTCGGCGGGGTGCCCGGGTCGACGGACTCCAGGTAGGCCGCCACCGCGGTACGCATCCGATCGCGCCAGACCCGGGACTGCTCGGTGTCACGAAACCCGACGTCGATCCAGGCGCGGTCGACCAGGGCCGCCCCGGCATCCGGCGTCCTGACCGGGAGGTCCCACCAGTCGCGCAGCGCGTTGTGGACGGCGTTGCCGAGCGAGGTGTGGGCTCGTTGCGCCCGACGGGGCGGGGAGGGCCGGTCGAGGTACTGCAGCCGGTAGCGGCGGGGGCAGTCCAGGAACGCCAGGAGCTTGCTCGGACTGGCGGCATAGAGGGGGGTGGGCACACCCGTGAGCGGCAGGGCGCCCTGGCGTGCCGCTGTCGTGACCTCGGTCCCCGGATCCATGGTCGGCAACGCTAGCGCCGAGCACCGACGCCCTCTACGCTGAAGCGACATTCGGTGCGTATGACGAGACAGGTTGCATGATGAGCAACGAATTGCCAACGGTGGCACTGACCCGCCTCCTCGAGGGTGCCCGCTACGAGGTGATGCCCACCGCGACGATCGCGGACAAGGTGCGGGCCCACGTGCCCCTCACCGTGCCGCTCACCGTCACGGCGGCACCGGGCAAGGGCCTCGGTGCCACGTTCGACCTCGCCACGGCGCTCGCCGACAGCGGCTACCGGGTGGTGCCGCACGTGGCAGCACGCATGGTCTCGGGCCGGGACGAACTCGTCGACATCGTCGCCCGCCTGAAGGAGCACGACATCTCGGCGATCTTCGTGCCTGCTGGTGACGCCGACCCGCCGGCCGGGGCGTACCACGGCGCCGTCGACCTGCTGCGCGACCTCGAGGAGATCGGCCACAGCTTCAGCCACGTCGGGATCACCGGCTACCCCGAGTCGCACCCGACCATCGACGACGACATCACGGTCCAGGCCATGTGGGACAAGCGGCACTACGCCACCCACATCGTGTCGAACATGACCTTCGACGCCGAGCACCTCGCAACCTGGATCGAACGCGTGCGCCGCCGCGGGGTCACCCTCCCCCTGCTCGTCGGTGTCCCCGGGCCCGTCGAGCGCACGAAGCTGCTCGGCATGGCGACGAAGATCGGAGTGGGTGAGTCACTGCGGTTCCTGCGCAAGCAGAAGTCGATCTTCGCCCGCATCGCGTCGCCCGGGTTCTCCACCGACCGCTTCGTCAGCCGGGTCGCCGCCCTGTCGAGCAATCCGGCCCTGCGGGTCGAGGGGCTGCACGTCTTCACCTTCAACCAGGTCGAGGTCATCGAGACCTGGCGCCAGCGCATGCTCGACGAAGCGGTGAGCGCCCGAACCCGCGCCCGATGAGACGGCGGCGGGGCACGGCATCCGCGCTGCGTACCCTTCCTTGGTGACGAATCGACTGCTGACCCTGCTCGCTGACCGCCCGGCCGTCTTCGACGGCGGATACGGCTGGTTGCTGCAGGAGCGTGGGCTCCCTGCGGGCGAGTGCGCGGAGTCGTGGAACGTCGACAACCCGGATGCCGTGGCGAGGCTTCACGACGAGTACGCCGCCGCGGGTGCCGTCATCATCACCACCAACACCTTCGGCGCCACCGAGCCCCGTCTCGCCGCCCACGGCCTGCCCGGCCGGGCGGAGGAGGTCAACCGGGCGGGGGCTGCCATCGCGCGGGAGGTCGCAGACCGGCACGCGGTGCTCGTGGCCGGCGACATCGGCCCGACGGGTGAGCTGCTCGAGCCGCTCGGAACCCTGACCGCGCAGCAGGCGACCGCGCTGTTCGCCGAGCAGGTGCGGGGGCTGGCCGCCGGTGGCGCCGACCTCATCCTGATCGAGACGATGAGTGACCTCGGCGAGGCGAGCGCCGCCGTGGCGGCCGCGCGCGAGGTCGCACCCGACCTGCCGGTCGTCGTGACGATGTCCTTCGACACGAACCTGCGCACCATGATGGGCGTCTCACCGGCCGCCGCCGTGGCGGCGCTGGCCGCCGCGGGCGCCGACGCCGTCGGGGCCAACTGCGGCCGCGGGCCCGACGAGATGCGCACCATCGCCGAGCAGCTCGTGGCGGCCCGCCCCGAGGGGCTGCTCCTCGTGGCCCAGTCGAACGCCGGACTGCCCGCGCTCGAGGGTGACAAGTTCGTGTACACCGTCGGCCCCGAGGCCATGGGGGAGCACGCGGTCGAACTGCGCGACCTCGGCATCGACGTCATCGGAGCGTGCTGCGGATCCTCACCCGAGCACATCGGCGAGATGGCCGCCGCCCTGGCGGGCCGCTAGAAGTCCAGGCACCCCTCGCCGCAGCCGTCGCCGCAGCCGTCGGTGGGCAGGATGCCACCGACGGCGCCGGCCAGGTGGCCCAGGGCGTCGCCGAGCCCCTCGACCCCCTCGACCAGGGCCTCGAAGGCGTCCTCCGGCACGAGGTCGCCGAGCCCGCTCACGTCCAGGTCGGCGAGGTCGACCAGCCCCGACACGAGGTCCCACACGCCGGGGTCGATGGCGGCGTCGACGACGATGTCGAGCGCGGCCTGGGCGCCCGCCGCGACCTGGGCGGCACGCAGGGCATCACCCAGGACGGCGGCGACGTGGCCCGCGACCCCGAAGGCAACGGCGTAGGGCAACATGGCGCGCACCTCGCCGGCGAGCTCCTCGTGCCGCAGCTGGCCGGCCTCAGCGGTGGCGAGGTAGCGCTCGTAGCCCAGGGCCTGGATTCGCGCTGCGGACCCCGTGGCCGTGCGCGGAGTGCGTCCGCGCCCGCGCCACAGCAGCAAGGCGCCGCCGAGGCCGAGCCCCACTCCCAGAGGGGCCCATCGCAGGTGGTCCTCCGCCAGTCCGGAGACCACGCCTGCCACGGCCGATGCCACCACGAGGAGCACCCCCAGCGCAGCGAGCCGCCCGTTGCGCGAGCGCGGATGCCGGGTGTACCAGCCCCGGTCGACCACAGCCCGGTAGACCGCCACCTCGGCGGCCCGCCAGCGCGCCACGACCTCGGCCCGTCGCAGGTCGCCGAGCAGCACCGAGGTCGCGCCACCGAGCACGGCGTCGAGAAGCGCCACCTCGTGGGGGGCGAGCGGGTCTCCCGTCACGTCGGCCCTGGTGACCCGCCAGTCCTTGCCCTCGCGCGCGAGGAGCACGTGCCCGCGCAGGGCCAGGTCCACGAGGGTGGCGGCGAGGTCACGCCCGTGCACCACGCCGTCGATCACCGTGCCCGACAGGGCCGGGGTCGAGTGCTCGGGCTGGTGGAAGCGGGGAGCCACGGCGCCCGAGTACTCCACGCCGCGGCGCACTCGGACGCTCTCACCGGCTTCACCGAGCCCCGGGACTTCGCCGGGCGTGAGGTTGACGAACACCTCGTCACGCCGCCGCCACCGGAAGACGAGCAGAGTCAGCGCGGCCACGACGAAGGGCACCAGTCCCCCGACGAGGCTCGCAGGAGTCAGTCCCTCGAGCACCTGCACGACCCTAGACGACCCGCCCCTGATGTGCAGGTCGGTCAGGAGAGGTCGGGAAGGAGGGAGGCGAGGGCGCGCTCGAGGCCGTCCTCACCGGTGTGCCTCACCTGGAGCGGCAGCCCGATGCGGTCGGCCGCGGCCTGCGCCAGGGTGCGCAGCTCGGCCCGCTCCACCGGATCCGTCGTCTGCACCAGCCACACGACCCGGGTGTAGTGGCGGAAGTAGTCATCACGCAGTTCGGGATGCCGGTCGAGGCCGAGTTCCTGGATCACCGTGCGCGCGAACGACTTCACGAGGAAGTCGGTGAGCAGGTACGTGCCCGGCTCGTCCTCGGAGAGCCGGCTCACCACGTCCGACCCGGCGAAGAGGTCGTAGCAGTGCAGCCCCGGAAGGCGGTCGACGTGCAGCCGTTGGCAGACGGCATCCAACGCTCCGTAGCTACCGCAGTCGGCGTAGCCCACGACCACCCGGTCGTAGCGCCCCCGCAGCTGGAGGACCAGGGCCTCGACGGCATCCGCGATGCGTTCGGGCCGGTTGTGGAGCAAGGGCGGCAGGGGGTGGACGTCGACGGGCCATGCGCGGCGCGCCACGGCATCCGCCGCGGGTTGGGCGATGGCCCCGCACGCGACGAGCGCGACCCGCCCAGACGGCACGCCCATGCTCAGACGGGGAACGCGAGCTGGTCGATGAAGCGGTCGTTGAAGTCAGGCCGGTCCGAGAGCTCGATGTACGCGACGTCAGCGAGCATCGCGTCGGCGCCGGCCCGCTCACGCGCCGACAGCAACACCATCTTCGCGCCCTCACCGGCGACGTTGCCCGCCGAGACGATGCGCAGCACGGGCAGCTTGGGCACCAGACCGATCCGCACGGCCGACGACGGTGACAGGTAGGAGCCGAACGACCCGGCGAGCAGCACCTGCTGCACGTCCCGTGGGGACACGCCGAGCTCTTCGATGAGCAGGGTCCACCCCGTCGAGATCGCGGCCTTGGCGAACTGCAGCTCGCGCACGTCGCGCTGCGAGAGGTAGACGCACTCGACCGTCGGCGCATCGGGAGTCGGGCGGTGCAGGATGAACACCCGCTCGCCGTCCCCGATGGTGGCCAGCCGACCGGCCAGCGCCGGCACCGAGGCGGCGGCGGCCTCGTCGCTGATGAGGCGACCCGACTCGTCGAGCAGGCCCACGCGCACGAGCTCGGCCACGGCATCGACCAGGCCCGAACCGCAGATGCCGCGGGGTTCCGCGTCGCCGATGACGCCGAGTGTGACCGCCTCGTCGTCGCCGGACGCACCCGCGTTCAGGGTGATCACCTCGATGGCCCCGTCGGCTGCCCGCATGCCACAGCGGATGGCACCGCCCTCGAAGGCCGGCCCTGCAGGGGCAGCCGTCGTGACGATCCGCTCACCGTCACTGAGGGCGATCTCGCAGTTGGTGCCGACGTCGATGAACAGCCGCACCCGCTTGTCGCGGTCGAGACCGCTGGCGAGCATGCCCGCCACGATGTCGCCACCGACGTAGGCCCCGAGCGCCGGGAAGATCGTCGCGCGGGCTCCGGGGTGCACGTCGATGCCGAGGTCGCTGGCGTGCAGCACCGGCCAGTCGGCGCTGACCTGGATGAACGGTGCCACCCCCAGCGGTTCCGGGTCGATGCCGAGCAGCAGCGCGGTCATCGTCGCGTTGCCCGCCAGCGCCACCTCGTAGACGCTCTGCGGCGAGATGCCACCCTCGTCGAGCACCTCCCCGGCGAGCTCGGAGAGGGTCTGGCGTGCCAGCTGGGTGAGTCGCCCGAGCGCCTCCGGATCCATCATCGTCGCGCTGATCCGGGTGATCACGTCACCGCCGAAGGGCTGTTGCTTGTTGAGCATCGAGGCCACCGCCACCGGGGTGCCGGTCTCGAGGTCGAGCAGCGTGGCGACGACAGTCGTCGTCCCGAGGTCGTACGCGATGGCGTGGCGCGACCCGGTGGTGTCACCGGGCTCGACGTCGATGAGCACCTCGTCGACGACGACCGCGGTGACCTTGAAGTCGCTCTGGCGCAGCACGGTGGGCAGCCGGCGCAGGGCGTGCAGGTCGGGGTTCAGGGTGAGGTCGTCGACCGCGTCGCGAAGGCGCTGCAGGTCGGTGCGCTGGTCGGCCAGCGTCGGGTCGGTCAGCTCGACGTACCGCTTCTGCACCCCCGGCCGCAGGATGACCTGGCGCCCGACGCCGACCGTCGACGCCTTGGGTCGCGTGACGAGCGGTGGCACCTCGAGGCCGAGGTCGTGGGTCGCCTTGACCAGGCACGCCAGGCGCCAGCCCTCGGCGATCTGGTCCTCGGAGAAGGTGCGCCGGTCGTGCCGGGTCACCGGCGCCGACCCGGAGGTCACCCGAACGAGGCACTTGCGGCAGGTGCCGTGCCCTCCGCACGTGGAGTCGATGGCGATGCCGTTCCACGAGGCGGCATCGAACACCGACACCCCCGGGGGGACCCGGAAGGTGCGCCCGGCCGGCTCGAAGGTCAGCTGCACCCGGCCGGTGCCCTCGTGCGGCTCCCCGACCTCCGCCGCCGGCGGCGGGGCCTCGAGCAGGCCCTCGCGGCGCAGACCGTCGACGACGTCGCCGAACGGGGCTCCTGGGCCTCGTCCGTCGCTCACGCCGAGGCGGTGGATGCCGCGGCCGCCTCAGCGGCTGCGGCCTCGGCGGCTGCGGCGGCCTGGCGCGCCCGGTGTGTGGTGATCCACGCCGAGCCCCACTCGTCGTTGCCGAGCAGCAGGTCGCTGGCGCGCACGGCGTCGACGGCGTGCGGCGTGCGGGCGTCCATGATCGCGCTGGTCATGCCGGCGGACATGGCGAGCGAGAGCCAGGCGCCGTTGATCGCGTGACGACCCGGCATCCCGAAGCTGACGTTCGAGGCACCGCAGGTGGTGTTCAGGCCCCACTGCTCGACGATGCCGCGGATCGTCAGGAGCGTCTCGCGACCCACGGTGGGGTCGGCGCCGATCGGCATGGCGAGGGGGTCGATGACGATGTCGTCGATGGCGATCCCGTACTCCTGCGTGGCGACCCGGACGATCTTCTCGGTGAGCTCGAGGCGCCGCTGGTGCTCCATCGGGATCTCGTGCTCGTCGTTGGGCAGCGCGACGATCGCGGCGCCGTACTTCTTGACCAGCGGGAGGATGGCCTCGAGTCGCTCGTCCTCGGCGGTCACCGAGTTGACCAGGGCACGGCCCTGGTAGGCGGCCAGCCCGGCCTCGAGGGCTTCGACGACCGAGGAGTCGATGCAGATCGGCAGGTCGGTGACCTGCTGGACGAGCTGGATGGCCCGCACGAGCAGGTCGGCCTCGTCGGTGAGGGGCACCCCCATGTTGATGTCGAGGACGTTGGCGCCCCCGGCCACCTGGGCGGCGACGTCCTTCTCGATGATCGACAGGTCGCCCTCGCGCAGCGCCTTCTGGAACACCGGGCGGCCCGTGGGGTTGATCCGCTCGCCGATGACGCAGAACGGCTGGTCGGCGGCGATGACGACCTCCTTGCTGGCCGAGCGCAGCACGGTCCGGCGCAGGGGCGCACTCATGCGGGCACCTTCGTCCGACGGGCCTCGAGCAGGGCCTTCGCGCGCTTGACGGTCGCGGAGGCGTCGGAGGCGTAGCCGTCGGCACCGACGGCATCCGCGTACTCCTGGGTGACCGGGGCGCCGCCGACCATGACGATGACCGAGTCGCGCAGCCCCGCCTTCTGGAGGGCGTTGATGTTCGCCTTGAACATCGGCATGGTCGTGGTGAGGAAGGCGGAGAAGCCGACGATGTCGGGCTGGTGCTCCTCGATCGCGGAGACGAACTTCTCCGGGGCCACCTGCACGCCGAGGTCGATGACCTCGAAGCCGGCGCCCTCGAGCATGATGTTGACGAGGTTCTTGCCGATGTCGTGCACGTCCCCCTTGACGGTGCCCATGAGGAACTTGCCGATCGTCTCGACGCCGGTCTCGGCGAGCAGCGGCCGCAGCACCTCCATCGACCCGGCCATCGCACGCCCGGCGATGAGCATCTCGGGCACGAAGAAGTCGCCGCGCTCGAAGCGCGCACCGACCTCTTCCAGCGCGGGGATCAGGGCGTCGAAGAGCATCGTGCCAGGCTCCATGCCCCCGTCGAGCGCCTGGTGGGTGAGGTCGAGCACGGCAGGGCCGTTGCCGACGAGGGTCTGGTCATAGAGCCCTTGGAGGATTTCGTCGGGAGTCATGCTGCGCCTTCCTGGTGGTGGTGATCGAGACGGTTCGAGAGCGCCTTGGCATGTGCCGCGACGAGGGTTCCGGTGGACCTGAGGTCCGCCGCGAGACGAGAGGTGGGCCCGGAGATGCCGAGCGCCGCGACGACCGTGCCACCGAGCCGGACCGGTGCCGCCACCCCGGTCAGCCCCGGTTCGAGCTCGTCGACGGTGGTCGAGAAGCCGTCGTGCCGGATGCCGGGGAGTCGCGCCTTGAGGGCCGCCCCGGTCGCGAGGGACGCGGGAGTCAGCGCCTCGAGCTTCCCGGAGGGCGCGGGCAGGGCGCCGTGCGCGTACAGCACCAGGCCCAGGGCTGAGCAGTGGGCGGGGACGTCGGTGCCGACCCAGTCCCGCGAGCCCAGGTAGTACGAGGAGTCGACCTGGGCGACCTGGACGACCATGCCGCGACGGGGCACACCGAGGTTGACGGTCTCGCCCGTCAGGTCCCCCAGGGCCCGCATCGTGGAATCCGCGGCCTCGACGAGGTGTGCGTCGTCGGAACGTCGGGCGGCGTAGTGGTCGAAGAGGGCACCCGGGATCCAGCGTGCCTGCTCGTCGCGCGCCAGCAGGTCGGCTCGCTCGAGCGCGGACAGCAGCCGGGAGGTCGTCGATCGTGCGAGGCCGGTGACCTCGGCGAGTTCGGTGAAGGTGACCGGTGAGGGTGCGCGGACCACTCGGGCGAGCAGGTCGGCGGCACGGTCGATCGACTGGGTTCCAGTACCCACGGTTGGTGTGGTCACGCGACGTCCTCTCCTGCTCCGGGCCGGGCACGCCCGGAAGAAACTGCCTCACGATGTGGAACCAGAGTCCCACATGATGAGGCTAGGATGTGAGCCGGCTCACCGTCAATGTCGATCGCCACCGAAAGGCACGCCCGATGTTCACCAACCGCATGCCGCGTTACGAGATCCTCTCGGCCGATGCCCTCGCCCAGTTGGATGCCGGGTGGCGTCGACTCGTGACCGAGATCGGCGTCGAGTTCATGAGCGACCGGGCCCTGGACCTGTTCCGGGCCGCGGGCCAGCGGGTCGAGGACAACACCGTCTTCCTCGACCCCGAGTTCGTGCTCGAGCAGGTCGCCAAGGCCCCGCGCGAGTTCGACGTGCACGCCCGCAACGCCGAGCGCAGCATCCACATCGGCGGCGACTCGATGGCCTTCGGTGCGGTCTACGGTCCGCCCTTCGTGCGCGAGGGGGACGTCCGGCGCGACGGCACGCTGGAGGACTACCGCAACTTCGCGAAGCTCTCCCAGTCCTTCTCGGTGCTCGACTCAGCGGGCGGCGTGGTCTGCGAGCCGAATGACGCCCCCCTGGACTCGCGCCACCTCGACATGACGCTGTCGCTCATGACGCTCACCGACAAGGTGTTCATGGGCAACGTCGTCTCCGGCGAGAACGCCCGCGACGTCATCGCGATGTCCGAGATCCTCTTCGGCGGCCGCGAGGCGATCGAGGCCCGCCCGGCCTCCATCAGCCTGATCAACTGCAACTCGCCCCTGCGCTGGGACGACCGCATGCTCGACGCCCTGTTCGAGTACTGCGCCGCCGCGCAGCCCGTGGTCCTCACCCCGTTCATCCTCATGGGTGCGATGTCTCCCGTGACGATCCCCGCCGCCCTGGTGCAGCAGATGGCCGAGGCGCTGTCCGGCATCGCCCTGGCGCAGCTCATCCGTCCCGGGTGCCCGGTGATCTTCGGCTCGTTCCTGTCCAACATCGACATGCAGTCGGGCTCGCCGACGTTCGGCACCCCGGAGTCCGGCATCGGGCTGCTGTGCACCGGGCAGATCGCCCGCCACTTCAACCTGCCGTTCCGTTCCGGTGGCGGGCTCACCTCGTCCCAGGTCCCTGACGCGCAGGCCGGTTACGAGGCGCTGATGACCCTCATGCCGACGTTCCTCGCGGGCACCAACTGGGTCATGCACACCGCGGGCTGGCTCGAAGGTGGTCTGGTCGCCGGCTTCGAGAAGTTCGTCATCGACTGCCAGATCGTCGAGATGCTCCAGCACGAGTTCACCCCGCTGGAGATCGACCCGGGTTCGCTGGCGTTCGACGCCCACCAGGAAGTGGGCCACGGTGGCCACTTCCTGGGCTCGATGCACACGATGGAGCGCTTCCGCACCTGCTTCTACCGCCCCTTCCTCAACTCCTCGGACAACTACGAGCGCTGGATGCGCAATGGTGCCCAGGACACCGCGACCCGCGCCGCCGGCATCTGGCGCAAGCGCCTCGAGGAGTACGAGGAGCCGACGCTCGACGACGGCATCCGGTCCGAGCTCGAGGCCTTCGTGACCCGGCGCCGCCGGGAGCTCGGCGACTGAGGCAGGCTCTGGGCCATGGCCATCAGCGCGTTCGACCTCTTCTCGGTGGGCATCGGCCCGTCCAGCTCCCACACGGTGGGCCCGATGCGGGCCGCGCACACCTTCGCCGAAGGCCTGCGCACCGACGGCCTCCTCCCCCGCGTCGGCCGGGTGCGCGCCGAGCTTTTCGGCTCCCTGGGCGCCACCGGCCACGGCCACGGGTCGGTCAAGGCCGTGGTCCTGGGCCTGGAGGGCGAGCAGCCCGAACACACCGACCCACGGGGCGCCGACGCGCGCCTGGACGCGGTGGTGCGCGACGGCATCCTGCAGCTGGCGGGCGAGCACGGCATCCGCTGCGACGTCGCCGACGACGTGGTGCTGCACCGCCGCGCCACGTTGCCCTTCCACGCCAACGGCATGCGGTTCGCGGCGTACGCGAGCGCCGAGCCCGCCGAGGACGAGGCACCGCTGCGCCAGCGCGAGTACTACTCCGTCGGGGGCGGATTCGTGCTGGACGAGGACGAGGTGGGCGAGAACAAGATCGTTCCCGACCACACCCCCGTGCGGTACCCGTTCACCACCGGGGACCAGCTGCTCGCCCGGTGCGCCGAGACCGGCCTGCCGATCAGCGGCGTGATGCTCGCCAACGAGCTCTCGTGGCGCACCGAGGCCGAGGTCCGCGAGGGCCTGCTGCACCTGTGGCAGGTCATGCAGGAGTGCGTCGACAACGGATGCCGCGCCGAGGGTGTGCTCCCCGGCGGCCTCAAGGTGCAGCGCCGGGCCCCGCGGCTCGCGCGCCAGCTGCGCACCGAGCACCCCGGGGACCCGCTCGCGGCCATGGACTGGGTCACGCTGTACGCCCTGGCCGTCAACGAGGAGAACGCGTCCGGCGGGCGCATCGTGACCGCCCCGACCAACGGAGCGGCGGGCATCATCCCCGCGGTCCTGCACTACTACACCCGCTTCGTGCCCGGTGCCGACGACGACGGCGTCGTGAGCTTCCTGCTCACCGCCGCCGCGATCGGGAGCCTCTACAAGGAGAACGCGTCGATCTCCGGCGCGGAGGTCGGCTGCCAGGGCGAGGTCGGCTCGGCCTGCTCGATGGCGGCCGGTGCCCTGGCCGAGGTGCTCGGCGGGACCCCCGACCAGGTCGAGAACGCGGCCGAGATCGGCATCGAGCACAACCTCGGGCTCACCTGCGACCCCGTGGGTGGGCTCGTGCAGATCCCGTGCATCGAGCGCAACGCGGTGGCGTCGGTCAAGGCGATCACCGCCGCCCGGATCGCGCTGCGGGGCACCGGGCGTCAGGTCGTCTCACTGGACAAGGCGATCAAGACGATGCGCGACACCGGTCGCGACATGAAGGTCAAGTACAAGGAGACCTCGCGCGGCGGGCTCGCCGTCAACGTCATCGAGTGCTGAGCGCGGGGGCCGACCCCATCACGATGCGCGCACGTCGGTCCACGCCTGCGGAAATGCCCGCACCCCTGAGTCGGCGGCGAGGAAGGCACCAAGGAGCGTGACGCCGCCATCCCTGCAGGCGTCGGTGGCGATCTGGTGCCAGCGTCGATCGACGTCGGTGAGCAGGGCGGGACCCGAGCGCCCGCGCACGAAGATCATCGACCCGTCGGTGTCCGCGACCATGCCGCACAGTTGCGCGAGGAACGGCGCGAACTCCTGAGGATCGACTGTGTCGTCGACCTCGTTGACCAGGCAGGGTTGCGCCATCCGGCGGTCGGGGCCCACCAGGATCAGGCCGACGCAGCCGTTGGCTCGATCCTCGTCCCCCACGACCAGGTCGGCGACGTCTGCCGCCAGGCCGGGCGTGTCGAGCGGGAGGTCGGACCAGTTCTCGGGGAGGTCGTGGAAGCTCATGGCCCCACCCTGCCCGTCCCGGCGGGCCTCTCCGAGTTGTCCACAGGCCGGTTCGGTGACCGTCGCCACGAGACCACGCCGGGCAGCGGTATCAGGAGCGCCGCCGGGACCTCCTGAGGGACATGCACATGATCACGCCCGGCATCGCCGCATCCCTGACCCCCACGTCCGTCGAGCGCACCCCGGTCGCCCCGCGGCCGCGACGGCGTCGCCACCTACCGCACGTGCGGCTGCACCTGCCGCACCTGCACCTGCCGCACCGCCACGCCTGAGACCTCCCGGCCCCGGTCGAGGAGTCGGGCACCGGCCCGACGGCGTGCGCGTCAGCTGAAGACGACCGTCCGGTCGCCGTTGAGCAGCACCCGCGACTCGCAGTGCCAGCGCACGGCTCGCGCCAGCACCCGCGACTCGACCTCCTCGCCGGCACGAACGAGGTCCTCGGCGGCCATCCGGTGGTCCACGCGCACGACGTCCTGGTCGATGATCGGCCCCTCGTCGAGGTCCGCCGTCACGTAGTGAGCCGTCGCCCCGACGAGTTTGACGCCCCGCGCGAACGCCTGGTGGTAGGGCTTGGCGCCCTTGAACGAGGGCAGGAACGAGTGGTGGATGTTGATGACCCGGCCGGACAGGTCACGTGACAGGTCGTCGGAGAGCACCTGCATGTAGCGGGCCAGCACGACGAGGTCGACGTCGTGCTCGGCGACGATCTCGCGCAGGCGGGCCTCCGCCTGCGACTTGGTGTCCGCCGTGACCGGGACGTGGTGGAACGGGATGCCGTACGACGTCACGAGTGGTTCGAGGTCGCGGTGGTTGGACACCACCGCCGGGATGTCCATCGTCAGCGCACCGGAACGCCAGCGGAAGAGCAGGTCGTTGAGGCAGTGCCCGAAACGGCTGACCATGATCAGGGCACGGTAGGGGTCGGCGACGCCGCGAATCTGCCACTGCATGTCGAAGCGCGCGGCGACGTCGGCGAAGAGCTCGCGCCAGCGCCCGACGTCCGGGCCCCCGGCGGAGACCGAGAAGCGGATCCGCATGAAGAACTGGTCGGTGCGCACGTCGTCGAACTGCTGCGACTCCTCGATGTTCGCACCGTGGTCGAACATCAGCGCCGACACCGCGGCGACGATGCCGCGCTGATCGGGGCAGGACAGGACGAGAACGGCATCCGTGGTCGGGGTGGTCGCGGGGGTGCTGGTCATACCCCCACGCTAGACGGCCGAGCCGAACCACCCGATACTGTTCCGCCATGCGCACCACAAACCGACCGGCGTCGGGCACGGTGCAGTCCGTCGACCGCGCGGTGACCATCCTCGAGCTGCTCGCCGTCCACGGCACTGCAGGCGTGACACAGCTCGCCCGCGAACTCGGGGTCCACAAGTCGACGGCGAGTCGGCTGGTCGCCGCCCTCGAGCGGCGGCGCCTCGTCGAACAGGTCGAGGACCGCGGCCACTACCGCCTCGGGGTCGGGGTGCTCAAGCTCGCAGGCGCCACGACGGCCCGTCTCGACCTGGCCCAGGAAGCCCGCCCCGTGTGCCGCCGCCTCGCGGCCGACACCGGTGAGACGGTCAACCTGGCCGTCCTGTCGGGTGGTGCGGTTCTCTACGTCGACCAGGTCTCGGGCACCTCGACCCTGTCCTCGTACAACTGGGTCGGCCAGCACATCCCGATCCACGCGTCGAGCAACGGCAAGGTCCTCGTCAGCGAACTCGACGGCACCGAACTGACCCGCATGCTCGGTGAGCTCGTGGCCTACACCCCGTCGACCGTCACTGATCGGGCACGTCTGGAAGAGGAACTGGCGCAGGTACGCCAGCGCGGCTTCGCCGTCGCCACCGACGAGCTCGACGTCGGCCTGACGGCGGTGGCGGCGCCCGTGCGTGACGCGCACGGTGACGTCGTGGCGTCCGTCAGCGTGTCCGGCCCCTCCTTCCGCTTCGACGAGGCCCGGATCGCCGAGATCCTCCCCCTCGTGCGCACCGCGACGACCGAGATCAGCAGCCGCCTCGCGCACGTCCCCCCGGAGCGCTGAGGGCACGCCGACGGCACGTCGGATCGCCCAATTCAGCGAAGCGGCTTGACCGCCACCCTCTCCTGCACCATTCTGTTGCGCACATCACATCGATGTTGCACATGGTGCAACCAGTGGGAGGTGCCGTGGCGGAACTGTTCATCGACGGTCAGTGGCGACCGGCTGCGGACGGCGCAACACGCGACATCCGCTGCCCCGCAGACGGCTCGTTCGTCGCCACCGTCGCCGAGGCCAGCGAGGTCGACACCCTCGCCGCCATCGCCGCAGCCCGCGCCGCCTTCGACGACGGCGACTGGTCGACCACGCCGATGTCGACACGAGGCGGGGTGCTCGCCAAGGTCGCCGACCTGCTCGAGCGCGATGCTGCGCAGATCGCCCGCGCCGAGGCGCTCGACACCGGCAAGCGCTACGTCGAGGCCGAGTACGACGTCGCGGACGTCGTCTCGGTCTTTCGCCACTACGCGAAGGTCGCGTCCACGGCATCCGATGCCGGTCGCGTCGCCGACGTCGGGCGCGAGGGTGTCGAGAGCACGATCCGCAAGGAACCGATCGGCGTGTGTGCCCTCATCACGCCGTGGAACTACCCCCTCCTGCAGGCCAGCTGGAAGGTCGCCCCGGCACTCGCGGCCGGCGACACCTTCGTGCTCAAGCCCAGCGAGATCACCCCGCACTCCAGCGTGCACCTGATCCGCATCCTCGACGAGGCCGGCGTGCCCGCAGGAGTCGCGAACCTCGTGCTCGGCACCGGCGCCGGCTGCGGCGGGCCGCTGTCCAGCGACCCCCGCGTCGACCTGGTCTCGTTCACCGGCAGCCTGGCCGTCGGGCGACACCTCATGGCGGCGGCCGCACCGACGGTCAAGCGGGTGGCGCTGGAACTCGGCGGCAAGAACCCCAACATCGTCTTCGCCGACGCCGATCGCGAGGCAGCCCTCGACAACGCGATGACCGCGGTCTTCCTGCACTCCGGCCAGGTCTGCTCCGCCGGGGCGCGGCTGATCGTCGAGGAGTCCATCGCCGAGGAGTTCGTCGACGAGATCATCGCGCGCGCCCGCGGCATCCGGCTCGGCGGCCCGTTCGAGGACGCGGCCCAGACCGGGCCGCTGACGAGCGAGGCCCACCTGCGCAAGGTGGAGGCCTACGTCGCCGCGGGGATCGCCGAGGGCGCCCGGCTGCGCCTGGGTGGCGAGCGCGCGACCGAGGGTGACCTCGCTGACGGCTACTACTTCCCGCCCACCGTGTTCGACCGGTGCCGCAGCGACATGAGCATCGTGCAGGAGGAGTCGTTCGGGCCGGTGCTGACCGTCGAGACCTTCACCACCGAGGACGAGGCGGTCGCGCTGGCGAACGACTCGATCTTCGGGCTCGCGGGCGCCATCTGGACCACCGACCAGTCCCGGGCCGACCGCATCGCCCGCCGCCTGCGCATGGGCACGGTCTGGATCAACGACTACCACCCCTACGTCGCCCAGGCGGAGTGGGGCGGCTACAAGCAGTCCGGCATCGGGCGTGAGCTCGGTGAGCTCGGCCTCGAGGAGTACCAGGAGACCAAACACGTGTGGCGCAACACCGCGCCCGCCCCCTCAGGATGGTGGACATGAAACTTCGGATGCCGGATCGCGCCAGTGAGGCGCTGGCCAGGACGACGCTGGGCGCGGCACCGGACCGGGTCGACGTCGTCGTCGTCGGCGGCGGCAGCGCCGGGTGCGTCATCGCCAACCGGTTGTCGGCCGACGCCGGGACCTCGGTGCTGGTCCTCGAGGCCGGCCGGGCCGACCTGAAGATCGACCCGTTCGTCCACATGCCGGCGGCGCTGCCGTTCCCCATCGGCAGCCGGTTCTACGACTGGAAGTACGAGTCCGAGCCCGAGCCGCACATGAACGGCCGTCGCATCTACCACGCCCGCGGCAAGGTGCTCGGTGGGTCGAGCTCGATCAACGGGATGATCTTCCAGCGGGGCAACCCGATGGACTACGAGCGCTGGGCCTCCGACCCGGGCATGCAGACCTGGGACTACGCCCACTGCCTGCCCTACTTCAAGAAGATGGAGACCTGCCGCGCCGGCGCCGACGAGTGGCGCGGTGGCAGCGGCCCGCTCATCCTGGAACGTGGACCCGCCACCAACCCGCTGTTCGGTGCCTTCTTCGCCGCGGCCGTCGAGGCGGGCTATCCCCTCACCGATGACGTCAACGGCTACCGACAGGAGGGCTTCGCGAAGTTCGACCGCAACATCAACCGCGGCCGTCGGTGGTCCGCGGCCCGCGCCTATCTGCACCCGGTCATGAACCGTCCGAACCTGCACGTGCGCACCCTGGCCATGACCACCCGGATCCTCTTCGAGGGCACCCGGGCGGTCGGGGTCGAGTACACCCAGCTCGGAGCCACCCACACCGTCCGGGCGGGCGAGGTGGTGCTCTGCGGTGGCGCGATCAACACCCCGCAGCTGCTCCAGCTGTCCGGGGTCGGCAACGCCGACGAGCTCAAGGCACTCGGCATCACGCCCGTGGCCGACGTCAAAGGGGTCGGCGAGCACCTCCAGGACCACCTCGAGGTGTACATCCAGTACGCGAGCAAGCAACCGGTGTCCATCGCACCGGGGCTGAAGTACCACAACCGGCCCAAGCTGGCCGCCGACTGGCTCTTCTTCCGCAAGGGCCTGGGCGCGACCAACCACTTCGAGGGTGGTGGCTTCGTGCGCAGCAACGACGACGTCGACTACCCCAACCTGATGTTCCACTTCCTGCCGATCGCCATCCGCTACGACGGGTCGAGCCCGATCAAGGGCCACGGCTACCAGGTGCACATCGGCCCGATGTACTCCGACGCCCGCGGCACCATCAAGATCACGAGCACCAACCCGATGGACAAGCCGGCGATGCGGTTCAACTACCTGTCCACCGACCAGGATCGTCGAGAGTGGGTCGAATCGATCCGCGTCGCCCGCCACATCCTCGGGCAGAGCGCGATGGACCCGTTCAACGACGGTGAGATCTCTCCCGGCCCGAGCGTCGAGACCGACGAGGAGATCCTCGACTGGGTCCGCAAGGACGCCGAGACCGCCCTGCACCCGAGCTGCACCGCTCGCATGGGCGTGGATGACATGTCCGTGCTCGACCCGCTCACCATGGCGGTGCACGGCACCCAGGGCCTGCGGGTCGTCGACGCCAGCGCCATGCCCTACGTGACCAACGGCAACATCTACGCCCCGGTCATCATGCTCGCCGAGAAGGCGGCTGACCTCATCGCGGGAAACACCCCCCTCCCGCCATCCGACGCGCCCTGGTACAACCACCGCGCGGGCAGCCCGCTCCACGCCCCCACAAAGGCCACCTGAGTCCCCACTCACGGGCATCCCCACCGCGACAATCCCTGGAGGTCTCATGAGCAACGGCGCTCGAGCCCGCGCCATGGCCGGACCGCCGGTCCGTGTTCCCGTCTTCGCTGCCTCCCTGATCGGCGTGCTCGTCATGGCGATCTGGGCACTGGCTGCCCCTACCTCTGCCGAGAGCGCCCTCGGGTCGGTGACGGCCTGGGTCACCGAGTGGTTCGGCTGGTTCTACGTCCTGCTCGCGACCGCCGTCCTGGTCTTCGTGCTCTACCTCGGGGTGTCGCGGTACGGCCACATCCGGTTGGGCCCGGACCACTCACGCCCCGAGTTCTCCACCTTCGCCTGGGCCTCGATGTTGTTCGCGGCGGGTATCGGCACCGACGTCATGTTCTACTCCGTCGTCGAGCCGGCCAGCCAGTACATGGCTCCTCCCGTCCTCGAGGCCGAGACCGTCGAGGCTGCCCGTGACGCGACGGTGTGGACGCTGTTCCACTACGGCATCACCGGGTGGGGCATGTATGCCCTCATGGGAATGGCCCTGGGGTATTTCTGTCACCGCATGGGGCTACCCCTGGCCGTCCGTTCGGCGCTCCAGCCGATCCTCGGTCGCCGCATCGAAGGGCCCATCGGCCACGCGGTCGACACGGCGGCTGTGCTCGGCACGATCTTCGGCGTCGCCACCTCCCTCGGGATCGGCGTCGTCTTCCTCAACGTCGGCCTGAACCTGTTGTTCGGGGTCTCGGTCGGCACCGGCGCCCAGATCGCCCTCGCCGCGCTCGCCGTCATCATGGCCGCCGTGTCGGCCACGACGGGCGTCGACAAGGGCATCCGGTTCCTCTCCCAGCTCAACGTGCTGCTGGCCCTCGGGCTGGCCGGCTGGATCCTCGTCACCGGCAACACGAGCTTCATCCTCAACGCCGTCGTCGCCAACGTCGGCGATTTCGCCCGCTCCTTCCCGGCCAAGACGATGGAGACCTTCCCGTTCGTCGACAACGCCGAGTGGATGAGCTACTGGACCCTGTTCTTCTGGGCCTGGTGGGTTGCCTGGGCATCGTTCGTCGGGCTGTTCCTGGCGCGCATCTCGCGCGGGCGCACGATCCGCCAGTTCGTCGCCGGAACGATGATCATCCCGTTCCTCTACATCGTCATGTGGATCTCGATCTTCGGCAACGCCACCATCGAGCGGATCCGCGGCGGGGATGCCGAGTTCGCCACCATCGCGCAGGACTTCACCGGAGCCGGATTCTACGAGCTCCTGAAGGGTTACCCGGCGGCGAACGTCGTCATCGCCCTCGCCGTCTTCGTCGGTCTGCTCTTCTACGTCACCTCGGCTGACTCCGGAGCGCTCGTCATGGCGAACCTGTGCAGCCGGCTGGAGACCGGGTCGGAGGACGCCGCCGCGTGGCAGCGCATCCTGTGGGCGGCAGTGACCGGTCTGCTCACGATCGCGATGCTCATCGTGGGCGGCATCGTGGCCCTGCAGTACGCGACGATCATCTTCGGTCTGCCCTTCGCGTTTGTCCTGGTCCTCGTGATGCTCGGCCTCCTCAAGGCCCTGCGGCGTGAGGGACGCCGGGTCGACAGCGGCGCCCACACCATGTCGGCGAAGCTGTCCGCCCGCGGCAGTGACGGTGACGCCCAGCCGGCATCCCTGTGGAAGACCCGGTTGGCGCGGCTGACCAACTTCGTGGACCGAGCGGACGCCCAGACCCATCTCGATGACGTCGTTCGACCAGCCCTGGACGACGTCGCCGAGGAACTCGGGCGACTCGGAGTGGATACCGAGGTCACGCCGGACCTGGTCGGCCCCGAGGGCTCCGAGCAGCCCGCAGTCACCCTGCGCACGCTGTCCGAGGACGAGCCGTTCATCTACCGGGTGGTCCTCACGGAGGGGCCCGTCCCGACGTACGGCGGACGGATGATGCAGGCCCGCGACACCCATGCCCGCCTCGAGGTGCACCTCGAGGCCGGTGGTCAGGACTACGACGTCATGGGATACAGCCGGGGGCAGGTCATCCACGACTGCCTGGACAACTACGAACAGCACCTCCAGTTCCTCCGTCTGGGCAGTTCCACCAAGAGCTGACCCACCGGACAGGAGGGGGCCGGATGCCGGGGTGCCACGTCGCGTGGCGCCCCGGCATCCGGCGTGTCGCGAACCCAGCGGTTGACGGGCCGCATGACCGGGGTCACACTCGATCCCAGTTGCGGAGGACGCGACGGGTTGCGAGGTGGGCAACCACGACCGAGGGAGAGTTCATGGCAGACACCTTGAGCACCGAACGCGTGGACCAACACGGCAACAGCAGGCGGCGCCAGGGGGTGGACAAGGTCGTCTTCGGTGTCGCCGCAGGGCTGGCCCTGGTCTTCCTCCTCTACGGGGCACTGGACAGCGAGGGCTTCGGCGAGACGGGCGGCAGCATCCTCACGTGGATCACGACGAACTTCGGGTGGTTCTTCGTGCTCACCAGCGGCGCGTTCCTGCTCTTCAGCGTGTTCCTCGCGGCGACCCGCTACGGCAACATCAAGCTCGGCGCCGACGACTCGGTGCCGGAGTTCTCGACCTTCTCGTGGGTGTCGATGATGTTCGCGACCGGGATGGGCATCGGCCTGATGTTCTACGGCGTCGCGGAGCCGTTGACGCACCTCAACGCCCCGCCGATGGGCATGGCCGAGCCCGGTAGCGAGGAAGCCGCCCATCTCGCGATGGAGTACACGTTCTTCCACTGGGGCTTCCACCCGTGGTCGATGTACGCCGTGATCGGCCTGTCGATCGCCTACTTCGCCTACCGCAAGGGTGGCGGCAACCTCATCAGCGCCGCCTTCCGGCCCCTCCTCGGTGACCGGGTGGACGGTCCCGTCGGCCAGGGCATCAACATCCTCGCGATCCTGGCCACCCTGTTCGGGTCGGCCACCTCGCTCGGCCTCGGAGCGCTGCAGATCACCGGCGGCCTCTCCAACGTCTTCGGCAACGACGGCTACGGCACCACCGCCGCAGCACTGGTCATCGCCGTCCTGACCGTGTGCTTCGTCATCTCCGCGGTCAGTGGCGTCGACAAGGGCATCAAGTGGCTCTCCAACGCCAACGCCATCGCCGCCGGCCTGCTCGTGTTCTTCCTGTTCGTGGTCGGCCCGACCGTCTTCATCCTCTCGACCTTCACCGAGTCCATCGGTGGCTACCTCACCCACCTGCCGACGATGAGCTTCCGCACCGGCGTGTTCGGTGGCAGCGAGTGGCTCAACGGGTGGACGATCTTCTACTGGGCCTGGTGGGTCTCCTGGACCCCCTTCGTCGGCATGTTCATCGCCCGCATCTCCAAGGGCCGCACGATCCGCCAGTTCGTCGTCTTCGTGATCGCCGTTCCGTCGCTCGTGTCCTTCGTGTGGTTCTCGATCCTCGGTGGTGCCGCCTTCGACCTGCAGCTCAACGAGGGCAAGGACATGGCGGCCCTCGTCGACGCGGGCCTGGAGAGCACCCTCTTCGACACCCTGCGCTCCTTCCCCCTGTCCTCGGTCACGGTGGTGCTCGCGGTCTTCCTCATCGCGATCTTCTTCGTCACCGGGGCCGACTCGGCCTCCATCGTCATGGGGATGCTCAGCGAGAACGGTGCCGAGGAGCCCAAGCGAGGGCTCGTCGTCTTCTGGGGTGTCGCGACCGGGGCCATCGCCGCGGTCCTGCTGTTCGCCGACGGGTTGTCCGCGCTGCAGACCGGCGTGATCATCGTGGGTTTCCCGTTCCTCATGGTGCTCATCGGCTTGTGCGTCTCGCTCTGGAAGTCGCTGCGCGCGGAGACCTTCGAGTCCACCCTGCGTGACCCGCTGCGCAAGGTGGTCGTCGCGACCAAACACCACGACGACGTTCGCGACGGTAGCTGAGCCACCGGCATCCCCTGCGGTCAGCCCGCATCACCTCCGCCGCACCACCGCGCCGCCCGAGTCCGCCATCCGGCCCTCGGGCGGCGCGGCCGCGTGAGGTGTTGGCACACCCCCTGTGATCTGCCACACTGGTGGCCGCGTTGCACATCGAGCGTCAGGTTGCGTCATACGCACCCCGGATGCCGTCAGAAAGGACTCCACGGATGGCCTCCCTTCCTTCTTCCGCCCGCTGCGTCATCATCGGCGCCGGCATCGTCGGGAACTCGCTCGCCTACCACCTGGCCGAGCTCGGCTGGACCGACATCGTCCAGCTCGACAAGGGCCCGTTGCCCAACCCCGGTGGCTCCACGGGCCACGCGAGCAACTTCATCTTCCCGGTCGACCACTCGCGCGAGTTCGCCGACATCACGCTGGACTCCGTGCGCCAGTACAAGGAGCTGGGCGTCTTCACCGAGTCCGGCGGCTACGAGGTCGCGCGCACCGAGGAGCGCATGGAGGAACTGCGCCGCCGGATGAGCAGCGCCAAGGCCTGGGGCATCCCCGCCGAACTGGTCACCCCCGAGCAGGTCGTCGAGAAGGTCCCGTTCCTCGACCCGAGCGTCATCATCGGTGCTGCCTGGTTCCCGACCGTCGGCGTCGTCGACAGCCTGCGCGCCGGCACCATCATGCGCGAGCGCGCCGTCGAGAAGGGCGCCCTGACGACCGTCCCGAACGTCGAGGTCACGGGCATCGAGGTGGTCGAGGGTCGCATCCGCGCGGTCGAGACCACCCAGGGCCGCATCGAGGCGGAGACGGTCGTCATCGCCTGCGGTGTCTGGAGCCCCAAGATCGCCCGCATGGCCGGCGCGCGCATCCCCCTCACCCCGGCGGTGCACCAGATGATCTCGGTCGGCCCGTGCGAGGTGCTCGCCGAGCGTCCCGGTGAGATCAGCTACCCGATCGTTCGCGACATGGACACCTTCTGCTACGAGCGCCAGCACGGCTCGGACATGGAGGTCGGCTCCTACGCCCACCGCGCCATCCTCTGGGACCCGGAGGACATCCCCTCCATCGAGCAGAGCAAGCTCTCCCCCACCGAGCTGCCGTTCACCGAGGACGACTTCGACCCGCAGCTCGAGCAGGCGCTCGAGCTCATGCCCGAGCTCCTCGGCGACGAGCGCGCCGAGATCCGCTACGCCATCAACGGGTTGCTCTCGCTGACCCCCGACGGCTACCCGATCCTCGGTGAGACGCCCGAGGTCAAGGGCCTGTGGTCGGCCGCCGCGGTGTGGATCAAGGAGGGTCCGGGCACCGCCCGCGCCGTCGCCGAGTGGATGACGCACGGCAACCCCGAGATCGACCTCGGCCACTCCGACATCGCGCGCTTCCACCCGCACCAGAAGACCCGGGCGCACGTCAAGGCGCGCACCTCCGAGTCGTTCATCAAGACCTACGGCATCGTGCACCCCGGCGAGCAGTACGAGAGCAACCGCAACATCCGCCTGGCCCCCATGCACGCCTCGCAGGCCGAGCTGGGAGCCGTCTTCTACGAGACGGCCGGCTGGGAGCGTCCGTTCTGGTACGAGTCCAACGCCGGGCTGGTCGAGAAGTTCGGCGACGCGTGCATGCCGCGCGAGAACGAGTGGGACTCGCGCTGGTGGTCCCCGATCATCAACGCCGAGCACCTGCAGCTGCGTGAGACCGCCGGCCTGGTCGACCTGTCGGCCTTCGTCGTCTTCGACGTCATCGGCCCGCAGGCCCTGGCCGCGGTCCAGAACATCATCGTCGCCCAGGCCGACGTGAAGATCGGCAGGGTCGTCTACACCCCGGTGCTCGACGAGACCGGCGGCTTCCGTTCCGACCTCACGGTCATGCGCCTGGCCCACGACCGCTTCCGCGTCGTCACCGGTGGCGCCCACGGCATGGCCGACAAGAAGTGGTTCACCGACCGGATGCCGGACGGCGCCGTCGTCGTCGACCTCACCTCGAGCTGGACCACCATCGGCATCTGGGGCCCCAAGGCCCGCGAGATCGTCGCGGCGATCACCGACACCGACGTCTCGCACCAGGGGTTCCCCTTCGGCACCTGCCGCGAGATCGAGGTCGGGTCGCTGCACGTGCTCGCCTCACGCATCTCCTACGTCGGCGAGTACGGCTGGGAGCTCTACACCCCGATGGAGTCCGGCGCCGCGCTCTGGGACCGGCTCCTCGAGGTCGGCACCCCCCACGGGATGGTGCCCGTCGGGATCGGGGTCTACGGCACCACCGGCCGCCTCGAGAAGGGCTACCGCGCCTACGGCGCCGAGCTCGACAGCGAGCGCACCCTCATGGAGACCGGCATGTCCCGGGCGAAGTGGAAGGACCAGGACTTCGTCGGCAAGGACGCCGTCATCGCCCAGGCCCAGGAGGCCCCCAAGGCGGTGCTGTGCACCCTGACCGTCGATGACCACACCTCCGCCAGTGGCGTGAAGCGCTACATGCTCGGCGGCGAGCCGATCCTCACCCGGGACGGCGGCATCCTCACCGACGGCCACGGCCACCACCCCTACGTGACGTCCGCGGGCTCGGCTCCGAGCCTGGGCAAGCACCTGCTCATGGCCTTCCTGCCACCCGAGCAGGCCGTCGTCGGCACCGAGCTCGCCGTCTCCTACATGGAGGAGCTCTACCCGGTCACGGTGGCCGCTGCCGACGCGACGCCGCTGTTCGACCCGGAGAACGCCCGCATCCGGGGGCTGGCGTGACCAACATCCTCGTCTGCGTCAAGCGCGCGCCGGACCCCACCGGTGAGGTCGTGCTCACCGACGACGGCCTGCGCGTCGACGGCCGCTACGCCGGCTACACGACGAGCGCCCACGAGGAGTCCGCGGTGGCGCTCGCGGTGCAGCTCACCGAGGGCAGCGATGCCATGGTGACGGTGCTGTCGGTCGGGTCGCAGGACAGCATCGAGCAGATCCGGTCCGCCATCGCGGTCGGTGCCACCGACGGCATCCTCGTCGAGGCCGACGCCGACCTGCTCGGCCCTGCCGACGTCGCCGACGCCATCGCCCAGGCGGTGCGTGCCCGTGAGGAGGCCGGAACCACCTACGACCTGGTCCTGCTCGGCAACGACGCCGCCGACACCGGCGACTTCCAGGTGGGGGTCCGTCTGGCCTACCTGCTCGACCGTCCTGTCGCGGCCGGCATCCAGCAGGTCGAGGTCAGCGACGGCCGCGCCACGTTGCGCGGGGAGGGCCCGGACGGCACCGAGGTGTTCGAGGTCGACCTGCCCGCGGTGGTCACCGTGCTCGAGGGCGGGGTCGCGCCGAAGTACCCGAGCGTCATGGGGCGCATGCGCGCCAAGAAGGCCCCCGTCGAGACGGTGGCCTGGGCCGGGTCCGCCGCCGGCTCCGGCCGCCAGGTGCTCACGGTGCCCGAGGCGCCGCCGAGCCAGGTCACCGTCATCGGTGAGGGTGCCGCGGCCGCGCCTGCCCTCGTCTCCGTCCTGCGCGAACTGGGAGTGGTGTCGCGATGACTGTTCTCGTCCTGATCGAGGTCGAGGGAGGGTCTGCCTCACTGGTGTCCCGCGAGGCGCTGACCTTCGCCCGTGGCCTGGGTGCCGGCGACCTGCACGCGGTCGTCGTCGGCACGCCCGCCGCGGGTGTCGTCTCCGACTGCGCCGAGGCCGGTGTCGTCGCCATCCACGCGGCGCAGGACCCCGCGCTCGAGCGGGGATACGCCGCGGCCGCGTGGGCCGCTGTCGTCGAGGCAGCCGGGCGAGCCGCCCGAGCCGACCTCGTCGTCGCCCCCGGCACCGGCCGCGGCAACGAGGTGCTGGCGCACGTCGCCGCCCGCCGCAACCTGCGGATGGCCGCCAACGTCGTCTCCGTCGAGTCGCTGAACCCGCTCGTGGTCCAGCGTCAGGTCGTCGGGGGCGCCGCCCTCGAACGGGCCACCGTCGACAGCCGGGTCCGCCTCATGACGATGGCCGGTCACGCCGTCGAGCCCGTCGCCGCCCCCTCCCCCGGTGCGGCGACCGTCACGCCGCTCGCGATCACCGTCGACCCCAAGGACCTGCGCGCCCAGGTGGTGCGCACCGAAGTCCGTGAGAGCGGTGACGCCACCGGCCTCACCTCCGCACGGGTCGTCGTCGGTGGTGGCCGTGGGGCCGGTGGGCCCGAGGGTTTCGGCGGTGTCGAGGCCCTGGCCAACCGTCTCGGCGGTGCCGTCGGCGTCTCGCGCGTCGTCACGTCCCTGGGCTGGCGCCCGCACCACGAGCAGGTCGGCCAGACCGGTTCGCGGATCGCGCCGGACCTCTACATCGCGTGCGGCATCTCCGGCGCCATCCAGCACTGGGCCGGCTGCGCGTCGAGCAAGACGATCATCGCCGTCAACACCGACCCCGACGCGCCGATGGTGACCAAGGCGAACTACGCCGTCATCGGTGACATGCACGAGGTGCTTCCCGCGGTGCTCGACGAGCTCGCCTGACCCCGACCGCTTTCCCGACTCAGGGAGCCACCACGGCGGTGCCGGTCCCGAGGGCCTCGATGGCCTCCAGCACCTCCGGGGTCGTCGTGTGCTCGCCGATCCGGTTGAGCTTGCCGGTGCCGTGGTAGTCGCTGGACCCGGTGGCGACCAACCCGAGAACCCGCGCGAGGTCCGCGAGGTGCGCCACGGCATCCGCGGGGTGGTCGCGGTGGTCCACCTCGAGACCCGCCAGACCCGCGGCAGCCATCTCCTCGATGAGCTCGTCCGAGACGACTCGGCCACGGTTCACCGACCGCGGGTGCGCGATCACGGGCACGCCACCGGCCGCACGCACGATCTCGACGGCCCGCACCGGGTCGGGCGCGTAGTGCTCGACGTAGTAGGGGCTGCGGCCACCCAGCCACCGCGCGAAGGCCTCGTCACGGTGCCCGATGACCCCGGACGCCACGAGCGCGTCCGCGATGTGCGGGCGACCGGGAGTGGCGCCCGGCTCGACCTGCGCCCGGACCTCCTCGATCGTCACGGGGATGCCGTCGGCCGCCATCTTCGCGACCATCGCATCGAGCCTGGTGTCGCGGCTGTGGAGCGCCCGTTCCAGCTCGGCCACGAGGTCGGGGTAGGTCGGGTCGGGGAGGTAGGCCAGCAGGTGGATGCTCTGGTGGTGCCGGCTGCACGAGACCTCGATGCCCGGAACCAGACGGATGCCGTGGCGACGCGCCGCACCCGCGGCATCCTCCCAGCCCAGCGTCGTGTCGTGGTCGGTGAGCGCGACGACGTCCAGTCCGGCAGCGACCGCCTGCGCCACGACGACCGCGGGCGGCTCGGTGCCGTCGCTCGCGGTCGAGTGGGTGTGCAGGTCGATGAGCACCGGCCCAGCGTAGTGGCGCCCCGGGATCACCCGGTGAGGCAACCTTTTCGCAGATCGCTGCGTAGTGCAGGGTGACAACGTCTTCGAGGGGGTGTGATGGGCAGCGCGACCAAGAGCGAACGTGACGCGGCGTTCACGGCATTCGTCCACCAGGCGTCGCCGTCGCTGCTGCGCACGGCATGGCTGCTCACCGGCGACCACCACACCGCCCACGACCTCGTGCAGGCGGCCCTCGTGCGCACCTACGTCGCATGGCCGCGCGTGCGCGCCGACAGCGCGCTGGCGTACACCCGTCGGGTCCTGGTGAACGAGCGCACCGACCGCTGGCGCCGGCACGGGGCCGAGGTGGCTCTCGCCGCGGTGCCGGAGACCACGTCACCCGGGCCGGAGTCCGTCACCGACGAGCGGGATGCCGTGGTGCGCCTCCTCGCCCGCCTCCCCGACCAGCAACGCCGGGTCGTCGTGCTGCGCTACTACGTCGACCTGTCCGAACAAGCCACGGCCGACGCACTCAACATCTCCGTCGGGTCGGTGAAGTCGGCTGCCTCGCGCGGCCTGGCAACCCTGCGGGCCGAGCTGGCCAGCACCACCAGTGAAGGAGTCGTGCGATGAGCACGGACACGTTCGAGGACACCCTGCGCGACCTGCTGCGCGACACCGCGGATGCCGCCGGGCCGGGCTGCCTGGAGCCGGACGCCGACCGGGTGGTCGGGCTGGGCCGGCGCGTGCTGCGGCGTCGGCGTTGGGCGGCCGGCCTCGTCGCCGCGAGCGTCGCCGGTGTCGCGGGCGTCATGGGGGTCACGGCACTGGGGCCGGGGGCCGATGAATCGTCCCTGCCCGCGGGGACCACGTCTGCCACGACGTCGGGCGTCGGAGAAGTCACCGCCGACCTGACCCGTAGCGGCTCGGTCGAGAATGCCTGGGGGCCCGCCGACGAGCAGCCGAGCGTGGAGGTCGCGGTCGACATGGGACGCAGGACCCTCTCGAGCTCGACCCTGGGGCAGGACGGTCGCACGTCGGACGTGCGGAGTGCGACGCTGCCCACCAACCCTCGCGCCTCGATGTGGGTCCCGACCACCACACCGGGGCTGGAGCGCGGCGTGCTGCCGGCGGCTGCGAAGGATGTCATCTTCCTCTGGGCGGGTGACCAGGGCGCGGGTACCCACGACCTGCAACCGCTGCCCGGTACCCCGTACCAGGCCTTCGCCGTCTGGGTCGGCGGGGAGAACGGTGGCCCGCCGCCGCTCTCCGGGGTGTTGTGGACCGACGGCGCAGCGGTCTTTCGCACCGACGGGAGCGAAGTCCACAGCGCGCGTGACGGAGCAGCGCTGGCGTTCGTGGATCGCGATCAGGGTGTGTTGGGCATCTTCGACGACGGCTCCTCATCCGTCGCCGCGCTTCCTGAGCGCGGAATCCCGACGATCATGACCGGCAGCCAGATGGACGGCACGGACACGCTTGAGACGACCGTCCTCCTGGTGCTTCCCCCCGGTGTCGACGAGGTCGGTGTCACGGCAGCCGAGGGTGCGACGCTGAGGTCGAGCGAAACCCATCGCGGGAGTTCCACGCAGGACACGCTGGTCGTGGCCCACCTGTCGGTGACCAGCCCTGCCGCGGGGACCGGGGTGGACAGCGTGACCTGGACCAACGCCGACGGCAGCCCGGGCGGGGGGCCGGTCAGCTAGTTGTGAAGTCCGGGGAGGGTGGCGCGTCAGGCGGGGGACGCCGGTCCCGGCCAGTTCTTGTCCGGGACCGGTGTGGGGCGGCCGGGTTGCTCACCGCCGCGCGCCTGCAGGTAGTTCTCCTTGGGCACCATGACCTTGCGCCGGAAGATGCACACGATCGTGCCGTCCTGCTTGTAGCCGATGGTCTCCACGTGGACCACACCGCGGTCGTCCTTGCTCGTGCTCTCCCACTTGTCGAGCACGGTGGTCTCGCCGTAGAGGGTGTCGCCGTGGAACGTCGGCGCCACGTGGCGCAGGCTCTCGATCTCGAGGTTGGCGATCGCCTTGCCGCTGATGTCGGGCACCGACATGCCGAGCAGGATCGAGTACACGTAGTTGCCGACCACGACGTTCTGACCGAACTGCGTGGTCTCCTGCGCGTAGTTGGTGTCCAGGTGCAGGGGGTGGTGGTTCATCGTGAGCAGGCAGAACAGGTGGTCGTCGTAATCGGTGACCGTCTTGCCGGGCCAGTGCTTGTACGTCGCCCCGACCTCGAACTCCTCGTAACTGCGCCCGAACTGCACCGGCTGTCTCCTTCGCTCGACGTGAGGCGCCCATCCTCGCGTGAGCACACGGCATCCGACAGCGTTCGGGGGCGTGCCGTTGCTCACGCTGCCCGGGCCGTCCTCCTCGCCACCGCGGATGGCGCGGTTGTCCGCTCAGGGCGTGAACACATGCCCGTCACGAGTGGACAACCCCGCCAGCGCCCTGCGGATCTGCGAGATCACCCGGGTCGGGCTGGCCAGGTCTGACCAGGTCACGCGCACCACGACGTACCCCAGCGCGCGGAGTGCGTCTTCGCGACGCTTCTCGGCCACCAGCGCCGAACGCCCCTGTGCCCCCTCGTACTTCACGGCTCCGTCGAACTCGACGATGACGTGGTCGCCGACGAGGAAGTCCACCCGGCCGACGAGAGTGCCGGACGCATCGCAGATGGGCACCTGGCTACGTACCGCCAGTCCGTGGTCGGTGAGCATCAGTCGCGTCCTCGTCTCTCCGACGGACTCGGACTGCGGGTCGGCGCGGCTCAGGAGCTGGTCACCACGGGCCCGCAGCCGACGGGAGGAGCATCGGTCGTCGAGGGCGAGCGCCATCTCGCCGAGGGTGCACTGGCCGGCATGCAGCGCCGCGTCGAGGGGCACCATGGCAGCACCGACGCCCGACCTCAAGAGCACTTGCGCGATCCCCGTCGCGATGTCGACACACCGGTAACCGTCGGCGACCACGTGAGGCTGGTCCGCAGGTCGGGCGTGGGTGCGCAGCCCCGAGGCCAGGCGCACCCTGGATACAGCCGACAGGACGTCGACGGTGACGAGGTCGACGCCGTGGAGCGGCAGGCCGTGCAGCGCGAGGGCCGACTGGTGGCTGGCGATGTCTTCGGGCCGCGCCGCGAGCACGGCTCGGGTCCGCAGCATGAGGCGCTGCTCGGGCGTCGCCGCGGACCAGAGCTCCCCCAGAACGTAGGCGTCCCGGCGGACACGGACCACCTCCTGACTGCGCCGCCCGCGGGCCAGAGCACCGTCGTCCACATCGACGACCGCCGCCATGGCGCTCGTGAACACCCCGCCCCGGGAGCCAGCCACCGCTGTGAGCCTGTCGTCCATGCCCCTATCGTCCCGATTCGCGGCGGATGGGACGCTCGGTCATCCACAGGCGACGGCCTCGACGGGGTTGTCGACCCGTGACGCCCCTGTGCACACGTCACGGGCGGACAACCCCGCCACGATGGCGTCTCGGATCGTCCGCCCTGCGCGACTAGGCTGCCGCCATGGCGGACTTCATCGGCGCGGTCGACCAGGGAACGACGAGCACGCGGTTCATCGTCTTCGACCACGACGGGATGCCCGTCGCGAGCCACCAGCTCGAACACGACCAGATCCTTCCCCGCGCCGGGTGGGTCGAGCACAACCCGCTGGAGATCTGGGAGCGCACGCAGACCGTCATCGGCAGCGCGCTGACCAGCGCTGGCCTGGCCACGAGTGACCTCGCTGCGATCGGGGTGACCAACCAGCGCGAGACCGCCATCGTGTGGGACCGCCGCACGGGTCGTCCCTGGTACAACGCCGTCGTCTGGCAGGACACCCGCACCGACTCGATCGCCAAGGCGCTGGATGCCGATGGGCGAGGCGACGTGATCCGGCGCAAGGCCGGTCTGCCCCCGGCCACGTACTTCTCCGCGGGCAAGGTGCAGTGGCTGCTCGAGAACGTCGAGGGCCTGCGCGCCGCCGCCGAGCGGGGCGACGCCCTCTTCGGCACCCCCGACACCTGGGTCGTGTGGAACCTCACGGGCGGGCCGGACGGCGGCATCCACGCCACGGACGTCACCAACGCCAGCCGCACGATGCTCATGGACCTCACGACCCTGGACTGGGACGACGAGCTGCTCGGCTTCTTCGGCATCCCCCGGGCGATGCTGCCGAGCATCCACAGCAGCAGTGACGCCGCCGCGTACGGGGTCACGACCGGCGACCGCAGTGGCGCGGCCGGCGTGCGGATCACCGGTGTCCTCGGGGACCAGCAGGCGGCGACCGTCGGTCAGGTGTGCTTCGAGCCGGGCGAGGCCAAGAACACCTACGGCACCGGCAACTTCCTGCTGCTCAACACCGGCGAGGAACTGGTGCGCAGCAGCAACGGCTTGCTGAGCACGGTGGCCTACCGCTTCGGCGACGCCAAGCCGGTGTACGCCCTCGAGGGATCGATCGCCGTGACCGGCAGCGCCGTGCAGTGGCTGCGCGACCAGCTCGGCATCATCTCCGGTGCCTCCGAGGTCGAGTCGCTCGCGGCATCCGTGCCGGACACCGGCGGGGTCTACTTCGTCCCGGCGTTCAGTGGGCTGTTCGCCCCCTACTGGCGAAGCGACGCCCGCGGCGCCATCGTCGGCCTGTCCCGGTTCAACACCAACGCCCACGTGGCGCGAGCCACCCTCGAGGCGATCTGCTACCAGTCGCGCGACGTCGTCGACGCCATGGCCGCCGACTCCGGGGTCACACTCACCACCCTCAAGGTCGACGGGGGCATCACCGCCAACAACCTGTGCATGCAGTTGCAGGCCAACATCCTCGGGGTGCCGGTGTCCAAGCCGGTCGTGCCGGAGACCACGGCCCTGGGTGCCGCCTACGCTGCGGGGCTGGCCACCGACTTCTGGTCGGGCACCGACGAACTGCGAGCCAACTGGGCCCAGGCGCGACGATGGGAACCGCAGTGGATCGACGCCCAGCGCCGCGACGGGTATGCCGGGTGGCAGAAGGCGGTCGAGCGCACCTTGGGGTGGGTCGACGTCGAGTGACTCAGGCGAGGCCGTCGGCCATCGCGCTGTGGCAGATGTCGGCCACCTCGTTGACGGTGCGCCGACCATGGCTGAACCCTGCGGTGCTTCGCGACAGGATGCTCAGCACGTAGTCCCGGTCCGCCCCGCTCACCCACCCTGTCGAGTTCAGGCGATAGCCGTCGGGCAGGGGGCCCCAGCCGTTCTTGGCCGCCACGTGGACCTTGCGTGACTCCGGGGCGAAGACCCCCCAGCGTTGCTGGGGCACCACGTCGGCCATGAGCATGCGGGCGATCGTGCGGCGCCCCCCGTCGAGCACCCGATCAGAGGACAGCACCGCATCCACCATGAGCGAAAGGTCGCCGGGGACGGTTCGCCAGAAGCCCCACCACCCCGAGTCGATCTGGGTGTTCGTCATCCCGACGAGCCCGGCGACCCGCTCGACCTCATCGCGCCCCACCTGGGCGAGCAGGGTCTCGGTGGCCCCGTTGTCGCTGCGGGTGATCATCCGCGTGGCGAGGTCGCGCTCGCGCTCGGTGAGCTCCACCTCGGCCTCCTGGGCCTGCCGGAGCACCGTGGTGAGCACCAACACCTTGATGGTGCTGTAGCAGTACCCCTCGCTCGCCTCGTGACGAAAGCTCTGCCCCCGGCGCAGGTCCACGATCTCCAGCCCCAGCCGCCCGCTGCGTCCCGACAGGTACTCCTCGAGCCGGTTGGCGAGCTTGGGCGCCTCCACCGGTGAGGCTTGGCCCCCTGGAACACCTGAGGCGCTCGCAGTCGCACTGGGCGAGGGGGATGCCGTGGCACCGGTGGGTTCGCCGGCCGACCCGTCGACGGTGGTCGGCCCCGCCGTCGTCACCATCGCTGGGGATGCGACGGCATCGTTGGTGAACAGTTCGCGCACCCCGAGGCCCAGCACCCCCACCCCGAGGAGGGCTCCACCCCCGACCACCAGCCGGCGCCGGGCGATGACCTCGGGCGACGGCCGCCGCGATCGCTGGATGCCGGCCCGTCGCGGGTCGCGAGGGCGCTGCGGAGCAGTCATCAGGACCAGCGTACGGGCGGGCCGTGGTGATCGCCGACACCGAGGACCTCACCGTCGAGCTCCACCCGGGGAAGCCCGGGCGACCCGCTCCCCGAGGCCGCTGCCCAGTCGTGCTCGAACGCGACGTGGGCGAGCGGCATCCGCCCTCGCGCCACCCGAACCGCGTCGTCCACGGCGGCGGTCTCCTCGGCAGGCCAGTACATCCGGGTGACGGAGTGCCACACCACGGTCAGGACGCCGTCAGGCACCGGCTCGGCGAGCCGCTCGGCCACCCACTGCGAGGCCGGGGCCCGGTCGACGACGACCGGGTGCTCCCTCGCGACCGTGAGGGCCGCCGTGAGTCGTGCGTGGCGCTCACGCTGCCACGGCCACACGAAGGAGGTCAGGTATTCGCCACCCTCGGCAGACGAGGTGTCGACCGGGGCCAGGTCGCATCCCCGCCGCTCGACGACCTCGAAGGACTCCGGCCGGAACCCCTCTGCACCACATCCGGGCACGACGAGCGTCGCCTCGACCGGGCCCGCCGACCACCCCTCACCGACGAAGCGGTAGCGGTCGACGAGCAGCCCGAGACCTCCGGAGGCTCCGGGTTCGAGGAGTCGGACCCGGTTCAGCCCGCTTCGGTGCACCGCGTCGGACACGCCGATGAGCAGGGCGAGGGTGCGGGCCGGTTCGTTGGTCTGCGGTGCCACCGCGAGGCTGGAGCGCAGCTCGTCACGGCGCGCCAGCAGCACCGGCCGCACGGCATCCCACGCGTCGCGAGGGTCGAGGTCACCGCCCAGCGCGGGGTAGAACCCCTCGAGCTGCGGGGCCTCGCCCCGCAGGACGATCCTGAAGAGACCGGCGAGCATCCGCAGGTGCGGCATCAGCTGCGCCGGTGCGTCCTGCCAGCCGTCGAAGATCTCGCGGGTGACTCCGCCGGCTTCCCAGTCGTCGGCCATCCGTGCGAGGAGCGCCGCGTAGAGGTGGTCCTCAGGGCCGAAGTGTGCCCGGAAACGGTCGGCGAGCGTCTCACCCGCGACATCCACGACGCCCTGACCCATGGCAGCAGGCTACGACGAGAACGCAGCGCGTCCGGCCCGTGGGAGCATGGTCGGGTGAGTGAGGAACAGCAGCAGGCAGACAACCGCGCCCGGGCGACGACCGACGAGTTCCGGGCCTTCGTCCGCGACGGGTGGGCACCACGTCGCCCCACCGTGACCGGGCCGAGCCCCGCGGCTGCCCCGGCGGCGGCTCACCGGGCACTGATCAGCGCGGCGTACCCCCGCCAGCGGCTGATCATCCCGGCAGGTGGCCTGAAGGTGCGCAGCAACGACTGCGACTACGTCTTCCGCCCGCACACGGCCTTCGCCTGGCTCACCGGGCTCGGCGCGGACCGTGAGCCCGATGCCGTCCTGGTCCTCGAACCCGTGGCCGGCGCCGACGGCACTGACGGCGGTCACGAGGCGGTCCTGTACTTCCGGCCGCTGGCCGACCGCGACAGCGACGAGTTCTTCGCGGACTCGCGCTACGGCGAGTTCTGGGTCGGCGCCCGACCCTCCATCGCCGACATCGAGCTCGAGCTGGGCCTGACGGCCCGCCACATCGACGAGTTCCCCGCGGCGGCATCCAAGGATGCCGGCGAGGTCACCGTGCGCGTCGTGCGCGACGCCGACCTCGCCCTCACGGCACAGCTGGATGCCGCTCGGGTCGAGAACGGAGCGGAGCAGGAGGGCCTGAAGGAGAGCGACGCCGCGCTCGCCCACGACATCTCCCACCTGCGGATGTGCAAGGACGACTACGAGATCGAGCAGATGCGCGCCGCGGTCGCCGCGACGCACCACGGCTTCGACGCGATGGTCGCCGAACTCACGACGGCAGCCACGGTCGAGCGCGGTGAGCGGTGGCTCGAGGGCACCTTCGCGCTCCACGCACGCCACCGCGGCAACGGCGTCGGTTACGACAGCATCTGCGCGGCCGGGGACCACGCGAACACGCTGCACTGGATCAAGAACACCGGCGAGGTCCGAGAGGGCGACCTCGTGCTCATCGACGCCGGCGTCGAGGTCGACTCCCTGTTCACGGCTGACGTCACCCGCACCTTCCCGGTCTCCGGGACGTTCACCGACGCCCAGCGAGAGATCTACGACGCCGTGTACGCCGCCCAGGAGGCCGGCATCGCCGCGGTCAAGCCCGGCAACAAGTTCTCCGACGTCCACGCAGCAGCGATCCGGGTCATCGCCGAGCACCTGCACGCCTGGGGGCTGCTCCCTGACGGCGTCTCGGTCGAGGACACCCTGGACAAGGAGCACGGGCAGTACCACCGCCGCTGGATGGTGCACGGGACGTCGCACCACCTGGGCCTCGACGTGCACGACTGCGCCCTCGCGACGCGTGAGGAGTACATGGATGCCGAGCTTCGCCCCGGCATGGTGCTCACCGTCGAGCCCGGCCTGTACTTCAAGTCCGACGACCTGCTCGCCCCCGAGCGGTTCCGCGGCACCGGGGTGCGCATCGAGGACGACATCCTCGTCACGCAGGACGGCTGCGAGAACCTCTCGGCGGGCATGCCGCGCAGCTCCGCCGACGTCGAGGCCTGGATCGCCCGCCTGCGCACCTCCTGACTTTTCCTCCCATGAGGCAAGCGCGAGGTTCGCAAGGGATGCATTCCCGTGCGAACCTCGCGCTTCCCGGGTGAAGCCCGCGCGGAGCGGTCAGAGTGTCGTGCGGTCAGCCCCGCCGGATGACGTCGAACAGGGCCGCGTGCTCGACGCCGGCCGCCTGGCCCCCACCGCCGAGAACCATCTGGAGCAGCGCCCGAGGCTTGGGGAAGTCCTCCGGGAGGGCGTCGTTGTAGGCCGCATGGGCCTCCAGTGAGTGCACAGCCGCCTCGAAGTGCTCGCCTGAGACGTCCACGAAGTGGGTCGGGGAGCTGCTCGCAGCCACCGCGAGCGCCTTGACCCCGCCCCACGGCTCCAGCCCCTCCTCGGCGAGGGAGGTGTGCAACCACCGGTTGCCGGCATCCGCGACGGCATCCAACGTGGCCAGGCCGACCGCGCGGTGGTCTGCCTGGTTGACCATGCCGGTGCCGAACCGCTCGTCCCACGTGGTGGTGACGACGAGGTCGGGGCGCTCGCGACGGATGGCGCGGGCGATGGCGCACCGCAGCGCAACTCCGTACTCGATCGCTCCGTCGGCGAACCCGCCGAACTCCACGACATCGACGCCGACGCGCCGTGCACTCTCGCGCTCCTCGGCCTCGCGGACCACTGCGGCCTCGTCAGGGTGCATCGTGTCGATACCCGCCTCGCCGCGGGTGAGCAGGAAGTAGCTCACGGTCGCGCCCTCGGCAACCCATCGGTGGACGGCCGCAGCCGTGCCGTACTCGATGTCGTCCGGGTGGGCGACGACGCACAGGACGCGGGCGAACTCGCCCTCGAAGGGCTCGAGGTGGGGGCGTGCGTCAGTCATGGGGCCAAACTACGCCTCGTCGGCGCGAGCCCGCTCGGCTTCCTGCGCCCGGCGTACCTCCTGCATGGCGGCGCGCATCGGGTCCATCTCGGTGAGCAGCTCGCGGCCGCGTTGCACGTGCTTGTGCTCGCAGAGGACCTCGTACTTGGCCGCCACGACCTGGCTGACGGAGGTGAAGTCGCGCTCACCCCGGGTGAGGCGGTACCCCACGGCTGCCCAGACCATGCCGAAGAGTGCACCGAAGGCAACGGTGCTGACGACGTTGAGGATGTTGAACCCGCTCGGGTCGAAGAGAGCGAAGATCGTCCCGACGAACAGACCCAGCCACGCGCCGGACAGGGCGCCCGCGCCGAGGACCCGACCCCGGGTGAGGCGCCCGGTCACGCGCTCGAGCTGCTTGAGGTCGGTGCCGACGATGAGCACGTCCTGGACGGGGAACTCGTTGTCGGAGAGGTAGTCGACCGCCTTCTGGGCCTCCTCGTAGGAGTCGTACACGCCCAGGGACATCGGGTACTGGAGCGAGAGAGCGGCCCGCAGGCCGGGGCGCATGGGCTGGCTGGTCATGTCTGCCATTATCCCCCGGACAACGGCCCTGCCTGCCCACGGGCCCGGCCGTGCCGACCTCCTGACCTTCGCGCTCAGCGGGCCTTGTAGTCCTCGAGCAGGCGGCGACCGATGATCATCTTCTGGATCTCGGCCGTGCCCTCGCCGATGAGCAGCATCGGTGCTTCGCGGTAGAGCCGCTCGATCTCGTACTCCTTGGAGTAGCCGTACCCGCCGTGGATGCGGAAGGACTGCTCGACGACGTCTGCGCAGTTCTCCGAGGCGAGGTACTTCGCCATGCCCGCCTCGAGGTCGTTGCGCTCCCCGGCATCCTTGAGCTTGGCGGCCTTGACCATCATCTGGTGGCTGGCCTCGACCTTGGTCGCCATGTCGGCCAGGCGGAAGAGGATCCCCTGGTGCTCGGCGATCTTCTTGCCGAAGGTCTCGCGCTGCTGGCTGTAGGCGATGCCGAGCTCGAACGCCCGGCGCGACAGGCCACAGGCCCGGGCGGCGACGTTCACGCGGCCCACCTCGACCCCGTCCATCATCTGGTAGAAGCCCTTGCCGGGCACTCCGCCGAGCAGCTGCGCATCAGTCGTGCGGTGCCCCTCGAAGATCAGCTCGGTCGTGTCGACGCCCTTGTAGCCCATCTTCTCGATCTTGCCCGGCACGGTGACGCCCTGCGCGGTCTCCCCGAAGCCGGACTCCTTCTCGATGAGGAAGGTGCTCATGTTCTTGTAGGGGCTCTCGCTCTCACCGAGGTCGGTGCGCACGAGCACGGCGACGAGGTTCGAGGACCCACCGTTGGTCAGCCACATCTTCTGGCCCGTGACGATCCACTCCTCCCCCTCTCGAACGGCCTTGGTGCGGATCGCCGCGACGTCGGACCCCAGCCCGGGCTCGGACATCGAGAACGCTCCGCGGACCTCGCCGGTCGCCATCCGGGGCAGGTAGCGCTGCTTCTGCTCCTCGGTGCCGTGCTGGAGGATCAGGTAGGCGACGATGAAGTGCGTGTTGATGATGCCGCTGACCGACATCCAGCCCCGCGCGATCTCCTCGACGACGAGCGCGTAGGTGAGCAGCGACTCGCCCAGGCCGCCGTACTCCTCCGGGATCATCAGGCCGAAGATCCCCATCTCCTTCATGCCCTCGACGATGTCCGTCGGGTACTCGTCGCGGTGCTCGAGCTCGGTGGCGACGGGCAGGATCTGCTCCTCGACGAACTCGCGCACCAGCTTGATGAGCTCGTGCTGTTCCTCGGAGAGGCCGTCCGTGGTCTGGAGTCGGGACATGCGTGATCGCCGCCTTTGGCTCGGGATGGGTCTGCCCACCGAGTATGCCGTCGGGTTGGCCGACGCTGACCGCTCAGCCGGTGTGAGACCAACCACCTCCGGGTCGATGATGGAGTCATGGCAGCCCGTGCTCCCGCCCACCCGCACGGTGGCCACCCGCCCACCGTCGAAGGTCGCCTGCGGCCTGCCCTGGCCCTGCGCCGCAACGTCGTGGAGTTCGCGCAGCGGTCCTGGCAGGAGCACGGGGACGTGGTGCGCATGGTGGTGGGCCCCCGCGGACTGGACCGCGAGATGTGGTGGCTGCACCACCCCGACGCAGCAGCCAAGGTGCTCTCGGGCGCGGCCTGGCGGTCCTTCGCCAAACGTGACCAGGTCTACGACGAGATCGCCACCTGGCTCGGGCGAGGGCTGCTCGCCGCTGAGGGTGAGGACTGGACACGACAACGCAGGGTGCTCCAGCCGGTGTTCACGCACGCCGCGGTGAACGACTACACCGACCTCATGGTCGAGGAGATGGAGTCGGTCATCTCAGGGTGGCCCGTCGTCGCCGCCCCAACCCCGGTCGACCTCGGCGAGCGGATGCAGCACCTCACCCTGCGCGTCGTGCTGCGGGCACTGTTCGGTGAGTCCGCGTCGGACGCGACCCAGCGCGTGCGCCGTTCCTTCCCCGCTCTCTCCGCCGCCATCATCTCCCGCGGCCTGACGCCACTCCGCCTGCCGGCCGCCATCCCGACCGCCGGGGTTCGGCGCGCCCGAGCGGCCCGCGCCGACCTCGTCGACCTCGTGGACGCCATGGTCGAGGCCCGCCGCAGCGGTCGCACCACCGGGGGCGACGACCTCCTCGGCCACCTGCTCACGGCGCGTGACGGCGAGCGCCTGCTCTCCGACGGGGAGGTGCGCGCCCAGGCCCTGGTGTTTCTCCTCGCGGGGCACGAGACCACGTCCAGCGCCCTGACCTACACACTGCACCTGCTGGGTCGTCATCCGGACGTCCAGGACCGCCTGCGCACCGAGGTGCACGACGTGCTCGGGGAGCGGCGCCCCTCCGCCACCGACGCGGCATCACTCCCCGAGACGACGGCGGCGCTCAAGGAGGCCATGCGCCTCTACCCCTCGGCGCCGGTCCTCGGTCGGCTCGCCGTCGAGGACGACGAGATCATGGGCTACCCCGTGGCGGCGGGTACCTCCGTGGTCGTGGCGCCGTGGACCATCCACCGCCACCCCGACTTCTGGGTCGATCCCCTGATCTACGACCCGTCGCGCTTCACGACGAACGGACCTCGGCCGCAGCCGGCACACCGCTATGCGTGGATGCCGTTCGGTGGGGGTCCACGGGCGTGCATCGGCCAACACTTCTCGATGGTCGAGTCGGTGCTCGCCCTGGCGCTGATCCTGCGCAGCCACCGCGTCGCCCCGACGAGGTCCACCGACGCCGACCACCTGCCGGTCGGCGCCCACCTGACGCTCGTCCCCACGACGCCGGTGCTGGCCGCGCTGTCCCGACTCCCCTGACCACGCGATCGCCATGACGCGGGAAAACCAGTGGCGACCGGCGCCGGGGGTGCGGCACGCTGGGAGGTGAGCACACGGCATCCGCCGTCGCTGAGCACCAGACCCTGATCCGGAAGAGGAGGCCGACATGTCGACGACTGTCCGGGCCCACACCGAGCCCCTCCTTCCCTCTCTCGATCAGGAGCACCCCCGTGGCACACCAGCCGTTCCACCTGCCGGCGAAGCAGGAGCTCTTCGCCACCGACACCTCACCTGACGCCCCCACCGAGGGCGAGCGCTGGTCCACCTGGGACGGCGCGACCCACGGCCCGAAGCCGCGCCCGTCCTGGGTGATCACCGACCTCGGCGCCGTCGAGGCCGATCTCGGCGTGCTGAAGACCGGCAAGGAAGCCGACGTGCACGTGCTGCGCCGGTGGGTCCCGGGCACCGAGCGCAGCAGCACCATGGCCGCCAAGCGCTACCGCAGCGGCGAGCACCGCCTCTTCCACCGCGATGCCGGCTACCTGGAGGGCCGGCGGGTGCGCAAGAGTCGGGAGATGCGTGCGATGGCCACCCGCACCGAGTTCGGCAAGCAGCTCATCTCGGGGCAGTGGGCCGCGGCCGAGTTCAGCGCGCTCGGCACCCTCTGGGCCCTCGGCCTGCCGGTGCCCTACCCCGTGCAGCTCGACGAGACCGAGATGCTCATGGAGTTCGTCGGTGACGTCAGCGGCCCGACGCCCGTGGCCGCCCCCAGGCTCGTGGCGACCAGGCCTGATCCCGACCTGCTCGCCGACCTCTTCGAGCAGCTGCGCACCGCCGTGCTCACGCTCGCGCACCACGGGTGGGCCCACGGCGACCTGTCGCCCTACAACGTGCTGCTGCACGACGAGCGGCTCGTCATCATCGACTGGCCCCAGATCGTCGACGTCATCGGCAACCCGCAGGGCTTCGACTTCCTGGCCCGCGACGCGACGACGATGGCGACGTGGTTCACCCGGCGTGGCCTGGACGTCGACGCCGGCGAGTTCGTCGGCGACCTCGTGGCCGAGGCGACGTCCCGCTTCTGAGGTGGGCGGACGGCATACGATCAGCCGCATGTCGTCCGCCCTTGCTGCCCCCGCAACCCTCGCCGCGTCCACGGTTCCCGACCCCATGGACGCCCCGGCGATCCGCTGGGGCGTCCTCGCCCCGGGCGGCATCGCCAACACCTTCGCGGATGCCGTGGCCACGGGCACGCGGTCGCGCGTCGTCGCCTGCGGGTCGAGGTCCCTGGATCGGGCCCGGGAGTTCGCGCAGCGCCACGGGGTCGAGCGCGCCCACGGGTCGTACGCCGACCTCGTCGCCGACCCGGACGTGGATGCCGTGTACGTCGCCAGCCCGCACAGCGAGCACCACGAGCACGCCCTGCTCGCCCTGCGGGCCGGCAAGCCGGTGCTCGTCGAGAAGGCCTTCACCCGTAGCCTGCGCGAGGCCGAGCACGTCTTCGACGCCGCGCAGGCAGGTGGCCTGCTCACGGCCGAGGCGATGTGGAGCCGCTACCTGCCGCACTACGACGTGATCGCCCGCACGGTCGCCGCCGGCACGTTGGGTGACGTCGTGGTCGTCGAGGCCGACCACGGCCAGCTGCTCTACCCCGACGGCCCGGCGCGCCTGTCCCAGCCCGAGCTCGCCGGTGGGGCCCTGCTCGACCTCGGCGTCTACCCCGTCTCCTTCGCCGACCACGTGCTCGGCAGCCTCGCCGACGTGACGGCGCGTGGCGTCCTCACCGACCTCGGGGTCGACGCCACGACGACCATCGACGGCCGCGGCCCCTCCGGGGAGCTCGCCCGGCTGTGGTGCTCGATGGCCGCGGCCACCGCGTGCCCCGCACGCGTGGTCGGCACGGCCGCACGGCTCGAGATCTCGGGCGTCTTCTACGCGGTCGACAGCCGCGTGCGCCTCGTGGCACCGGACGACACCGTCCTCGACGAGTTCGTCGCACCGGTGCTCGACCACGGGTTCCGCTACCAGGCCGCGGAGTTCGCGCGGGCCCTGGCGGCGGGGCGCACGCAGACGTGGTCGATGCCGTGGGACGCCACCCGTCGCGTCATGGCCACCATGGACGAGACCCGCCGTCAGGTCGGGGTCGTCTACCCCGGCGAGTGACGCCTCACCGGGGCGTCAGCGCACGAGGTCGCCGGGGCGTCAGCGCACGACGACCGTGCTCCCGATGGGCATGAGGTTCTTGTCCCAGATCATGTTGATCGCCGCGTTGCTCAACCGGGCGCACCCGTGGGAGGCCGGCCACGGCGGGATGTTCGGCGAGCCGTGGACGGCAATGCCCTTGTGGAAGAAGCGAGGTCGCCACAGCTCCCCCAGCGAGTTGGTCAACGGACCGTCGACCCCGCGGTAGACCTTGAAGGTGCCCTTCGGCGTGATGGCGACGGCGGGGTTGCCCGACGTGGAGGTGTACCTCTCACGGTTGCCGGTCGAGGTGTTCAGAATGGTCTTCACCGTGCCACCGCGCACGACGAGCAGCAGCTGGCGGTCGAGCACGATCTCGACCCCGTTGCCGGACAGGGTCGCCCGCGGTCGGATGCCGTCGGCGAGCGCCTTGGCGGTCTTGGGGCCGACCGACCCGTCACGCGAGAGGCCGGCGGCCTTCTGCAGGGCGTAGACCGCCTGCTGGGTGAGGGAGCCGAAATGGCCGTCCGGAGTGCCGAGCCAGTAGCCGAGCTCGCTGAGTCGCTGCTGGGTGGCCAGCACCTTGGGCCCGCGATCGCCCAGCCTCAAGGTGGTGCGGGGCTTGGCCGTCGGCGACGGGGAGGCGCTGGGCTTCGCGGAGGTCTTCGCCGAGGGCTTCGGGGCCGGCTTCGGCGCCTTCGTCGTGCTCGGTGACGGTTTCGGGGGCGCACTGGTGGTCGGCGAGGGCGCGGGCGAGGAGGCGCTCTGCGACATCGTGGGCGCCGGGCTGGATGCCGTCGTCGCGCTCGCCGACGGGGCGGCGCTGGACACGGACGGCGAGGGCGTGCCCGTGCCGACCGATGGCGGTGCCGCGCTGGTCGTGCTCTGCTGCGGTGCGGCCGCGTCGGAGGACCACGACGCGTCCAACCCCGCACATCCCCCGAGGACGAGCGCACCCGCGAGGGCCAGAGCGGGCGTCGCGGCGCGAACGCTCAGGGGACCAAGCATCAGCGAAACTCCAGACGTGTCGAACCGACCAACGGGGCCATCATCCCTCACGAGAGGGCGCAGCAGGCGGATTGGGGACTGGCGGCGGTGCGTGCCCACCTCAGCCGCGGTCGGCGATGGCCTGCGCGGTCGCGATGACCTGGCGTGCGATCTCGACGTGCAGGTGCTCGACCATGCGCCCTCGGTGCGTGACGACACCGCTGCCGGCACCGGCATCCCAGGCGGCCACGAGGGCGTGCGCGTCCTCGATCTCGGCCGGGGACGGCGCGAAGACCTCGTTGCACGGCCCGACCTGGCCGGGGTGGATGAGCGTCTTGCCGTCGAAGCCCATGTCGGCGCCCTGGCGGCACTCCGCGACGAACCCGTCGAGGTCGGTGACGTCGTTGTAGACACCGTCGAGGATCGCGACCCCCGACCGGCGGGCGGCCAGCAGGGCGAGTGACAGCGAGGTCAGGAGTGGCTGGCGTCCGGGCACGTGCCGGGCCCCGAGTTCCTTGACGAGGTCGTTGGTGCCGATCACCAGGGCAGCGAGCCGGGGTGATGAGGCAGCGATCTCGCCCACGCAGAGCACCGCCGCGGGGCTCTCGATCATGGCCCACAGCCGGGTGTGCTCCGGTGCGCCGTGGCGCTCCATGGCGGCCACGAGGCCGAGCACCTCCTGCGCCGAGTCGACCTTGGGGACGACGATCCCGTCGGGGCCGGCGGCGCAGGCGGCGGCCAGGTCGTCGTCGTGCCACTGGGTGCCGCTCGCGTTGATCCGGATCGTCACCTCGCGCTGACCGTACTCACCCGAGCGCGCGGCCGCGCAGGCGTTGTCGCGAGCCGTGGTCTTGTGGTCAGGGGCCACTGCGTCCTCGAGGTCGAGGATGAGCCCGTCCACCGGAAGGGTCTTGGCCTTCTCCAGGGCACGCTCGTTGCTGCTCGGCATGTAGAGCACCGAGCGGCGCGGACGGTAGCCCGTCGCGGTGCTCATGCGTTCGCCCCGGCATCCGTCGTTCCCGTGGCACCGGCGTAGAGCTCGGCGAGCCCGGGATCATTGGCCGAGAGCCGGTCGGCGAGCTCGAGGATGACCAGGCACTGCTTCAGGCTGGCGTCGTCCTCCATCTTCCCGTCGAGCATGACCGCCCCCGTTCCGTCACCCATCGCCTCCTTGACCCGCCGCGCGTGAGCGACGTCCTGCGCGCTCGGGCTGAACACGGTCCTGGCGATGGCGATCTGCGCGGGGTGCAGGGTCCAGGTGCCGACGCAGCCGAGGAGGAAGGCGTTGCGGAACTGGTCCTCGCAGGCGACGACGTCCGCGATGTCCCCGAAGGGGCCGTAGTAGGGGAAGATCCCGTGCATCGCGCAGGCGTCGACCATCCGGGCGATCGTGTAGTGCCAGAGGTCCTGCTGGAAGGTGGGGCGGGAGCCGGTGATGTCCCCGCCGACGGGGTCGGCACGCACGAGGTAGCCGGGGTGTCCGCCACCGACGCGGGTCGTCTTCATCCGGCGGTCGGCGGCGAGGTCGGCGGGGCCGAGGCTGATGCCCTGCATCCGGGGGCTGGCACCCGCGATCTGCTCGACGTTCGCGACGCCGCGGGCCGTCTCGAGGATCGCGTGGACGAGGACCGGGCGGGTGAGCCCCGCCTTCGCCTCGAGCTGGGCCAGCAGCCGGTCGACGTAGTGGATGTCCTCCGGCCCCTGCACCTTGGGCACCATGACGACGTCGAGGCGGTCGCCCACCTCGGTGACGAGGGTCGTGAGGTCGTCGAGCACCCACGGTGAGTCCAGGGAGTTGATCCGTGTCCACAGCTGGGTGTGCTCGCCGAAGTCCGTGGCGCGGGCGATCTCGACCAGGCCGGCGCGGGCGGCATCCTTGTTCTCCGCCTTGACGGCATCCTCGAGGTTGCCCAGAAGCACGTCGACCGTCCCGACGAGCTGGGGCACCTTGGCCGCCATCCGCGGGTTGCTGGGGTCGAAGAAGTGGATCATCCGGCTTGGCCGCGCCGGCACCTCCCGCACGGGTACGGGTGCGCCCACCGCGAGGGGCGTGAAGAAGTCCTTGGCGCTGCGCATGCGGGGGTCCCTTGTCCACGAGGTCGGCGAGATGCAGGTCTGGCCGGGACGCTAGCAGCGCCGCCCGGTGGGGCGTTGTGAGAGAGTTCACGGTGTGACGGATGACGCTTCCACGCAGGTCACGCCGGGTGCCCCGACCACCAACGTCACCCGGCTGATCCACGAGGCCGCGAGCAAGTCGGGCCTGCTCTGGATCCGCGTGCCCGGCGCCGGCACCCACCCGGTCTGGCACGTGTGGCACGACGACGGCGACGAGCGCGGCACGGGGCCGGCTGCCTACGTCGTGTCCGGGCCCGGCGAGCAGAGCCTGCCGTGGTTGCCCGACGAGGTGGAGCTGGTCCTGCGCAGCAAGGACAGCGGTGGGCTGCTGCTCAGCGTTCGCGCGACGTCGCGCGAGCTCACTCCCGCGGACGAGGACTGGGATGCCGCGGTGCAGGTCCTGCGCCCTGAGCGCCTCAATGCGGTGGGAGACGTCGCGCAGCGATGGGCCCAGGGGTGCACGATCCACGTGCTCACCCCCCACGGCAGGCTCGTCCACGGGCCCGGGGCGTACCCGTCCGACTCCGGCAGCATGTCGGTCCCGTCCGGGCCGGGGACCACCGCTCGGTGGCGTCCGTGGCACTGGCGCGGCCGGGCCGGCGCCCGCCGCAACACCCCGCCCGCCTGACCGCCTCGGCGGCTCCACACCCCGATAGCCTGTGCCAGTGAGCACGCCGACCCGCGCCTTCGTCGGCCGCCTGACCGAGCTGAGCGTCTTCGACCCCCTCGGTGACCAGGTCGGCCGGGTGCGCGACGTCGTCGTGACGTTCAACGTCGCGCGGACCCGTCCGCGCGTCATCGGGCTCGTCGTCGAGGTGGCCGGCCGGCGGCGGGTGTTCGTGCCGATGACCCGGGTCACCTCCGTCGAGGGCGGTCAGGTGATCACCACCGGACTGGTCAACATGCGCCGGTTCGAGCAGCGCGGGAACGAGACGCTCGTGGTCGCCGAGCTGTTCGAGCGCCCCGTCGAGGTGCGCACCGAGGAGGGTGGGCTGCTCGCGGCGACGGTCGAGGACGTCGGCATCGAGCAGCACGGCTCCCGGGGCTGGAGCGTGGCCCGCGCCTTCGTGCGCACCGGCGCCCCCCGTGGCGGCCTGGGTCGACTGGCCCGCCGGCGGGGTGAGACCAGGCTCGTGGCGATCGAGGACGTCGTCGGGCTGCGCACGTCGAGCAGTGCGCAGAGCGCCGCTCGGCTGGTCGAGGCCTACGAGGACCTCAAGCCCGCAGACCTCGCCGAGGTCATCCACGACCTCACCCCGCAGCGTCGGGCCGAGGTCGCCGCTGAGCTCAGCGACGAGCGGCTCGCCGACGTCATCGAGGAGCTCCCCGAGGACGACCAGGTCGAGATCATCGCCGGCCTGCGGGTGGACCGCGCGGCCGACGTCCTCGAGGCGATGGAGCCCGACGACGCCGCCGACCTCCTGGCCGAGCTGCCCAAGGACCGCCAGGAGGAGCTCCTCCAGCGCATGGACGCCGACGAGGCTGCCGACCTGCGACGTCTGCTGACCTACGACGAGAACACCGCCGGTGGCCTGATGACCACCGAGCCGGTGATCCTCGGCCCGGAGGCGTCCATCGCCGAGGCGCTGGCCGTCGTACGACGTCAGGAGCTGTCCACGGCCCTGGCCTGCACGGTCTTCGTGTGCCGCTCGCCGCTGGAGACCCCCACGGGTCGCTACCTCGGCATGGTCCACATCCAGCGCCTGCTGCGCGAGCCCCCGCACAACCCGGTGGGCGGCATCCTCGACAAGGACGTCGAGCCGCTGCTCCCCGACGCCACCTTGGGCCAGGTGACCCGCATGCTCGCGACCTACGACCTCGTCGGGGTGCCCGTCGTCGATGCCGAGGGCCACCTGCTCGGCGCGGTCACCGTCGACGACGTGCTCGACCACATCCTGCCGGAGGACTGGCGCGAGGAGCGGCACGACAGCGTCGCCCCTGAGGGAGCCGGCCGTGGCTGAGCGCGACCGCCGGGTGCGCATCGACCAGCCCCGCGAGGGCCGGCGCCGCTGGAACCCGCCGAGCCTGTTCACCGAGGAGACCTTCGGGGTCGTCTCGGAGAAGTTCGCCCGCTACATGGGCACCCCGTACTTCCTGATCGGGATGACCCTGTTCGTGCTGGTCTGGGTGGGGTGGAACATCCTCGCGCCGCCGTCGTCGCGCTTCGACAAGTACCCGTTCATCTTCCTCACGCTCATGCTCAGCCTGCAGGCCTCGTACGCCGCGCCACTCATCCTGCTGGCGCAGAACCGGCAGGCCGACCGCGACCGGGTGGCGCTGGAGCAGGACCGCAGCCGCGACGAGCGCAACCTCGCCGACACCGAGTTCCTCACCCGTGAGGTCGCCGCCCTGCGCATCGCCCTGCGCGACCAGGCGACCCGCGACTTCGTGCGCAGCGAGCTGCGCGACCTCCTCGACGAGATGGAGGAACGGGGGCTGGTGGTGACCCGGCCCTCAGAGCCCGAGGAGGGCACCGTCCGGGGTTCCGGTTCCCCGACCTAGACTGGGGGGCATGTCCCCCGTCACCCCCGACGCCCTGCACGCTGCCCTCGAGACGGTCATCGACCCCGAGATCCGCAAGCCGGTCACCGAGCTCGGCATGGTCGAGAGCGTGTCGGCCGACGAGTTCGGTCACGTCGCCGTCACCATCCTGCTCACCGTGGCGGCCTGCCCGCTCAAGGACACCCTCACCCGCGACACCACCGCGGCCCTGGAGAAGGTCGAGGGGGTCACCGGCGTCACCGTGACGCTCGGGGTGATGAGCGACGAACAGCGGACCGAGCTGAAGACGAAGCTGCGCGGTGGTGTCGCCGAGCGCGAGGTCCCCTTCGCCAAGGCCGGGTCGCTGACGCGGGTGTACGCCGTCGCGTCGGGCAAGGGCGGTGTCGGCAAGTCCTCGGTCACGGCCAACCTCGCGGCTGCCCTGGCCGAGCAGGGCCTGCGGGTCGGGGTCGTCGACGCCGACATCTACGGCTTCTCGATCCCCCGCATGCTCGGCGTCGAGGGCCGCCCGACGCAGGTCGACGACATGATCCTGCCGCCTCTCGCGCACGACGTGAAGGTGATCTCGATCGGCATGTTCGTGCCCGGCAACCAGCCCGTCGTCTGGCGTGGGCCGATGCTGCACCGGGCCCTCCAGCAGTTCCTCGCCGACGTCTTCTGGGGTGACCTCGACGTCCTGCTCCTCGACCTGCCCCCGGGCACGGGTGACATCGCGATCTCCACTGCCCAGCTCGTCCCCGGCGCCGAGATCCTCGTCGTCACCACCCCGCAGCAGGCCGCTGCCGAGGTGGCCGAGCGGGCCGGCGCCATCGCGCTCCAGACCCACCAGCGCGTCGCCGGTGTCATCGAGAACATGAGCTGGCTCGAGCTTCCCGACGGCACCCGTCAGGAGATCTTCGGGTCCGGTGGCGGCCAGGAGGTCGCTGACTCACTGACCCGCGCGATCGGTTCGGAGGTCAAGCTCTTGGGCCAGATCCCGCTCGACACCCGCCTGCGCATCGGCGCCGACGAGGGGATGCCGGTCGTCCTGGGTTCCCCGGACAGCCCGGCAGCCGTTGCCCTGCGGGGCATCGCGCGTGGTCTGGCGACGCGCTCGCGCGGGTTGGCGGGCCGTTCGCTCGGCCTGACCCCAGCCGGCCGCTGAGGCCGAACGGTCAGGTGGCGTCGACGTCGTAGGGCGTCGGCCGTGCCGGGTCCCACTCCAGCGGCGTGGCCCGCGTGGAGATGTAGGGTTCCTCGACCACGGGCGCCCTACCTCCCGCGGATGCCGTGGCGGAGGCTGCGACCGCGCCCCCGGCCGCTGCCGCACCGGCAGCCGCTGAACCACCCGTGAGCCCCTTGCCTGCCGCCCGCACGGAACCGATCTGCTCGCGCACCGGCGCCACCGCGTCGTCGAGCGGGTCGAGCAGGGCTTCCTTGACGATCCGGCGGGGGTCGTACTGACGAGGGTCGTACTGGCGCCAGTTGATGTCCTCGTACTCGGGGCCGAGCTGGTCCTTGAGCTGGACCTTGGCGCCCTCCGCCATGACCCGCGCCTTGCGGATGCCGCGCGCGAGCTTGGCGGCGTACTCGGGCAACCGATCAGGTCCGAGGATGAAGACGGCGATGAGCGCGACGAGCACGACCTCCCAGCCATTGACCCCGAACACCGAGCACCACCCGTCTCTTTCCTGGACCGCTTCCGCGCCGTGGGCGCGTCAGTCAGCCGAACCCTGAAGGACCATGGTGACATCCCTCTGGGCCCCGCCGCGCATGATGGTCAGCGTCACCGAGTCACCCACGGTCCGAGAGCGGATCAGGACGACCAGTTCACCGTCGTCGGAGACGGGCCTGCCCTCGAAGGCGATGACGACGTCACCGGCCCGCAGCCCGGCCTCGTCCGCGGGGCCGTCCGGTGCAACCGCGGGCTGCCCGGAGGGGCCCTCGTCGGCGATGCGCACGCCCTCGCCGTCGTAGGTCGAGTCGAGGAACACGCCGATGATGGGGTGCACGGCCTTGCCGGTCGTGATCAGCTGCTCGACCGTGGTGGCCACCTGATCACTCGGGACGGCGAAGCCGACGCCGATGTTGCCGCTCTGGCCGCTGATCTCCGACCCCGGCGCCCGGGCGATGGCGGAGTTGACCCCGATGACCCGGCCCTGCATGTCGAGCAGGGGCCCACCGGAGTTGCCCGGGTTGATGGCGGCGTCGGTCTGGATGGCGTTGATGAACGCCTGGTCATCGGCCTCGCCGGGTGTGACCGGCCGGTTGAGGGCGCTGACGATGCCCGAGGTCACGGTGGAGTCCAGGCCGAGCGGGGCACCGACGGCGATGACCTGGTCACCGACGACCACGTCCGCCGAGCGACCCAGCTCGAGCGGGTCGAGGTCGGTGCGGTCGACCTTGACGACGGCGAGGTCGTACGACGCGTCGCGACCGACGATCGTGGCCGGCACCTGCTGACCGTTGGCCAGCACCACCGTGATCTCCCCACCGTCGGCTGCGCTCGCGACGACGTGGTTGTTCGTGACGATGTGACCACGCTCGTCGTACACCCAGCCGGAGCCGGTGCCGGTGCCGCCGCCACCCTCGACCCGCAGGGTGACGACACTCGGGGTCGTGCGAGCGGCGATGTTGGCGACGGAACCGTCCGGGCGGGTCGTGGCCCCCGCACCCACGCTCGGGGCCGAACCGGCCGCTGATCCCGTGGAGCCGAAGGACTCCCCGTCGGTCAGGGCCGCGCCGAGCAGGCCACCGAGGAGACCGGAGACGAGCGCGACGGCGAGCGACACCCCGATCAGGGCCCCCCAGCCCGGCCCGCGGCGCGCAGGGGCGGGCGCCTCGGGCGGAGCAGCCGGAGCCGGAGCAACCGGGGCACCCCACGGCGAGAGCTGGGTGGTCGGCGCCGGGTGCGTCGTGGGGCCCTGCTGGGTCGCGAAGGCCTGCTGGGCGGCGGCAGGGGCCGCCCCCTGCGCGGACGGAGTCGGCAGCGCAGCCCACGCAGGCTCCGGCTGCTGTTGGGGCACCTCTTGGGTCACCTCGTCAGAGGTGCTCGCCTGGTCCCAGGGGCGCCAGTCGTCGCGGCCCGGCTCGCGCTCACTCGTCATGGGGTCGATTCTGCCTGCTGGCCGGTCCTGGTGAGGACGACCCCCTGGCTGAACCCGTTGCTCACGGCCGCCGTGGCGGCGCGCGTTGGCGTGGCCGTCGCTGCCACGAGGGGGGTCACGGTGGCCAGGGCAGGCCGACCGGTGCCGGGTGCGGGAACCATGGTCAGGCTCCAGGCGGCGGCTGCGGAGATCCCGGCGGCCGCGGCGGCGATCACCGTGGCGCGCAGCGGGCTGCGGTGGCAGGGCGGAGCACCGGGAGCGAGCAGCCGCAGGGGGTCGGGCGCAGGGCTCGGCGGGGTGCTCGTGCGGGGCAGGTCAGCAGCCATCGTGCTGCCGAGCGCGAGCAGGGTGGTGCGCAGGTCCCCCGGCATGGTCGGGGCTCCGGCCAGGGCGCTGCGCAGTCGACGCTCCTGGTCGACGGCGTGGCCGCAGACCTGACAGGTCACGAGGTGCCGGTCCCACGCCCACTGGCGGTTCAGGGGAAGGCGCCCGGCGGCGTACTCGGTGAGCTCGTCGTCGAGGCACTGCACCCGGGCGGAGTGGGTCATACGACCCCCGCGGCGGGTCGACGGATGATCCGGCCCGTGCTCCTCGTGGGGGCGCTCGTGGTCGGCTGCGGTGCACGGTGGGCCAACGACTCGCGCAGCTGGGCGCGGCCTCGGTGGATGCGCGAGCGCACGGTGCCGAGCTTGATGCCCAAGGTCGCGGCGACCTCCTCGTACGACAGCCCCTCGATGTCGCACAGCACGACAGCGGCCCGGAAGTCCGGGGAGAGTGCGTCGAGCGCACGCTGCACGTCGTCGTCGAAGTGGGCGTCGTGGTACGCCTGCTCGGGGCCGGGCCCGCGCCCCTCGAGGCGGGCGGCCGACTCATCGGAGAGGGCGTCGAAGCGGATCCGCTGCTTGCGGCGCATCTTGTCGAGGAAGACGTTGGTCGTGATGCGGTGCAGCCAGCCCTCGAACGTGCCGGGCTGGTAGGTGTGCAGCGACCGGAACACCCGCACGAACACGTCCTGGGTGAGGTCCTCGGCGTCGTGGACGTTCCCCGTGAGGCGGTATGCGAGTCGGTACACCCGCGCGGAGTGCTGCTCGACGACCTCCTCCCACGTAGGGGGAACCCAACCGGCAGCCGGCAGGTCGCCGGTCCGCACGGCATCCGTCGTCGTCATCGTCTCTTCCCTCACCGAGCTGCTCATGTCACCCATCGATACGCGTCCAGTCCGACAATTGTTCCCGGATTCCCTGAACAAACGCTGGGAACGTGCGTCGGCTCCTGCGACCACGCCCCGGGCCATAGGGTTGGGCCATGAGCACCCTGAGGCCCGCCAGCTGGACGTACACCGAGGAGTTCGTGACCGAGCCGGAGGTCATCGAGAACGCCCGACGGCGCGGTCTGGAGTTCGGCGACGCCTCCCCGGTCGGCACGGGCGCCGGGGCGATGCTGCGCGTCGTCGCGGTCGCTGTCCAGGCGCGGCACGTCGTCGAGATCGGCACGGGGGCCGGCACGTCGGGCCTGTGGCTGCTCTCCGGCATGCCCGACGACGGGGTCCTCACGACCATCGACTCCTCCGCCGAGCACCAGCGAGCCGCCCGCGAGGCCTACGCGGAGGCCGGCTACGCCCACCAGCGCACCCGCGTCATCACCGGGGACGCCGCCGAGGTGCTGCCCCGGATGACCGACGGCGCCTACGACCTGGTCGTCATCGACGCCGACAAGCCCGGCTACCCGACGTACGTCGAGCACGCGATCCGGCTGCTGCGACCGGGCGGGGTGCTCGTGATGGACAACATGCTCTGGCACGACCAGGTCGCCGACCCCGCGGCGCGCGACGCGACGACGAGCACCCTGCGCGACCTCGGCAAGGCGCTGCGCGACCACGACCAGCTCACGACGACCCTGCTGCCGGTGAGCGACGGCCTGCTCGTCGCCGTCAAGCGCTGAGGCGACCGCTCAGCTGACCTCGGGGCCCGCCCCGCGGCGGAACCCGGCGGGGCCCTCGGCGATCGCGACGACCTCCCAGTCCTCGATGGCGATCGGCGCCGAGCCGATCATCACGCTGCCCGGTGCCGTGGCGGCGCCGGGCTCGAAGCTCTCGCGGAACACCGTGCGGTCCTGCTCGGAGTCGAAGACGTACGTCCCCTCGAACCACTCGCCCTCGCGCATGCGCCACACCTTGAAGGCGAGGCCGTCGAGGAACATGAACCGTGCGATCGAGGTGCCGACGACGTACTCGCGCAGCTGGTCGGCGGCATCCGCCGGGGCGTCTTCCAGCGACCAGCGAACGGTCAGCCCGTAACCGGCGTTCATGCCATCTCCTCCAGCCACCGCAGCAGCAGTCGTGTCCCGAAACCGGTGGCCCCCTTGGCGGAGGTGCCGGCGTCGACGTCCGAGCGGCCGGTGCCTGCGATGTCGAGGTGTGCCCACGGGCGCTCACCGACGAACTCCCGAAGGAACAGGGCCGCCGTCACCGCACCGCCACCCACGCCGGGAGCGATGTGGGCGACGTCAGCGACGTCGGAGTCGAGGGCTCGACGGTAGGTCTGCGCGAGGGGCATCGGCCACAGCGTCTCACCAGTCGTCGCCCCGGCAGCCTCGAGCGCGGCGCTGAGGGCCGGGTCGGTGGCGAATACCGGCGCGATGGACCTCCCCAGAGCGATCCGCGCCGCGCCGGTGAGGGTCGCGACGTCGACCAGGACCGTGGGATCGAGTGCGGCATCGGCGTAGGCGAGTGCGTCGGCGAGCACGATGCGGCCCTCCGCGTCGGTGTTGCCGATCTCGACGGTGCGACCGCCGTACTGGGTCACGACGTCCCCCGGCCGGTACGAGGCCCCGTCGACGGCGTTCTCGGCCAGGGCGAGCAGACCGGTGACCCGCACCGCGACCCCGAGCTCGTGGCAGGCGGCCACGACGGCCAGGACGATGGCCGCTCCGGACATGTCGGTCTTCATCCCGACCATGCCGTCGACCGGTTTGACCTGGAGGCCACCGGTGTCGAACGTGATGCCCTTGCCCACCAGCACGACACGTGGGGTCGCAGCGGTGGCGCCGTCCGGGACGTGGTCGAGCTGGACGAGACGAGGCGGCGTGGCCGACCCCGACCCCACGGCGATCAGGCCGCCGAACCCCTCCCGGGCGAGCTGGCGCTCGTCCCAGACCCGCACGTCGAGGTGGCTCTGCTTCGCCACGGCCCGGGCCTGCCGGGCCAACCAGGCCGGGTTCTTGGTGTTCGACGGTGTCATCGACAGGCCTCGCGCGAGCAGCTGGGCGCGGGCCCGGGCCTCGGCGTCGGCGACCGTCCCGGCCTCCTCGGTGCCGGCGACCACGGCCTCGGATGCCGGGTGCGTCACCACCGTGGGTCCCTTGCGGGTCCAGCGGGGAGAGGACCAGGACGCGAGCACGACGGCCTCGACGTAGGCCGCGAGGGCCTGCGAGCCCGCAGCCCCCGCCACGGCGTGGACCACCCGCGATCGGCCGCGAGTCGCGCGGCCGATCGCGGCGCCGGCACTGCGCCACGCGGCATCCGAGCCGTCGTCGACGCCCACGAGGACGACCCTGCGCACGGCGTGCGCACCGGGCATCAGGGGGATGGTCGTCTGCGCCCCCGCCTTGGTGCTGGGCGCGAACGTCGTGAGGACGTCATCGGCATGGAGGCCGAGCGCCTCCATGGCGGCGCGGGCGCTCGTGTCCCCGAGCGCGTCATCGGCACCGACGACCGCGACGAGGGCTGTGCCGTCCGGGTCGCTGCCGCCGGACTGGATGGCCGCGAGGGCTGCCCCGAGGTCGGGCAGCACGCTCCACGAGGAGGCGGCTGGGTGGCGCAGGACGTCGACTCGGGGCACCGGTCGACCATATCGAGCGGGATGCCTGACACGCGCCGAGGCCCCCACCGGTTTCGGTGGGGGCCTCGGCGTGGAGGGGTCAGGCGTGGGTCACGCCAGACCTTCGCAGTTGTCGATCGCGGCGCCCAGGGCGCGCACCTCGTCGGGAGTCATCTCGACGACGAGTCGCCCCCCACCCTCCAGAGGCATGCGAAGGACGATGCCACGACCTTCCTTGGTGACCTCGAGCGGGCCGTCGCCCGTCCTCGGCTTCATTGCCGCCATGGCTCAAATCCCTTCCTCGCCGCGGCGCCGTCTGGTGCGTGCCGCGTGGTGTCCGACGCCGGAGGGCCGGAATGCTGACCCATTATCCCGCAGTGGTGCGGCGCGACGAAATCCGGCTCAACGCACGGCGGTCGCTCACGGAGGGAAGGAGCCCCACGGGGTGTACACCAGAAGGGCAGCCGTCCACCAGAAGAGCCCGGCGACGACGACGACGAGGACGACCGCGACCCTGCGGCGCCAGTGGGGCACGACGCGTTCGCCGTTCGCCGTGCGCATCGCGACCGAGGCCACCAGGGCGGCGATCGGGAAGTCGAGGAGGAGGAAGCGCCACATGCTCGTGATGGGGCGCACGACCGCGAACATGTACAGCGGGTAGGCGAGCGCCCAGGCGCGGGCCTCGATGCAGATCCACCGGCCGTGGCGACCGAGCACGAGGGCCACGTACGTGCCGAGCAGGGCGACGAGGACGACGACTCCCGCGACACCCTTGCCCTGCCAGGCCCACTCCACCCAGAGCACGAACGGCCCCTTGTCGGGGCGCTGACCCCACGCCGCCTGCACGTCGAAGAACGCCGTCGGGACCCCCGTGGCCACCGCGGCCACGACGGGCCAGGCCACACCGCTCACCCCGACCGCCGCGAGCATGACGAGGGCACGCCACCGCTGCCCCAGGAGAGGGGGGACGCCGGCCGCCCGGTCCTCGCGCCAGCGCACCACGAGGTGGATGAGGACGGCCACCCCGAGCGCGGGGGCCACTCCCCGGGCAAACCCCAGGGGGATGGCGACCAGGGCCACGAGGAGGTAGTTGCGCCGGATGAGCATGAGCAGGGCCCCGGCGACCAGCGCCACGGCCAAGGCCTCGGTGTACGGCTTGAGCATGACGGCGGTCGTCGGGTAGAAGCACCAGAGGCCGGCGGCCACGAGGGCCAGCCGGTCGCGCTGGGGCTGACGGTCAGCGTGCTCACCCGAGCGCAGGACCGCCCAGATGAGCAGGGCGGCGACACCACCGAGGACGACGTTGAGCACCACCCCGGCGGCGGTGAACGGCATCCCCGTCACCATGAGCAGCTTCACCAGATAGGGGTAGAGCGGGTAGAACGCCCAGGCGCTGTACGTCACGCGGCCGGTGTCGGCATCGACCGGGAGCGGGACGGGGTAGCCGTCCTGCGCGATCCGCTGGTACCAGACGCCGTCCCACAGCCCGAACATGTCCCCGAGGCCGGGGTCGTCGTGGCCGACCCCGGCCGGGGTCTGGAACCACGTCGCCGCGACCCAGAGCGCGAGCAGCGCAACGAGGCGGGAGATGAGGTAGACGGCGAGGATGGTGAGCACCGGGTGGTTCAGGGCACGCGCGCCGAGGGCGTGCCTGCCCTCGGAGGTCAGCAGGCTCGGCCGCACGGGCTGTGCCGGGGCTCGGTCAACCAGCGCCATCGGTCACGCTCCGGACGTCCCAGACGTGGACGCCACCCGTCGTCACGGGCTCGCCGAAGGCACTGGAGAGCGAGGCCAGCAGGGCCCCCTCGGCCGGCCGGCCCTGCGGGAGCACGATGGCATCGACTCGGCCCTGCCGCAGGTTGGTGGTGAACTCCTCGACCTGTTCGGGGGTCGCGAGCGTCGGCTGGTCGGCCTCGGCGATCGCCGCCATCCACTGGGTCAGGCCCGTCGGGGTGGCCCCGTACTGGCCCCCTCGTTCCGGGGTGGTGTCGGGCCCGACGAAGTACCCGGCCACGACGGGGAAACCCCATCGCGCCTGCGCCTGCCACTCCAGGGCCCGGGTGTCGCCGACCCAGGGGGCCGGCGCCGCGAGGACGGACCCGCCCTCGTCGACCCAGTCCTTCCACGACCCGTCGACGAAGAACTGCGGCATCGGGGCCCGTTGGTCGACGACGAGGGGCGTCGGGAGCACGGGGAGCAGGACGAGACCCGCCGCGCCTGCTGCGGCGGCCAGGGCAGCGCCCGGGCTCGCCGAGGACCGGCCGACCGCGCGCCTCACCTCTTCGGCACCGATCGCGAGCAGCGCACCCAGCGCCGGCACCGCGATCAGGGCAAAGCGGGTCGGGAGCACGTTCTCGAGGATCGGGACGTGCTCGAACAGCACGCCGGGTGCGGGGATGCCGGTGGATCGACCGTTGACGACGACCTCCTCACCGAGTGAGAACCAGCAGGAGATGAGCACGACGACTCCCAGCGCCTGGACGGCCGGGCGCCGCCACAGCGCGATGACGACGGCGACCGCGGCAAGCAGCAGGGGGATGCCGAAGAAGGAGTTCTCCTCGGTGCGGTTCATCGACAGCGCGGCCGACGCCCACACGTCCGCGCCGATGCTGCGGGTGGCCCGACCCCACAGCTGCGCGAGGTCGTTGCCGCCCGGCGGGTGCCAGATGGAGGTGTAGCTGCGTGGACCGGCGAACTGCCACCACAGCGGCACCGCGACGATGGCCAGGCAGACGCCGGCGCCGAGAGCCAGGCCCCGCGCGAGCGGGCGCAGCACCTCGCGGTGGTGGGCGAGCACCACCGGGGCGGCGATCGCCAGGCCGATGGCCGTGAGCAGCAGCACCTCCTCGCCGATGAACACCTGCCAGGCCGCGAGCAGGCCGAGGACCACCGCGTCCCGTCGGGGACGCCCACCCTGCGCGAGGCGGATGACCCGGTCGACGATGACCGGCACCAGGAACTGGGCGACGAAGTTGGGGTGGCCGTTGGCGTGCGAGACCATCCCCGGTGCGAAGCCGACGAAACCGGCGCCGATGGCCGCGAGCAGGGGGTGGACCGCGAGACGACGGCGGAACAGCCAGAACCAGGCGGATGCCGTGAGCGCCAGCCCCAGCACCTCGACGAGCACGAACGTGGCCGACGGTCCCGCGAGCAGGGTCAGGGGGGCCAGCGGAACGCCGAGCCCGAGCACTGCGGCGTTGGCCATGAGGTTGACGCCGTCGGGGAAGTTCTGGAGGTCGGTGAACAGGGGGTTGGAGAACGTGACGAGGTTGTGGGCGGTGGCCCCGAAGTACCACTCGAAGGCCTGCTGGTCCTGGACTCCCTGGGACAGGTAGCCGGTGCGCAGGTCGGCGACGAGGCCGGAGAGCAACCACACCGCCACCAGGAGGTAGACCGCCGGGGCGGCGAGGTCCGAGCGCCGCCACGGCAGGGGGGACGGCTCCGTCGTCGACCGGTCCCGACTGGTGTTCCCAGCTCGGCCGGGCTGGGTCTGCGACGCGTCGTCGGGGGCGAGTGCCGCGGCCGTCACGCGGGGCCCGAGGAGTCCCGGGGCCTCGTCCGGGTGCTCGAACATCGGGTCGTGGGCCTCGCCCCGCAGGTGCGCGATCGCTCGGTCGTGCGCGGCCACCCGACCCTCGAGGACCCGGATGACCTCGTCGACCTGCTCGCGCCGGTACCCCCTCAGCTGGGTGCGCAGCGCGTCGTCGAGCGGAGCGGTCATGCCGCGGCCCGGGCGAGGACCCCGTCGACGACCCTGGCGAACAGCACGGCGGCCAGCCGGTCGCCGATGGGCCTCGTGAGCGTCTTCAGCCCGGGCAGCCACAGTTCCTCTGCCCACACGATCGACGAGCCGCCGGGACGCTCCGGGTCCGGACGCACCGTGATGTCGGCCCAGCCGTGCAGGAACCGGCCGGTCTTGACCAGTCGCAACCGGTGCCCGGGCTCCAGGGCCGTCACGAGCATGCGGTCCGCGATCGCCAGTGGCCCCAGGCGGGTCCAGGCGATGACCTCGGCGCCGAGGGCCAACCCCTGCTCGGGCACCTCGACGTCGGTCAGGGGAACGTGCGCGGTGTGCTCGGCCAGGTCGGTGAGGGCGGTAAAGGCGACAGCAGGTGCCAGCGGCGTGCGGCGGGTGATCGTGCAGGCCATCGGCTCACTGACCTCCCGACCGGTTCTCGTCGAGCAGTCGCGCGAGCTCGGCCTCGCGTTGCGCCAGCGTCTCGTGCAGGACCTCCAGGCGGGTGTCGACGTCGTCGATGCGGTAGCCGCGCACCTCGGTGTCGAAGCGCACGGCAGCCACGTCGCTCGCGCTCGGGACCTCGGGGAGCCCCGTCTCCGGGGTCGTCGAGACAGCAGCGACCAACGGGTCGGCAGGCACCCGCCCCGTGGCCACGCCGAGCACGACCAGGACGAGCGCGACGGCGACGAGCCCGAGGACGATGAGAGCAACCACGCCCCGATCCTACGGCGGCCACACCGCCTCTACTCTGACGTGCCCGCGGGTGGCGACGGCGTGGACGAGCGTCGTGCCGAGGCGTCGGCGGCGATGATGGTGCCCACCGCCTCGTCGACGTCGTCGGTGAGGGTCAGCAGGTCGAGGTCACCGGTGCTGATCGTGCCGCGCGCGGCTGCGGTGTCGCGCAGCCAGTCGAGCAGGCCACCCCAGTAGTCACGACCGAGCAGGACGATCGGGAAGCTGGTCACCTTCTGCGTCTGCACGAGGGTCACCGCCTCGAACAGCTCGTCGAGCGTGCCGAACCCGCCGGGGAGCACGATGAAGCCCTGCGCGTACTTCACGAACATCGTCTTGCGGGCGAAGAAGTAGCGGAAGTTCACCCCGAGGTCGACGAACTCGTTGAGCCCGGCCTCGAACGGCAGCTCGATGCCCAGCCCCACGGACGTGCCACCGGCGTCGAGGGCACCCTTGTTGGCGGCCTCCATCGCCCCCGGCCCACCGCCGGTGATGACGGCGTAGCCGGCATCCACGAGGGCGGCGCCCACGCGGCATCCGAGCTCGTAGACCGGGTCGTGGGGCTTGGTGCGGGCCGAGCCGAACACGCTGACGGCCGGACCGAGCTCGGCCAGGGCGCCGAACCCGGTGACGAACTCGGACTGGATGCGCATGACCCGCCACGGGTCGGTGTGCACCCAGTCGGCGGAGCCTCGACTGTCGAGCAGCCGTTGGTCGGTGGTCGAGCCGGGCACCCTGGAGCGGCGCATGACCACCGAGCCCTGGTAGTAGTCGCGGTGGGGACTGGCCTGTGTCGGGGTCGGGTCCACGGCGCCACTGTATGCGGCGCCCGTCACCACTCGCGTCAGGCGAGCCAGCGCAGCAGGGCCTGCTCGCACGCGGTGTACTGCTCGACCGGGCACTGCTCGTCGTCCATGTGGGCGAGGTTGGGGTCGCCCGGCCCGAAGTTCACGGCCGGCACGCCGAGGGCGGAGAAGCGGGCCACGTCGGTCCAGCCCTGCTTGGCCTCGACCGTGAGGCCCAGGGCCTCGACGAACGCCTTGGCCGCGGGAAGGTGCAGCCCCGGGCGGGCACCGCCGGCGTTGTCGACCACCACCACGTCGAAACCGGAGAAGACCTCGCGAACGTGCGCCTCGGCATCCTCCTCGGTGAGCGAGGGCGCGTAGCGGTAGTTCACCGTGACCACGCACCGGTCGGGGATGACGTTGGTCGCCGTGCCGCCGGAGATGAGCACGGCGCCGAGGGCTTCGCGGAACTCGAGCTCGTCGACGACCCGGGTGACCGGCTCGTAGGCCGCGAGGCGCGCGAGCACCTCGGCGGCGTCGTGGATGGCGTTGTGGCCCTTCCAGGGACGTGCCGAGTGCGCCGCGATGCCCTTGGTGCTCACCTCGGCGCGCAGCGTGCCCTTGCAGCCACCCTCGATGCGGGCGTCGGTGGGCTCGAGCAGCACCGCGAAGTCGGCGTCGGCGAGCAGGTCGGGAGCCTGCTGCTGCACGAGGAGCAGGCCGTTGTGGACCGAGTCGATCTCCTCGGCCTCGTAGAAGACGAAGGTGAGGTCCCGGCTTGGCTCGCGCACCTCGTGGGCGATCCGCAGCATGACGGCGACGCCGCCCTTCATGTCGACCGTTCCGCGACCCCAGAGCACCTCGCCGCCCTGACCCTGCACGCGTCGGGTGGGCAGGTTGGCCGGCTCGACGGTGAGGGGCACGGTGTCGATGTGACCGGCGAGCACGACCCGCTCGGCGCGGCCGAGGTCGGTGCGGGCCACGACGGTGTTGCCGATGCGCGCCACGGTGAGGTGGGGCAGCGGGCGCAGGGCCGCCTCGACGGCATCCGCGAGGGCGCGCTCGTCCAGGCTCACCGACTCGATGTCGCAGACGGCGGCGGTGAGCGAGGTGACGTCGTCGGCCAGGTCGAGCGCAAGGGGTGTGAGCGGCATGGCGTCAGCGTAATCACCGCACGGGCGTGTCCATCGGCCACCGTAGGCTTGTCGCATGACACGCACCGCCTGGGGTCACGCCCTGATCACGCTCACCGACGACGCGACGGTGCTCGACGCCTGGTTCCCCGCCCCGGCCCTGGGTGAGCCCGGCGGCGCCGGCGAGCTCGCGGCCCCGGCCGGTCTGGGGGCCCTCGCGGTGCCGGATGCCGTGCGTGGCGTTCGTCGGGAGCTACGGTTGGTGAGCGTTGACCTCGACGCGCCCCCGGCCGACGCCCCGGACGGCTGGCTGCGCCTGCACCTGCTCTCCCACCGGCTGTGCGCTCCGAACAGCATCAACCTCGACGGGCTCTTCGGGGTGCTCACCAACGTCGTGTGGACCTCACAGGGCCCGTGCGCCGTCGACGGCTTCGAGCTGACCCGGGCCCGCCTGCTGGCGCGCGGCCCCGTGCAGGTGTTCGGCATCGACAAGTTCCCCCGGATGACCGACTACGTCGTGCCCGCCGGGGTGCGGATCGCGGATGCCGACCGCGTGCGTCTGGGGGCCCACCTCGCGAGCGGCACCACCGTCATGCACGAGGGCTTCGTCAACTTCAACGCCGGCACGCTCGGGACCTCGATGGTCGAGGGTCGGATCAGCCAGGGAGTCGTCGTCGGCGACGGGTCCGACATCGGTGGCGGCGCGTCGACCATGGGCACGTTGTCCGGCGGCGGGACGGAACGCGTGAGCATCGGCGAGCGTTGCCTGCTCGGAGCCGAGTCCGGGCTCGGCATCGCACTCGGTGACGACTGCGTGGTCGAGGCCGGGCTCTACGTCACCGCAGGCACGAAGGTCTCGCTCCCCGACGGGAGCGTCACCAAGGCCAGCGAGCTGTCCGGTCAGAGCAACCTGCTCTTCCTGCGCAACTCGGTGACGGGCGCGGTGCAGGCCCGGCCGCGTGACGGGCACGGCATCGTGCTGAACTCTGCGCTCCACGCCAACGACTGACACCTGAAGGACTCCTCCACCATGCCCCGCACCGCCAAGGGCGCCATCGCCCTTGCCGAACACGAGCCCCGGTCGCGGGCGCGACGCCGCCTCGGCGCCCTCGTGGTGCTCGCGATGCTCGGGGTGGTCGCCGTCGGGGGGTACGCCGCCGTCGGCTACCTGCGCACGCTGTGGACGCCCGAACAGTGTGAGGTGACCGCGGCCGGTTCGACGTTCCAGTGGGCTCCGGACCAGGCGAGCAACGCGGCCGCCATCACCGCCATCGCGATCAAGCGCGACCTGCCCCCGCGGGCGGCCACCATCGCGATCGCCACCGCCATGCAGGAGTCCAAGGTCCGCAACATCACCTATGGCGACCGCGACTCGCTCGGCCTGTTCCAACAGCGGCCCTCACAGGGCTGGGGTACGCCAGAGCAGATCCTCAACCCGGAGTACTCGACGAACAAGTTCTACGACGCGTTGGTGAAGGTCGAGAGCTACACGGACATGGAGATCACCGACGCCGCCCAGGAGGTGCAGCGCTCGGCCGCGGGCAAGGCCTACGCCCAGCACGAGGCGCAGGCGCGGGCCACGGCATCCGTGCTGTCCGGCCAGACCCATGCCGGGATGGTGTGTCTGCTCGAGGACCCCGCAGCACCGGGCGACGCCCGCTCGGTCGCGGATCTCATCGAGCAGGACTTCGGTGTCACGGCCGACGTCGACGGTGACACGGTGACGCTGAGCACCGACGACGAGGACCTCGCGTGGGCGGTCGGCTCGTGGGGGGTGGCCCGGGCCGTCGACACCGGGGCGGTGCGCGTCGTCGTCGCGGACCGGGAGTGGCAACGCGGCATGGGCGACTCGGCCCGCCAGTGGAGCACCACCGATGCGCCGTCGGCTGGTGCTCCGGCGGTCACGATCCACCTCACCTGATCCGTCGCGCGGGCGCTCGAGCGCCACGGTCGGCTCAGGTGGCGAGGCTGAGCTCTCGCTCCACGACGGTGGGCTGTTCGTGCGCCACCGCGAGCGCGCGGGCGAGGTCCGCGACGACGTCCTGCGGGCTCTCGAGGCCGACGGAGAGTCGCAGGAGCCCCGAGTCGGGCCGGGCCTCGGGTGCGACCGGTCGGTGGGTCAGGGCGGCCGGGTGCTGGATGAGGGTGTCGACCCCGCCGAGTGAGACCGCGTGGGTGACCAGGCGACAGTTGTCGGCAACGGCGGCCGCCGCGGCGTACCCACCGCGCAGCGCGAACGACAGGACGGAGCCGGGGCCGCTCATCTGTCGGCCCACGAGCCCCATCGGGTCGCACTGCGCCAGGCTGGGGTGGAGCACGCGCTCGACCTCGGGTCGGCCCTCCAGCCATCGTGCGACGACAGTCGCGTTCTCCTGCTGGGTGAGCACTCGCACCGGCAGCGTCTGCAGCCCGCGGTGCAGGAGGTAGGCCGACTGGGGTGACAACAGGCCACCGGTGAGGGCCCGGACCCGGCGCAGCCTCACGGCCCACTCCTCATCGGTTGCCACGACGCCCCCGAGCAGGTCCCCGTGACCACCGATGAACTTGGTGGCCGAGTGCACGCTGAGTGCGGCTCCGTGCGCCAGCGGCTGTTGCAGCACCGGGGTCGCGAAGGTGTTGTCGACGAGCACGGGAACGGTGCCTGCCCTGGCGACGACGTCGGCGATGTCGACGAGGTCGAGGGAGGGGTTGGCCGGGGTCTCCACGATGACGAGCCCGGTGTCGGGGCGGATCGCGGCATCCACCTCGTCGGTCCTCGCCCAGGTGACCCTGGTGCCGAGCAGCCCGGTGGCCAGGAGGTGGTCCGTCCCGCCGTACAGCGGTCGCACCGCGACGACGTGGGGACGGCCGGCGGCGACGGCCGCGAGCAGGCAGGCCGTGATCGCGGCCATCCCGGAGGCGAAGGCCACCCCGGCGGGCGCTCCCTCGAGCTGGGCAAGGGCCCGCTCGAACCGGTCGACGTTGGGGTTCCACAGTCGCTGGTAGACCAGCGAGTCGTCCTGCTGGGGGCGGCCACCGGTGGCCATCCGTTCGTAGGCCTCACCGCCGAGCTCGACGCTCGGGAGGGGATAGGTGCTCGACTGGTCGACGGGTGGGACGTGCGCACCGAGGGCGGCGAGGTCCTCCCGCCCGGCGTGGACTGCGACAGTGAGGGGCTCCATGCCTCGATGGTGGTGCTTTCACCGGATGGGGTGCAACAGTTCCGTGGAATCCTCGACAGATCGTGTGCTGATGGGGGATTCTTCCGTACATGGCCCCTCACCCGACCACCGACCACCGGATTCCGCACCGCCCCCTCGATGACGTCGACCGGGCCCTGGTCGAGCTGCTGTCCACGGACGGGAGGATGCCGAACGCCGAGCTGGCGCGACGGGTGGGCATCGCGGAGTCGACGTGCGCCGGACGGGTGAAGGCCCTGCGTGATGGCGGGGTCGTGCTCGCGATCCGCGGTGAGGTCGACCTCGCCGCACTCGGTCGCCCGATCGAGGCGATGGTGGCGCTGCGCTTCACCGGGCACGCCCGGGAGTCGATGGACTCCTTCCGCGACCGGGTGGCGTCCATCCCGGGGGTCGTCGCCGCCTACCACGTCGCCGGGGCCGACGACTTCCTCGTGCACATCAGCGGCGCCACCGCCAACGACCTGCGTGACCTCGTCCTGGACCACCTCACCTCCGTCGAGGGGGTGGCTCACGCCCAGACGAGCCTGATCTTCGAGCGGGTGCGCGGCCGTCGGCCGCTCGGGTGAGAGCGACCGGTCAGCGGTCGGTCAGCGCTCGCCGACGGGCACGTAGTTGCGCTCGCCCTCGCCGATGTAGACCTGGCGCGGCCGCCCGATCTTGGTCGTCGGGTCCTCGATCATCTCGCGCCACTGGGCGATCCAGCCGGGCAGGCGGCCCAGCGCGAAGAGCACCGTGAACATGCGCGTGGGGAAGCCCATCGACTTGTAGATCAGGCCGGTGTAGAAGTCGACGTTCGGGTAGAGCTTGCGCTCGATGAAGTACTCGTCGGCCAGGGCGATCTCCTCGAGGCGCATGGCGATCTCGAGCAGGTGGTCACCGCCCGCCGTCTTGGCGAGGATCTCGTGCGCGGTGTCCTTGATGATCGCGGCGCGGGGGTCGTAGTTCTTGTAGACCCGGTGGCCGAAGCCCATGAGGCGGACGCCGTCCTCCTTGTTCTTGACCTTGGTCATGAACTCGTCGGTGGAGAAGTCAGCCTTCTCGATGCGCTCGAGCATCTCGAGGACGGCCTGGTTGGCACCGCCGTGCAGCGGGCCGAACAGCGCGTTGATCCCGGCCGAGACCGAGGCGAAGAGGTTGGCCTGCGAGGAGCCGACGAGGCGCACGGTCGACGTCGAGCAGTTCTGCTCGTGGTCGGCGTGCAGCACGAGCAGCAGGTCGACCGCCCGGACGAGGTCGGGGTCGATCTCGTAGTCCGTGGCCGGGACCCCGAACGTCATCCGCAGGAAGTTCTCGACGAGGGAGAGGTTGTTGTCCGGGTAGAGGAACGGCTGGCCGATCGACTTCTTGTAGGCGTAGGCCGCGATCGTCGGCAGCTTGGCCAGCAGGCGGATCGTCGAGATCTCGACCTGCTCCTTGTCGAACGGGTCGAGGCTGTCCTGGTAGAACGTCGACAGGGCGGAGACGGCCGAGGAGAGCACCGGCATCGGGTGAGCGTCGCGCGGGAAGCCCTGGAAGAAGCCCTTGAGGTCTTCGTGCAGCATCGTGTGCTGGCTGATCCGGCCCTCGAACTCGGCGAGCTGGCTCGGCGTGGGCAGCTCGCCGTAGATGAGCAGGTAGGAGGTCTCGATGAAGCTCGACTGCTTGGCGAGCTGCTCGATGGGGTACCCGCGGTAGCGCAGGATGCCGGCGTCGCCGTCGATGTAGGTGATGGCGCTGGTGCAGCTGGCCGTGTTGGTGAAGCCACCGTCCAGCGTGACGTTCCCGGTCTCCTTGAGCAAGGACGAGATGTCATACCCGCCGTTGCCTTCAGTGGCCCGTACGAGGGACAGGTCGAGCTGCTTGCCAGCAGCGGACAGGGTGGCGCCATCAGTCATGTCGTCGTCCTTCACGAGGGGCAGGGAACCATTCGACCTTACAGTCCGTGGGCGGGAGCAGAAACCGCACGCCCGTCAGCCTTGTCTCGGGAGGTCACCCGAGGCGACGAACGGCGGCCTCGATGCGCTCATCGGTCGCCGTGAGGGCGATGCGCACGTGCTGACGTCCGGCGGGGCCGTAGAAGTCACCGGGGGCGGCGAGGATGCCGCGGTCGGCCAGCCGCTCGATGCTCACCCGGCAGTCCTCCCCCGCGCTCGCCCAGAGGTACAACCCGGCTTCGGAGTCATCGACCCGAAGGCCGAAGGACTCCACGGCCGGCAGGAGCGCGGCCCGGCGAGCGGCGTACCGCTGCTTCTGCGCCACGACGTGGTCAGCGTCGGACAGGGCTGCGAGCATGGCGCGCTGAACCGGCCACGGAACGATCATCCCGGCGTGCTTGCGGACCTCGAGGAGCTGCCCGACCAGAACGGGGTCACCCGCCACGAAGGCACCGCGGTACCCGGCGAGGTTCGACTGCTTGGACAGCGAGTACACGCACAGCAGCCCCTCGTGGGACCCACCCGTCACGCGCGGGTCGAGGATCGACGGCGTGGTCGGCGGCTCGCGTGACCCCGCGGCGCGAGGGCGCCAGTCGAGCTCCGCGTAGCACTCGTCGGAGGCGACCACCACCCCGTGCTCGCGGGCCCACAACACCACCTTCGCGAGGTGCTCGATGCCGAGCACCTTTCCGGTGGGGTTGCCGGGGGTGTTCAGCCACAGCAGCTTCGGCGTTGTCGCTGCCGTCAGCGGGCCCAGTGCCGTGAGGGCGTCGACCGCCACCGGTGTGGCCCCCGCGAGGCGCGCTCCCACGTCGTACGTCGGGTACGCCACGCGCGGGAAGGCCACGACGTCGCCGGGCCCGATGCCCATGAGCAACGGCAGCCAGGCGACGAGCTCCTTCGAGCCGATCGTCGGCAGCACCCCCCCGGGGTCGACGTCGGGCACCCCCCGACGGGCCGCGAACCACGTGGCCACGGCTTCGCGCAGGTCAGGAGTTCCCCAGGTGAGCGGGTAGCCATGGGCATCGGAGGCGGCAGCGAGGGCGTCGCGGACCACGGCAGGGGTGGGATCGACGGGGGTGCCCACCGACAGGTCGACCAGCCCGGAGCCGGCCGGGCCGTCGATGGTGGGGTCGGAAAAGGAGCTCGCCCGCTGCTTGGTCGCAGCGAGCGAGTCCCAGGGAAAGTCGGGCAGGGAGAGCACCGGCGGTGGCCGCGTCCTACTCGTCGTGCTCCTGCGGGGGCAGCGCCGCGATGATCGGGTGGTCCTTGGGGATCATGCCGAGCTTGGCGGCCCCACCCGGGCTGCCGAGGTCGTCGAAGAACTCGACGTTGGCCTTGTAGTACTCCGCCCACTGCTCGGGGACGTCGTCCTCGTAGTAGATCGCCTCGACGGGGCAGACCGGCTCGCATGCACCGCAGTCGACGCACTCGTCGGGGTGGATGTAGAGGCTGCGCTCACCCTCGTAGATGCAGTCGACGGGACACTCCTCGATACAGGCCTTGTCCTTGAGGTCGACACAGGGCTGCGCGATCACGTACGTCATGACGCCCATACTATGCGGGCCATGGACGAGCGTGTCGAACTGCCCGAGCGTGAACCCCGGGTCGGGTCTCGCGTCGTGGTGCGACACACCCTGCCCGAGGCGGACCCGCTCACCGGGGCGACCCTCACCGACGTCGTCGGCGACCTCGTCGAGACCGATGCCGCGACCCTCGTGGTCCGCACCCGCCGGGGCCTGGTCACCGTGCCCCGCCACCTCGTGACCGCCCTCAAGGAGATCCCACCGACCCCGTCGCGCCGGGGCAGCCCCCACCGGGCGCTGTCGATCGAGGACCTGCAACGCGTCATGGTCGGCGCCTGGCCCGCGATGGAGAGCGAACGCCTCGGCGACTGGGTGCTGCGCGCATCCCGCGGGTTCACCCAGCGAGCCAACTCGGTCGTGACCGCCGGCTCCCCCGCACGACCGCTGCCCGAGGCACTGGATGCCGTCGAACGCTGGTACGCCGCCCGTGACCTGCCCGCCAACCTCACGATCGCCGGCCCCGTGGGGTTCGACCCGGCATCCGACCTCGTGGGTGCCGAGGCGCTGAGACGCGGGTACCGCGGCCGGGTCGCCACCGTGACGCTCACCGCCCCCACCCGACTCATTGCACGCCAGCCACCCCGGAGAGCGGACAACGAGGTGGCTGGCGTGCAAGAAGTCGAGGTGGGGCGTGACCTCACCGACGACTGGTTCGCCGCCTACCGCTCCTACCGCGCCGTGGACGACCGCGCCGCCCGGGTCGTGCTCACCGGCTCACCCGATCAGGTGTTCGCGACGACGAGGGATGCCGGGGGTCGGGTCGTCGGCATCGGTCGCCTCGGCCTGGCGTCGGCCTGGGGCGGTATCGCGGCCATGTGGGTCGAGCCAACGATGCGCCGCCGCGGGGTCGCGGACGCGATGCTGACCGCCCTCGCCAGAGCGGCCGAGGGTGCCGGTGTCGCGTCCCTGCACCTGCAGAGCGACTCCGACAACCACGTGGCCCTGGCGGTCTACGGGCAGCGGGGGTTCGACCGGCACCACGAGTACGTCAACCTCGTGAGCACCACCGCCTGAACGGCTCCGTCAGGGGCGGGGGTTCGTGCAGGTGACGTCATCCTCGGGGCGGTAGTTCGTCGTGAACTTCTCGGTCTTCACGACCTTGCCCTTCTCCTTGATGATCCGGCCGACCGTGACCTTGAAGCCGGGGACAGGGCTCTGGTCGAGGCAGTCGGGGCTGTCGTCGGTGAACCGCCTGGGCTGCACGATGTCGAAGCGGTCGCTCTTGGTCGCGGTGACGTCGTACTTCTTGGTGCCCCAGAAGTTCACGGTGATCGAGGAGTTGGTCGCGATGACCTCCATTCGCACGCCGCCGTCGGTGGTGTTGGTGAACTTGTTGTGCAGGTCCGGCCACGAGATGGTGGCCTCCCGCCCCTCCGGGTAGCGCGAGATGTAGTAGTAGTGCGGAGTCCAGGCGTCGAGTTCCATGCCCGAGAAGAACGCAGCGTTGAAGATCGTCGTCGACACCTGCGAGATCCCGCCGCCGTAGGCGCTCGCGGCGCGCCCACCGCTGATGATGCCTGCCTTGACGTAGCCCTTGTCAGGAGTGCGCTTGCCGAGGATGGCGTTCATGCTGAACTGCCCCCCCGGCGGGATGTACGTGCCGTTGAGGACTCGCGACGCGACCTTGATGTTCGTGACGCGCGGCTGCCCTGCCGGGTAGTAGGTGGTGAAGGAGGAGATCTTCTCCTTCGGCAGGGTGGCCTTGGCGATCGCGGTCGTGAACTTCGGCGCGACGGCCTTGGTGGTGACCGTGGCAGTGCGGGTCGGCGTCGTGATCGCCTTCCACACCTCGGTCTGGACCGAGGCGTCGTCGAGACCGACGCCGGGAACGTCCGGGGTCACCGTGGGCGTGCTGCCGGAGAAGGTCACGACAGCGTCCTTGGCCACCACCTCGGCGCCGGCCTTCTTCGCCGCAGCACTCACGATCGCGGACAGCTTCTTGGCGTCTGCCTTGGGGGTGATGGTGCCCGAGTCATCGGCTGCCAGGACGATGGCAGGAGCGAAGGCCTTCGGGGTGAGGGTGAAGGACTTCTCCCCCGCCTTCACGGTCACCGGGCCGGACACGGCCACGTCGGCGAACTCGGTCTTGACCCGGGCCAGCTCCTGCGCGGAGACCTTCGGCTCCAGGCTGCGGGCGGCAACCTTGATGGTGCTCTGGGTCGGCCACCAGCGCTGCACGGCGGCCACCGTGCCCGCGACGTCGGTCTCGGTGCCCGTCGTCGGTTCCTTCAGGGCAACCTTGCCCCCTGCGACGGAGATCGACCCCTCGACGGGCTCGGAGTCCAGGTCGGAACGGGCCCCCTCCACCGCCGTGGTGAACACGGCCTCGTCGACCGTGACGACAGCGTTCTCCTCGCCACCACCGAAGAGGTTTCGCCACACGTGGGCCGGGGCGAGGGAGAAGCCCACGAGCCCGTCGACCGTGGTGTCGATGTCGACGCTCACGCCGAGATCGGAAGGCTGGACGGCGACCTCACCCACGGGCGAGGTCAGGGTGACCGGCTCGGTGCCGACATCGGCCAAGCCCGCAGCCAAGGCGTCCCGAGCGCCATCGACGTCCTTGCCGCCCACGTCGACCCCCGCGACCGTGGTGCCCCGTGGCACGCGGTCACCGAGAACCACGGCCGCAGCCACGTAGGCGGCCACGAGCGCCACGAGGGCGCCAGCGAGCAGGAATGGCCACCGGCGCCGGGACGACGGCTGCGCACTCCCGTGGTCATCCGCCGAGGAGGTCTGCGCGAACAGGTCGGTCATGCGATGCTCCCGTAGCTTCCGCGGAAGTGGACCAGGGCTGGCCCCACGTCGTCCGGCAAGGTGATGGACAGGACCTCGGCGACGACGATCATGTGGTCGCCGGCAGCGTGGCTGGTGGTGACGCGGCACTCCAGGTGCATGAGCGCGCCGTCGAGCAGCGCCATGTCCGTGTGTGGACCACGACGGTGCGGTGCCCGGTCGAGCTGCCCGTGCAGCGGGCGACCGGGGGTGGCGAACCACTGCGCCAGTGCTCGTTGGTCGGCCGCGAGGACGCTCACGCCGAAGACCCCCGCCTGCGCGACCGCAGCCAGCCACCGGGTCTCGTTCTCGACACAGACGAGCACCAGGATCGGGTCGAGCGACACCGAGGTGAGGGTGTCTGCGGTCATGGCGTGGTCGTGGCCGTCGCTGGTCGTCGTGAGCACCGTGACGCCAGACGCGAGGCGGCCCATCGCCAGGCGGAACTGGGCTGGATCGAGGTCGTGCTGGCTCACGCTGATTCCTCCTGCTCGGGGAGCTGTCCGGTCAAGGGATCGAGCCGACCGTATCCCTCGCGTCCCGCGAGCCGGGACACGACGTGGTTCGACAAGGCATACCAGCCGTCGCCGACGACGACCTGGGTCTCGTGGCAGCGCAGGGCCTGGCTCTGGGCCGCGACGACGGAGGGGTCGAGCACCGCGTGGGTCACCACGGCATCCGGGACGACCGACGACGCGAAGGGGTCGTCCGGCCCGGGCACGATGAGTCCGCGATCGCCCGGCACGTGCTCCGCGAGCCACTCCCGGTCCTGCAGGACCCAGGACTGCGGCGTCAGCGTGACGTAGAGGACGGGACGCACGGCCGTGCCTGCGACCGCGCGCACCGTCGCGTCGTGGGTGCGCACGTGGTCGGGATGACCGTAGCCACCGGTCGCGTCGTAGGTCACGACGACGTCGGGGCGTACCTCGTCGATCACGGCCCGGATGGCGGCGGCCGCCTCCTCGAGGTCGGCGCCGACCCAGGCGCGCGGGTGCTCGGCAGCAGCGGATCCTGCCATGCCGGAGTCGCGGTAGGTCGCAGCGGCATCGCCGGACGAGGCGCCGAGCAGGTGGTGGACGACGCCCAGGGAACGCATGGCTGCCGTGAGCTCACCGCGGCGGTGGTGGGCAAGCGGGTCCCCCGCCGCACCCTCGAGGTGGGCCAGGGGTGCGGGGATGACCTCGCCCTCCTCGCCGAGGGTGCACGTGAGGACGTGGACGTCATCGCCGCGCGCGACGTGGTGGGCCAAGGCCACCCCGGTCGCGAGGGTCTCGTCATCCGGGTGGGCGTGCACGAAGAGCAGCCGGGGGCGCTGCCCGCGGATCGCCACGTCGTCGAGGAGGCCTTTCACGGGCCCACCGCGATGTCCGCGAACTCGACGACGCCTCCGGCGATGGTGTTTGCCGACAGGTTGCGGATGTCCGATCCCGCGACGTAGAGCGCGCGCCGCTCCGCCAGCCCGATGTACGCCCCCTGCTCGAGCAGTGACTGGTCGACGACGACCCACGCCGCCTCACGCTCGGCCCGGTCGTCGATCTGCTGGATCTGCGCCATCCGGCTGTTCAGCTTGGGGTCGGCCCAGTAGCCGTAGTCGCGCCCGGGCCCGGACGCCGTGATGTTGATCGCGCTGTCGAACAGGGGCGGCAGGATCGTGGATGCAGACGCCCAGGCCGGAGCCCAGTTGCTCCAGAAGACATCGACCTCACCGGCGATCTTGGGGTCGCTGATGGCGGTGAAGTAGTCATCGGTGATGGGTCTGGTCGTGGGCTCGAACCCAGCCAGCCGCCAGCCGGCGACCAGGGCCGCCATCGCCTTGTCCGAGGTGGCGCTGCTGCGGTAGGCCACGGTGAACGGCACCGGCTCGGTCCGCTTGGCCTGGGCGAGCAGCGCCTTGGCCGTGGCAGCGTCGCCACGGTTGCCCGCGCCCACGGGGTCGCCTTCGTGCGCAGCCGCCAGGGAGCGCGGGATGAGCGAGCGTGCCGGGTCTGCCGCCGTCGGCCCACCGATCGCCGTCACGTAGGCCTCCCGGTTGGTCGCGGCGGCGAGCGCCCGGCGGACCAGGGGGTCCTTGAAGACCGCGCTCCTGGTGTTGGGAACCAGGTAGTCGACGACCCCTGTCCGCGGGTTGACCGACCGCTCGCGCAGGCTCTGGACCGCGGTGATGTTCTGCTGGATCGCCGGCGGGGCCGAACTCAGGGAGACCGAGGTGCGACCACCGTCGGTGTCGGCCATCACCTGCTGGGTGATGGCCTGGATGTCCATGCCCTCGACGTACTCGATGCGATCGGGATGGGCCCGGCGCACCGGGTCGGCTGACCTGGCCCAGTGCGGGTTGCGCACGAACGTGCCGCCCTCGCCGGGCACCCACGGCTTCTCGAGCACGTAGGGACCGGCGGAGAACACCTCGTACACACCCTCGGGGCCCTTGTCGACGGACTTCTTGACCGGCCCGAAGGCAGGTTGGCTGACCAGTTCGTTGAAGTCGCCGAGCGGAGTGCTCAGCGTGAACGTGAGCTTCTGCCCGACGCACGACACGGCCTTGTCGAATGCCGCCTGCCCCGCCGCCGCGGCCGGGCCCGTGGCATAGGGCCCGGCATACGTGCTCGTGCCGTTGGCCTGCCTCGGGATGGCGAGGACGGCCAGGGCATCCGTGGAGCCACCCGGCAGGTCCTTGCTCGCGAAGCTGCGGGAGATGCCGTAGGCGACGTCTGCACAGGTCACGGGGGTGCCGTCCTGCCAGAGGATGCCCTCGCGCAGGGTGAACGACCAGGTCTTCAGGTCATCGCTGGCGGTGCCGGTGTCGGTCGCGAGGTCACCGACCAGGCGATCCTGTGCGTCGGGGTCGACGTTGGGTGCGTACGCCGTCAGCGTGCGGGCGAACACCCGACCGGCGAACGCGATGTCGTCGCGCGAGGCCAGCCGTTGCGGGTCCCAGGTGAGCACCGGGCCCAGGGCGAGTGCCCGGATGGTGCCGCCGTCCCGGTTGACCCGCTCACCGACGGCGGAGGTCGCCGTCGCCCGATCCGGGTCGACCGTGGGCTCGTCACGCAGGACGAACACCCCGGCCACGACGAGGGCCGCCACGACCAGGGTGCCGAGCACGACGGCCGCGAGGCCGGCGTGCCGGTGAGCAACCGGCATCCGAAGCCGCCGTTGCGCGTGCCGTTCGGCACGCGTGCGTCTCGGTTCCTGCGCTCCGCCGTCATTCGCGGACACGTTCGGTCAGCTCTTCCTCGCGCGGGCGGCGGCGCGGGCGCGCAGCGTCTGGTCGAGCTCGACCTTGCGGATGCGAACAGCCTCCGGGGTCACCTCGACGCACTCGTCCTCGCGGCAGAACTCCAGCGACTGCTCGAGGGAGAGCGCCCGCGGGGGCGCGAGCCGCTCGAGGACGTCGGCACCGGCGGAGCGCACGTTGGTGAGCTTCTTCTCCTTGGTGATGTTGACGTCCATGTCGTCGACCCGGGAGTTCTCCCCGACGATCATGCCCTCGTAGACCTCGGTCGTCGGGGCGATGAAGAGGGTGCCTCGCTCCTGCAGGTTCATCATCGCGTAGGCGGTCGCCGGACCGGAGCGGTCGGCGACGAGCGAACCGCTGATCCGGGTGGAGATCTCGCCGACCCAGGGCTCGTACCCCTCGAAGACGTGGTGGGCGATGCCCGTGCCACGCGTGTCGGTGAGGAACTGGGTGCGGAAGCCGATGAGACCGCGTGAGGGCACGAGGTACTCCATGCGGACCCACCCGGTGCCGTGGTTGGTCATCTGCTCCATGCGACCCTTGCGCGCCGCGAGGAGCTGGGTGATGGAGCCGAGGTACTCCTCGGGCGTGTCGATGGTGACGCGCTCCATCGGCTCGTGCACCTTGCCGTCGATGACGCGGGTCACGACGACCGGCTTGCCGACGGTCAGCTCGTACCCTTCGCGGCGCATCTGCTCCACGAGGATGGCGAGCGCGAGCTCACCACGACCCTGAACCTCCCAGGCGTCCGGGCGCTCGGTCGGCAGGATGCGCATGGAAACGTTGCCGATGAGCTCGCGGTCGAGGCGGTCCTTGACGAGGCGCGCCGTGACCTTGGCGCCCTTGACGCGGCCGGCCATGGGGCTGGTGTTGATCCCGATCGTCATGGAGATGGCGGGCTCGTCGACGGTGATGAGCGGCAGGGGGCGCGGGTCGTCGACATCGGCGAGGGTCTCGCCGATGGTGATCTCGGGGATGCCGGCGACGGCGATGATGTCGCCGGGGCCCGCGCTCTCGGCCGGCTTGCGCTCGAGGGCGTCGGTCATCAGCAGTTCGGTGATCTTGACCTTCTCGACGGAACCGTCACGGCGGCACCACGCCACCTGCTGGCCCTTGCGGATGGTGCCGTTGTGGACCCGCAACAGGGCCAGGCGCCCGAGGAAGTTCGAGGCGTCGAGGTTGGTGACGTGCGCCTGGAGCGGCGCGTCGGAGTCGTAGGACGGGGCCGGGATGGTCTCGATGATCGTGCGGAACAGCGGCTCGAGGTCCTCACCGTCGGGCAGGCCCCCGTCGGCCGGGCGGTTCATGGACGCGCGGCCGGCCTTGGCCGAGGCGTAGACGATCGGGAACTCGAGCTGGTCCTGGTGGTGCTCGGCGTCGACCATGAGGTCCATGAAGAGCTCGTAGACCTCGTCGACGACCTCGGAGATGCGGGCGTCGGGGCGGTCGACCTTGTTGATGCACAGGACGACCGGCATCTTCAGGGCGAGCGCCTTGCGCAGCACGAAGCGGGTCTGGGGCAGCGGACCCTCGCTGGCGTCGACGAGCAGCACGACACCATCGACCATCGACAGGCCGCGCTCGACCTCGCCACCGAAGTCGGCGTGGCCGGGGGTGTCGATGATGTTGATCGTCATGCCGTCGGTGAGCCCGGCGTCGAGCGCAGCCTTCCCGGCGTAGTGCACGGCGGTGTTCTTCGCGAGGATGGTGATGCCCTTCTCACGCTCGAGGTCACCACTGTCCATCGCGCGGTCGGCGATGTGGTCGTGTTCACCGAAGGCCCCCGACTGCCAGAGCATCTTGTCGACCAGGGTGGTCTTTCCGTGGTCGACGTGGGCGACGATGGCGACGTTACGGAGATCAGCGCGACGGGATACAGGCATAACCACCAGTCTCTCAGGTAGTTCGCCACCGACCGAATCGAGTGCAGCGCGCACGGTCTGGTGCAGGATCTGCGCGCAGATCAGGTCTCACTTGGATAACCACTGGCGCAAGGACGGGTCCGCAGGCCGTTTTTGCCGTTATGGTCACCGGCACGGAGGGTGGGGAGACTCATCACCTCGCCTGCCGGGCCCAAAACTCGACCGCCCACCCGGGCGACCCGAGGTTCGCATAACCCCAAGCGAGGTTGATCGATGAAGCTCAAGCGGAAGGCGCCAGTTGTCCTGTTGACGGCGGCCGCCCTCACCGTGACCGGCTGCGCCCAGTCAGACCGTGAGTCGGAGTCCACCGACACCGGCACGGCCAGCGGCGAGTTCAAGGACACGTTCACGTTCGGCGCCGCCGGCGCACCGAAGTTGTTCGACCCGTTCTACGCCACGGACGGTGAGACGTTCCGGGTCACCCGCCAGATGCACCAGGGTCTGCTCGGCGTCAAGCCGGGTACCGCCGACGTCCAGCCCGAGCTGGCCGAGAGCTGGACCCCCTCCGCAGACGGCCTGACCTGGGAGTTCAAGCTCAAGCAGGGGGTGAAGTTCTCCGACGGCGAGCCGTTCAACGCCGAGGCCGTCTGCGCGAACTTCACCCGCATGTACGAGTCCAAGGGCGCCGCGCAGACCGCAGCCGAGTACTGGGGCTACTTCTTCGGCTCGTTCAGCGACAAGCCCGAGGGCTCGCTGTACAAGTCGTGCGAGGCCAAGGACGAGTCCACCGCGGTCATCGGCATCACCCGCGCGACGTCGAGCTTCCCGACGATCCTGTCGCTCGACTCGTTCTCGATGCAGTCCCCCAAGGCCATGGCCGCCGGGGATGCCGGGAACGTCCAGGCAGCGGGCGAGGGCTTCACCTACCCGCCCTATGTCATGGCCCCCGTCGGCATCGGCCCCTACAAGCTCGACAAGTACGACGAGGCCAACAAGACGGTCACGCTCGTCGCCAACGACATGTTCTACGGGGAGAAGCCGAAGACGGCCAAGCTCGTCTTCAAGATCGTCCCCGACGAGAGCACCCGCCGCCAGGAGCTGCAGGCCGGCTCGATCGACGGCTACGACCTGCCCAACCCGGTGGACTGGAAGGGTCTTGAGGACGAGGGCAACAGCGTCGAGGTCCGCCCGGCGTTCAACATCCTCTACATGGGTCTGAACGCGAAGAAGAACCCCGTGCTCAAGGACCTCAAGGTTCGCCAGGCACTCTCCCACGCGATCAACCGTGACCAGATGGTCAAGACGCAGCTGCCCGAGGGTGCGCAGGCCGCGAGCCAGTTCATGCCCGACACGGTCTCCGGCTACAACACCTCGTTGCAGCCCGACGCCTATGACCCGGAGAAGGCCAAGGCCCTGCTCAAGGAGGCCGGCGCCGAGGGCATGACCCTGCAGTTCGCCTTCCCGACCGAGGTCTCGCGTCCGTACATGCCGGACCCGCAGAAGATCCACGACGCCTTCAAGAAGGACCTCGAGGCCGTGGGCATCAAGGTCGATGTCGTCAGCAAGCCGTGGAACGGCGGCTACCTGGACGACGCCAGCGCGGGCAACTACGACGCCTGGCTGCTCGGCTGGACCGGTGACTACAACGCCGCGGACAACTTCCTGGGCACGTTCTTCAGCAACTACGAGCAGAACGACTTCCAGACAAGCGCCTACCCGTGGGGCAAGAAGCTGTCCGAGGACCTCAAGGCCGCGGACGCGATCGTCGACGAGGCGGCGCGCAAGGCTGCCTACGAGCAGCTCAACAAGCAGATCGCGCAGGAGTACATCCCGGGCCTGCCGATCAGCCACTCGCCGCCGGCGCTCGTCGTGAGCTCGAAGGTTCAGGGTCTCGTCGCGAGCCCACTGACCGCCGAGATGTTCGACCAGGTCACGGTCAGCAGCAAGTGAGTCAGGGCGACTGAAACACGTCGTTCATCCCGTGCGGTGGCCGCCTCGAACCACTAGGGTCCGAGGCGGCCACTGCTGTCTCACCGGAGCATCAAGGAGCCCCCGTTGGCGAGATTCATCATCAGACGCCTCATCCAGATGGTCGGGGTGGTGTTCGTGCTCTCGCTGCTGCTCTTCCTGTGGCTGCGGTCGCTCCCCGGCGGGCCGGTGTCCGCCATCCTCGGCGAGCGCGCCACGGACGAGTCACGAGCCGCCCTCGAGAAGGCGTTCGGCCTCGACCAACCGGTGTACGTGCAGTACCTGAAGTTCCTCCAGCGCGCCTCCCAGGGTGACTTCGGCGCCTCGACGGCCGTCCTTCCCGGACGTGACGCGCTCGAGATCTTCTTCACCCGGCTTCCGGCGACCATCGAACTGAGCATTATCGCGATGGCGATCGCCATCGTGCTCGCGATCCCGCTGGGGTACGTGGCAGCCAAGCGCCACGGGTCGAGCATCGACAACGGCGCCGTGGTGCTCTCCCTCATCGGGGTCGCCGTGCCCGTCTTCTTCCTCGCCTTCCTCCTCAAGTACTGGTTCGCCATCAAGACCCAGACCTTCCCCGTCTCTGGGCGTCAGGATGCCGCCCTGGGCTGCACCCGCGTGACGAACTTCTTCGTCCTGGACGGCTTGCTCACCCGGGAGTTCGACTGCTCCGCCGACGCGCTGCGCCACCTCGTGCTCCCCGCGATCGCTCTCGCGACCATCCCGTTCGCCGTCATCTTCCGGATCACCCGCGCGTCCGTGCTCGACGTCCTCGACGAGGACTACGTGCGCACCGCGGAGGCCAAGGGCCTGACCGCCCAGGTCATCCGAGCCCGACACGTCATGCGCAACGCCCTGCTCCCCGTCGTCACGACGATCGGCCTGCAGACCGGCGGCCTGCTCGCCGGCGCCGTGCTCACCGAGACGGTGTTCAACTTCGGCGGTATCGGCTCCACCCTCGCCCAGGCCTTCACCCAGCGCGACTACGCGGTGCTCCAGGTGCTGATCCTGGCCACCGCCACGATCTACGTCCTGGTCAACCTGCTCGTCGACATCTCCTACGCGATCATCGACCCGAGGGTGCGTGCCCGATGAGCCCTCGCAACCCCATGAACGCCCGCAAGCAGCGGATCGACGACCTCGCCGCCTCGAGCGTGATCGTCGACGACGCCGGCGCCGTCGACGAGGCCCCCGGAGTCTCCCTCATCGCGAGCGCATGGCGTCGCCTTCGTCGCGACCCGGTGTTCCTCCTCGGTGCCACCATCACGGGCCTGTTCATCATCGTCGCGATCATCGCGCCGTGGATCGCACCGCACGACCCCGACGCCCGCCTGCTCATCGACCAGGTCAGCCGGCAGTCCAACCCCATCCCGGGGCCTCAGGACGGGTTCCCCCTCGGTGCGGACGACCGGGGGCGCGACCTGCTCTCCCGCCTCATCGTCGGCAGCCGCCAGACCCTGCTCGTCGGCGTCGCGGCAACCCTGTTGGGCCTGTTCGGTGGTCTCGTCCTCGGCATCCTCGCCGGCGCCTTCGGTGGTGCCGTCGACGCGTTCGTCATGCGCGCGGTCGACGTCATGCTCTCGATCCCCTCGCTCCTGCTCGCCGTCTCCATCGCGGCGCTGGCACGTCAGCCCAGCCAGTGGACGGTCATCATCGCCATCGCGGTGGTGCAGATCCCGGTCTTCGCCAGGCTCCTGCGCGGCTCGATGCTGGCGCAGCGGTCCAGCGATCACGTGCTCGCCGCCAGAGCACTCGGCGTCAAGCGCAGCGCCATCATCTTCCGCCACATGGTGCCGAACTCGCTGGGGCCGGTCATCGTCCAGTCGACCCTGGTGCTGGCCACCTCCATCATCGACGCCGCCGCGCTGTCCTTCCTCGGTCTCGGCAACCCCGACGACGCCAAGCCCGAGTGGGGCCAGATGCTCGGACAGGCGCAGGTGTACATCCAGGACTACCCGCACCTGGCCGTCTACCCGGCCCTGTGCATCGTCTTCGTCGCCCTCGGCTTCACCCTGATGGGCGAGTCGTTGCGCGAGGCCCTCGACCCCAAGAGCAGGAGGTGACGAGGTGACCGCCACGGCATCCCCTCCCCCCACGACCACCCGCGGTGACGCGCCGCTGCTGTCGGTCCGTGACCTGCGGGTGACGTTCACCCGCCGCGGCGAGAAGCCGTTCATGGCCGTCGACGGGGTGAGCTTCGACGTGCGCCCCGGCCAGACGGTCGGCCTCGTCGGCGAATCCGGCTGCGGCAAGTCGGTCACGTCGCTGGCCATCATGGGTCTGCTGCCCAAGCGCGGCAACACCGTCGAGGGTGAGGCCTCCTTCGAGGGCGTCAACCTGCTGACCCTGGACGAGAAGGCCAAGCGCGAACGCCGCGGACGCGACATCGCGATGATCTTCCAGGACCCGTTGTCGTCCCTGAACCCCGTCGTCCCGGTGGGGCTCCAGGTCACCGAGGTGCTCGAGCGGCACCGCGGCATGTCTCGCAAGGCCGCGACGCCCGTGGCCCGCGACCTGCTGAAGAAGGTCGGCATCCCCGATCCGGACCGTCGCCTGAAGGACTACCCCCACCAGATGAGTGGCGGAATGCGGCAGCGGGCGCTCATCGCCATGGCGGTCGCGTGCGCACCACGACTGCTCATCGCCGACGAGCCGACGACGGCCCTCGACGTGACGATCCAGGCGCAGATCCTCGCGCTGCTCAAGGAACTCGTCCAGGACACCGGCACCGCCCTCGTGATGATCACCCACGACCTCGGCGTCGTCGCCGGGCTGTGCGACGAGGTCAACGTCCTGTACGCCGGCCGCATCGTCGAGCGCGGCGAGCGCCACGAGCTGTTCGCCGACCCCCGGCATCCGTACACCAACGGCCTGCTGGCCTCGATTCCCCGCCTCGACGCCCCGCGCGGCGAGCGGTTGACGCCGATCCCCGGGTCGGTGGCCGACAACCTGCCGTGGGACAGCGCCTGTGCGTTCGCGCCCCGGTGCTCCCAGCCGGTCGACGCCTGCGTCCACACCACCCCGGCCCTCGACGAGACCGGCCGCCGGTCCCTGCGCTGCCACAACCCCGTGAGGTGACGTGATGACCGACACGACGACCCAGGCAACCCCTCCCTCCGGCGACGAACGCGACGTGCTCGTCGACGTCCGCGGCGTCAAGGTGCACTTCCCCATCAAGCGGGGCGTCATCTTCGACAAGGTGGTCGGCCACGTGTACGCCGTCGACGGCGTCGACCTCCAGATCCGCCGCGGCGAGACCTACGGCCTCGTCGGTGAGTCGGGCTGCGGCAAGTCCACCCTCGGCAAGGCGATCCTCAACCTCGAACCACCGACCGAGGGCAGCGTCATCCTCGACGGCACCGACATCGCATCCCTGCGCGGGGAGGAGCTGCGTCGGCGCCGCAAGGACATCCAGATGGTCTTCCAGGACCCGATGAGCAGCCTGGACCCCCGCCAGTCGGTGGAGTCACTGCTCGTCGAAGGCATGCGTGCCCACGGCCTGGACACCGACGGGGCGAGCACCAAGAAGCGGCTGCGGGAGCTGCTCGCGGCCGTCGGGCTCCCTGCTGCGGCCCTGACGAAGTACCCGCACGAGTTCTCCGGTGGCCAACGCCAGCGCATCGGCATCGCCCGGGCGCTGTCCGTCGAGCCCAAGCTCATCGTCGCCGACGAACCGGTGAGCGCCCTCGACGTCTCGGTGCAGGCCCAGGTCATCAACCTCCTCGAGGAGCTGCAGGACGAGTTCGACCTCACCTACCTCGTCGTCGCGCACGACCTCGCCGTCGTGCGGCACATCAGCGACCGGATCGGGGTCATGTACCTCGGTGGGCTCGTCGAGGAGGCCGGCGCCGACGACCTCTACGGCCAGCCCCTGCATCCGTACACGCGCGCGCTGCTGTCGGCCGTGCCGGTACCGGACCCGACCATCGAGGACACCCGTGAGCAGATCCTGCTGACGGGCGACCTGCCCTCGCCGTCCAACCCGCCACCCGGGTGCCGGTTCCACACCCGCTGCCCGTGGCGCCAGGAGACCCGCTGCGACGACGAGCGGCCCCCGCTGCGCGTGGTGCAGATCGACGGCGTCGACCCCAGCCACCGGGTGGCCTGCCACTGGGTCGAGCAGATCGCCAGCGGCGAGATCCGTCCGCACGAGGTGGCACCGGTCTACGTCGCTCCGGGTGACGGCGACGCCGGCGCCATCGACGACGACACCTTCACCGGCCCGGCATCCGTGACCGAGGTCATCTGACCCGCCCGGCGCACGTCGGATGCCGCCCGCGCCCCCCCCGCGCGGACGGCATCCGTCGTCGGGTCCACAATGGCCCCATGAGCCGACTCCTTTCCGCTGACGAGGTCGCCACCCAGCTGGCCGGGCTGCCCGGGTGGTCCCGGCGCGACGAGAGCCTGGTCGCCACGTTCGAGGCACCCGACTTCCCCGCGGCGATCCGCCTCGTCGAGGCCGCTGCCGACGAGGCCGAGCAGATGAACCACCACCCGGACATCGACATCCGCTGGCGCACCACGCACTGGCTGCTGACGACCCACGACGCCGGAGGCCTGACCCAGCTCGACATCGAGCTGGCCCACCGGATCTCGGCGGCCGCGGCGGCTCAGGGGGCGTCCGCTCGTGACTGAGACCTCGCCGGGCACGGCACCCGAGCACACCGAGGCCCACGACGGGTCGATCGCCGGCCGTCTCAACGCGTTGCGGGCTGGAGTCCTCGGCGCGAACGACGGCATCGTGTCCACCGCTGGCCTCGTCATCGGGGTGGCCGCGGCGACCACCGACCGCGGCGCCGTGTTCACCGCGGGCATGGCCGGGCTCGCCGCCGGCGCGATGAGCATGGCCGTCGGCGAGTACGTGTCGGTGAGCACGCAGCGCGACACCGAGAAGGCCCTGATCGCCAAGGAGATCCGAGAGCTCGACGAGGAGCCCGAGGCCGAACTGAACGAACTGGCCGGCATCTACGCCGCCAAGGGACTGACCCCCGACCTGGCCCGCCAGGTGGCCGAACAGCTGACCGCCCACGACGCCCTGGGCGCCCACGCCGAGGCCGAGCTGGGGATCGACCCGACCCAGCACGCCAACCCGTGGCAGGCGGCCTGGGCGTCGATGCTCGCCTTCACCCTGGGGGCCCTGCTCCCCCTGCTGGCCATCCTGCTCCCGCCCCTGCCGTGGAGGGTGCCCGTCACCATCGCGGCCGTGGTGCTCGCACTGGCCGCCACGGGCTGGGTCAGCGCCCGCCTCGGCGATGCCGACGCGCGCCGCGCGACGGTGCGCGTGGTCGCAGGGGGCCTGCTCGCCATGGCGGTCACCTACGGCATCGGAGCGTTGGTCGGCACGCAGCTAGGCTGACCCGCCATGAGCTCTCGACTGCTCGTGATCCAGCACGAGAACGACGCCCCGGCGGCCTGGCTCGGGCAGTGGTGGAACGACCTCGGCCTGGAGCTGACGGTCGTTCGCGGCCACCTCGGCGAGGCCGTGCCGGGCCCGGGGCAGTGGTGCGGGTACGACGGCCTCGTCGTCCTCGGCGGGGCGATGGGCGCCTGCGACGACGCCGTCGCGCCGTGGCTGGCCCCCACCCGCGACCTCATCGCGGATGCCGTCGCGCGCGAGGTCCCCACCCTCGGGGTGTGCCTGGGCCACCAGCTGGCCTCGGTGGCCCTCGGTGGGTCGGTGGGACGCAACCCGTCGGGCCGCACCACCGGTGTCGTGCCGGTGGCCCTCACCGATGCCGGGGCGAGCGACCCGCTCCTCGCGGGCGTCGACGGCGCGCTGGCGGTGCACTACAACGACGACGTCGTGCTCGAGGTGCCCACCGGAGCCACCGTGCTCGCCACCCTCCCCGACGGGCGGCCCCAGGCCCTGCGCTTTGGGCCGAGCGCCTGGGGGGTGCAGTTCCACCCGGAGACCTCCCCCGAGGTGTTCGCGGCCTGGCTGCGCTGGGACTCACCCGACGGCACCACCCCCGAGCAGGAGGCCCTGCTCGCCCAGGTGACGGCTGCCCGCGAGGACCTGCAGAGCACCTGGCGGGTGTTCGCACAGCGCTTCGCCGCCCTGCTCCCCGCGCACCCGGGCGTGCCTGCGTCTCCCGTCACGTCCTGAGTCCCCCGCCGCCGCACGGGAGTAACGTCGGCACCGGCGGGTCCCGCACCCCGCGGTCGACCCAGCCGTGACGGAGCACGCCATGAGCACCTCGACCTCGGCGGATCCTCGCGAACGCATCCTCATCCTGGGTGCTGCGGGACGCGACTTCCACGACTTCAACGTCCTGTACCGCGACGACCCCCACTCCGAGGTCGTCGCGTTCACCGCGACGCAGATTCCCGACATCGACGGCCGCACCTACCCGCCCGCGCTCGCCGGGCCGCACTATCCGCACGGCATCCCGATCGTCGACGAGTCCGGTCTGGAGTCGCTCATCGCGCGTGAGCGGGTGGACACCGTGGTCCTCGCCTACTCCGACCTGGCGCACACCCAGGTCATGCACCTCGCCTCGCGCGTGGTCGCCGCAGGTGCCGACTTCGTCGTGCCGGGCGCCCGCCGCACGACGCTGCGCTCGCGTCGCCCGGTCATCGCCGTGACCGCCGTGCGCACCGGGGTGGGCAAGAGCCAGACCACCCGCTACGTGGCCGCGTTGTTGCAGTCGATGGGGCTGCGTGTCGTGGCGGTCCGCCACCCGATGCCGTACGGCGACCTCGCTGCGCAGACCTGCCAACGCTTCGAGACCCACGCGGACCTCGTGCGGCACGACTGCACCATCGAGGAACGCGAGGAGTACGAGCCGCACATCGACGCCGGGGTCGTCGTCTACGCCGGGGTCGACTACGGGGCCATCCTGCGCGAGGCCGAGGCCGAGGCGGACGTCGTGCTGTGGGACGGCGGCAACAACGACCTGCCGTTCTACGTCCCCGACCTCCACATCGTGCTCGCCGACCCGCTACGGCCCGGTGACGAGGCCGCCTTCCACCCTGGTGAGGCGAACGTGCGGATGGCCGACCTGGTCATCATCGCGAAGTGCGACTCGGCGACCGCCGGGGACATCGCGGCCGTCGAGGCATCGGTGCAGGCGCTGAACCCGAGGGCCGGGGTGCTGCGCTGCGACAGCCCGGTGACCCTCGAGGACCCGGCAGCGGTCACCGGGCGGCGGGTCGTCGTCGTCGAGGACGGCCCCACCCTCACCCACGGGTCGATGTCCTTCGGTGCCGGTGTGGTCGGCGCGAAGGATGCCGGGGCGGCCACGATCGTCGATCCGACGCCGTTCGCGGTGGGCGCGTTGGCGGCGACGTACGAGCGCTACCCCAACGCGCGCGGCATCCTGCCGGCCATGGGCTACGGCGAGGCCCAGACCCGCGACCTCGAGGCCACGATCCGCGCCATGGTCGACGCCGGCGTCGTCGACGCAGTCGTGTCGGGCACGCCCATCGACCTGACCCGGGTCCTCACCGTCGACGTCCCGCTCGTGCGGGCCCGTTACTCGTTGCGCGAGCAGGAGCCCGGCCGGATCGAGGCGGCGCTGCGCACGACCCTGGGTCGCTGACGGCTCAGTCGTGGGCCGGCCGGCCGTGCAGGGCGCGGAACAGGGGCCCTGCCAGGTCCGCGCGGCGGACGTCCTCCAGCGAGACGACCTCCCCGTCGGGTCCGGCGAGCGGCACCTGCCAGTTCGGGTACTCATCGCTGGTCCCGGGCTGGTTGATCGCCCGCCGGTCCCCCACCACGTCCGCGAGCGCGACGGCCACCATGCGGCTCGGTGTGAGCGCCATCCACCGGTGCAACGCGGCGACGACGGCGACGACGTCAGCCACGGCATCCGGCGACAGCAACCCGCGCTCGATGCAGGCGTCGCGCAGCCGGGCGATGGAGGCCTCCTCGATCGCCCGCTCCTCCGTGACCGGGCGGGTCAGCAGCCCCAGTGTCTCGCGGATCGCGATGTGCTCGAGCAGCAGGTAGCCCGCTGACGGCGGCAGGTCGTGCGTCGTCACGGTCGACAGGCACAGGTCGCGGTAGTGCTCGGGCGGCTTGGGCCGATCGCCCTCCCACTCGAACCACAGGATCGAGGTGCCGATCAGCCCCCGCTCGCTCATGTAGTCGCGCACGTGCGGCGCGACGACGCCGAGGTCCTCACCGATGACGACGGCCCCGGCCCGCTGCGCCTCCAGCACGAGGATGCCGAGCAGCGCCTCGTGGTCGTAGTGCACGTAGGTGCCGTCAGCGGGGGTGCCGCCCGCGGGGATCCACCAGAGCCGGAACAGGCCGATGATGTGGTCGACCCGGATGCCGCCGGAGTCACGCAGAACGGTGCGCACCATGTCGCGGAACGGGCCGTAGCCCAGCTCCGCGAGCCGGTCGGGACGCCATGGCGGCTGGCTCCAGTCCTGACCGAGCTGGTTGAACTGGTCGGGCGGGGCGCCGACGGTGACCCCCGTGGCGAGTGCGTCGCCCAGGCCCCAGGCGTCGGCCCCGACCGGGTGCACCCCCACGGCGAGGTCGTGCACGATGCCGAGCGGCATCCCGGCCTCTTGGGCCGTGCGCTGGGCGCCGGCCAGCTGCTCCTCGAGCTGCCACTGCAGCCACTGGTGGAAGGTCACCGCCTCGAGGTGGTCCTCGCGGTAGAGGGCGACCGCGACGGAGTCGGGGTCCTGGAGCTCCTCAGGCCAGGTCGTCCACGGCAGCCCGTGGTCGTCGGCGATCGCGCACCACGTCGCGAAGGTCGTGAGGCCGCTGCCCTCGCGGGCGCAGAACTCGGCGAAGGCCTGCTCGCGCTCCGCCGTGCGGCCGGCGCTGAACACGATCCACAGGGCCTCGCGCTTCGCGGCCCAGGCGTCGTCGCGGTTGATCCGGTCGACGGAGTTCAGCGCCGTCGCCACCGCACCGAACGCGGCGACCTTCGCGGATGCCGCGTCGTCGAGGTCGTCGGTCTCGGGCACGTCCGCGACCCGCAGGTAGAGGGGGTTGACGAAGCGCCGCGTGGTCGGCAGATAGGGCGAGGGCTCCATCGGCGCCACCGGCTGCGCGGCGTGCAGGGGGTTGATCAGGACGAAGTCGGCGTCGTGCTCGGTGGCGGCCCAGGCGGCGAGCTCAGCGAGGTCGCCGAGGTCCCCCACCCCCCAGGAGCCGGCGGAGCGGACCTGGTAGAGCTGCGCCATCAGGCCCACGGCACGGCCCCGGGCCAGTGCGGGGGGCAGCTCGAGACGGTGGGGGGTGACCACGAGCGTGGCATCGACGCTGCGCGGGTCCATCGGCGCGGCATCCACGTCGGCCACGATGCGGTGCCACCCGAGCGGCAGGTCCCCGGGAAGCTCGAAGGTGGCCTCGCCGACGGCGACGCCGTCGACGTCGCGGTCCGGCACCCACCGGTCCACCTGGCGCACCTCGCGCACCGAGCCGTCCTCGAGGTGGACCGTGAGGCGGATGCCGGTGCCCGCCGGCACGTGGGCGAACACCCACGGGGTCCACCCCTCACGGGCCACCACCGTGGCGGGGAGGGTGCGCCGCCACGGGGCGAGGTCGACCTCGGTCAGCGCCCGTTCGACCTGCTCGTCGCCGTCGCTGTCGACCCCGAGCGCGGTGAGCACGGCGGTGATCGCCGGGGCCGTCACCGTGACGTGCTGGCCCTGCCAGTCCCAGTACTCCGTCGCGACGCCGTGGGCGTGGGCGAGCTCGACGAGTCGGGGCGACGGTGCGGCGGGGTCCATGGCCCCATCCTGCCAAGCCGGGGCGGGTGGGTCAGACCTCGCCACGCCACAAGTGTTGCGGGTCGTAGCCGAGAATCCGTCGCGCCTTGTCGATCGAGAGCAGGGTGTCGTGCTCCCCGAGGTCGCCGCGGACCTCGACACCCGGGAACTGCTCGGCGACCAGGTCTGCGTTGCTGCGGCTCATCACGGTGTCGGGCGAGGCGATGATGAAGCAGTCGAAGCCCGGCACGGTGTACGCCAACGACTTCTCCACGGCCTGGGCGCCGTCGCGACCGTCGATGTAGCCCCAGAGGTTCCAGCGGCGCAGCGCGGCATCGGCGTCGAAGGAGGGGAACTGGGCGTAGTCCTCGACGTCCATGACGTTCGAGAAGCGCAGCGCGGTGACCGAGAGCTGCGGGTGCCAGCGACACAGCTCGATGGCCATCGTCTCCTCGAGGTGCTTGCCGAGGGAGTAGACGGACTCGGGACGAGCCGGGTACTCCTCGTCGACGGGGATGTACGGCGGCGGGGTGTCGAACGGCAGGCCGAGCACCGTCTCGCTCGAGGCCATGACGACCTTGTCGATGCCGAGGCGGGTGGCGGCGTGCAGGACGTTGAAGGTGGTCAGCATGTTGTTGCGGAAGGTCGCCACGTCAGTGTGCAGGCCGGGAGCCGGGATCGCGGCCAGGTGCACCACGGCATCCACCGGTGGTTGTTCACCGCGCACCCCACCGAGGGCGTCGACGACCTGGCCGTAGTCGGTGAGGTCGACGGCCAACCACCCGCTCCACCGCTGCCCGTGGGTGTCGAGCACGACGACGTCGTGGCCGCAGCCCCGCAGGTGCTCGACGACGTGCCGACCGAGCTTGCCGGATCCTCCGGTGACCGCGATGCGCATGGAATGGAGAGTAGGCGGTCGCGATCTTGTGCACACTGTCCCGGTGCACACCATCGTCTTCCTCCATGCCCACCCCGACGACGAGGCCTCGCAGACCTCCGGCTCGATGGCTCGCGCCGTCGCCGAGGGCAGCCGCGTCGTCGTCGTCTTCGCGACCAACGGTGACCACGGCGAGGTCCCGGACGACCTCGCCCCCGGCGAGAGCGTGGTCGACCGCCGCCGGGTCGAGGCGGCGGCCTCCGCTGCGGTGATCGGGCTGCACCGCGTCGAGTGGCTCGGCTACGCCGACTCGGGCATGACCGGCTGGGAGCAGAACTCCCACGACGGGGCCTTCGTGGCCGCCCCGCTCGAGGAGGCCGCCGCACGGTTCGCCGCCATCCTCGACGAGGAGGACGCCGACGTCGTCGTCGGCTACGACTGGCACGGCGGCTACGGCCACCCGGACCACGTGCGCGTCCACGAGGTGCTGCACGCCGCCGCGGCCCTGGCAGCACGACGGCCTCGGGTGCTGGAGTCGACGATGAACCGTGACGCCATGCGGCGCCTCGCCGAGGGTGCGCGGGCCGCGGGCGCGGGCGCGGGCGCTGACGACATCTTCGACCCGGACCAACCGATGGATGACGGGAACCCGCTCGGCGAGCCGGAATCGGCCATCCACTGGCGGGTCGACGTCAGCGACCGGCTCGACCAGCGCCGCGCGGCCCTCCAGGCGCACGCGAGCCAGACCAGCGACGTCGGGATGATGCTGTCGATGCCGCCGGAGATCTTCAGCGTGTTCTTCGGACACGAGCACTACATCGAGCCGGGCCGCGAGCCGGGCATGGTCGACGGCTGGCCCTTCGAGGCGCAGCCCGCCTGACGGGGTCAGCGCGAGACGACGACCACGCGCCCGGCCTGCTCGACGACGCGGCGGCTCACCGATCCGAGGAGCAGCCCCCGGAACCCACCGACGCCACGGCTGCCGACCACCACCCGGTCGGCGTCGAGCTCGTCGGCGACGTCGTGCAGAGCCACGGGCGCCGTGCCGTGCACGACGCGCACGTCCATCGTCACGCCGGGGTGCCTCGCAGCGACCGGGTCGACCACCTGGTGCGCGCGCGCCGCATACCGCTGCTCCACGGCATCCCACCGCGGCGTCCCGGGCTCGGTGACGACCACGCCGTCGACGACCTCGAGGTGCCATGCGATGACGGCCGTGAGCGCCGCGCCCGAGGCGGCGGCCATCTCCGCGGCGAGTGCCACGGCGCGGCCACTGCGCTCGCTGCCGTCAACACCGACGACGATGGCTCTCGGCGGCATGACCTCCGTGTCGGCGGGGATGACGGCAGCCGGGCACGGGGCGTGGGCGACGACGGGCAGGGCCACGGACCCCAGCAGGATACGTTCCAGCAGGCCTCGGGCCGGGGCCCCGACGACGACGAGGCGAGCGCCCTCGGCCATCCGCACGACCGAGGCGGCCGCGGGTCCCCACGGCGCCGAGGTGGCGACGTGCAGCCCCGGGTGGCGAGCACGAACACGCTGGGCCGCTGCCTCGAGCAGTCTCTGGGCGTCGGCCTCGAGCTGTTCGGACAGGCTCGGTGCGCCGGTGACGATGGCGTCGTACGGCGTGAGCTGGATGCCGGGGTCGACGGCCGTGACCAGCCGCAGCTGAGCGCCCAGACGGGCGGCCTCGTCAGCCGCCCAGTCAAGGATCGGCCCGTCGGCCGGGGAGCCGTCGAGGGCGGCGAGAACGGCGCCGGCGGGGGCGCTGTCCGGGGTCGGGGCGGTGGCGGTGGTGACGTCGGTGTCCTCCATGACCCCATCGTCCTCCTCGCTGGGGCTGGGCGCACCCGTCTGCGCCCGAGGTGTTGGCCACACCCCGGGCCCGGGCAGGATGGCGTCATGGCCACCGACCCCGCGCAGCCCCTGTCACCTTCTGATCGTGCGCGCGCCGCCGAGGCGGGGGTGACCCGCTGGCTCACCGGCCGGATGCCGCCCACTCCCGCCGACGAGCTGCGTGACCTCGCCGACGTGGTCGCCGACCTGGGCGCGGGGACGGGGTCAGGCGTGGGGGCCGATGCCGGCGCGTGGGACCGCTACGGCGACCACGGCCCGGTGGCCGCACTCGAGGCCCGCCTCGCGGACCTGCTCGGCAAGCCGGCGGTGGCTGTCTTCCCCAGCGGGATCATGGCGCAGCAGTCGATGCTGCGGGTGTGGTGCGACACCCGGGGGTCGCGACGCGTGGCGATCCCGGCGCTGTCGCACCTTCTGCGCAGCGAGGACGACGGCCCCCGGCTGCTCCACGGGTTCCGTTTCGAACACCTCACCGACGGGCCGAGCGTCCCCGGTGTCGATGACCTCGCGGCGATCCCGGGGCGCCTGGGTGCGGCGTTGCTCGAGCTGCCCCTGCGCGATGCCGGGTTCCTCCTGCCCCGCTGGGACGACCTCGTCGCCTTCAGCCAGGCGTGCCGCGACCGGGGGGTGCCGCTGCACCTCGACGGGGCACGCATCTGGGAGTCGGCACCTGCGTTGCAGCACTCCCCCGCGCAGATCGCGGCCCTGGCCGACAGCGTCTACGTGTCGTTCTACAAGGGCCTCGGCGGGCTGGCCGGGGCCGCGCTGGCCGGGCCCGTCGACGAGATCGCCGAGGCGAGACGGTGGCGCACCCGGATGGGCGGCACCCTGTTCACCCTGCTGCCGTACGCGGTCGCGGCGCTGCGCGGCCTGGAGCAGGAGCTGCCGCGGATGGCGGAGTATCACGAGCGGGCGGTGACGATCGCCGCGGGACTGCAGGCACACGGCATCCGGGTCAGTCCGTCTCCGCCGCACACGACCGCGTTTCGCATCCACGTCGAGCGCGACGTCGAGGACTGCACGCAGCGGCGGTTGCGGGCGATGGAGGACGAGCGCGTGGCGCTGACGCCGCGGTGGGCGGCATCCGAGGTGCCCGGGTGGTCGTGGACCGAGTTCGGTGTCGGGCCGGCGTCGATGGCGTGGGAGGTCGAGGAGATCATCGACACCCTCGTACGGGTCTTCGGGCGCTGACCGCCGGGAGGACAATGTCTGCGTGACGCACCCGAGCCCCCGCGAACGCACCCAGCCCGTCGACCTCACCCGCTTCGCGTGGTTGGCCATCGCGGCGGCCGTGCTCACCATCGCCCTGAAGACCATCGCCTGGCAGATCACCGGGTCGGTCGGGCTCCTCTCGGATGCCGCGGAGTCGGTCGTCAACCTCGTCGCCGCCATCGTGGCGCTCGTGGCACTGCGGGTGGCGATCATGCCGGCCGACAAGAACCACCACTTCGGGCACAGCAAGGCCGAGTACTTCTCCGCCGCCCTCGAGGGGCTGATGATCTTCATCGCGGCTGCGGTGATCCTCGTGACGTCGATCGAGCGGTTCCTCAACCCGCGACCGCTCGAGAACGTCGGGATCGGGCTCGCGGTGTCGGTCGTGGCATCGGTGGTCAACGGGCTCGTCGCGATGGTGCTGCTGCGGGCCGGGGCGAAGCACCGCTCGATCACCCTGACGGCCGACGGCAAGCACCTCATGACCGACGTGTGGACCTCGGTCGGCGTCGTCGTCGGGGTGCTGCTCGTCGCGGTCACCGGGTGGGAGCGGCTCGACCCGGTCGTGGCGTTCGCTGTCGGGCTGAACATCCTCATCACCGGGTGGCGGCTGATCCGCAGCGCGTCGGCGGGTCTCATGGACGTCGCCCTTCCGAAGGAGGACAACGACGTGATCCGGGAGGTTCTCGGCCGGTTCACCACCGACGAGGTCACCTGGCACCGGTTGATGACCCGCGAGGCCGGTCACCGCCGCTTCATGCAGTTCGACCTGCTCGTGCCGGGTGCCTGGTCGGTGCAGCGCGGGCACGACCTCATCGAGGACATCACGACCGCGCTGGATGCCGAGTTCCCGGACATCGACGTCGTCTGCCACCTGGAGCCGATCGAGGATCCGCGCTCCTACGAGGACGCCGCGGACCGCCCCCGCGAGTAACGTGGCCGCTCCCGGAGCATCGCCGCTCCCGCCCCGAGGAGGCGCCATGACCCATCTCGTCGTCCACTTCGAGATCCACGCGAGCGAACCGCAGGTCCTCATCGACTTCTACGGTGAGCTCTTCGGTTGGACGTTCTCACGCTTCGGGGAGGTGCCGTACTGGATCATCGACACCGGCGAGGGTGCTGCCGGGGTCGACACCCCCGGCCACGGCATCAACGGCGGGTTGACCCAGAGAGAGGGCCCCGCACCGCAGCCCGGGGCTCCCATCAACGGGTGCAACATCGTGGTCGGGATCGAGACCGGCGTCGACGAGGTCTTCGCGCGCGCCCTGGCGCTGGGGGCGAGCGAGGCGTCGCCGCTGGAGGACATGGAGGGCGTCGGCCGTGGCGGCTACCTGTTCGACCCCGACGGCAACCTGTTCGGGCTCATGTCCGCGGTGATGTCGGACGGCACCAACGCCATGGCCGGCTAGCGCCAGTTTTGGCCCAAACCTTCGACCTTCGCGGATCGGGCGGACAGGTCGCGGATCCTCTGCCAGACGGTTGCGCGAGGTGCGTCGATCTTGAGTGCCCGGATGCATGCATCGAGACGTTGCGGGCGATCCCGCAGGTGGGCGACTGCCTTGTCGAGGCTCGTGCCGACCGACGTGCCGTAGGCATCGACCGCCTTCCTGGCGCCGGCCTTCAGCGCGACGGCGTCGGGTTTCATCATGGCCAGGTCGATGAGGTCGCGGCTGAACGTCGAGGTGTCTGCCCAACGGTCGTCATTCGCCAGCAATTTGCTTGCGACCTGGTCCGTTCTCGTGAGGGTCCGCACGCCGCAGATCTCAGTTCCCGGGGAGGGATTGTCGAGGTCGATGCGGCCTTCATGGATGATCTCGAACTTGATCGCAGCCCCCGCGACGAGGACGGACGACCGGATGCCGTAAACGTCAACCGTGGGTGGCCTCCCCAGCACGAGTTCGCGCGTGGTGAGCCCGCCCAGACCATGGTCCCTGACGATCTGGCGAAGTTGTCGGTACGACTGCTGGTCGGAGACCAGGAAGTCGATGTCCAACGACTCGCGGAACTCGCCGTTTGCGAGGACGATCGCGGTGCCGCCCCCGAACCAACAGTGGTGCTCTGCCAGGAGCGGTGCGTCGAGCATCGACAGCACCTCGGCCACCGCCTGGTGGTGGTGCCGCCTAAACAAGGAGCCTGCCGTTGCTGTAGGTGTCTGCGAGGTGCTGGATGAACGCCTTCTCGTGATCGGTCAGGGCTTCCTGGTCGAGGTGGCGCCACCCTCGTTCGTACAGGTTGAGTGCCTCCGACTCGGTGATCGTGACGCCGGCATCGGTCTGCCACGCCAGCATGCGCAGGCCTGGGTACTCCCCGACCGTGATCGTCGGTGATCCTGCTCCTTCAGCGTCGAGGATCGGGACGACGAGGTGGAGCCCAAGCGCGGCTGCAACGTTGATGTAGGCACCGATCGTGACCGAGGGACTTCCTGCCTCGATCCTGTGCAGGGTGACACGCGACACGCCTGCAGCCTCGGCACAAGCGACTGCCGTGACACCGAGCGCCTTACGGCGTGCGCGCAGGCGGCCGCTCAGGCGCTCGAGATCGGCCTGCTGCTCGGGGCTCGTGTACGGACTGGACGCTGGCATGTTTCTCATTTTAGGATGCCTCCATCAAATGTCAACGATGAGAAACGCTTGAATGCCAGGGGTGTCAGGCGTAGTCGGGAACGGAGACCAGCCTCAACCCAGGGTGTCAGGCCCGTCTCGGTTCTGATGGGTCAGTACGAGCTCTGGCGCGGCGAGTGGCCGGGAGGCCCGGTGACTCGCCTCACCGAGCGCGAGACGCAGGCGCTCGCCAGCGATGATGTGGCATGGCACGATCCAGAGCACGCAACACTGGTTGTCTGGATTCGCGAAGGGCCTTGACTGCTCGATGACCGCGGGAGCGGTCATCGATCCCTACCGCTCTATCCGCGGCTTATCCGGTAAGCAACTCACGCTGATTAGCGTGAAACGACGTCGGGACGGGGTAGCGCCACTTGCCGGACTGGCGTACAGTTTTCCGTACAGGAGGTCACCATGAAGACGATGAGCTACACCGAGTCCCGTGCTCGCTACGCCGAGGTGCTCGACGGCGTTGCCAACGACCGGGAGGAAGTCATCATCACCCGGGCCGGGCACGACCCCGTGGTCATCGTCTCCCTCGAGGACTACGAATCTTTGCGCGAGACGGCGTACCTGATGCGCTCGCCGGCCAATGCTCGTCGCCTATTGGATGCCATGGAGCGCCTCGAGGCGGGCCGCGGCGAGCCGCACGACATGATCGACGCCGACTGACGTGCTCCTCGTCTGGGACGAGAACGCCTGGCAGGACTACCTCTGGTGGCAGGCCCAGGACCGCAGGGTCCTGAAACGGATCAACACGCTCTTGGCAGACATCGAGCGCAACGGCAACGAGGGCATCGGCAAGCCGGAGGCACTCAAGCACGACTTCGCCGGCTACTGGTCCAGACGCATCACCGACGAGCACCGCCTGGTATACAAACTCGTCGGCCAAGAAGTTCGTATTGCCGCCTGCCGCTACCACTACGGGTAGCGCGATCTGCGGCATGTCCGGTAAACCACCCACGCTGATGCTCGCCCGTCCGAGGGTGGCGACAGACTCGCCCTGCCTTTGACCGATCATGGACCTCATGGACGATCAGCCTCCAACCGAGATCAACCCCTACATCTACCGAGGGGACAAGTACGGCGGGATCATGGCCCCCGTCTTCGCCGTCGTGTTCGGGGCTGTGTGCGTCTTCGTGCTTGCTACATCCCTTCGTGGGGATGGGCCGCCCCTTTGGTTCGCCCTCCTGTTTATCTCGCTCGTGATGGCCATCGTGGGCACCACCACATTCCTCTTCGCCACGAAGATCGTCGTTAGCCACACGCTCATCAGCTGGAACTACCTGGGCCGGCGAGGTGGGTCTGCCCTCGTGGAGAACATCGAGAGCGTCGGAGCCTTCGGGTGGGCCATGCCGGGGTGGGTGCAACTCAAGGACGGCCGCCGGATCTGGATTCAGACCACTCCTGGCTTTCGCCACCTGCGCGAGGCGATCGGCCAGGTCAGTCCCGGCGCCCGCGTCTGAACTCCACCTGCCGCTTGAGGAGCAGGCACAAGTGCGTCTGGCACGCGGCGTGTGCGGATGCGTCAGTCGGGTACCTCCTCAGGCGCTGACGGCCATGATCCTGAGGCGAAGTACGCGTGGGCGCGGGCACGCCATGCGCCCAGCTCTTCCTCGCTCGGGTCGTCGTAGGGAGGGCTAGGTAGGCTGCCCGCCAGGTACCCACGAACCCAGTACCTCGTAGCGATCGGGGCATCGGCTGGGACCTCCTCAGCGGAGGCTCGGAAGTACACGTCCTTGGCGGCGCAGTACGCGCCCATCCGACCTGGGGCGGTATGCCAGACAGATGAATACAGGTAGTCGCGTGCGCCGGCTACATCGCCACAGGGAAACCACAGCTCCGGGTCGATGTCGTCAGGCAGGGCAAGCTCCATGCGAATCATCATGCCTGCGAGTGACCCTGTCTGCGGCAGATCCGGGCCCTCGAGGCAGATACTCAAGGCGGCCGGCCTAGAGACCACGACGGCGCAGCAGCTTCCAACCAGCGGCGGTCATCCAGTACGCCAAGAGGTAAGCGTTGAGCACACGGGCATACGACCCACCGGCCTCGATGACCGCGCGGCCCTGTTTGTCTGCCGGGCCCAGGACGCGCGTTCCAGCCGTCCCGAACAGTGGCCATACGAGTCCATGTGCGGCACCGGAACCGGCCATCCACTCCAACCTCGCCTCGAGGACGAGCTGGTCCACGTTCGGGTCCTTGATGAACGCCGCGCGCGCTGCCTGTTCGATCGCCCGCGTGTCTTCCCAAGTTTCGGTCTCGTCCGCGAACGTGCGCAACGTGCCGATCTGGCTGTGCCGCTTCGTGATGTGCGTGTGAAGTTTGATGGTGTTCTCGTGCGCCACCACGTCGCTGTGATCGTCTGACTTGAGTAGCGCTTTCAAGTAGGCGCCGTGTCGGCGGTACATCTCATTTACTAGGACACGGTGACGACGGGTGCGCTCCTCGAGATCGTCGGACTCGAGAAGCCAGACAGCCTGCGTCGACCCCACCAGCGCCGTACGGAGGATGGAACGGAAGGCGATAGGCAGCACCTGCCCGGCCTCGACCAGCGTGCGAATCGTGAACAGGTGCTCTGCTGCGACGTCCAAGCCAGCCTTCGCGAGCTGCGACAGTGCCAGGTGTGGCCACTCGTCGTCATCGGCGCGGAGTTGAGCACCAAGAAGAGGGGTGAACAGAGGCGCACGATGCCAGACCTCGACCTGATCGAACGTCTCGCGGATGCGCCTCTCAGCTTCTGCCTCGTCGATTGCCACCCGCACAGTCTGGGCCAGCATGGCCACCAAGTGCCGGTGTCTCCAAACGGCTCGCTGATGTGCGTAAGTCGGGTCGCGTCAGTCTGTCGCGTCCCGTACGCGTGCCCTCGCCGCGTTCAGCCGACCGCTGTAGTCCGCGGCGAACAGGGCTTCGAGCTGCTTGTCGAGGGATGCTTCCAGGCCCCAAAGCACTCGCTGCTCGGCTTGATCGGCGAGCACGTGCCGACCCTCGTTGACGTGGAGCCACTCAAAGAGCACAAGCGCCTCGGCCTGGGTCAGGGTCATGATCACGGGCTCAGAGCCATCCTTCGTGTCAGCCACTCGTAGACCCTGTCAGACGCCGACCACGAGGGCTAGGACCTTCATCAACGCGGCATTTAGGACGTTTCGGGTGGCTCTGGTCGGAGCGCTGATGAGCCGTGGGAGTTGGCAAGAGGATGAGGGTGGGGGCGCCGAGACCCGTTACTCACCCATGCGTGCGCGGTGCGAATCCCGCTCGAGACGCAGCTCCTTCTCCCAGTTCTGTTCCGGCCGCCAGATCATCAGCCACAACGCCAAGGGGATGAGGCCAACAGAGCAAATCAACATGATCGGGACGAGGACCTGGCCTCGCTGGTCGTCCGGCTCGACCGCGCCCCTGCCTAGCCAGATGATGACACCACCAGTTGCCATCGTCAGGAACCAAGCACCGACACCGAGGCTCCGGAGTGGACGGGGACCGATGCTGAGGCTGCCGACGATGATCGCGGCGGATCCCGTGAAGACTCCAAAGCCGAGCCAGAGCAAAGCAGAGTCTGAGTTCCCTCGGTAAACCCATGAGGTTGCGAGCATCCATACCGCCGCAGCAGCCACGAAGCCAGTGATCAGGCGGTGCCTCAGAACTGGAGAGACAACACCGGAACGGCCATGGCGACTCATGTCCGGCATGGTGCCACGCCGACCGTCCCCGAGGACGACATACCCTGAATGCGGCAGATGAGGAAGGCGGCGATGGATGATCAGGCGTGGTAGATGTCGCCGCGGTGGCCGATGGCAAGGACAGTCACCGTTCGGGCCTGGTCGTCGATGCGGTACAGGATGCGATAGGTGCCTCGTCGCGCGCTGTGCCGGTCTGCCAGGGGTGGGCGGAGCCGTTTCCCGACGCGGTGCGGGTTCTCGAGCAACGGGCCGGTGATGAACTCGAACGCGGCGGCGGCAACGGCTTCGGGAAGGTCTTCGGTCAGGTGCCGGCGAGCCGATGAGACGATCTGCAGTTGATGGCGCGGATCGTTCACGCCGAGGTCCGGCGTGAACGCATCGCCGCCTCAAGGTCTTCTTGGGTCTCGACCCGGCCAGCGGCCAGGTCGGCCTCGGCGGCAGCAAGCTGCGTCATGAGGTCCTCATCGCCCAAGACGGCGATGGTCTCTTCGAGCATGGCCAGGTCATCTGGGGAGAGCAGGACGGCTGAGGGCTGGCCGTGCACGGTGACGGTAACCCGTTCGTGTTGCTTGCTGACTCGGCTGACGACGTCGGACAGGTGTGCCTTGGCGTCGGCCAGTGAAATGCTCGTCATAGTCACAAGTATGACCAGAACACAGTTGGGTGTCCAGTGGTGCAACCTCGCTGGTTGCGACATGAGCGGGCACAACCTACCGCGGCGCTGTCATCGGGAGTCGATGCGCCGCTCCAGCCACGAGCCCAGCCTCAAACATTGGCGTTGGCCTCGTCCGCGACGTTGTCGTCGCCCGTCCCGTATGTTGCTCGGGTGGAGAGGTTACTGAACAGGCCCAGACCCAGCGTGCGTGACAAGTTGCTAGGCCAACGGGGGCCGTGGGTCCTTGCACCCATCTACCTCATCGTCTTCCTTAGCGGTGTCGTCTGGGACCTGTTCGGCGGTGATTCCAACATGAAACCGTTGCCCGCCATCGGCTTTGCCTTGCTCGCGATCCTCATCATCTCCATATGGTTCAGGAGACCGGTTCGCGGGAAGTCGAAGGACCTCTGACTCCGGAGAGGCTGGGGGATCCGCGATTGGGTCTCACCGAGTGCGGCAAATCCGGTAAACGCCCCACGCTGAGTGGAAGGTGCTCCGTCACCAGTTGCCAACTGGCAGTGTGAGTGCATGACAACTGCGGTCGACGACCTGGTGAGTCTCTTCGCCGCCAAGTTGCGGATGGATGGCACGTGGGTCTCTCCGGTGGCGCAGGGTTCCCGGAACGTGCATGTCGAGTACCACGGCGACCACCTGACTCTCGTGCTGCCGGAGGGTGACTTGTCCACGCTGCTGGCAGAGGGTGACGAGCTGGCACGGGACCTCTGGGGCCCGTCCGTCTCAGCTCAGGAGGCCGCCGCGCGGTTGATGACGGTCCACCTGCAGGAGTCCTTGGACAGCTCTGGCCACGAAGACCTCTCCGGAACGTGGACGTACCGCAGCGGCTTCTTCTTCAGGAGTTGACCGACGGGACATCGACACGGTTCGCACCCTGCGCGGCAGTTCCGCACGTCGAGCAGTCGCGGGACGGGTTCTGCGTCTGGCGCACGGACAGCCGTGGCAGGTGTCAGATCGATCCAGTGGCCGTCAGGAAGAACCACAACGCAATGAACACCGCGGCCACTGATACGACCGCGACGGCAGCCCGGCTGGGCCACGAGGAGCGTCGAGCCGAGTCTGATGGCGCCTCACCGGACACCGGCGCCGGTACACCGACGAGGGCACCCACCGAGGCGCTGATCACGATCATCGGCAGGCCCATGTAGATGAGTGGGTCACTGAACTCGTAGAAGTCATCGGCGAGCGCTCGCGGGAGCCACAGCACCACGGCGACGAGCACAACACCGACCACCAGGCCGATGAGCGCCCCCGGACCTGGTCGACCCCTCATGGCCCGAGTGTGGCAGCGGCGGCCCACCCTGGCAACCTGTCCGACCATGGATACACGGGTCGCGGCAGTTCCGGACGTCCCATCTCGCTCTTGGGATGTAGCGCGGAGTTGGGAAACGTGGTCCGGGGGCCCGGGTCAGTTCGAGCGCCCAACCCCGAGGGCATGAAGGATCGCGGCCCCTCCGTCGAGGAGGCCGCCGACCGTCCCATCTTGGTCGCCCGCTCCAGGCGGGGTGACGTGAGGGTTGTCGGTGAGGCGGACGTCGCGGCAGCCGTAGTCGTCGACAACCACGCCGGTGAGATCGCCGGCGTGGCTGTACACGACCATCCAACGTGGGCCGAGGTCGGCGTCGCATCCGCCGCTACGGTCAGCCGGGGCAAGGTCGTTCAGAGCGGCATAGAGGTCGGGCAGGTCACCAGCAGGAACGGGCTTGGGCTGCCCGGAGCGACGCCATCCGTACGTGGTGCCACCACCTGGCGTCGTGCCAACGTCGAAGGTGTTGTACTGGCACACCCATGCCAGCTGCGGCTCGAGAAGCGTTGGGAGCTCGTCCGCGACTTCCTGTGTGCCGAAGCCATGCCCAGAGGGGTCGTCGCCGACTGGCAGGTCCTGTGGGCACGGCAGGCCACCAGCGTCGGTAAGTTCGCTGGCGTTGACTTCTGGCTTGTTCGCGGTCGTGGTGCGCGACCAAGGCACAGCGCATCCACTGACGACGAGGACTGCGGCCGCCAGGCCGACCAACGCACCAATCCGGCCCACGGTCCGATGTCGGGGGATAACGGCACTGGAGAGGCGCGCGGTCCGCGGCAGCATGACGATTCGACGGATTCCACAAGGTAACGGTTCCAAGGGGTAGCGCGCGCTCATCGGCACGATCGGCGGCAAATCCGGATAAGCCCTCACGCTGGTGTGCGGACGAGGCCGGACCCTGATGACCTCGGCATACGCCGTTGTCTGAGGACCGTCGCCGTGCCACTCTCAGTCCATGCTGCGCATTGGAGCCGTTGTCCTGAACGTCGCGGACATCGGTGACTCTGGCTCTTTCTGGTCCAGCGCACTGGGGTATGCGCCGCAACCACGCAACCCAGCATTCTTGGTGCCCACGCAGGGCCATGGTCCGCGAGTACACCTCGACCAGGACGACCGCACTCACCTCGATCTCTGGGTCGACACGGAGGAAGAGCAGCTGGCCGAGGTCGGGCGCCTCATCTCGCTCGGCGCCAGCCGAGTGGATTGGCAGTACCCCGACGACGCCGATTTTGTCGTGCTTGCCGATCCTGGCGGCACGCTCTTCTGCGTCATCGACCTGAGCAAGTAGGGCGACGAGACCTTCTTTACCCGCAGCACGGACGGACGTCCTGCTCGCTGCGGTCGGGTGCAAGATCGGATGCGGGTTCAGCTGGGCGCCGGCCGCTCGGCGCCGGCCGGGAGGTCCGCGATGCCGGTTGCGGTCACCAGGCGCAGTCGCTGGACGTCGACGCTCGTGACGTAGTCGTCGACGCGGTCGAGGAAGTACCGGGTCGTGGTCTGCGACTCGTGCTCGGCCAGGGCATCTTCGCTGGTGTAGAGCTCGTAGAAGATCCGGACGTCGGGCTCACCAGCGAGCGCGTGCACCGCGTAGGCCAACGTGCGGGGCTCGTGGGCGGCGATGCCCGCCACCGTGTCGCGCATCAACGCGTCGAACGCCTCGGCTCGCCCGGGCCTGAGCGCGAAGCGGACCACCAAGCCGAACTGGGACATCTGCTCCTCCTCGGTACGAGCCGACCATCCCACGTCGGGGACTGCGACACGGTGAGGACGGAGGTCGCCGCGCGGTCCAGGTCGGCGTCCCACAAGGCTGAACACCCCCGGCGAGGACCGAGGTCGGCCGTCGCGCGGTCCAGGTCGGCGTCCCACAAGGCTGAACACCCCCGGCGAGGACCGAGGTCGGCCGTCGCGCGGGCTGCGGTCCCTCAGGTTCGGCACGCCGAAGCGCACCTACGTTCAGCCGTCGAAGGCGACTCCCGCCTAGCGCCGGGTCACCCCCATGCGGGAGCGGAGATCAGCGCTGAGAACACCCGCGCGATCCGCGGCATGTGCGTGCGCTTCTTCGGGCATCATGCGGCTGTGGCCATGACATCGGGGGACTTTCTCGACGCGCCCGGCAGGGACGTGCCGGAGGCCCAGTCCGTGGTCGCCGAGCATCTGGAGGACAACGATGTCCTCCTTCTTCACCTGCTCACGGGTGACCTCCGACGCTTCGCGTTCCACTCCTTCGAAATGGGGCGGCGAGACGTTCTGGAGCGCCTTCTGGCTCTTGTAGACCTTGCGCTTCGCGAGGGAACAGATCACGTTCGGGGCGCCATGACGGTGTCGTTTGTGGGGAACACCGAGTGGTGGGACCCCGCGATGCAGCCCTTCATCGACACCTGGCCAGCGGGGCTGCGGGCCGAGGTCCATCGCCAGCGGAGCCAGAATCAGTAGTCCCCAATGCGCACGGTGAGCGGCAAATCCGGTAATCGCCTCGCACCGAGGAGCGGCTGGTCGTGCGTGCTACCCGAACGGCTCATGCGAGTCTAAGGTATCGACGGGCTGGCCGCTCCCATCGAGTTGGCGCTGACGCGGCGCACCACCACCGTGATACTCGCTACTTGGGTAATCCAAGACGGGCGTGCCGCGCACAGGTCCGGCGATGGCACTCCGTGAGTGTCAGTGGGCCGGAGAGGCGTCGCTCTGCCGCTCGCGCTGTCTGGGGTAGCGGAATCGTTCTCGGATGCGGGAGCCGATCGACGGGAGTAGCCTCCGAGGCACGCTTATGAACGGGGCAATCCAATGTCGAATCGAGTCATCAGCCCGGCCGTCGCATCCGCTGTGGCTCTCCCGCTGGCCATAACCTTCACGCCTGCATGGGCCGCGAGTACCGCTTCGTGCGACGTCTTCGCGTACACCCCCTTCGCCGGCGGGGACGAGGTGGGCGGAACGGGCGGCAGGTCGGGGTGCACCTCAACCGTCAGCGTCAAAACCCGGCTGAAGTACGACCGGTTCGGGCCCGATCCCACAACGGCTTTCCGGGGCGGGCGGGTCACCAACATCACCTGGACCGCCTACGGGTGTTCCGGCCGTCAGTCGTACTACACGAACACGAGCACCGATTCAGGACAGGTCTCGGGGTCGCTGAACCGCACCATCACCTGCTGAGGTGACGGACTCCCAACCCGCCATCGACGCACGCGAGGTCTCGGTCAGCTATGGGAGCCGCCAACTGGCGCTCCATGGAGTCACCCTTCACGCCGGACACGGGGTGCTCGGGCTCCTCGGACCTAACGGGGCCGGTAAATCCACGCTGCTGTCCGTGCTGGCGACCGTACTCCGCCCTACAGCGGGAAGCGTCTTGATCGGTGGTCACGACATCCACACACGCGGCGGCCGCCACGCCGCGCGCGCCCTGCTCGGCTGGCTACCACAGCGGTTCGACCTCGCCGGAGGGATGACGGCTCTTGAGACGGTGGCCTACGCGGCATGGGCCAACGGATGCGACGCCAAAGCCGCGGACCACCGGGCCGCCGAGGCCCTTGGTTTGGTCGACATGTCTGGGTTGGCTTCGACTCGCGTCCGCCGGCTCTCCGGTGGCCAGCGCCAGCGCCTCGGGCTCGCCGCCGCCATGGCGCACGATCCGTCGGTTCTCCTTCTGGATGAGCCCACGGTCGGGTTGGACCCTGAACAACGCGTTAAGTTCCGTGCCTCCATCCGCAGGGCCGCCAGCCGCCGGACTATCGTGCTGTCCAGCCATCTCCTCGAAGACATCGCACACGTGTGTGATCGCGTCGCCGTCCTGCACCAAGGTGAGATCAGGTTCACGGGCACCCCGACCGAGCTGGTGTTGCGCGTCAGGGTGGATGATCACCAGTGGCGGTCTTCGCGACAGGGCCGGTGAGGATGGGTGGTCTTCACCGTGACGCGGCGTCAGCGTGACGATGGTTTTGACCTGCGGTTTCAGCCTCTCCG
>Ga0209369_1000231_pt1 | contig 111554 bp, 95 predicted proteins | sample EBPBio142010_DNA_FD_185865 | JGI IMG/M metagenome (GOLD analysis project Ga0209369, IMG submission 185865) | Wastewater treatment Type I Accumulibacter community from EBPR Bioreactor in Madison, WI, USA - Reactor 1_10/4/2010_ DNA (SPAdes)... | ecosystem: Engineered > Bioreactor > EBPR >...
TCATTGCCTACGATGAAGTTGACTACTCCCGGCGGCATTTCGGCTTCTTGCAAGAGTTGGAAAAACAACGCCGCAATCACCGGCGAACGCGGCGAAGGCTTCATCACCACGGTATTCCCTGCCACCACCGGTGCCAGTGTCGTGCCGCACAAAATCGAAAGCGGGAAATTCCACGGAGCCAGCACCACGCCCGCACCCAACGGCACCGTTATCCATTCGGCGCTTTCGCCTTCGGGCTGACGTAACTCTTCGGCCTGGCACAAACGTCCTGCCTGCCAGGCATAATATTCACAGAAATCAATCGCCTGCCCCACTTCGGCATGGGCCTCGTTCCAGTTCTTGGAAACCTCAGTCACCAGCCAGGCAGCGAACTCGAATTTACGTTCACGCAGCTTGGCTGCCACAGTTTGCAAGAGCAATGTACGCTCTTCCACCGGCACCTGTTTCCAGGAGGCAAACGCCTCATGCGCCACCTCGACAGCTTGCTTTGCCTGTGCTGCTGTAGCTGCTGCGACTTCGCCCACCACTTCCTTGTGCCGGGCCGGATTGGGGGACGAAATATAGCTGGAAGAACTTATTTCTTGTGTGCCGATAACACAGGGGTACTTCTTGCCCGCTTTCTCTTTCACCAGAGCCAACGCCTCGTGCATAGCATCGACATTGGCCGGATTCGTGAAATCCATCAACGGTTCGTTAGTAAAGGTTGGGGTGGGATTATCCATAAAAGAAGGCTCACTCGTGGAACAAACACTTTCCATTTTATATCCAATTGCTGCCACTCATCAAAAAATAGGTTGTAAACTATTGCCGTGCCAGAACTTCCCGAAGCCGAAACCGTGCGCAGCCAGCTCGAACCACGCATCGTCGGCCAGACAATTCAGACGGCGTGGGCACGCCTGCCCCGCCGCACTTTTCCCTCTATTGATGCGTTTATCGCGCAAGTTCAGGGAGCCACCATCGTCGCCGCCAAACGGCGCGGCAAACAGATTTATTTTCCACTCGATAACGACCTCAACTTCCTGGTCCACCTGGGTATGACCGGTCGCCTGGAAGTACAAGAAGGCAATACGGGGACACCGTTCGACCCGATCACGCTTCACAAGCATATCCATGCCGTATTAAGGTTTGCTAACGGCAACTCCCTGGTTTTTACCGATCCCCGCACCTTCGGCTCAGTCGGCGTTTCCAGCGACCTACCATTCATTGCAGCGATGGGGCCGGAACCCCTTGATGACGATTTCGACGAAGCCGCCATGGTCGCCTCACTGAGAAAGCGCAAAACCAAAATCAAAGCCGCCCTGTTAGACCAGAAAATCGTGGCCGGGTTGGGCAACATCTATGCCGACGAAGTGTGCTTTCTGGCCGGAGTCCATCCGGCGACTCCGGCCTGCGATGTGCCTCTCAAACGCCTTAAAGAGCTTGTTTCACATATGAAGCCGGTGCTCGAACGCGCCATTGCTGCAAGGGGTGCCACCCTCAAAGATAATGGATACCAGGATATCTTCGGCACTTATGGCGAATATTACCCCCTCGCCTATGGCCGCACTGGTGAACCGTGTCATAATTGCAGCAAACTGATACAACGCGGTGTGTTGGGCGCGGGCAAAAGTGCCCGTTCCTTTCACTTTTGCCCCCACTGCCAACCGTTAAGACGATGAATAAAGACACAATCGTAAAAAAATCCAAATGGCTGGCCAAACATCTGCGCCACGCCCCCGAGCAGATCGGCCTCACTCTGGAACCGGGCGGCTGGGTCGCGGTAGCCGACCTACTTGAAGCCGCCCATCGGGCACACTTTGCTCTCTCTCATGAGCAACTTGAAATCATCGTGCGCGATAACGATAAACAGCGCTTCTCCTTCGATGAAACCGGCCAGAAAATTCGCGCCAATCAAGGGCACAGCACGCAAGTCGATTTACAACTCACGCCGCAAACTCCGCCTGATGTGTTATATCACGGCACTGCGGCTCAGAATGCAGAAAACATCCTGCGCAACGGTCTGCAGAAGATGCGCCACCATCGTGTCCATCTCTCTGCCGATACCACCACCGCCCACCGCGTTGGTTCGCGGCACGGCAAACCGATTATCCTTGAAGTCGATACAGCTGCCATGCTGGCCGACGGCATCGAGTTTTTTCGTTCCGATAACGGTGTCTGGCTGGTCGAAGCCGTTGCTCCACAATATCTCAAACTTCAAACATCATGAATTACGCTTTAAAAGACGTTCTCTATCTACCAATTGTCGAAGCCGCCCTACGCGAGGACATTCGCTCAGGCGACATCACCAGCAACGCCCTCATTCCCGCCGAACAGACCGCCACCGCGCAGATGAATTTCCGCGTCGACGGCATCGTAAGCGGAACGCAAATCGCCCGCGCCGCCTTTCGCTTTTTAGACCCGCAGGCCAACGTCGAAATTCTGCATGGAGACGGTACGCGCGTCGCTGCCGGGACTGAAGTGATGCGGATTCAGGCTAATGCCCGTGCCGTGCTCACCGCCGAACGCGTGGCGCTCAATTTCACCCAGCGTTTGAGTGCAATCGCCACCCTCACCGGACAGTTTGTGAAAAGTGTGGCCGGAACCAAAACGCAGATTGCCGATACCCGCAAAACCACGCCCGGCCTACGCTTACTGGAAAAATATGCCGTGCGTTGCGGCGGCGGCAGCAACCACCGTTTTGCCCTTGATGATTTAATTTTGATCAAAGACAATCACATCGCGCTCTGCGGCGGCATCACGGAAGCGATTGTTCGCGCCCGAACTTACGCGGGACACGCCGTCAAAGTGGAAATAGAGTGTGATACCCTGGCCCAGGTTGAAGAAGCCGTAGCCGCGCGCGCCGATATTATTCTGCTCGATAATATGACACCAGAGGAACTTAAAACCGCGGTCGGCATCATTAATGGCCGTGCCGTGAGCGAAGCCAGTGGCGGTATCAACCTGCAAACCGTCCTCGGCATCGCGCAAAGTGGCGTCGATATTATCTCGGTGGGCGGACTCACTCATTCGGCCCAGTCGCTGGATATCGGGCTGGACATTCAAGTCGGATAACAAGATGGCCTGATAGAGTATATAAGGCACACCGGGTGTGCCTTACCACGTAAATATAGGTGCTTTTATGTCGAATATATCACTCTCTGCCGATGCCTTATGGCAGCGTTATCAAAAATATTTTTATCGTGATGAGAAAATCGGGCTTAGCCTCGATATTTCTCACATGAACTTTTCCGAGTCGTTTCTCAGCGATCTGGAACCTAAACTTCAGCAAGCCTACGCCGCAATGGCCGAGTTGGAAGCAGGCGCCATTGCCAACCCCGATGAAGGCCGCCGCGTGGGCCACTACTGGCTGCGCAATGTGGAATTGGCACCAGAAGAAGAGAGTGCGGCCATCGTAAAAGCGGTGCGCGACGTCAAAAAGTTCGCCGCTCAAATCCACGACGGCAGCATCGCTCCCCAGCAGTCGCGCCGCTTCACCAAACTCTTATTGGTGGGCATCGGCGGTTCGGCCCTGGGGCCGCAGTTCGTAGCTCGTGCGCTGGGCGAACCCCAGCACGACAAGATGACGCCGTATTTCTTCGATAATACCGACCCCGACGGCATGGAGCGCACCCTGGCCGAAATCGGTGACGATCTGCAAAGCACACTCGTCATTGTGATCTCGAAAAGCGGGGGCACCAAGGAAACACGCAACGGCATGTTGGAAGCGCAGTCGGCATTCCACGAGGCCGGACTGCACTTTGGACGCCACGCTGTAGCAGTGACCGAAGCCGGGAGCACCCTCGATAAAGTCGCCAAAGACGAACGCTGGCTGGCCCGCTTCCCAATGTGGGACTGGGTGGGCGGCCGCACTTCCGAACTCTCTGCCGTGGGCCTGCTACCGGCAGCCCTGCAAGGCTTCGATATCGACGCCATGCTGCAAGGTGCGGCGCAGATGGACGAAGCAACGCGTTCACGCAACACCCTCAAAAACCCGGCCGCCTTGCTGGCAGCGATGTGGTTCTATGCCACCAACGGCAAGGGTGAAAAAGACATGGTGATTCTGCCTTATAAAGATCGCCTGGAACTCTTTTCGCGCTATCTGCAACAGCTCATCATGGAATCGCTGGGCAAAGAGCAAGATTTGGATGGCAACATCGTCCATCAAGGCATTGCTGTTTATGGCAATAAAGGTTCAACCGACCAGCACGCCTATGTCCAGCAATTGCGCGAAGGCGTGCCCAACTTCTTTGCCACCTTTATCGAAGTGCTCAAAACACGTCAGGGTGCTTTTCTGGAAGTAGAACCCAACGTCACTATCGGCGATTATCTTTCGGGTTTTCTTTTCGGCACTCGCCAGGCGCTTTATGAAAACGGACGCGAAAGCCTGACCATCACCGTTAATGAAGTCTCGCCATTCACCGTCGGAGCGCTCATCGCGCTCTATGAGCGCACGGTTGGCTTTTATGCCAATCTGGTTAATATCAACGCCTATCACCAGCCGGGCGTGGAAGCCGGTAAGAAAGCGGCGCAGAGTGTGATCGAACTTCAAGCCAAAGTGCTCGGTTACCTTGCCGATAACACCGGGGCAGCCTTTAACGCCGAAGAAATTGCCACCGATCTGAAAGCCACGGCCCTGGGTGTGTTCCACATTTTGCGCCATCTGGAAGCCAATGGACGTATCAAACGGGTGGGTGGTAACGGAACCGGCACGGTTTATAGTGTAAAATAGCTAATCACAGATTTCCTATGCGACGCCACTTTGACACCATCGACTCCACCAATGATGCCGCGCGAGCCTGGGCACGCGATGCGTTAGAGCCCGCACCCCATGGTGCTTTCGTATGTGCCAACGAGCAAACCGGCGGACGCGGGCGGCAGGGTCGAACCTGGGTTTCACCAAAGGGCAAGGGCGTCTATCTTTCTCTGGTGTGGCGTCCGAAAATCGCGCCGCATCACGTGGGGCAACTCACCATCGTCACCGCATTAGGTGCTGCTCGCGCGATGGAGGCACTGGGCACCCCGCCAATCGATACCAAATGGCCCAACGACTTGCTGCTGAATCGCAAGAAAATCGGCGGCATTCTTTGCGAAGCCGAAATCAAGAACGGCGCCGTCGAGTTCATCGTGGCGGGAGTGGGAATCAACGCCAATTTCGAAAACGACGATTTCCCCGACCGCCCGGTTTTCCCTGCCTCTTCGCTCTTATGCGAAACCAAAAAAGAGTGGCCGGTGCAGGAACTGCGCGATGCCTGCATTGAAGCCTTGCAAAAAGAGTTTAAGCGCTATGAAAACGGCGACTGGCCCACACAGCGCGCCGAATTCATCTCCCGCTGCGCCATCATCGGCGAACCGGTTACAGTGCGCGATTCCGTCCAAACTTATTCCGGCATCGCCACGGGTGTCGATGAAAACGGTTTTCTGGTCGTGCAAACGGTAGATGGCAACCGTTGCATTATCTCCGGTGAAGTCAGTTTTCACTGAGATTTAAAGAAAGATCAGTCTTTGTTCATCCGTCTCGCGCGCTAACGAAATGTAATTACTCTGTCAATTAAGTCTTTACGTATACAGGCAATTAATGGTCGAGGTCTTGGACTCAATTTGCGAACCCTGCGTAACAGTCAGAAAAAACTTAATCTATGGAGTAATGGTCATGCGAATTGATCGCGTAAATCTGCCGACTCCTTCAGCTATCGAGATCAAAACAAATCGCCTTGTGCTGCGGCTTTATAGTCTTGAAGATGCCCCGGAAATCTTCGCCTGTATCACCCCTACCCTCACCCGTTTCATGTCATGGGAACCGGCACCATCGTTGAAAGAATTCGAACAGATCGGCCAAGCCTGGCTGGGCGCATTAGCAAATGGCACCGATTATCACTTCGTGGTTCGCCTGGCCCAGGATAACAGTTTTGTGGGCCTCACCGGCCTCCACGCCGCCAACACGCCTCGCCCCGAACTGGGCATCTGGGTGCGTGAAGAACGGCACGGCCAGGGCTACGGGAAAGAAATGATCCGTGCTCTCGCCGCCTGGGCGACCTCCCAATGTAACATCGAATATTTCCGCTATCCGGTCGCCAGAGAAAACACCGCCAGTAAGCGCATCGCGCAAGGGCTTGGTGGAATCGTTGCCGGGGAAGAATCCACGCCAAAATACGAAGCCGTGATTTATCACATCCCACCGGTCATACAGCAAAACCCATAGTGGAACCACTTTCCAATTCCCTTGGCTGTACCCTCTCGCAGCCTTGGATTATTTGTGATATTTTTTGTCTGCCTTTCGCTGAAAACGTTCAAAATTCACACATTTATCCAGGAGAAAGTTGATGGTGACTCAAGATGATCCGATAACCGCTCCCCAAGTTTTTAACCGCGATCAGGCCGAGCTTCTCGAAGCGTTCGGGCAACGGGTTTGGATTCTGCTCCCGGCCTTGGCAACCAATGGCACGGCATCGTTTGCCGAAGTGGAAGTACCGCCCGGTGAAGGCCCGCCCTATCACATCCATCGGCGCGAAGACGAAACCTTCATCGTGCGGAAAGGACTCTTTGAATTTATCGTCAACGGCGAAAGGCACGAAGCAGCACCGGGCGATGTCGTCTACGGCCCCCGCAATATCCCGCATACCTTTCGCAACATCGGCGAGCAGCCCGCTATAGTGCAGGTGCTTTCGGTGAGCGCCGGGTTTGAAGCATTCTTTCGCGATTGTTCCATTGCCACTAAAGCCGGGGCGCAAATGCCGGAGTTTCTCGAGATTGCCGCCAATTATGGCCTGGAACTTCTTTCGCCCGACTTCGAAACGCAGCCGCAGGAAGTACCGGCAAACGTGCCTTTGCCACACATCACACGTGCAGGACAAGCCCTCCCTATCGCCTTTGGCAACCAGCAACTGCGTGCTGCCGTCACTACGGAACATACCCACGGTGCCTATGCCTTGCTGGCAGCTTGCCCCGAATGCGAACCGGGCGAGGCGCAGGAAGACAGAATCTTCATCCTCGATAGCGGTGAATTGACCTTTAGCGCGGGAGATAACCAGTTCACTGCCCGCAGCGGCGATATCGTCTGGGCAAACCGTGGTTTGAAACACGATTTCTCACACGCGGCCTCTTCGCCTGCGACCGGCTTCACGGTGTTGCTCACAAGCACCGGCGATTGATAGGGATTCCACCCCAAAGCACAAACCGAATATGGCAAGATAGGGTAAGCGTTAAATCTAAAGACGCCGTCCCTGCGATAGAACTTTATTGAGAACGAGGAAATCCATGAAAAAACTTTTACTTTGCGGCCTACTGACCTTAACAGCAGCAGCGGCCAACGCCGATGTGAAATACACCACCGAAATGAGCATGATGCAGGGTGGCAAACTCACACCCTTTTCGACAACCACCACCTGGCTCAAAGCCGGGCTGCAGCGCATCGATTCGCAGCAAAACCTGGGTATGTATCGCCAAAGTGAAAGCACGATAACCCACTGTGCCAAGCGCCAGCAAATCCGCTTCGATTCCAACCTGAAGATCACCACCTCCGAAGCCTTTGCTCCCGGCAGCACCCGCCCGGCTAATGTGCCAAGAGGCCATGCGGCCCCTCAGAACCCGGGCAAAAGCGGCACGGGTAAAATCATCATGACTCCCACCATCAAATTCCTGGGGCGTGAGAAAATTGCCGGACGCGATACCCGCCGTTACAGCATCACCCAACGTATTCAATCTTCGGGCTGTGCGGGGAATTCCGACACGACCATTAAAATGGAAATCTGGATGGCGGATGTGAGTCTTCCTAACGTTAGCTGCAGCAACACGCCGGGTGACTGGAAACAGGCCTACAACACCCACGGCAGTCGCTGCAAAATCACTTTTGAACAGCGCGGCGATATGAAAGCCTACCTGGCCGCCTACAAGGGATTGCCATTGAAAAGCATCACCTACGATGCCTCAGGTAAGCCGATGATGCAGATGAAAATCACCAGCATTTCCTCGGCAGCGCTTAACGCTTCGGTATTCAATGCACCGGGCAACTTCAAAAAAGTGAGTGCGACAGAATATGACAAAACCCGCCAGGATGCCATGATTGCCGCTATGACCGGCGGCGGTGCCGGTTAAAGAGATATAGACTCTCGGGCACGGTGCCGGGGGGAGGACACAAACAATGAACAACCAACCCAATTTTCATTCTATCGTCCCCCAATTCACCGTGCCCGATCTCGTGCAAACCGCCCAGTATTATCGCGACGTCCTGGGTTTCCAGATTCGTGGTTACTGGCAAGATCCGCCGGTTTTCGTGATCGTGGCACGAGGCGATATCGAATTGTTTTTCAATCTCGCAACTCCAGGCACCCTGCCCCGCACCGGCCGCGTGCCTGGAGGTTACGATGCCTATCTCAAAATAACCGGCCTCGAAGCCTTAGCCGCCCAGTGGGAAAAGCAAGGCGCAAATATTCTGGAAGGCCCTGTCGACCGGGAATATGGAATGCGCGAGTTGGTGATTGAAGATTGCAACGGGCTCATTCTGGCGTTAGGCGAAACGATACCGGTCAGCCCTTGCCCATAACTACAATCTTCCCCGTTATTAACTATGTCGTATCCCTGCATGGCGTGTCATACTGTTTTGTGCAAACGCACAAGCATACTGTCTCTTCATCGCCATGCCGATCTTTGCTTATCAAGCCCGCGATTCCAAAGGCCAGCGCATCACCGGTGCGCACGAAGCCACCGACCAACGCACCGCTTTGGAAGCGTTGCGCGCCAGTGGCTTGTTCGTCACCAAGCTCGAACCCGCCGCTAATGGCACGATAGCAAATACCACCTCGGCACCGGCCGTTGCCGCTCCCCTGCCGGTCGGAAATGTATCGAGCGAGGTAAAAGCCGAAGTGCCGCCCCGCCCAGCGCCACCACCCCCCTACGGCGAACCACAAACCTCTCTGCCGGGAGCACACCCGGCTACTACGCCCATCCCGCCTCGCTACTGGTTGAGATCCAACAATAAAGACCTGGCTCTCTTCTTTCGTCAGATGCACGCCATGATTCACGCGGGCACTTCGCTGGCGCACGCCATCAATACCATGGCCACCAACGCGCCCAATGCCGGTTTACGCACAGCGTGCGACGAAATGAAAACCCGCATCGCTTCAGGGCGGCAACTCAGCGAATTAATGCAATCTTATCCGGGCATCTTCACTCCGCTCATGGTCGGCATGATTCGCGCCGGTGAAATGGGTGGTTTTCTCGACCGCATGTGCCTGCGCCTCTCGGAATATGCCGAGCGCGATTATGAGATTCAACAGCTCATTAAACGCGAAACCTGGTATCCCAAGCTACTGCTTCTGGCTTCGCTTTTCATCCCCACTATTGTTCCGGCAGCAGTTGCTTTCTTTCTTGGCGGCAACTGGCTGGCTATATGGCTAAGAGCGATGGCCCTGCCAGCAGCGTTTATCGTCACAGCTTTATTATTGATTCGATTTAAAAACTATCTCGCCCCACTCTTCAAACATTTTGCGCCGCTGGTGAGAATAATCGATCAGATTAAGCTTGTCTTACCCATCATAGGCAAAACAACCCGTTCTCTTGCCACGGCAAAATTCTGCCGTGCATTGGGTACCCTGCAAGCCGCAGGCATGGGGGTGCAGCAGACAGTTCGATTAGCCGCCGATGCCAGTGGCAATAGCGTCATTATCGATAACTCGCGACATATCATTCAACGTCTGGAAAGCGGGGCCAGCCTGACCGATGCGCTCGACTCTACCCGCCAGTTTCCCGGCGTGGCAATTCAAATGCTACGCACCGGCGAAGCGACCGGTAAAGTAGACGAGCAACTCGACAAAGTTGCCGATTTTCTGGAAGCCGATGCCGAAACCACCATCAAGCAAAGCGTCGTCGCGCTAGGTATTATTATTTTCTTGTGTATGGCACTCTATATTGGTATTACCGTTATCTCACAATGGGTAAGCCATTATAATGGCTTGATGGACCAGGCCGACAATTTAACCAATTAAGATACTCATGGCTTCACCCCTCCGCATTTTTTACGATAAAAAACTGGCCGCGCAAAAACTGGCGATGGTCTCCCTTTACGACGCACCTTCGGCCAAAATGTCCTGCAACGGCGGCGCCGACGCCTTGCTGGTTGGCGATTCGATGGGCAATGTCATTCTCGGCTACGATTCCACCATCCCCGTCACCATGAGCGATATGCTGCGCCACACCGGTGCGGTAGTGCGCGGTGCCAAAAGCTCAGCGCGTCCGGAAGTGCCTGTTGTCGCCGACTTGCCGTTTGGTAGTTATAGCGATGAAATCAGCGCCGTGAAAAACGGAGTTGCGCTAATGCAGGAAGGCGCGCACGCCGTTAAGCTGGAAGGCGCACATCCGCAGGCGTTACGCGCTATTGAAGCCTTGGTGCAAAGCGGGGTGCCGGTAATGGGCCATCTGGGCTTCACCCCGCAATCGAGCCTGCAAAAGAACACCATCGTGCAGGGCCGGGATGCAGCGGGAGCAGAAGAACTCCTGCGCGAAGGACTCGCCGTGCAGGAAGCCGGGTGTTTTTCCATCGTGTTGGAAATGGTAGCAGAGGAAACTGCCGCGCAAATGACACGCGAGCTTTCGATCTCGACCATTGGTATCGGAGCCGGTCTCGATTGCGACGGGCAAGTGTTGGTCTGGCACGATCTCATCGGCCTGAGTGAACATAGTTTCCGCTTCGTGAAGAAATTCGCCGATGCCCAGAACATTCTTTCGCAGGCTACAACCGATTACGTGACGGAAGTACAAAACGGCACTTTTCCCACCCAGGCCAATGGCTGGAAGCGCACTTCATGAAGATCATCAAAACCCCGCATGAAATGCAGGCACAGGTCGAAGCCTGGCGATTGGCAGGCCATACCGTCGGTTTCGTCCCCACGATGGGTGCGCTCCATGCCGGGCACCTTTCACTGGTAAACCGTGCCCGTGGGCATAACGATAAAACCGTAGTTTCGATTTTCGTGAACCCCACCCAGTTCCGCCCCGGTGAAGATTTCCAGCAGTATCCTCGCCCCTTCGAGCGCGATTGTGAATTATTGCAGGGCGAGCAATGCGATGTAGTTTTCGCGCCGGAGGCTACCGCTATGTATCACGGCGATACCCGCGCTTTTGTGGATGTCGAAGGAGTTAGCCTGCGTTGGGAAGCCGAGGCACGGCCTGGTCATTTTCGAGGCGTCGCCACGGTAGTTGCCAAGCTGTTCAATCTCGTGCGCGCCCACCACGCCTATTTTGGCGAGAAAGATTTCCAGCAGCTTAAAGTCATCGAAGCGATGGTGCGCGGCTTGAATTTTGAGATAGAGATAGTACCCTGCCCCACCGTGCGCGAAGACGATGGACTGGCGCTTTCAAGCCGCAATGCCTACCTGACACCGCAGCAACGCGCCGCCGCCCCGGTGATCTATCGCGCCTTGAAAACTGCCCGCGAAAAAGCACACAACGGCTATTATGATGTGAGCGACTTAACAGCCGCCATCCACGGCGTGCTGCAAACTGAAGCTATTCTGGAACCGGAATATGCCGCCATTGTCGATGATGAAACACTGGAGCCATTAGAGTGGCTGACCGATACCACCTCTGCCCGTGCCATTATTGCCGTGCGCGCCGGGAACACACGTCTTATCGATAACCTCGCCATCAGCGTTCGATAATAACCACGAAAAAGCACAGAAGACACAAAATGATGGCGGGAAGACGTCCGTGATTGTAGATCAATCTTAAGCCGCAACAGGACGAAAGAATTTAACGCTACACGGACTTCCTTTTGTGTCCTTTGTGCCTTTTCGCGGCTATTTCTTAATCCCGAGAATCATACCGTTCGCGTCTCCGATTATCACGGCGCGATTCCTTCTCGTGGCGCTTCAAGCCTAACCATTCCAGTCCACCACGCATCGCCAATACGTCGTTACTGGCATCGGCAGTGTTCAAGTTGACGGCAATCGGCCATTTTTGATCGGGATCGAAGTCGTAAAGCGGATTTACGCTCTTGGTAATCTCGCCCATCACAAAATCCGGCAAGCGCAGCCGGGATATCTTCAAACTCAGGTCATCTGCACGCACCTGATTGGTGCGCACCGACAGGCGGCCTGCCACGTCGAAGGGGATTTGCACGCCGATCAGATCGCTCTTCCCGCTCAGGTTGGCTTGGCCGTTATTAAAGCGCAAACGCACATCGCGCACCGATGGCAGACGCGGTGCAATGAGCTTGGTCGCCTGGTCGGAGCGCAGACTCAGCCCCAGATTGCCGGGCTGCACCGATTTAATATCAAAATCGCCGCGCAGAGCTTTCGTCCAATCGAAACGGATTTCTCCCAACCCGGCGGAAAGATTGTTATAACGCACGTCATCATACGAGAAATTCGCGGCATTGACTTGCATTTTGCCGACGCGCCCAACACCGCCGGTGAGCAAGTCGCCCAGAACACCACCCAGTCCGCCATTGAAGATATCGCCGTATTCCCCGCCGAAAATGTCACCGATATCGAGCCGTGAAACATTGAGACGGCGGGAATCGTTATTACGGCGTTGCAACGATTCAAAGCGGTTGGCATCGAAGCCATCAAGATTGATATTGAAATAGTCGAAATCACCGGTGCGGTTTTTGCCGCGCTTTAAATCGACACGCACACTACGCACGGAATCGCCTAGCTGCTGGCGGATAGCGTTTTCAGCCAGGCGGTTAAGCGTCGCGCCTGAAGCATTCGGATCTTTTACTTCAGTTGTTGCCGAGAGTAGGCCTAAAATCATTAACCAATGCATTTTTTCTCCTCACAATCCTTTCCGTGCGCCACTCTTGTGACGGCTTCTTCCTAAATCGGTTCATCCCGAATTCTGGGTAAACTATCATTGATGGCCACCGCATTCTTCTCTCACTCCGATTTCAGCCTGCATCATAATGGCGACGGCCACCCCGAGCGGCCCTCACGACTGGAAGCCATCGAAACCAGGCTGAAAGCTCAAGGGCTATGGGACCAACTGCTCCACCCTCAATTTACTGCCGCCACCGCAATCCAATTGGAATATTGCCACAACCCCGACTTGATTGCCCGCATTCAAACCATGGCGCAAAACGGTGGCGCCCAAATCGACCCCGATACCCGTGTCACCAAACATTCCTTCGATGTTGCCAGGCTGGCAGTTGGCGCGGCGCTGGGCGCGGTCGATGGTGTGCTGCAAGGCGATTTCGAAAATGCCTTCGTCGCGGTGCGTCCGCCCGGCCACCACGCTGAAAGCAACCGTGCGATGGGCTTTTGTCTGTTCAACTCCATTGCCATCGCCGCCCGCCACGCCCAGAAGGCGCACGGATTGGAACGTGTGGCAATTGTAGACTGGGACGTGCATCACGGCAACGGCACGCAGGAGATTTTCTATCGCGACGGCTCGGTATTCTTCGCCAGTGTACATCAATCGCCACTCTTTCCTTACCGGGGGCAAAGCACCGAACGTGGGGAGGGTGCCGGGCAAGGCACGACTTTGAACTTTCCCCTTGAGGCCGGGCATGGCGATGCGGAATACTGGCAAGTCTGGGAAAATATCGGCCCGGCCTTGCAAGAATTTCGCCCTCAGCTTATTCTGGTTTCAGCCGGTTACGATGCCCATATCCACGACCCCCTGGGCGGGATGCGGCTCTCGGCCGCTGGTTTTGCCGGTCTGACCCGCGCAACGCGGGAATGGGCCAAAACTTTATGCGCTAACCGCCTCATCTGCGTACTCGAAGGCGGATACGATTTACATGGCCTCGGCGAATCCGTGGCTGCAACGATAAAAGAACTCCTGGGAGAATAAATGAACGCAGAAAACCAGGCCGCAAAATCGGCATGGCTACTCGATGACAACTTGATGAGCGCGGTGCGGGTGCAAAGCCAACTCCAACGCGCAGGGTACCACGTGCGCACTCTGAGAGAGCTATCTCCTGCCGATACGGCTCCCGATTTAGTGCTGATCAACCTGGGTTCACGCTCACTGGGCGGCATCGAGAAAATTGAAACAAGCCAAACCCAGTTCCCGCAAGCAAAAGTTTTCGGCTATTGCGGACACACGGAAGTAGAATTGCGCAAAGCCGCCAAAGCAGCGGGTATGAAGCGTATTTTCACGAATGAAGAAGCCATGATGGAATTGGCCCAACTGCTGGCAGTCGCTACCGATAACTAATACCGGAAATGGCCTTCCTGTCTTACAGGTAGACAGTAGATAGGATACAGAAAACGGGGCGTTGATGGCGGCTATTAGTCATCGACGCCCGTCATCCTCGCGAACGCGGGGATCCAGTACACGGCTTCTTGATAGGGCGAAACCAAATTGCTTCTTCTCTGCCTCACCTTCTCCTCAGCAGAGAAAAACTGAATGTAGAGGTTAAATTCTGAACTTGGTATAAAGAAAAAACAGAAAACCGATTTCGCAGACAAGTGCTTTGTGCATACTCTACCCAAAAAGCCGTGTGCTGGATCCCCGCATGCGCGAGGATGACGAACTTATCAGGCTAATATTAGCATCAACGACCGGTTGCCTCACTTCTGCATTCAGCGTTCTGACTTCCGACTTAATTATTCCGATGGCCTCCCTATATGCTATATGCTGTCTACTATCTACCACCTACCCAAGAAATAGGTGAATATTTTAAAACAAAAAGAGACGCAGCAAACGCTGCGTCTCTTTTTTGTTTTTGTAAGTAAGCGATAAAGCTTAAACGGCAGTTTTAGTCTGGCCCTTACGATGGGTTGCAAACCAGGCTACGATACCGGCTACGCAGGAGATGAAGATAGAAAGCGACAAATCCAGCTTCACGATCAGGTGTAAGATAATCAACAACGCGAAGAAAACCGCAACAGTGATTACTGAACCGGTCAACGAACGGCGCGTAGTTGCAGTGGTTTCGTTTTCCACAGTAACGCGAGAGGGCGACGCGGGGCGGACCGGTTGTTTGGTGACTTGAGCAGTGGCCACCGGTGTTCCGGTACGGGCCTCATCCTGGATGCCCAGCACAGCCGATTGCTGCGCTCCAACCTCGTCTTCCTCTTCTTTGAGGTTATGAGTCCAGTCTTCAAAAGAGATCGATGTAATGCCGCGCTGCACTTCATCGCGGAAATCATCGTAGCGCTTGCGCTTGGCTTCATCCAGCAGCAGTTCACGGGCTTGCGGCAACAATTGGAGAAGAGTCTGGTATTCGCGGCGACGGTTCAAGTTCCGATGATCGCGATTGGACTGTGCTTCGTTATACAATGCATTGACCGTGGTCCGGAGGCGGGTCACTGTTGCATCCGGCTCCACTCCCAGCAACTCATAAAAATCGACAAAGCCGTCTTCTTTCAGGGCGGCCAGGCGATTGGCTGGGGGTGATGGTGGTGTTTGAGACATCGTTGTTCCTCGATAAGTGGTTTGGTGAAAGAGTCCGATTATGAAATGATGGCTTGCGACAACAAATTCGCTTCTTGCTCAACTTCAATATCGCTTCGTTCACCCGACAGCGAAATCAAAGTGCGACTTTCCTTTCCGGTGTCTTTATCGCGTGCAATCGCCATAATACGCCCGTTTTCATCGCAGCGGAACTCGACACCGATATTTGGCTTGCCTTTGGGACGCGGCGGCGACATATCGAGATTGAAGATACCAATTGGCCCATTCGGATAGGAGTCGGGGTCGGAGCTTTCACCCTCGTAAATGCGCACCTGCACCGTCGTCTGGTTATCCATGGTGGTGGTGTAACCATCGCGTTGCTTGGAGCATGGCAACGGGGTCAGCGCAGGAATAATATGTTCAATGCGTGTCTGGCCATCGCGTGCCGTTGCCACACCCAGCGAATGCGAGAGCACGTGGCCGACATTGACTTCTTCCACCGTTTCGTCCGAAGTCAGGAGCGCGGCCTGCAGGGCTGCGCCTTTGGCGACACACTCATCGGGATCGTGCAACAGCGGACGCCGCCCGGAAAGCCGTGTCAGCAGGTCGCGCACCATTGGCATACGCGAAGAACCGCCCACACACAAAGTTTCAGAAATATCGTCCCAGGTTAATCCGGCCTGGTTGAACACGCTCTCCAGCAACAGCTCGGTGCGCACCATCAGGTCGCTGGTCATGGTTTCGAACTGTTCGCGCGAAAGCTCCACACGCACTGGAATGTAGGTTTCCATGCTACCGCCGCCGGTGGCGATGGTCCGCTTGGCTTTGAAGGTGATGGGCACCGAAGGACGCCCCGTCAATTGCCGTTTGGCGGCTTCCGCTTTAAGGCGGAGTTCGGCTTCCAGCAGGGGGTCCGGCTCCATTTCATAGCCGAACTTTTCTTTCAGTTCATCTTCGATGAAGTTCATGATACGATCATCGAAGTCTTTACCGCCCAGGTGGGGATCGCCGCCAATGGCTACGACGTTGAGCGAATCGTTATCGACCGCCAGAATGGTGACGTCGAACGTGCCGCCGCCCAGATCGTAAACCAGGATATTACGGGGACGCCCGCGACGCGAGATGCCGTAGGAAAGAGCCGCTGCAGTCGGTTCGTTAATAATACGCAGGACGTTCAACCCGGCCAGTACACCGGCTTCGTAGGTGGCATGACGCTGTGACTCGGTAAAGTAAGCCGGAACGGTGATAACAGCGGAGCCGATTTCCTCTCCCAGACTTTCTTCGGCTTCCTGAACGAGTTTGCGAAGCAGAATCGAGGAAATGAACTCGGGAGAAAAGGAGTATTCCCCGATATTGACACGATAATCGACGACACCCATGAAACGCTTGATGAACTGAACCACTTTATGCGGATCGGTCATCGTGCTTTGCAGTGCCACGTCGCCGACGACGTAATTCGGCGGATCAATAAAGATGACCGAAGGCGTAGTCGTCTGGCCGTCAGAATTCTTGACGACCATCGGCTTTCCGTATTCGTCTACACACGATACGGCGGAATAGGTTGTTCCCAGGTCAATACCGACTGCGCGGGCCAAAGTTCGTTCTCCCTTTCAGTTTCCCAGTCTTTAGCGTTTCACTCGTATATTTTATCGCGAAATACAGACAATGTTTACAGACTTCCGTTCTACGATATTTTCTTGCCGACAATCACTTCAGCCGAACGCAGTAACTGTCCATTCAGATACCATCCGCTACGCACTACTCGCTGAATGTATCCATCCTGCTTCTCATCTACCGGCACCACGTCAATCACTTTATGCAAACGCGGGTTAAAAACACCCCGTGGCGCTTCCATCGGAGTAACTTCACAAATGCGCAAAGCCTCCACCAACTGGTCGCGGAAAAACGAAATGTTTTCACGCACAACCTTGGGTGACAAGCCACCCTGTCGGCGTTCGTTGCTCTGGGGACGTTCATACAGAGCAATTTCAACGTCGAACTGCTCCAATGAATCGTATAAGAAGAGCAGCGGACGAACAATGGGTTTGAGGTGTTCGTAGATGAAATCGTTTTTATAGTCGCGCAATTCTGTGTGCAAAGTATTGAAAATCTTCTCTTGCGCACTTTCCCGCTCGCTGACCTCTTCCACCAGACGATGCATTTGTTGCATGTCCGTCTGCATCTGCTGGAACTCACTGACGAGATAATCGAGATATTGGAATTGCAAATCCTCAGCCGACATCGCACCAGCTTCTTCGCCAGGTGCATCTTCGGCGTTTGCAGTGCCGTTGGCGGAAGCCTCAATACCCTCAGGGGAATTGGCGTCGGTTGCCGAGCCGGGTAGATTTATCGGCTCCGTTAGGAATTTCGGTAAACGCGAACGCAAGCCGCCACGATTCGTGTCTTTATTTTTCTCCTGCGCCATAATCAAAAAAACAATTCCGGTCTAACGCTATCAGGTCTTACGACCTACAACATAAATTTCCCGTTACACCTACCCTACTATTATACCCGTTTATACGACACTCTATTATCCCATAAGTCGAATGGCTGCGCCAATTTCCTGCCATGAATGAAACGAAATTATTTACGGTTCCAAAACCGTTACATAACCCCGTTCGACAGCCCAATCCAGGAATTGCTGGGCGGATTGCGGCAGTTCATCGTCTCGCCCTTCGGCTGCATTAGCCCGCTTCACAACTTCACCGGCAAAATGCAGATCGCCCAAGCTGCGAATCAGGCCTCGCAGCATGATGGGAGCACGCGCTGCGGCTTCATCTTTAAAGAGCGACAACGCTTGCTGGGCATCCCGAACTTCCACGATTTGGCGGATTTCTTGAAAGTGAACTTCAATTTTCATATCCGTAATCTTAAACCATCTGTGCGGCTTTGTGTCTTTCTATTTACGATAACGAGATTTAACAGAAAGTCAAAAGAAAAAGGAGCAACGCCTGCGCGCCACTCCTTTTTCTTTTGCGCCTTCAACTTTTGAGTTTATTCGCTATCGAAACCATCTTCGGGGAGACCGCCCAGGTCAGCTTCATCGAGAGCATCGATATCAACTGCCAGGTCGTCGGCTGTCGGATCGAGATCGTCGTCACTCAAATCAGACTCGCTTTCACCCACCGACATACCGGCTTGAGCCATCTCTACTTCCGAATCTTCCACATTGCCGGTGTCGATTACGAACATTTCGTCAATACTGGCGATTTTTTCACGCTCGGATTTGGCCGGAGCCAGTTCCGCAGCGTTGAGCAGATCGGCGTTGGCCTTGGCAAATTCCAAAGCCTCGGCATCCAGGCCGACATCCACCCTGGAACGCCGGCCCAAACCGGTACCGGCCGGAATCAAACGTCCGATGATGACGTTTTCCTTCAAACCTTCCAGCTTGTCCTCGCTGCCATGAGTGGCGGCTTCGGTCAAAACCTTGGTGGTCTTCTGGAAGCTCGCTGCCGACAGGAACGACTCGGTGTTGAGCGCGGCTTCGGTGATACCCAGCAACACGAAGTCGGCGGTCGCCGGGGTGTTGCCTTCGGCGTTAGCGATAGCATTGGCTTCTTCGAGACGAGTCGCATCCACCAATTTGCCCGGCATTAAATCGGTGTCACCCGGATCTTTGATGCGGCGCTTGCGCAACATCTGACGCACGATGACTTCGATATGCTTATCGTGAATATCGATACCCTGCGAACGATACACCTTCTGCACTTCCTGCACCAGGTAATCGGCCACGCCCTTGAGGCCGCGCCATGCCAGCACGTCTTGTGGCCACAGCGGTCCTTTAGTCAACGTGTCACCGGCTTCGATCTGCTGGCCAACGCGCACGTCGAGGTTACCACGATACGGCACGGCGAATTCGCGGCGAATCGTCACCTTCGAAATACCGGCTTTCTCAATGGCATCCAGCGCACGCTCGGTCACTTCCTGTCCGGCTGCCACTAATTCCTTCTTGCCACTGTGGATGACTGTCGCCAGGGTATGACCGACGATCTTGTCACGCTCGGTGACATCGACTTCAGTCAACACGAACACCTTACGCACACCGCCACGGGCTGCATCGATGTCCACACCGGCCAACGCAACGCCTTCCTGAATCTCGGCACGCTGTCCGCCCAGGATAGCCACCACGGTGCCTTCGGTTTCCGAAGTGATCGCTTCACCCTTGGGCTTACGGGCTTCAAACAACTCAACAACGCGAAGCAAACCGCCGACTGTGGCTTCCAAAACCTTCAGGTACTTCTGGATTTCACGCTTCTGCTGCGTCGCCGTGCCTTCCATACGAACAGCACCCTTGTCGATGTCCGAACGCAATTCCTGCAACGCCTGCTGACGCGCCTTCTTAACGTTCGCCACACCAGTCAAGCTGGTGCCGCTCGCCACACCACCAAGGTGGAAGGTGCGCATGGTGAGCTGCGTGCCGGGTTCACCGATACTCTGGGCTGCGATGATACCTACGGCTTCACCGATTTCAACCATGCCGTTGGCGGCCAGGTCCAAACCGTAGCAGTTTGCACAGATACCGCGTCCCAGCTTACAGGTCAAAACGCTACGCACCTTCACTTCGCGCACACCGGCTGCCTCGATATTCTCGGCGATCTGGCGATCGATGGAATCGTTGGCCTTGACCAGCACTTCCTGGGTCTCCGGGTTCTTTACGGTATCGCAAGACACGCGTCCCACGATACGTTCACCCAGCGTGACTTCGGGCTTATGTACACGCACACGGGCCGAAGCCGGCAACACTTCACCGATCTGCTGCAGCATTTCAGCGGAGATGTTGGTTTCGGCTTCATACAGAATTTCGCCGGTTTCAGGATGCTTGATCGGATCAGCCAGACGCTTGCCGAGCAGAGTGCGGGACTCGGGCGAAAGCACTTCGTCGCCTTCGATGATGTCGCGCAGCACGATACCGTCGTCGGTGCCGCAATCGATATCGCGCACGATAACGTCCTGCGAAACGTCGACCAGACGGCGAGTCAGGTATCCGGCGTCAGCAGTTCGTAGAGCGGTGTCGGCCAAGCCTTTACGCGCTCCGTGGGTGCTGACGAAGTATTCGTGCAGGGCCAGGCCTTCACGGAAGTTCGAACGCACCGGCAGGTCCTCGATAAAGCGGCCGGACGGGTCCATCATCAAGCCACGCATACCCACGATCTGCGTCATCTGTCGCACCGAACCACGAGCGCCGGACTGGGCCATCATGTAGAACGGATTGAACTTGTCCATCGAACGCAAAACGTCATTCTGCACGTCCTGTGAAGCCTTGATCCAGGCGTTGAGAACGCGGCGTTCACGCTCTTGTTGCGTCATCGAATACGGATCGTCTTCATAAGCCAGGTTCGTGCGGCGCACGGCATCTTCGGTTTTCTGAAGAATTTCCTTGCGCTTGGTCTGCACGTCGATGTCGTTGATGGCAATGGAAACACCCGAACGGGTTCCGAAGCGGAAGCCGAGGTCTTTCACATCGTCAAGCAGTTTCACAGTCGCTTCGTTGCCGATTTCAGCGTGGCAACGCTCGATCAGACCGGCAATCGACTTCTTGTCGATCATCTTGTTCTGGAAACCAAGCTCTTCTGGCACGATTTCATTGAAGATGAGGCGACCCGGAGTCGTGAGCAAACGGCCATGTTCCGGCACGGTACCGTCTTCCGCCGTGATCTTCTCGCCAGCCGGATGACGCACGACGATGGTGTCTTGAATATGCACCGAGCCACGTTCGACTGCCAAAATGGCTTCGTCGGCCGAAATGAAATGCGGCAAAGCGCGCAATTCTTCCTCGGTCAACTCTTTCATCGGCGTGTTGCCGCGCTTTTGCATGGTGAGGTAGTAACAACCCAGCACCATGTCGTAAGACGGGGTCATCGCCGGGGCGCCGTCACGGGGCGAGAACAGGTTGTTGGTGCTCATCATCAGCAAGCGGGCTTCGGCCTGTGCCGCTGCAAACAACGGCAAGTGAACCGCCATCTGGTCGCCGTCAAAGTCGGCGTTGAACGACGGGCAGACCAGCGGGTGAAGCTGAATAGCCTTACCATCGACCAGCATCGGCTCGAACGCCTGGATACCCAGACGGTGCAGCGTGGGGGCGCGGTTGAGCAGCACCGGGTGATGGGTGATGACTTCTTCCAAAGCATCCCAAACTTCGGGTTTGAGACGGTCGATCATGCGGCGCGCGGTCTTGATGTTGGAGGTGTAACCCTTCTGCACCAAACGCTTCATGACGAACGGCTTGAACAATTCCAACGCCATTTCCTTGGGCAGACCGCACTGGTTAAGACCCAGCTTGGGGCCGACCACGATCACCGAACGGCCGGAATAGTCGACGCGCTTACCCAGCAAGTTCTTACGGAAACGGCCTTCCTTACCCTTGAGCATGTCGCTGAGCGACTTGAGGGCACGGCCGCTCGAACCGGTAACCGGACGCTGGCGACGGGTGTTGTCGATCAGCGCGTCCACCGACTCTTGCAGGAGACGCTTTTCGTGGTTGATGATCGATTCAGGCGCGCGAATTTCCGTGATGCGCTTGAGACGGTTGTTACGGTTGATGATACGACGATAGAGGTCGTTCAAGTCGGAAGTAGCAAAGCGGCCACCATCCAACTGCACCATCGGACGCAGTTCGGGCGGCATGACCGGAATGACTTCCATGATCATCCATTCCGGGCGGTTCTTCGATTTGCGGAAGGCTTCGACGATTTCCAAACGCTTGATGAGACGGCCACGCTTGGCACCGGCTGCGGTTTCCACAACCTGCTTTTTCAGTTCGCGGGAAGCGGTTTCGAGATCGATGTCCTCGAGCAGCTTCTTCACGGCCTCAGCACCGATACCAGCCTGGAATAGCTCGGCGTAATCCTTGCCCAGCTTGCGGGTGATGGTGTCGGTGAGCTTCTGCAAACCGCGATATTCGGCATCGGTCAGCAAACGGCGGCGTTCCAACTCGGCCAGGAGGCCCAGCGAATCCTGCAGCTCTTTCTTGCGTTCTTCCGCAAAAGCATCGCCACCCGACTCTTCAGCCAGCTTGCGGGCCATCTCCACTTCTTCCTTGGAGACGGTTTCGTCTTCTTCGGCGAAGCGCTGTGCCAGGTCTTCAAAAGTTTCGACGGCGCGGCGGCGCTCCATTTCACGGGAAGCGTCGATTTCGTGCATTTCTTCTTGCACGGCATCGCGAATCTTTTCGATGTTCTTGGAAATTTTGCCCTGGTCGGCACGTGTGACGACCCAGTGCGAGAAGTACAACACTCGCTCCAGGAAACGCGGCGACATGTCGAGCAACAATGCCATCGGCGACGGCACGCCCTTAACATACCAGAGGTGAGCGACCGAAGCGGCCAGCTCGACGTGGCCCATGCGGACGCGGCGCACCTTGGAACGCGTCACTTCCACGCCGCAACGGTCGCAGATGACGCCTTTGAACTTCGACTTCTTATATTTTCCGCACGAACACTCCATGTCCTTGGTCGGGCCAAAGATGCGTTCGCAAAACAAGCCGTCGCGTTCGGGCTTGAAAGTGCGGTAGTTGATGGTTTCGGGTTTTTTGACTTCGCCCCGGCTCCAGGAGCGAATGTCCTGCGGTGAAGCGATGCCGATACGCAGAATGTCAAACGCCGTTGCCGAAAATGTCGGTGCCGGGGGCGCTGCCGGGCGGCGCGGCGGGCGCGGCGATGCGCTGTCTTCACGCAGTGCCGTCAGGGTGTCGCCACCAGAAATAAGATCCTTCAGAAAATCCGTCTCAGCCATGATTGCTCGTTCTCCTTACAATCCGATTATTGTTCTCATACTGCTGCATAGCGCCTCCCAGAGGCGCTATGCATACCGCTAACCCGTCGTTTAACGATAGGACTCGGCTTCGTCTTCGACTTCCTTGAGTTCCATCACGTTGCCGTCGACGTCTTCGACTTCGACCTGCAACGCCAGGCTCTGCAATTCCTTCACAAGGATGCGGAACGATTCGGGCACACCCGGTTCGCCGGCGCTTTCGCCCTTCACGATGCTCTCGTAAGTCTTGACACGGCCCGTCACGTCGTCCGACTTGATGGTCAGGATTTCCTGCAAAGTGTGCGCAGCGCCATAAGCTTCGAGCGCCCACACTTCCATTTCTCCAAAACGCTGGCCACCGAACTGGGCTTTACCACCGAGCGGCTGCTGCGTCACCAACGAGTACGGTCCAGTGGAACGAGCGTGGATCTTGTCTTCAACCAAGTGGTGCAATTTCATCATGTACACCTGGCCGATAGCGACCGGCTGCAAGAACGGCTCACCGGTGCGGCCATCGAACAACAAGCACTTACCGGTCTCGGGCACAAAGCCCGAACGGTTGAGCACGATTTCGCTCACCTTTTGCACGATCAAATCGATCTTGCGGTTGCGATCGCTGCGCTCGAACTCTTCCACCGGAGTGTTCACCTGCTCGCCCAGGGCGGCCAGGCGCTCGTCATCGACTCCGCCCAACACCTGGGTCAGTGTCGACACCATCGTGTCCATGCTGGCATCGATAGCGGCGTTGAGTTCCAGCTCCATTTCCGATTCAACATAGTTACGCATCGTCGAAGCACGCAACTGATCGGCTACAATCGCCATTCCATCGTAAATTTCCGGCTCACGCGCACCCATGAAGATGGGGTTGATGAATTCGGTGCCCAGATGCTTGCCGACGAGGCCCAGGTGCATTTCCAGAATCTGGCCGATGTTCATGCGCGAAGGCACGCCCAGCGGGTTCAGGATGATGTCGACCGGAGTTCCATCGGGCAGGAACGGCATGTCTTCGACCGGAAGAATCTTGGAAACGACGCCCTTGTTACCGTGGCGTCCGGCCATTTTGTCGCCTTCCATGATCTTGCGCTTCTGGGCTACGAACACGCGCACCATCTGGTTGGTACCGGCACGCAATTCATCGCCAGGACGCTTCTCCAGCGGGCCGCCCGTGACCGGGCACACCGGACGCTCAGGATCGCTCACGAAGTAGAACACCGATTGCTTCTCGGCTTCGGCATGGGTGTGGCCCTGCTTCACCAGATCGGCTTGCAACTGCGGCGAATAATACTGGTTGCGCGAGAAGACCTGCACGCCCACCACGGTACCCTTGTCGCCGTGCGGCATGCGCAAGCTGGCATCGCGCGATTCTTCAGCTTTCTTACCGAAGATGGCAATTACCAAACGCTCTTCCGCCGAAAGCTCACCCTGCGACTTGGGAGCGATCTTACCCACCAAAATGTCCTGCGGGAACACTTCGGCCCCCACGCGGATAACACCGAACTCGTCGAGGTTCTTCAACTGGTCTTCGCCCACGTTGGGAATATCGCGAGTGATTTCTTCGGGACCCAGCTTGGTATCGCGAGCTTCGACTTCATACTTCTCGATATGAACCGAAGTCAGGATGTCTTCACGCGAAACGCGCTCGGAAAGAATGATCGAGTCTTCGTAGTTGTAACCTTCCCACAGCGCGAAGGCAACGGTCATGTTGGTGCCCAGCGCCAATTCGCCCTTCTTGGTGGAAGTGCCATCGGCGATGGCCTGTCCGGCCTTCACACGGTCGCCCTTCTGCACAATCGGCTTCTGGTGAATACAGGTCGCCTGGTTCGAACGCAGGAAGTTGCGCAGCGGATAGATGTGCAACTCACCGTCGTAGGCTTTCACGGTGATGCTCTTGGCGGTAACGTCCTGAATCACGCCGTCAGCGTCTGTGGTGACAGCCGAGCCGGAGTCCTTGGCGGCGCGCGATTCGATACCGGTTTTAACCAGCGGAACCTGCGGGCGCAGCAAGGGCACACCCTGACGCTGCATGTTCGAACCCATCAGAGCACGGTTGGCATCGTCGTTTTCCAGGAACGGAATCATAGCCGTGGCGACCGAGAACACCTGCAGCGGCGAAAAGTCCATCAGTTCGATGGCTTCAGGACCAACGGTAGGATGCGAAGGGCCTTTACGGGCGATCACGAACTCATCGGTGATCTTGCCCTTGTCATCGGTCATCGTAGCGGCCGAGGCAATGGTGTATTTTTCTTCCTCATCAGCAGCGAGGTAGAGCACTTCGCCGGTGATGCGGCCGTCCTTGACCACGCGGTACGGGGTCATCAGGAAGCCGTAGTCATCGATTTTACCGTGCGAAGCCAGCGAACCGATCAGACCGATGTTCGGGCCTTCAGGCGTTTCAATCGGGCAGATGCGTCCGTAATGCGAATGGTGAACGTCGCGCACTTCCAGCTTGGCGCTCTGGCGGCTCAAACCACCCGGGCCAAGCACCGACAGACGGCGCTTGTGCACGATTTCGGCCAGCGGGTTGGTCTGTTCCATGAACTGCGACAACTGGCCGCTGCCGAAGAACGAACGCACCGCTGCCGTGATCGGCTTGATGGAGATGACAGCCTGCGCCGTCACCTGTTCACGGTCGAGGCTGGTGAGACGTTCACGCGCCACACGCTCCATGCGGAGCATGCCGCTGCGCAACTGGTTCTGCAACAATTCGCCCACGGCGCGCACACGCTTGTTGCGCAAGTGGTCGATGTCATCGACGCTGTAGTTTTCGTCTTCGCCTTCACCCATGTTGATGAGGTAGCGAATACCGCCCAACAAGTCGTCCATGGTGAGCGTATGGATGCGTTCGGGGATATCGACGCCGAGCTTGCCGTTGACCTTATAACGCCCCACACGGCCCATATCGTAGCGCTTGGGATCGAAGAAGAAGGAGTTAAGCAGCGAACGAGCCGATTCCTGCGTCGGCGGATCGCCCGGACGCAGGGTCTTGTGGACTTCGACCAACGCCATCTGTTCCATCAGCGTCGGGTCTTCTTCGCGGCCACGCTCTTCGCGCACCTTGTCGAGCACCAGCGAACCGGTGATCATCGGCGGGGTGGAATAAACCTCCAGGCGCTTCACGTTCAACGCCAGGATTTTTTCCATGATGTCCTGGTCGATATGCGTAAAGGCGCGAACCTGCACCTTGTCGGTGACCGGATCGACCAGATTGTTGGCCAGGAAGTAGTTGTATTCGAATTCGTTGCCACTGGCCTTGCGCAAAGTCTCTTCGGTCACTTCATCGAGGATGAAGCGCTCGCCGAAGAGGTCGAGCAACTGGCGCGTGGTGGAATATTGCTTGCGCGGCACGGTGACTTCGATGTTGGGGTTGGAGCGCAGGGTGCGGATACGCGCATACAATTCCTCGTCGATGACCTGGCCATCTTCGGCTACCAGTTCACCGGTATCGTAATCGATGAGCTGTTCGGCCAGGATGCGGCCGGCCAATTCCTTGGACGAAGGAGGCAAGCTCTGGGTGCGTGCGGTGTGCGGCTGGGCTACGTCGAGCGCGGAGAATGCGCGCAGCAACGTGGTGATCGGCATACGCTTCGACTGGCCGATTTTCACACCCAGCGAAACGGAAAGAGCCGCTGCGGTTTCTTCAGCGACTTCGGCTTCGACCCAGGCACCTTCCTGCGGGATGATCTGCATCTGCAACAGACGGCGGCCGGCGTAGGAGATTTCTTCTTTAAAGTAGGCACCAGCCGAACGAGAGAGCTGGGCCACCACGACGCGCTCGGCACCGTTGATGATGAAGGTGCCGCGCTGGGTCATACAGGGCATTTCGCCCAGATAGACTTCCGATTCCTTCAATTCGCCGGAGACTTTGTTCACCAGACGCACCTTGACCTTCATCGGCATTTCGTAGGTCAAGTCGCGTTCGCGGCACTCTTCCGGGGAGAACTTGGGTTCACCCAGGCTGTAGTCCAGGAATTCGAGCGAAATATCGCCGGTAAAGTCGACTATGGGGGAAAACGAATCGAACATTTCCCGCAACCCGGTGTTGAGGAACCACTCGTAGGAATCGAGCTGCATCTGCACCATGTTGGGCAGTTCTTCGTAATTGAACTGCTGGAGGTGAGCGCGTTCCTGCGCCGTGCGGACAAGGGTGCTCCGCGTAATCGGGCGACCGGTACCGATGGACGCTTCGCCCATCTCCTTCGCCGACATTCTGTAAATCTCCAGCAACTCTTCAGTTTTAGTTTGCGTGCGCGCCATCGAAAAAATTCTCCTCGAATACGTGTGCGTCTCTTTCTATCGAACGACTTGTATATCTATATTGCGCCATGCCAAGCACTTCGCGCCGCCAAACAGGCGCGCAAAAGCAATGAGCGCAAAGTCACAGACTCAGGCCAAAAAGCGAAGTGCATGAGGACTTCTGCGCTTCGCCGGGAACAAAAAACGAAAAAAGGATAGTGAGTAACACCAATAGGAACGGGGCTAAGACTGGTCAACCGCCGTTATTCAGCATATTGTTACTGCAAGACAAAAGCACCGCCCGAAGCGGCGTAGGAATGTGTGCTCCAAAAATCTTGTGCGACACAATTGATATATTTTACGGCAGCGAGCATTTCTTGGCAAGGCGAGGTGCCGTTCATGCCGAATTCAGTTCTTGGAGACGCTGTAAACCTTCCAACGCTCCGCACTCAAGCGAAATCGTTCCCTGCGGGCCTTCGGCTTCACGCGGGTTGATGCGCACCAATACTGCCCCACTCTGCTGCAATCCCTCACACTCGGCGCGCACCGATGGCACCGCCGTTCCCGCTCCGCATTCGATAATCACCACTTCTTTATCGCGGAGTGAACTCTGCCACACTTGAAACGCTTGTTCCTGGGCGTAGGTGCGGTTCCAAATCCAGCGGCGATCGCTAAACATCAATACATTGGGACGTGCCATATTGCCGCACTTCGGGCAAACCGGCAATTCAGAAACTGCCTCGAAAGTTTCCTCGTCGATTTCGATCTCTAAATCGTCCGCGCTCCAGATATCATCGCTGCACGGCACCGTGCATTGCAGATGATGCAGCGAGCCGTGGCATTCGACGATCCGCGACTCATCAAACCCGGCTTTCTGGAACTGTCCATCGACATTGGATGTGAAGATGAAATATTCATCGCCCTTGGCTTTGGCCCATTCCCGCAAAATGCCAAATCCGGCGTGCGGCGTGGTCGCGCGATAGAGATTCAAACGATGCCCATAAAAACCCCAGGCGGTTTCGGGCTGCTCGTCAAACCAGCGAGGATTAGCCACATCGTAAAACGAAAGCCCCCGCTCGGCAAACGGCGGGTAGGCTTTCCAAAAACCTTCGTTTCCGCGGAAATCGGGCAGACCAGAATCGACGCCGATACCGGCACCAGCGGCGAAGATGAGGGCATCTGCTTTAGAAATAGCTTGGAAGGCTTGGCTTAATACATCGGACATAAGATTACGGGTTGGATATTGAAATGGATGCAGAATAGTTTCCGATAACATCCACTCCTAATCCACCCACCAGGCGTAAACATGGCCGGGGTCGATGACCATAAATATTAGCGCCAAAAATAAAACTGACAAGCTAGCGGCCAAAAGCTTGGGAGATATCCGCCTTCTCAACATTATTAAAAACGCCGGATGCACCAACATCCATGCCCCGGCAAAAGCTTGGAGGTAAACAACGGAGCTATGATATGAGTCATACCGTGGCGAAACATCGCCTACAGCGTTATGTGGGTCATCAACAAAAACCTCCGGCCAGTAGCCTTGCACATGAGAAAACTCCTGTGCTAAGAGTGTCATTCCTATATGCGGTAATAACGGCCATAAGCTGAGCGTAAACAGTAATGCAATGAGCGGCCATGATAGTGAGGTTTGATCGTTGCGTCTTATCTGCCAGATTCCACTCATGCCAATCACAAGGCTTGTCAGAGGGAAAAAATCAATCAGGTCCGTGAAGGTAAAAGCAAAGAAAAGATAGGCGGGATAGGTGGGAATGAAAAATAAAGCCATAGGGTTTACTCATTTCGATTTATAAAATATCGAACCATTTTCCCGAGTTCAATCATATTCGAGGCTCACTGGAATTAATCAATCAACAACGATAATGAGTGGTATATCACGATAACTCCACTGGCAATGGTGCAGCCGATGAGTATTATCGCACGCCAATTCGTGATTAAAACACCCGCTATGACCGCCGCTGCAAATGCCAGTATCGTTGATTTAAACGCATGGTCAAGGCCACGTTCAAAAACAGGATTACCCATCCAGGGAGGGTGTATGCCGCGTTGTGGATTGAAGGGATACAGAGTGTTTTGCCAGGCATGAAACCACATTGAACCCAAGCTAATAGCGGTATAGCACAGGCAAGCCAGAGCAAACAGGTTTAGCGTATTGGCTAAGAATTGGCGAAAGGCTAATTCTCGATCGTTCTTAGGCTTGTTTGGCGGTGCTTCCATTTCTGCCTCGCTACCCTAAATTTCACCGACTCGCTATCATTATGGCACAGGTAGCAAACGGATGAATCGAGCAAATAAAAATGCAGGCCGAATATTTCCGGCCTGCATTTTTTATTCATCAAAAACCGAACTTTTCACAGAGTTCTGGGAATAGTTCCGGTAGATTGTCTTCATCCCATTGCTCTCCGGCTGGTTCGTGACTTACGACCTCAGCGACTGCGGTTTGTGGAAATTCGCTTTTGCCAGTCTTACTCTCATAAGCATCGTAAGCGCTATACATGAGAGCTTCACCTTCACATTCTCCATCAACTCCCGCATTATCTGCGGCGCGTTGAGGATCGTTTAAAGCTGCCATGAAATATTCGCGCCCCTGACCGATGAGCCAACTTCGAAAGTAATCGAAGCTATCGTCGGAACAACCGCCGTTAACAATGTAAGCAACCGCCCATAAATCCCAACGATAGGGTTGACCCATGTAGAAATCAAACCGATGTTTAAAACTGACAATTTCTGCCGGTTCCAACTGCTCTAACAAAGCAGTCAATTTATCTGCCTGATCGTCACAATTATCAACGCCTTTGCGGCTGGTTTCAATCAAGCCCCAAAATTGGTCGATATCCATGAGAATTTCCTGAGACATATCGCTCTGGCTCCGTTTGCTCAGCTATTCTTCGCCTCAATCTGCCGAATCTCTTCCAAACAAACTTCCACCGCAACCTTACTCGCAGCCGGGGTGACGCGTTCCATCTTGCGGCCGGTCTGCACGCAGTCCACGAAGTCGTCGATTTCGAGCTGATAGGCAAAGCCGTCGCCGACTTCGATTTCTTCGCTGCGGTCGCCGTCGCGGTCGCCCTTGATGACTTTCAGGTTGTTCACGCCTGAGGCCGGGTCGTGCAGCAGGGTGGCGTTTTCCAGCGTGATGCGGAACTTGTAATCGAAGTCGCCGCCGTTGTTGTCCCAGGAGCCATGCAGGAAGACTACCGGCCCGCCGTCGTTGTAGCGCCAGGTGGCGTCGACCGTCCACGGAGCGCCATTCTGGATGATGCCGTCGGCGGTGATGGAATCGGGGCGGCCGAAGAACCATAATGCGGTATCGACATCGTGAATGTGCATGTCGAGGCCGGGGCCGCCGCTTTCTTCACCGGTGGCGAGCCAGTTATTATAGCTCCACCATGGCGTACCGCCACTACGATGGAAACGGGCATAGAGCACCTTGCCGTATTCGCCGCTGTCGATGATTTCCTTGGCCTTCACATAATGCGGCCAGTAACGCAGGCAGTGACCGATCATGAGCTGCTTGCCGCTTTCTTCCTGCGCGGCTGAGATCAGGTCGCATTCCTGCGCCGTGAAAGCCATCGGCTTTTCGCAGAAGGTGTCTTTGCCGGCGCGCAGGGCAATGGAGGAAACCTCCGCGTGCAGCTTGGTCGGCAGGCAGATGTCGACTAACTGCACGTTGGGGTCGTTGATGAGGTCGTTGTAATCGGCGTAGGTCGCAATGCCCGAGAGGTCGACCGTGCCGGCGTCACCGGTATCGATATTAAGGGCGGTGCCGCTCCAATCGCCGGCGAGCTTCTTCTCATCCACATCGCAAATCGCCACGATCTGCGCGTTGGGGTTGTTCTGGTAACAGGTAAAGTGCGTGCGGCCCATGCCGCCGATTCCGATAAGTCCGACTTTAATTGGCTCTGCCATGATCTCTTCCTTTTTTGTTTTTTAATTAACCACAGATAAACACAGATGAACACAGAGAAATGTATGGCAATGTGCAGCGTAACCAGCTTAAGCAGAAAGGAATGACGTATTACACGGCTCCGCCCTTCTACGCATCCCGTTCCTATCTGTGTTTATCTGTGTTCATCTGTGGTTAATTCATTTCTTCAACATAAACGGTGCTCTGCAATCAGTCCGTTGAGCAGTTCCACCGCTTTGAGGATGTCTTTTTTCTGCTGTTCGCCGTGGATTTCGCGTTCGATGGTCAGCGGGCCGGTGAAGCCGGTTGCCAGCAGCGCTTTAATCCATTCGGAGATATTCACATCGCCTTCGCCCAGCGGGGTTTCTACGCCGAGTTTGTTTTCGGCTTTTTGCTGCTCGGTCGGCCACACGCCATCTTTACAGTGAACGCCGTCGATCCAGTCGGCCAGAATTGGCATGGCTTCGATGGGGTTGTCGTTTCCATAAAGAATCATGTTGGCCGGGTCGAAGTTGACGCGGATGTTGTCGCGCTTCAAATCGTCGATGAAGCGGCGCAGGGTTGCAGCGGTTTCCTGCCCGGTTTCCAGAGCGAACACCTGGCTACTCACACCCAGTTCATCGCAAATGGCCTGCACGGTTTGCACCAGCGCGGGGTAACGCGGGTCGGTTTCGTCTTCGGGGATGAAACCGATGTGTGCGGCAACGCGGTCAACGCCGATTTTATAGGCGAATTTAGCGATCTCCAGCACACGAGCGACACGTTCGGGGCGGGTTTCTTCGGGAACCAATCCTACCGTGGCGCGCACGGTGGGAATATCAGCGTAGCTTTCGCCCGGAAAACCGCAGAATACGGTGGTGATTTCCACCCCGGTTTCTTCAACCGCTTTGCGAATCGTCTCGATGCCCTGCGGGTTGTTTAAATGTTCGGGGTAGCCCAACTGAACGGTAGACAACCCCAACTCTTTGGCGGCGAGCAGCGCGGCGCGCGGCTCTTCCTGCATGCGTGTAATAACGCCTAACGCTAATTGTTCTGCCATGAAATGATTGGTTTCTTAATTGAAATAGCCTTCAGTAGATGGGAAACAGAATACAGGAAACAGGAAACTTGCTTTCAAGATAAGCAATATGGTTTTATTCTAATCAAGAAGCTGTGTTCTGGATCCCCGCCTTCGCGAGGATGACAGACTTCGAGGTTTCGCGTTAGCATCAACGCCAGGTTACCTCTCCTGTATTCCGTATTCCGTCTTCCTATCAGTTGCTCTTACATCGCCAGAATCTTGTCCATCGCGGCGGAGATTTTGGCCAGGTCGGCTTCGGCACCAAAGAACTCGGAGGTAACCGGGCCGTCATAGCCGATTTCGCGCAGGGCTTTCATGACTTCGGGGTAGTTCACGTCGCCATCAAGCAAATCACAGAAACCGTCGAGGTTGCCGACATCGCGCTTGAAGTCTTTGAAGTGAACGCGCTTGATGCGATGGCCCAGAGTGCGGACCCAGTCTTCAGCGTAGCCGGTAGCAATGACGTTACCAGCATCGAAATAGACACCGATCTGGTTGCTGTCGAGTTTGTCCACGAAATCGCGCATTTCAAGCGGAGAGAGGAGGAATTTGTTCCATACGTTCTCGATGCCCACGGCGACACCGGTTTCTTCGGCGACCGGCTTGATCTGCTGGAAGGCGTCCAGCGCGTTATCGTAGGCCACGGCATAGGGAGTGCCCTTGAAACCTTCGATGAACTCAGCCCCTACTCCACCGGGAACGCATAAGATGGCGTCGACACCCAGCCATTTGGCGGCCTGCAGGCTCGACTTCACCAGTTCGATGCCTTTGTTGCGGGTAGCTTCATCGGTGGTGGTGAGCGGGTAGCCCCAACCCAGGCCGCTGGCCAGCGAGGGAATCTGGATACCGGCTTCGTGAGCCTGTTCGACGATGCGCTTGAGGTCGTCTTCCGTGCTTTGCGGGGTGATTTCGCCGTCTTCAGCGATGGCGACTTCCACACCTTCAAAGCCGTTGTCTTTGGCCATTTTGAAAACTTCGGTTAACGGGCGATCGTTATTGAATGCCCACGCGCTAATGCTTTTCAACATGATTTCTTTTTCCTCGACAGTATTTTTATAGTTTTCACGCCACTTTGCTCTCAAAAGCGAAGTGGCGCGAAGGGTTGGTTGAATGACGTTTGGATAACGCCTGTTTACGAACGTTTAATTAGGCGAGTTTCTTCGCGCCCAGCAGTTTTTCCAGAATGTCGTCTTGCGGATGCGGATGGCCCAGATGCTGACAGAAGGCTTCGGCATACTCGGTGCCGATTTCGCCGCCACGCTTGGCACTCCAGGTCTTCATGCTCTCGATGTAGTTGTCCATGCCGTGCTGCTTTTGCAGCCATGAGCGCTGTGAATCGTGCGCTTTGAGGGCTTCGGATTTCTGCTCGATCTGAGCGGAAATATCGACTACACAAGTAACAGGAGAATCGTTACCGAAGATGTCGTGGCCTTCGATGGCATCGGAATAATAGAGGTAGGGCACGCCTTCCATCGGCTTGCCATCGATAGGATAGTTGGGCACACCGGCGTTAAAGCAGGCATCGCGCACCAACTGCGAGGTGATCTCGTGATCGAACATATAATCGGCAGGCGGCGTGGTAAAGATAAGGAACGGGCTCACATCGCGCACTACCTGGGAAACGCGGCGGCGGGACTCATGATCGAAGGTGATCTCCAGATCGCGGAACTCCAGGCAGCGATGGCTGGCCGCGCCCAGGATGGCACTGGCGGCTTCGCCTTCTTTGCGGCGGATGGCAGCAATTTCATCGCAGGAGAGTGTGGCCGAGCCTTTATCGCCCGGAGTCATTGTTGCAATGTGGATTTCGTAGCCAATCTCAGCCAGGCGGAGCAACGTTCCGGCACAGAGAATCTCGATATCGTCGGGGTGCGGCATGAGCGCCAGGACGCGCTTGTTGTCAGGAACCATAAATAAACCCTTTTTTAGACAGAAATCGCTGCTCACTTTAGCAAAACAGCCAACCGATTTCCAGACGCAGTGATGACCATTCATTCTATTGAAGCCCTTCTATGTCTTCGATAAGATGTTTTCTGTTGAATTATCAAGCAGGATAGGATTAGCCAAGCACAATGCATAAAGGTTTTACGCTCTGGTTCACAGGGCTTTCAGGTGCCGGAAAAAGCACGCTCACCGCACTGCTCGAAGAAGAGTTCAAGCGGCGTCAGTATAAAGTGGAGTTGCTCGATGGCGACATCGTGCGCACCAACCTCAGCAAAGGCCTCAGCTTCTCCAAGGAAGACCGCGATATCAACGTGCGCCGCATCGGCTTCGTGTGCGATTTACTCTCGCGCAACGGCGTTATCGCCATTTCAGCGGCTATTTCACCCTACGCAGCTATTCGCCAGGAAGTGCGCGAATTGGTTGAAAGCAATGGCGCGGCATTCGTGGAAGTTTATGCCAAGTGTTCCTTAGACGAGCTTGTCCGCCGCGACGTGAAAGGCCTCTACAAAAAAGCCCTGGCCGGCGAAATTGAGAATTTTACCGGTGTCACCGACCCCTACGAAGAACCGGAAAACCCCGAAGTTGTGGTCGATAGCGCCAAACAAAGCATCGAGACCTCTTTCCAGCAGATACTGACTTTCCTCGAAGAAAAAGAATTGATCGGCAAAGGCGATTAAAGCGCCTTCCGCTCAACGGAGTAGTTTTATGGTTGATTTACACGCACACACCACTGCCTCAGACGGTTCACTCACCCCGGCGCAGTTGGTGGCGCTCGCACGCGAGAAGAATTTACAAGCCGTCGGCATCACCGACCACGATACCATCGCCGGTTGGGACGAAGCCTTTGCCGCCGGCAAGGAACTGGGCATTGAAATTGTGCCCGGTGTCGAACTCTCCACTTCCTATGAAGGCGGACGTTTCCACCTGCTGGGTTATCTCTTCGACCGTGAATCGGAGCTTACCCAGGTCTTGGAAGAAATTCTGCGTGAACGCGGTAACCGCAACGCCATTATTTTTGAAAACCTGGCCCGCCTGGGCGTGCCATTGGAAGAAGCCGAAGTACGTGCCTTTGCCGGGCGGGACGACGGCGAACTGGGCCGCCCTCACTTCGCCCGCGCCATGGTGGCACGCGGCTACGTGGAAACCACCCAGGAAGCCTTCGATAAGTATCTGGCCGATGGAGCACCGGGCTATGCGCCCAAGAAAGTGCTGACGCCCGAAGAAGCCATCGCTCTTATCCACCAGGCCGGTGGCGTGGCAATTTGGGCGCATCCGCCGATGCGCAAGAAAGTTTCCTACGACAAGTTGGAAGAGCGTTTGCACGAATGGATCGGCTGGGGGCTGGATGGACTGGAGATTTTCTACTTCGACTACACTCCCGAAGACGCCGCCTGGACGGCAGCGATGCGTGAGAAATACAATCTCATCGGCAGCGGCGGCAGCGACTTCCACGGTGCCAGCAAACCGCACATCGAACTCGGAAAAACCCAAACCGGACAAGCCGTTGCGGCTGAAGTGCTGGAAGAAATTAAAGCACGTCGCGCGCGGAATGTAGCGGCTATCAGCGGCCAGTAACCCATTAATACCATTAGCCTTCTCTCACGGCAGGTAGGTCGGTGGTGGTAGATAGCATACAGGAAGGCAACCGGGCATCAATGCCAAGCCTCTCTTTTCTGTCGTTAATTGCGAAAACTTGCGACGAAGTTTGCGCAGCCGAAGGCTTCGCGTGCTATGGAACGAGGACGGATTAGGATTTCAATTTGCAGGATTGATATTAGAACTCAGAGAGGATAGGAATGAAACCACGAATTACCGTCATCACTCTGGGTGTTGACGATCTGGAACGCGCCGTCGCGTTCTACCGTGATGGACTTGGCCTGCCCACCAATGGCATCATCGGTCAGGAGTTCGAATATGGCGCGGTGGCTTTCTTCGATTTGCAGACTGGGTTGAAATTAGCACTCTGGCCCCGCAAAAGTATCTCTCACGATTCCGGACTCATCGGCACAGCACATAATCCCACGGAAATGACGCTGGGGCATAATGTTGCGTCGCGCGAAGAAGTGGATACCGTCATGGCCCAGGCAGCAGATGCCGGTGCCACCATCGTGAAACCCGCTCACGACACGTTCTGGGGCGGGTATGCCGGTTATTTCCAGGACCCGGATGGGCACCTCTGGGAAGTGGTTTGGAACCCTGAACTTATTCCTGAAGATTAATCCTTACAAAGGCATTCAATAAATACCCGCGATTTCGATAAAAAAATTCGCCGCTCGATTTGCTTCCCCCTATCTTTGTGCCTTACAATGGAGAGCAATGCAAGAATTGAATATTCCCGGATTCCAAAACCAGAAAATTGCAGTCAAACTCTCTAACGGCCTTAAGGGCCCCGAGCTTTTCGTCAACGGCCAACCCGCACCGCCCGGCTCCAAGCGCGGACAATATAATCTGTCCCACGATGACGGGACACAGGCCATCGCCTACTTTAAAAATCGTTTTCCCGACCCGGTTCCTACCCTTATGGTTGGTGAACGAGCCATCGCTCTGGCTGAGCCTCTGGCCTGGTATCAGTGGGTGTGGGCTGGTTTTCCCCTCATCTTGATCTTTCTGGGTGGTGCCATTGGCGGGGGCATTGGATGCGGGGCGGCAACAATTAACACAAACATTATGCGCTCAGAGCGTCAGGAGGCACTTAAATATGCACTTTGCGCGCTCACTTCCTTGATGGCCTTCGGCCTCTGGCTCGGCATCGTTTTGCTCATTCGGGGATAAGCCATTCTTCTTCAAGCCTTATGCGCGTCTGGTCTATCCATCCTCAATACCTCGATTCGCGCGGCTTGGTCGCCCTCTGGCGCGAAACCCTGCTCGCCCAGGCCGTGCTGCGTGGTGAGACCAAAGGTTACCGCAATCACCCTCAGCTCGACCGCTTTAAGAATCATCACGCGCCACAAACGCTCATTGCCCTCTATCTGCAAGGCGTATGCGACGAGGCCATCGCACGCGGCTATAAATTTGACCGCAGCAAGATTCATCCTGTCGAAGGCCTCTACACCTTGCCGGTCACTCAAGGGCAAATCGATTACGAATGGCAGCACCTGATGGAAAAACTCCGTGTGCGCCAGCCCGATGTACATCAGAAGTGGTTGCACGTCACCTCCCCTGCCCTTCATCCGCTTTTCACGGTCTGTCCCGGTGATATTGAACCCTGGGAAAAGTGGAACTGAACGTTGAGTAACGTGGCAGATGAAGCCACTGCCAGCCTCCAGCCCCCAATCCCCAGCCTCTACATTAAAACGCTGCGTCATACATCTTGTCGTCGGCTTCACTAATGGTATCGCTACCTGGCACCAAACCGAATTCACCCGAGCGCAAGCTGGAACTGCGACGCCATTTGACATGGCCATCGCCAAAGAGAAGCACACCGCCTTCCATATGGATGTTGGAGTATTGCTCCCGTCCACTTTCAGAGCGGTGCCACTGGGTATATTGCGTGCCGCTGCGGGCAGGACGCAGACGTGCAAAGTGACTGCGCAGCCTGTTTTCCTGGATAAAGATAATGGAATCGGGAGTAGGCAGAACGGCCAGATTACGCCCGGCTATCACGCCGTTAGCCATGTAATTGGAATCGCTCGCCTGGGTCGGGGCATCGGCTCCACCTGCAGCCGATGCGCTGGGACACACGAAAATTTGCGTGCTCCCGGTATAGCGAGAAAGAGTGCTCAGCACACTGGCACCGGTTGCCGTGCCCTCGGCGAAATTGGCGACATCCGAACTGGTTGCCCCCGGCAAGGTTTCGGAATGGTCTTGCGCATACATCTGCAACCCCATACCAATCTGCCTTAAATTAGAAACACAAACAATACGGCGGGCACCCTCGCGGGCCTGGCTAAAAGCAGGAAAAAGTATCGCTGCCAGGATTCCGATGATGGCAATGACGATCAAAAGTTCGATGAGAGTGAACCCGCTGTTACACCTGGAGTGACGCATAGAAACCTCCTGTCGTCCATCTCATCAGATAACGGACGCGTTGCTTTCCAGCGGAGTTCCCCTCAATCGGCAACATAATTTATCCTATCGAATAGGCAATGCGCTCTTCCTGGCTGCAAACCGGGCATATTGTTACCGGATCGCCATTACGGGTGCCGGTGCGAAAACGCTCTCTGGGACCCATATAACCACAACTCTGGCACTGCCCCCACCCGGCCGGAATGGAAGATTCCTTCTTGCTTTCCTTTTCTTCCTGGTAATCGTAACGATAAACCCGGCGCAAGTGGGCAATCACCCGAGCCGTCATCATTTTGGGGTTGAAGGGCTTGGGGACATAATCGTCGGCACCCCCCTTGAAGCCAGCCAATTGGGCGTCTTCGCTATCAGCAGCCGTCATCATGATAATCGGCACCGTGCTGGTTTCGCGAATCTTCAAAACCAACTCCTGGCCGTTCATGCCTGGCATCATAATATCGGTGAGAACCAGATGCGGGTTACTATCTTTAAACGCAGCCAGGCCTTCGTTTCCATCAGGAGCATAACGACATTCGAAGCCGGCACGTGTCAGGGTAGTCAGGATCAAACGGGCGATATTTCCATCATCCTCAACAACGAGAACGCGAAACTTGCCGGAATCTGGCGGGGCGGGAAGTGACATAGGATTCTCCCAAATAAAGGATTAAATTAAGATAACAAGCAGATTATATCTTTATTAGATTTTATCGGCTAATGTGAGTGCCACCACGATTGCACTCCATAAAAATACCGTCGCCAACATACGTCCATCTCTCAGCATACGTTCAGGCTCACCTCCCACCGGCGTAGAAATCGCCAAAAACAGATACCGAAACAATCCGTACACAACGAACGGAATCGTCCCCATCAAAAGCGGTGTGCCGTGCAGCGTGTTCCCCAATGCATCAACGTGCGAAGCCAGAAAAGTGTAAAACGAATAGCCGATAATGGTGAGTCCGGCTGACACCGCAATCAGCATATCGAGCATCTCGCGCGTGTAACGGCTTAGAACGTTACGCGTGCCGACATCCCCGATTTCATTCAACTCCGCACGACGCTTACACAGCGCTATGAACAGCGCGAGACTAAAGGTGCAAAAGACAATCCACGGTGAAATAGTGACCGGAATCGCCAAACAACCGGCAACCACACGCAACACAAAACCAACGGCAACGCACAAAACATCGACGATGACTTCATGCTTGAGCGCAAAGGAATAGGCCAGCGTCAACGCAAAATAACTGATTGCCGCCACGCCAAAGCCCCAACTCTGCGCACTCCCTTGCAAAATCCGTGCCAGGCATAACAGGGCGATGAGGAAAAGTGCAATAATAAGGGCAACTGCGCCCTGTCGTGAAATCGTCCCCGCCGCCAATGGCCGGTTCTTTTTCACCGGATGCAGCCGGTCGCGTTCGATATCGGCCCAATCGTTGATGACATAGGCCAAACCCGAGAGAGCGCAAAAACAGATAAAAGCCAAAAAAACCTGCCCGGCTTCAAAAGCCAGGTCAGGTCCGGCTTCGCGCAGACGCCCGGCGAAGACAAAACCGGCAAAGAGCAGCGAGTTCTTCGCCCATTGACGGACGCGAACCAGATGGAGAACGGCTTTCGCCGTGTTCAAATCGCACTGCTCCTCTGAGCTTCACGCATCAGCTTCAGTGCTTCTTCCACCGCGCCGGGCACGACGCCTTCGACTTTCTCGACATACCCCAGGCGGGTCGGCAACAGGAAATTCACTTTGCCACTGCGCGACTTTTTGTCCAAAAGCATGGCGTCCCACAGCTTTACAAAATCAAGTTCCGCAGGCATTTCAACCGGCAATCCGGCACGCTGGAATAGTTGTGTTTGACGTTCAATGAGATCATCCACATTTTCGCAGATGCCCAGGACTTTGGTGAGATAGGCCGCTGCCGTCATACCGACGGCAATCGCTTCGCCATGCAGATACTGCCCGTAAGCCGTATTGGCTTCAATAGCGTGGCCGATGGTGTGGCCGTAGTTCAAAATCGCGCGGCGGCCGATGGCATCGCTTTCGCGCTCGTCTTCGCCCACCACTTCGGCCTTGATTTCACAGCTTCGTGCAATGATCTTTTCCAGCACCAGCGGTTCCAGGCCCAAAGCGCTTTCGATGTTCATTTCCAGCCAGGCGAAGAAATCGGCATCAGCGATGACGCCGTATTTGATGACCTCGGCCAGCCCGGCGCGCACTTCACGCGGCGGCAGAGTTTGCAGGGTGTCGGGGTCGATAAGCACACCTACCGGCTGGTGAAAGGCACCAATCAGGTTTTTGGCCCGAAGGTGATTGATGCCCACTTTGCCGCCCACACTGGAATCGACCATCGCCAGCAAGGTGGTGGGAACCTGCAAAAACGCTACGCCGCGCATCCAACTGGCTGCCACAAACCCGGCCCAGTCGCCGACCACGCCGCCGCCAACTGCCACCAGCACGCCGCGACGGGACAGATTGAACTCGGCCAGCGCATCGTAGGCTTTGCTCATCCATTCCAACGACTTGGATTTTTCGCCTTCAGGCGCGTTAAACACCAGCACCCGCTTCCCGGCAGCCCGCAACTCCTCGGCCAGTTTCTCCGCATAAAGCGGCGCGACGGTCTCGTTGGAGAGAATCGCCACTTCGGAAAACCCTTCCAGCAATTGCGCCCTGGCCACCTGGCCCAGCGTGCCGGATTGGATTTGGATATCGTAAGAGCGCTCCCCGAGCGCGACGTGAACGGTAGACATGTTTAGGAATGATGAATACTGAATGATGAACGATGAATGAACAGCCCGGCAAGTTCATAATTCATCGTTCATCATTCATAACTGTCTGTGGACAAGCCTGTAAGCCGGATTCTGTAGGCATCTCTCCCGACGCCGACGGTCATTTCTCTGCCGCTACGATTGCTCGGAGCGTGACGAAGCAGGTTTCCCCACTCCGCAGCAACCAACCCGAAAACTCGACGGGCCGCGTCTTTCCGAAGAAACCTTCGGAGTTGCGTTTTCTGCTTGGTTTTGCACCGCGCAAGGGTTGCCGCGCTTTGCGTCACCGCAAAACGGGTCGGCTCATTATCCGACCGTTTCAACCTTACCCGCCGCCCGAAGGCCGCGAGAGGAATGCTTTCTGTTGCCCTGTCTCGCCACAAGCGTCGCCGCCTGCGTGGTCGCCGTTAGCGACTGCGCTGCCCTGTGGTGTCCGGACTTTCCTCACAACGAGACAACCTCCCGCCGCGCGACCGTCCAGCTTGTCCAGAGGAAATTATACCTCACCAACTAACACACGAATTCGGATAAAATCACGTATATGTTGGTGTCATTGAAACGGCCACGAATCGAAAACCATGAAATACAAAATGAAATCAGAGGTATTGAATCGCTTATTGGATCTACTCCTCTCGTGTGGAAGGCCACGCGTTCTCGGGAGAAATGCGGCCGTTGCACTGGCCGCTATCGTGCTTAGCCTATCTCCATCCAGTATCTTGAAGGCGGAGGAATCCGGGCCACGTTGGCAAACCCGGGCCATCGAGCCGAACACGGACGTTCATTCGGTCTCTATGCGTGAACCGGAGTATTTGAAATGGATCGATGATGCCCGTTGGCCAACCACCGAATTGCGGCGTATTAGCGACCATGCCGCTTTCCAACAACCCGATAATGGGCAGGTGCCGAACACGGCGCCGCCCTGGAGCAACTACGGGCCTCTCTACCCCACCGTCCAGCACTGGAACTGCGACGATTCGTTGATGATCGTCCGCACGGTGCCCATCGACAAGACCGGAGCGACCCTCCCCACCTTCAAGTACACATCCCTGCATCTTCTCGACGGACGGACTCACGCCTATCTCGGCCCGTGCGAGAGCGGGGGCAGAGGAGTGCCTGCCCACTTCCGCTGGTCGAACAGCGATCCCGACGAACTGCTGTTTATCGACCAGGATACGTCCATTCTTTCCAAGTGGAAACCTTCCACGAAAGCCTTCTCGATTGTGAAGGATTTCTCACCGGCTTACGATCGAATCAGCTACCATTGGAGCGGTGGTGTCGGGGATGCCAGTGCCGATGGTCGCTACTTCGCGCTCTCCTTGAGGAAACCTGGCGGACAATGGGTTGTGTGCTGCTGGGATCGACAGACAGATTCCATTCTCTGCGAGATTCCGGTACCTATGGAACCCGGCACCGGCGAGATAGGCTACGTCTCGATGAGCCATTCGGGAACCTACCTGCTTATCGGAGCCAACAGCCAGCAGTGGAGCGAAGGTGGCCGCGAGCGAGCGCCAGGCGTGTCCGTTTATACCCGCGATGGAAAGTGGGAGCGCACCTTCAGCTACCGCGGCAGCGGAGTGAACATTCTGGGCCATTACCATGTTGCCAAAGGCAGCAACGGCGAAGACCGCTGGGTGTTTCTGTATCAGGACGCTCCCGACCTTACCCGGCGATGGATTAAATCCATCCGGTTGGATGGCACAGAACCCTTCCCCGGCCGTGACGAATGCGTTCCCGGCTTAATCTGTGGCCTCGAATACCTCACGCCGGCGAATTTCGCCTCGAAGGGCTGGGTGATCGTCAGCGACTATCCGTGGCAGACGGACAATACCGCCTATAATCGCTTTCCCATGCGTAACATGATCTGGGCGCTGAAGTTGGACGGCAGCAAGGCCGTCTACCCCATCGCGGAAAGCAGATTTTCCCTCGTCGATTGGGAAAAGGGAGATTACTACCACTGGATCCCCTGGGCAACCGCCAATCGCGGTATGACACAAATCCTGTTTAAATCCGCGATGAACACTAATTGGTCGCCGACGAGAGGGGGAAATTCGGCTGTTATGCATGCTTATATCGCGCGCGCAAAGGCACAGTGAAGCTCCAGCCTTCAACATCGCTAACTGCATTGCTCGATATAAAAGTCGTTGTAGGGAAACAAATCCTGGGGCGGCTTATTAGTTTTAATGAAACAGCGATTTCTGAGTAGCTCGATTCGCTCATCAACCGGTAATTCTAGCTCAGCTTCCAGCAGTGGTAGTGTCAAACCGCCATCTTCCGGTATTGTATCAACATTAAAATAAAACGTGGCGCCGTCCCAATAATCACGGCGAAATTGCGTGCGCCACTGGGAATTATGTCCCCAGCCGTGTGACAGATCGTCCACCGGGCGATTGCGTCGCCGGAACGTCCAGTAGAGGGTGGAATTTTCAGCGACTTCCTTAAGGATATGGTTTGCTCCACCGCACACTTTGATACCGGCACGCGAGAAGAGCATCGAACCCAACATGTAGCCAGGCCACACGGTTTCTATCAAAGTGATGGGTTCATCGGCATCCGTTGTCTGTTGCACTTCCACAATTTCGTGAAAAAACGGATGAAAACCTGCATGGCTAATTTCGACAAGGCCAAGCGACAGCATGAACTGCCGGTATTCTTCCAGTGAAATTTCCGGGCCATTCCACTCACCTATCGCAAGATTATCGGGCTGAAAACCGAGCAACAACACGTCATTGATCCGCGAGAAGGCATACAACTCCCACAGGTCAAACAAAAACGGTTCGTTGAGGTGGGGCTGCTCGCCAATGCGCCAGCCCATCGCCTCAATCGAACCGTATTTTTGGAAGCGGCTGAACTGCGATGAGATTTCATCGCGGCTTGCCACTAAATATTGTCCAACAGGTTGTGGGCTTTCCAACAAATGAGAATATAAGTCGCGAAAGCCCATAGCCATTTACTTACGCCGGTTAGCCGCCAAAACCTTCTTGCGCAAACGCACCGCTTCGGGGGTGGCTTCTACCAACTCGTCATCATTGATGAATTCGAGCGCCTGTTCCAGCGACATTTTGCGCGGTGGGATGAGCTTCACGCCGATATCGGAGGTCGAAGAGCGGATGTTGGTGAGGTGCTTTTCCTTGACGATGTTCACGTCAAGGTCGTTTTCACGGGCGTTCTCGCCGATGATCATGCCTTCATAAACCGGAGTCTGCGGGTCGATGAAAATCACACCACGTTCCTGCAGGTTGGCTATCGCATAGGGCGTGGCCGAACCGGTGCGGTCGGCGACCAGAACGCCATTGGGACGCTGCGGGATGGGGCCAGACCAGGGAGAGAAACGCAGGAAAAGCGTATTCAAGATACCCATACCCTTGGTATCAGTGAGGAACTGTGAACGGAAACCGATGAGGCCGCGCGAGGGGATTTCAAACTCCATGCGCACGCGACCGCCGCCGTGGTTGCTCATCTTCATCATGGTGCCCTTACGACGGCCCATCGCCTCGGTCACAACGCCAATGTAGATTTCGGGCGCATCGACGAACACCTGTTCTATCGGTTCTTGCAACACGCCATCTTCTTCGCGGGTCACAACTTCAGGACGCGAAACCTGCAACTCATAGCCTTCGCGGCGCAGGGTTTCAATCAGGATGGAGAGCTGCAATTCGCCGCGGCCCGAGACCTTGAAAACGTCGGGGTCTTCAGTCTGCAAAACACGAATGGAAACATTGGACAGGGTTTCTTTTTGCAAGCGCTCGCGCAAGTGGCGGCTGGTCACGAACTTGCCTTCCTTACCCGCAAACGGCGAGTTATTGGAAGAGAAGTTCATGGCAATAGTTGGCTCATCAATTACCAGAGGAGGCAGTGGAACTGGGTTCACGGCATCGGCAATGGTTTCGCCGATATTGATGTTTTCCATACCGGCAATGGCGACCACGTCGCCGGCCTGGGCCGATTCGACTGCTTCGCGCTTGAGGCCTTCGAAGCTAAAGAGCTGGCTGACCTTGAAGTTTTGGATGGTGCCATCAACGCGGCACAAAGCGGCTTCCTGCCCGCTCTTGATTTCACCGGAGACAATACGGCCAATGGCCAGGCGTCCGACGAATTCGTTGTAGTCGATGTTGGTGACCAGCATCTGCAATGTTGCATTGACATCGGCGCGCGGTGCGGGCACGTTTTCGATGATGGCATCGAAGAGCGGCATCAGGTTGTCCGACTCTTCATCCATGCTGGTCTTGGCGATACCATCGCGGCCGACGGCGTAGATGACGGGGAAATCGAGCTGATCTTCTTCGGCATCGAGGTCGATGAAGAGCGAATAAATTTCATCGAGCACAGCATCGACGCGCGCATCGGGGCGGTCGATTTTGTTGATAACGATGATCGGTGTCAGTTTCGATTCGAGTGCTTTACCGAGCACAAAGCGGGTCTGGGGCAGCACGCCTTCGGCGGAGTCGACCAGCAATAAGCAGCCATCGGCCATCGAGAGGATACGCTCCACTTCGCCACCGAAGTCGGCGTGGCCGGGGGTATCGATGATGTTGATTTTCATCTCGGTGCCGTCGGGACGCGAGAGGCGCAATGCGGCGTTCTTGGCCATGATGGTGATGCCGCGTTCGCGTTCGAGATCCATCGAGTCCATCACACGCTCGCGTACTTCCTGATTGGCTCGGAAGGTCTGGGCCTGGGCCAGCATGGTATCGACGAGCGTAGTCTTACCGTGGTCGACGTGGGCAACGATAGCGATGTTGCGCAGGTCGTCGCGGGTAGGTTTTTCTGATTGTTTCAAGGACATAGGGGGGCAAGTTTATCAGTTGAATGCAATTTTCGCGTTAAAAAAACATTTAGGCCTTAGATCTTGGGGCTTAGATCTTAGACTATGCCTGGAAAAGGATTGAATGCATGAGAAGAATTTCCATGAATCACGTGCGTTCCCCACTCTCGTATCAGGAATTTCTCCGCGCCTTTAACGGGCGCTATCGGCTTTGACAACTTCACGGGGCAAAAGCAATTCCTTGCCGGTGCGGGCTAAGTAAGGCGGCACGGTGAGAAGTAGACGCTTGCCCGAACAACGCTCAAATTTCCAGAGCTTACCATCCTGCCCCTCCGGTACGGGAATCTCAAAGTATCCTGGCGTCTGTATCTGAGAAAAAGAGAATACGGTTTTTCCTGCTCCGTCTATAACCATACCTGACTTATCGGATGCAAAACCGCCAACGACTTTCGTTCCCTTCGGCACGTAAAAGTAGAGGCTCCACGGTCCTGTGAGAACATTAACGTCGTCCATTCCCGCATCCATGGTCCAAGAGGTATTTGCCTCTGCGGTATCCACCTTCGCGCGGTTGGCTGGCTGTCTCACTTCGACACGGAGCAACCCACCATAACTGCTGTGGAGTGTGATCTTCTTTTCGATACCGTCTGGCTCCACGCTGGTATCGGATGCAATCGCTTCCCCCAATATCGGGTTGGCTTCTGCATACAACCGGGTTTGTACATTGCTGGCCAAGTGGCGGTTTTGCACGATAAGCCCACCCGTCACTCGCAACTGTAGTTCGCCGGGAACGCCCAGCCAGGTATAAAACTTTTGTTGACCCGCCGGAGCACCGTTGCCATAATTTCCGCGCGCAACGTCTGGTAACTTAAGCGGAGCTGCCGGAACGAGGTCGTCACTGAAAGAGAATGGTTGAAAACTCACCCTGGCAAGCTCCGTGTTTGCAATCCCATCTGCCAACATTCTGCTTAATTCCAGAGCATCGAAGGGATGCTCCACCTCGATACTTGCCGGTGAAGGTTTAGCAAGCCCGCCGTCGCGCCGGATGAGATGCTCAACGATCGGTTTGGAATGAACCATCATCGTCTTCCGCATCCGGTAGGCATGACGCACCAACGCCTCAGCAGCCTGCTGGCGCTTTTCACCAGAGGCTTCCTCGTATATCTGGTAAAGTTCCTCATAATGTGTGAATAACAACAGATCGTCGAGACGGGCGTTGATTTGCGCATCGCCCGCTGTCAATGTTCGCGCTTCGGCGAGGTATCGGTACATGCGGGCTAACATGTCGCGTCGGATCAAAGGCCGACGATCCTTTTCATCAAAACGATAAATCAGGCGATAGAAACCTTCCATCGACATTTTTGCCGGGCCAAAAGATTTTTCCAGGAAATCATCGACCAAGGCATCCACCTGTTTTGCCTCATCCACATGCCACGCCAACCGGGCGGCGATATAGTGTCCCAGGCCAATAGCGCCCCACAAGTCGCTCGATTCGACCATGAGGAAACGAGCGCCCAACTGATGGAATTGAGGGATAGAAGTACGAATTTGGTAAAGATCCGACCCTTTTTGCTTCTCCGTGGCCGGCCGAGACCCGTCCCATTGGAAAACGCTGTAGTAATCGCCTACACCAATGACGGCCCCTTTTTCCTGCCAGGCTTTGGTCAATTGTTCAAATGTGTAATTACCGGTGATGAAGCTCGTCTGAATCTTAACCAGAACGTTCGGGTGAACCCGGACCGTGGGGGGAGGACAATGCAGATAATACGCCAGAAAACCGACATACTTTCCCGGATACACCTTGTTCACCGCATCCGCCGCTTCATTCGCGAGAGTTAAGACCCGGTCGCTAATGCTACCCATAGCCGTGCATTTTTCGCACTCGCACCAATCACCGCCATCGGACGGTTCCAACGATACGCAATCGCTTTGTGGATTGTCCCGAAAATAGGGGAAAACGTATTGATTAATGATGAATTGACGCAAATCGATATTAGAAAGGCAAAATTTGGACTTTTCTGAGAATTCCGTCTGTCGTTTCCCATTAATCAGGGCCAGGTATTCTGGATGTTCTTTAAAGACCTGCTGATTCTGCTTAATTATATTTTGATAAACGTGCCCCGTGCTCAGGCCGAATCCTCGCACCGCCCGGTTACGTGTGCACCAGTCGGCGTAGGGCTGGTCGTTGTAGCCCCATAGCCCAAACCCGTACCAGATACGCCGCGTATAGAAATCGGGCTTTTCAAACGAGTCAACGTCGATTTTCAAAGCCGGACTATGTGGAACGATTTCCCAATGCGGCCCGGGAAAAAACTGGCGGTAGCCCAAGCGATATAAAAGATCCCAGACAGCATGTTCCGTTGCCGCAGGTGTTGCACCGATCAACAATACGCCTTTCTCCGTCGAACGCAAAAGATACTCTTCGCGGCGGAAAGGCTGCTGTGGTGCGAACTCTCCATCTATTGCGAGGGCGGGAAAGTCACTCCCCCGCCCCACAGCAATCCCCGCTTGCCCGTCACCCGTGGCGACCTTGAATTGAGCACCGCTTATTTTACCCAGATAATCGGCCAGGACCGCGGCAACAGCCCGCGTTTTATCATCCGCATTGGCCGATACCACAACATCCATCTTTGCAATTCCATCGTGCGCAAGAGTAGCTTCAACCGCTACCGCGTGGCGGGTTATGGCCATGACGCTACCTAAAAAGAGTAATAATGCACCGGCACGGCGCACCTCACTACATAATCGCCGAAAACGGCAAGAGATTGTTTTCATATGTTCACACAGACTGGAGACAAGACATCAATCGGAGTACATGGCGCACCAAGTTCGATTCCTGCATGCTTACTTCGCCCAGGCAAAGACAATGGGTAAAGTTGCTCCCACGGCTTCCGTCGCCCCCGCAGTGGTTTGCTTTACATAAACATCATTGACTGCTTCTTGCTTAAGCCATTTAACGTGTCCGTCCACATAAGCGTAGTTTGCGCCTTCAAGATGCCGGACCCGGTTCCCCCAGTTGATCAGAGCATCACTGGATGTCGAGCCAAAAGCCGAGCCACCGTAGCCGTTATTCACATAGTTCGCATTTGTGGCAGAGATATAATTCGTTTCGCCCAACAGGCAGGTCCGCGATGCTTCCGGTAAGGAATCAATTGCGGTTGTAGTGGGATGATTGGTGTATCCCGCAGTTGTATTCACAACCGCCGTCATGATGGGTCTATTGCTCGAATCTGCAGGAAATCCATATTGGCCATACCCAACAAAAGTATAGTTGCTACCTCCGCGATAGGAGGGAGCACTGGGACAAAACTGGACTTGCCAACTTTTAATGTAGGGCTGAATGGGGACGAACCGATTCCAGTTCGAGGTAGCGCCTCCCGCCCCATTATCTCCGACATAACTCATTAATTTGCCGTCATGATCCGTAACATATTGCAATACGGAAAATGCCAACTGCTTCATGTTGCTCATACAACTCGCACGCCGGGCATTTTCCCTGGCACGGGCAAACACAGGAAAGAGAATCGCAGACAATATTGATATTATCGCAATAACAACTAATAACTCTATCAAAGTAAAGCCAGGCCTTTGCGGTTTTTGCATGGTAGTCTTCTCCTGAATTACGTTAAGAAATGTTGGTTTCATCGTTTTAACTCCTTGGGCAGCAGGTCACGATCATTTCAATCAAGCCTGACTCTGCCAATTTATTCAAATTTACTCGCTGCGGAATTTTTTAGAATTTGCTACTGCGGTTAACCCACCGGAAGAAGCAATGCAACATTCTCTTCCAGACACTGGCCGTCCCGTTCCAACTGGGTTCTCAGTTCATTGTAATCGACCTCTTGCACACTACATTTATCCTCGATGGCCAACACCGCCACTGTGGCTGCGCTTTGTCCCAGAATCATAAATACCGGTTCCATACGGATGGAGCCATAGGCGATATGGGAGGCGGCCAGGCAGACCGGCACCACCAGGTTTTTACATTGTGAGCGCAGGGGAAGAATCGAACGGAGCGAAATTCCAAATGGCTCGACCGGTATTTCCACATTCCCCTCGTTAAGCACCCTACCATCGCGTATAAATCGTCGTGCATTATGAGCGTCCATGGTGTAAGAAGCCATTCCTACCGGGTCGTCCGCGCTCCTTCTGCTCAGGCAATCATGTTCCGTCATGATATAGCCGGAGATCATACGGCGGGCTTCACGAACGTATAATTGATGAGGCCACCCTCCCGTCGAGGTGAATTCATCGGCCGCCAGGCCCCATTGTGCAATCTCTTCCCGGAGAACCTCCGGGACACGCGGGTCGTAGCGGCAAAACCACATCAACCCTTTGTGATACGTTACGTGTTCCTGGTAGATTTGCTCGCGACGGGCATAACTGCCTTCGGGATACTCGTAATTACGGCCAATAAAATCGCTGGAAAGGCCTCCTGAATTATTCGAATCCACCTTATTGCCGCGTATTGCCTGGCGCGCAGAGCACAATGCCCGGTCAAAACCGGCGGCGAGGTAGCGTGCTCCCAGTTCATATTCGAGTTCGTTATAACCTTCGGGTTTTTCAAACGGAATCCGGTTCGCGGGATCGCGGGAAAGGCAGAGGCGGAAATTATAGGCTTGTAGCCGCCGGTCGCCACTTCCTACAGGTGGCAGTGGAGATGAGTCGATACCCGGCAACAAACCGCTCAAAGAATCGCCTGGAATGCAGTAAGGATCAACGGGAAAATCGAATTGGTGCGTCTCTGCGATTTGTACTCCGTTATAGGCTTCGCCGTAAATAATGTTATCTTCACGCCCCACGGTGTAACTCACACCGCTTTGCGCCATGAGATCGCCCTCATATGAACAGTCGATGAAGACTCGCGCCCGCACTCGCAATCCGCCTTCCAACTCAATGGACTCGATGTACCCATTCGCAAGACAGACACTCTGTAGGAACTGGTAGTAGTAAACGGCTACGCCTGCTTCATCGATCATTTCGGAGAGCACTCGCTCTGCGACGTGTGGCTCGAATTTCCATTCCTCGTCAATGCCATAGTGACGGCCGGCACGCTGGTAAAATTCCCGGGAAATGCCGCCGACGGTGTGCTTCTGACCGCTATCGGTGTTGCTGAGTCCACTTGCGGTCATTCCCCCGAGCTTGCCGCTCGGCTCCAACACAACCGCCCTCTGGCCCATCCGCGCTGCCTGAATCGCAGTGGCGATACCAGCCGCGTTGCCGCCGTAGATGCAAATATCCGTTTCAATAAAGCGATTCGTGGTTTCTATGAAACGAGGATTATAGTAGCAGAGTTTTTCGAGTCGCATGATTCTAAAGTCCTTTCGTGCCTGATACTTTTACTTATACCCGGCTCGTAAGGGCGCTAAACGGCAGCGTCTAAGCAGAATCGCTCACCCGTCCATACTATTCGCTCATTCTCCCATATTATTTTCCATAATAATGCTTTTTTATAGGATTTAACAGCTCAACCGAGCGTTGGGCCATGCACCGAATCACGATATTGAGAAGGCGACAGGCCGTATGTGCGTTTAAAGAGCCGACCGAAACCAGCATCGCTTTGCAGACCAATTCGTACGGCGATTGCATGGATGGGCAGATCCGTGGTTTCAAGCAAATGGCGGGCAGTGTCCAGGCGACGATTGATTAAATACGAAGACGGAGAAACTCCCATCCACTTGTGAAAAGAACGGCGAAAATGCGCCGGACTCAGCCCCGACTCGCGAATAAGTGAGTGGATGGTAATCGCCGGGTTGGATGTGATTTGATTCAAAGAAAGGGCCAGCCAGCGCGGTAATTCGCCCTGCGCAAATTGGGCAAGTGAGACTGAACTGAGGTGCGGCCAACAGAGGCCAAGCAATGCATGGGACAGGCTTTCCACAATAATGCGATGGTGTGCCTCAATCAGGGCATGCCTATTCACCAGTTGTCTCAACCAGCTTTCCAGCAACAATCGTTCTTCACTATCGGGACTCCACTTAACCGGCAGCGATAGCCCACGTAACAAGTCGAACTGATTGAACGCGGAAATACGAGCACGAAAGGAAAACCACTCTGTCACCGCCGAAGCGCGCATCGTCCGTTCCAGGCTGACCGGCACCAAGAAGGCTTCACCTTCCCGGACAGTCCAGGAGGCACCTGGACTTGTGACTTCGACGGCACCCCGTAAAACGAACCACAGATTGTAGATAAAGGAGTTAGCAGCGTGTTCGTAAGGGTTGTGCCGCACTGTCTGTCCAGGAAGCCAATAATGCTGAAAAGCGACAATTGTCTGGACAGAAATATTAGAGACATCCGGACCAATCATGGATTGCTACCTCCTATCAACTTATAGGACATCCACTCGATGCTGTAAAGACGAGGAAGCTTTCCCTGACTCAATAGGGAATTAGAAAAGTGAATCTCCTGCGGTTATTTGAGGCACGTTAGGGCATCGAAACGGCGAAGACCTTATAATTATTGTGTGTCGTTTGCCACAAACGCCCCTCATTAAAAGGAGTTCGATGTCACGTTTCTCACTTCGTTCTTATCGTTCCGTTCTCACCACACTGGTTTTAGCGGCCAGTTTCGCGATGTGCGGCTGCACCTCTAATGCCCAGGCACCCCAGACTGCCACGCCGCTGAGGACTGCACTTGATGACTATATCGCACGCGCCGAGCCGGCCTATCAATGGGAAAAAACCTCCGAGCGCCAGATCGGTAAAAACCATGTCACGATGCTCAACGTCACCTCGCAGACATGGCAGGGTATCGACTGGAAGCATAAAGTCGAAATCGTGAAGCCGGAGAAAATCGATTTTCCTGGCTATGCCCTGCTCTACCTCTCCACCACCGACAGTGCTTTTGAATCGATACTCTCACAATCGTTAGCCGGACAGTTGGGGGCGACCGTGGTACACGTCATGGGCATGCCTAACCAGCCGCTGTGGAACATGCGCGAGGACGACCTGATTGCGCACTCCTTCACCAAATATATCGAAACCGGCGACGCCACCTGGCCGCTCTTGCTGCCGATGACCAAGGGCGCGTTCAAGTCGATGGAAGCGGTGCAGGAATACACCACGCAACAGAACCAACCGCTGAATAAATTCATCGTGGCCGGGGCCAGCAAGCGTGGCTGGACGAGTTGGCTGATGGGCTGCATCGATACCGATAATCGTGTCGTCGGTATCATCCCCGTGGTCTATGACAACCTCGACCTGAACAAACAGTTGCCGCACCAGTTTGAATCGTGGGGCGAATTTTCACCGATGATTGCCGACTACACCCGGCGTGGTTTGCAGCAACAGCTCAGCAGCCCGGCAGGCCAGGTATTGACCCAGATTGTCGATCCCTACACCTACCGCGCCCGCCTCACCATGCCCAAGCTACTGGTCAACGGCACGAACGATCCCTACTGGACTACCGACGCGCTCAACCTCTACTGGAAAGATTTGCCCGAACCGAAAGCGACCTACTATGCTCCCAACTCGGGCCATAAACTAGAAGATAACCAGGAAAAAGCCTTCGGCGCCATGGTGGCCTGGTTCCGCCGCGTTGCCGGAAACAACCCGGTTCCTACCCTGAACTTGAGCACCACTACCGAGAACGGACAGGCGAAATTCACCCTCAAAGCGAACGGCGAGGTTTCCAGGGCCGTGTTGTGGGGCACTCATTCGCAAACTCACGATTTTCGCAAATCGAAGTGGCAAGCCGTGCCGCTCCAGGATGAGGGCAACGGCACCTATTCCGTAACCTTGCCCACCGGCACCGATGGCCGCAAGATTGCCGCCTTTGCCGAAATCGAAACCAGCGACAAACCAGCCGCACTCCGAATTTCCACCCCCATCACCATTGTGGAGAACAAACCAGCCAACTAAACCGTAATTCCGTAACGCCAGCCGGGAGACCTTGTTTCCCGGCGACGATTACCTTATGCAAAACCTTTCCGACTTCATCTCGCTGCTCGAAAAACACCGGCAGCTCGCCCGCATCACCCATCCGGTTTCCACACACCTCGAAATCGCCGAAATCGCCGACCGCATGATTAAAAAGGCCGGGCCAGCCCTGCTTTTTGAAAACGTCAAAGAAACGCCCGGCACTCCAGTCGCAATCGGGCTGTTTGGTTCCCACGAGCGCATGGCTCTGGCATTGCGCGACGACCCGAAAAACATTGCGGCGCGTATTGAAGAGTTGATCAAGACCCAACCGCCCGAATCGTTGATGGGGAAAATCCAGACCGGGATGAAGCTGCTGCCCACGGTGCGCAGCCTGGGCACCAAGACGGTAAAGTCGGGCGTCTGTAAGGAAGTCATTCTCAAAGGCGAAGATATCGACCTCGAGAAACTGCCCGCGCTGTTTTGCTGGCCTGACGACGGCGGCAAATTCATCACGCTGCCGATGGTCTATACCCACAATCCCAACACCGGCAAGCGCAACGTGGGGATGTATCGCATCCAGATTTACGACAAGAACACCACCGGGATGCACTGGCAAATTCACAAAGTCGGTGCCCAGCATCATCGCGAAGCGCAGGAGAAGCAGCAGAAAATCGAAGCTGCCATCTGCCTGGGCGGCGACCCGGTATTGCCGTTTTGCGCTATTGCACCATTGCCGGAAGAAATCGACGAGATGATGTTCGCCGGTTTCCTGCGCGGCAAACCGATGGAAATGGTGAAATGCGAAACCATCGACGTGGAAGTGCCCGCCGATTGCGAATATGTCATTGAAGGCACCATCGACCCGTCCGAATCGCGCCCCGAAGGCCCCTTTGGCGACCACACCGGCTACTATACGCCGATTGAAGATTATCCGGTGTTCCGCGTCACCTGCATCACCCAACGCAAAAAGCCGATTTACCCGGCCACCATCGTGGGCATTCCGCCAATGGAAGACGCCTACCTGGGCGGTTCGGTCGGCACCATCTTCAAGCCGCTGGTCAAGACCCAGATTCCTGAACTCATCGACATGCACCTGCCTGTGGAAGCCTGTTTCCACAACATGGCGATCGTCTCCATCAAGAAGCGCTATCCCAATCACGCCTATAAGGTGATGCACGCACTGTGGGGGCTGGGGCAGCTTATGTTCTCTAAAGTCATCATCGTGGTCGATGAGGACGTGGACGTGCATAACCTGAGCGAAGTGCTGTGGCGCGTCACCAACAACATCGACCCGGCGCGCGACGTGCAAATCGTCAAAGGCCCGGTCGATTCGCTCAACCACGCCGCACCGATGGTGGGCTTCGGCTCCAAGATGGGCATCGACGCCACCCGCAAATGGCCCAGCGAAGGCCACACCCGCGAATGGCCCGAAGTGGTGAAAATGGACCGGGAAACGGTAGCGCATGTCGATGCGATGTGGAACAAACTGGGCCTTGGCACCCTGGTCAAAAGCCCAAGCGTGGATGGACACATCCGCGCGCCGATGCCATAGACTTAATTCACCACAGAGGACACGGAGAACACAGAGAATTTTGATGCCTGTGCATTATCTTACATCTGTTCATTGCTTAACCTTAATTTCTCTCTGTGACCTCCGTGTCCTCTGTGGTGAATAATTTATTGTCATGCATTTTATTGTTGCTTTAACCGGGGCCTCCGGTCAGGGGTATGCGTTGCGCTTGCTGCATAAGCTGGCGGCGACTGATGCCCGGATTTCGCTCATCCTCTCGGAAGCGGCGTGCATGACGCTGGCTGAAGAGCACGATATTAAGGTCACTCCCCACGCACCGGATTTAGCGAAACTGTTTGCGGGACAGGTGCCGGAGAATGTCACCGTCTACAGTCCACGCGCGATTGGCGCGCCCATCGCTTCGGGGTCGCAGCCGCACGACGGCATGGTGATTGTGCCCTGCTCGATGACAACTTTATCGCGTGTGGCGCATGGCTTGGCTCAGGATCTCATTTCCCGCGCTGCTGATGTAACCCTGAAAGAACGCCGTAAACTGATTTTAGTCACCCGGGAAATGCCGCTTTCACTGATACATTTGAAGAACATGACGGCAGCTACCGAAGCCGGAGCGACGGTTTTTCATGCCTGCCCGCATTTCTATCATCGTCCGCAAACGGTAGAAGAGGTGCTTGATACCGTGGTGGATAGGATTCTCGACCACCTGGGCGTGGAAAGCGATACAAAACGTTGGAAAGAAAAAGATGAGGCTGGTAACGAATGAGCGCCGCAGCTAAGGCTTCTACCCACCGCACCACTGTGCGCGATTATCTGGAACTGGTTAAGTTCTCACACACTATATTTGCCTTACCGTTCGCCCTGGCGGCGATGTTTATTGCAGCCAAAGGCTTTCCCAACTGGCAAATATTCGGGTGGATTATGCTGGCAATGGTGGCGGCCCGCACAGCGGCGATGGGGTTTAATCGCATCGTTGATCGCAAAATCGATGCTCTCAACCCGCGCACTAAAAATCGCGAAATTCCCGCCGGAAAAGTTTCGGTGCAACAGGCGATTGCGCTGGTTTCCATCAGCGGCGCGCTATTTGTTTTTGCTGCCGGAATGTTGGGCGACCTCACGTTCTGGCTCTCCATGCCCACGCTTTTGGTCCTGTTTTTTTATTCACTCTGCAAGCGCTTCACTTCGCTGGCACACCTGGTGCTGGGGTTTTGCCTGGGTATTGCGCCGGTGGGAGCCTGGCTAGCTGTGACGCAGCAATTTGCACTAACCCCCATTGTGTTGGCCGCAGCGGTGACACTCTGGGTGACCGGTTTCGATGTAATCTACGCCACCCTGGATGACGAATTCGACCGCAAAGCCGGGATTCATTCGATGGTGCAGAAGTTCGGTATTCCCGGTGCGTTGAAGTTAGCCAAACTCTTGCATATGGGCTTCATTCTTCTGTTGGCCTGCTTCGGCTTTCTGGCCGGGTTGGGAATGCTCTTTTACGCCGCGTTGGCACTCATCGCCGGTTTTCTGGTGTATGAACACTCGATCGTCAGCCCCGACGATTTAGGCCGTGTCAACGCCGCTTTCTTTACCGTGAACGGAGCGATTAGCGCATTTTTCCTTTGTGTGATTGTGGCTGAAGTGTTTTGGTTTTAGGCCTGTGGCTGCGTCAGTTTGTCGATGGTGGCAAACAGCGTTGTAAAATCCACCGGCTTCACGAGGTGGGCATCATAAGCGGAATCGGGACGATTATGATAATCGGCCTCATTGCCGGAAAGCGCGATAGCCTTGAACGGCGAGAGATCGCGGGCTTTCATTTCATCGAGCATCGCAAACCCATCCATGCCCGGCATGGCGATATCGCTGATAACGAGATCCGGCGAAAACCGCTCCACCACATCCAGCGCCTGTTTCCCCGACGCAGCCGTTTCCACGGCGTAACCACGCTTACGCTCCAGCAAGAGGCAAAGCATGGCCCGGAGATCGTCGTGGTCATCGACGAGCAGCACACGTAAGGCTGTCGGAGATGATGGGGGAGAAGTGCTCATTCCTGTTAGTTATGCCATAAAAAACCCGTGGAAAATAGTTTTCGAGCGTACATAACGACTTTGCCCGGCTGCGCCCTGAATTCAGTTATCATGTTTCCCTATGCATTCCGCTTTCCGCTCCGTGTTGTCGGGCTTGCTGGTGCTTGTCGTGTTGACCGGCATCGGCTTTCGGTTTTACAACCTCGATAAAAAAGTCTTCTGGATGGATGAAGCTTCGACCGCCCAATGGATCGCCGGTTATTCATTGCAGCAAATCGAGGCCGAACTTTCCCAACGGCAAAACTGGTCGCCGACGGAACTGGCGAAATTTCAACACCTCAATCCCGGCAACGGTATTGACGCCACACGATATGCCCTGGCCAGCGACGATCCGAAACATCCTCCCCTGTTCTACCTGTTGTTGCGGGCCTGGGCCGGGCTGGCTGGAGATTCGGTTTTTGCCTTGCGTCTCTTTCCCGCACTCGTGAGCCTCCTTGTTCTGCCTGCAATGTGGTGGCTCTGCCGGGAATTATTCTTCGAAGATCCGCACCGTGCCACCATCGGCAAAATAGCCCTCGCGCTAACCGCCCTCTCCCCGGTTCATGTCCTCTATGCACAGGAAGCGCGCGAATATTCACTGTGGACAGCCGTCATGCTGGCTTCCAGCGCTCTGCTCTTGCGTGCCATGCGCTGTGACAGCCCGAAGTGGTGGGTGGTTTATGCGCTCAGCCTCGCGGTGGGATTTTACACCCACACTCTGTTCCTCTTATTATGGCTGGTGCATGCCATTGTTATTGGTGGAGTATGGTGGCACACCAAAAACCAGGAGAACCGACGTAACTCTCTTCGTCCTTTCTTCATGGCAACTCTGGGGGCGGCATTGCTCTTTGCACCCTGGAGCGTTCAAATCATCTTACAACGGTCAGGGCTGAGCAGTAACAGCGCCTGGCTGGCCCAGTCCAGCAGTTTCTCTTATCTGCTCCAAACCTGGGTTTTTCTGTCGGGCATCGCATTCTTCGATCCCAACCAGACCCAGCATTGGAACATCGATAATAATCTGTTAATTACCGCCGTTCGATTGCTGCGCGGACTGTTTTGTGTGCTCATCGCGGGCGCACTATTCATCGTGGCTCGCCGCGCCACGCATCGCGAAGCCCTGTTTATCCTCACCTTGAGCCTGGTGCCTTTTCTGGCATTAGCAATTCCCGATGTCTTCACTGATGGCTACCGTTCCACCATCGCCCGTTTTCTTATTCCCTGCTTCCTGGGTTTCCAACTGGCTATCGCCTGGCTACTTGCCAACGCGCTCTCCAATCGTGCATGGCGACGCCCCGGCATGGCACTGCTAACCGTCTTGCTGGGAGCCGGTTTCTTCTCTTGCCTGCTCAGCAGCCAGGCCGATGCCTGGTGGAATAAATCAGCTTCCTACCATGTGCCGCGTGTAGCGAATCTCATTAATTCATCGCCCAAACCGCTGCTTGTATTAGCACCCAACCCCAACCTTCTCGCCCTCTGCCGCAGACTGGACCCGCAGATTCAGCTATTTCTCCTCAAGGAAAAACAGGCTGACGGCAAAGCCATAGCTTCTTTGCCACCAGTGCCCACAGGCACTACAGTTCTCTTCTACCGTCCCTCTCCGGGGCTGCTCGCCGCTCTACAAAAACAGGGAGATGTCCTCACTCCAACCCCAGCCGGTAACGATTTGTGGCAACTGAAAAAATCGTAAACTAAAAAATTGTGCGCTACCTCAAGCTCTACCAGGCCTTTGCCGCCAACTCCCTGTCACGCGCGATGGAATTTCGCGCGCAGTTTTTCGTCGGCATTTTTTCCTATCTGGTTTGGAGCGGCATTTCCCTATTGTTCATCGAAGTCGTGTTCGGCAGCGTCGGCCCGGTCGCCGGTTGGTCGCGGAGTGAAATGTGGGTACTCTACGGCACCTTTATCATTCTGGAAGCCATCTGCTACGGAATATTAGGCCCTAACATGTGGCGTTTTTCAGGTATGGTGCGCGATGGCGGACTCGATCTGGTGCTGATTCGTCCGGTTAACCCGCAATTCTTCGTTTCGATGCGCTACCTCGACCTCAACGGCATCCTTAATGGGCTGGTCGGTTTTGTACTCCTGGGCGCAGGACTCTATCAGGTGGGACACACTCCTACCCTATTGCAAGCTTTTCTCTGGCTGCTTTTACTGTTGTGTGGAACGCTGATGGCCTATTCGCTGTGGTTCATGTGCGTCACCATCGCCATTTGGGCTATTAAGATGGAGGGCCTGGCCGTGATCTTCGACCCCATGATGCAGATGGCGAAGTTTCCGGTGCAAATCTACCCCCGCAAACTGCAATGGGTGCTCATCTCAGTGCTGCCGGTGGCGTTTCTCACCACCTTTCCCGCCCAGGCTTTGTTAGGGCGAGGAGAACCACTTGTCGTCGTGGCCGCATTAGCGTTGGCGGCACTGCTGATTTTTTTCTCGCATAAATTCTTCCAATTTGCCTTAAAATACTACGGTAGCGCCAGTTCATAAGCATTTATCGACTTAAAGGGAGAAGCCAATGATGACTTTGCTCTGGATGGTTCTGAGCCTGGTGGCCCTGGTTATCGTCACGCTCGCGTTGTTTTATCTCAAACTACTGATGGGCACCGCGAAACACCACCGCCAGCTTGCCAGCCTCACGGAACCGGTTTTCAAGGCAATCGCCGAAAATTCGCCCGAAGTTCCCGCCCTCATCGAGCAGTGCGCCCGCAACCCCATCACCCGCAATTATCTTTACGCCCAGCTTCTGGAAGCCGGGCAATGCAAGCTCTTCCCCTGGCAATATCACACTCTCGAAAAGGTAGCCGAGTCGGACATGGTAACCTGGCTCATGCATCCCAACGAACTGGCTGCCGCGCCCGATGCGATCGAATTGATGCATACGCTACCGGTGCAAGGCGAAGGCCAATATTATTTATTCCGCTTCCGCACCGAACCACCACACTGGGCCGCCGAGCGCGGCTGGATGGCAGGGATGAGTGGCCCTTACTCAGAAACCGACGGCCAGGCGCTGGCCCGCTCCAATACTTTTAGCGAACTCAAACCGTTCGACGAACTCACCCCTGAAGAGCATCTGGAACACCTACTGGGCTCCATTCAAAGCCACGCTGTCGCCCGGGGATAGATTGCATTTAGCCTAATAGATCGCGAAACAGGATATACACCGCGACCAGCGCCAGGGCAATGCCCAACATGTTGACCTTGCTGAGTTTCTCGCGGAATAATGCCGTGTCCACTGTGGTTATTTGAAAGGCAGTCCGATCCAACTATTCACAATAGAATGGTTGCTGGATTGTGCCATCAAACAAAATTAGTGTGAACGTGCAAAATGAAGAACATGAAAAAAGACTCCCCCGAGATTAATGTGGCATTCACTCCTTTAGCGGAAGCGTTGGAGCGTATTCAATTTTGGCTTACGAAGAATGATATTTCCCGTGTGATTGTGGCAGCGCCGTCATGGCGTGAGTTGAAACGCAAGAATAATTTACCACCCCATGTGCAAGTGACCCAAAAACCACTCAAAGGACCACGGGTGCCGGTTCGGGGGCGTCGCCATTTTGACCAGGTCCAAATGCGTGTAGCACGTTGGCCTGAAGACGGCTTGGACGAAAACCCCTTACCGGCGCTGGCCTGCGTGCTGAGCGGCCAGGCGGATTTAATCGTGGCCGATTATGTGTTGCATTGCCAGACAGGCGACATCATTTTTTTCCCTCCCCGCATTCCCAAACAGGATGGCAGCAAACCTCATTTTGAAGGTGACACCACCGGCAGGCAATGCGATTTGCTGTGGATATATTCCGGCTCAACCGGTAACCAGGGAGTGGAAAGCTGGATTTGCCACTCAGAAGAAAACGCGCACTCTACGGGCACTGCTCTCGGCACTTGCAGTGTCATCCATCCTTTTTTAGCGCAAACTTTCGCGGGGTTAAGTGAAGAATTATTACGCCAACCCCAATCGCGTAAGCGTTATCAATCGGACTTAATCTATCATCTTTTAACAAGCATATTCCTGTTGTTGCAAGGCGAAATCGTGGAGGGGCGCGCTTTTTTACGCCGCAGCCAACGCCCCCTTGAGGCCCCGAAAAACCATTCCCATCCCATCGCGCAAGCCTGTGAATATATTGAATCTAACCTGCAACGCCCCCTCACCATCGAGCAAACTGCTCGCCAGGTGGCTGTTTCCCCATCTACTTTTACCAGGCGTTTTCGGGAACACACCGGCCAATCGTTCAAAGAATATCTGACCGCGCAACGGCTCAAATTAGCCGAGTCGTTATTACGCGAAACCGAGATACCGGTAGACAATATCTGTTTGCGGGTTGGCCTCCAATACGATCAATTACGTCGTTTATTTCACCAGCATCACGGCTGCACACCGGGAGATTTTCGCCTACGAGAAAGAGTTCAAAATCAGTGCCTATGACCGAAAATCCGTGTTTCAAGAGAATTCTTGCGGGGCATACTAAGACTACCAATGAATTTTTTGGAGGAAGTCACATGCGAAGCAGGAAAATGGGACATAATGGATTCACCCTAATAGAACTTCTTGTCGTGATAGCAATAATAGGAATACTTGCAGCGATTTTATTTCCGATATTTGCACGGGCACGCGAAAGCGCCCGGCGCACAAGCTGCCTGAGCAACCTGAAGCAAATCGGCTTAGGGATTATGCAGTATGTGCAAGATTACGACGAGACTTACCCACCCGGCAGCACCGGCACAGTCTGGTATAACCTGGTACAGCCCTACGTGAAGAGCACCCAGGTTTTTATTTGCCCTTCCTCGTCATCTACGGGACTCACATCTGGAAATTATGGGGCGAATCGCGCGGTGTTGCCCCTAGTCGATATTGAACCCACTCTCAAAGTTCTTCCCATGGCGACGATAAACGCACCCGCATCGGTTTATATGGTGATGGATTGCGGTGCCTACGCCATGAGCGCTTACAATATGCGTAACCCGAAAGGCGCCTTTTGGTATTTCCCTGGCAGCAAACAATTCACCGGTAAAAACATCACCGATTTTACCGGCGGCGCTACCGGTTGGAACGCAACCGACTACCAGAGTGAAGGCCGCCACTTCAACGGGGTAAATATAAATTTCGCGGACGGGCACGCCAAATGGCTGCGTGTCAGCGAAGTATGGCAACAAGCCATTAATGACCGCGACGGTAAACCCAGCGCCTGGGATCCGCAGAATGAAGGAAATTAAAAGGACTTTTACAGGGAAACCAATCTATGAAATATTTATCTCTCATCTCTAAACGACTCTTGATACTGCTGGCTTTGCTGATGTTAGGAAACAGTTTTATAAATCCGGCGAAGGCAGAAACTAAACCAGAAGAAGAAATCAATCTGCGCGATTCTCCTCAGCTTTCCACGGATGCCACCGCTGCATTTCAAGCCGCGTTCGATTCCGGTGCCCGGCGGGTCATTATTCCCAACTTAGGTAAGCCCTACCAGGTAGGGCCGTTATTGCTCCGGCAACATAATCAGGAGATCATCTTTGAAAAAGGTGTCGAAGTGCATGCCAAACCCGGTGCATTTCAGGATACCAAGGCATGCTTATTGACATTGCGCCTGGCCGTTAATGTGAATATTCAAGGAAACGGTGCCGTATTCCGAATGAATAGGGACGAGTATGGAAAGCCCGGTCACCCAGATCCGCTCTCGGCGCAGCGGCATGTCATCGATCTTCAAGGCGCGCAAAATGTGACTATCGATAATGTAGTAGTAAGCGGAGCAGGCGGTGATGGCATTCATATTACGGATGTTAACTCTCTGCAGGAGCATCTCCCCAGTAGCGTTAAAACACGTCTCAACTGGTATATCACAACCAACCGCGACATTACTTTACGCAACATTGTTTCCACCAATAATCGGCGGCAGGGATTATCGCTCATCAGCGGCGAAGATATTCTCATTGAAGATTGTGTTTTCGAAAACACGCATGGTTCTTCGCCGCAATCGGGGATTGATATCGAACCCTATGCCGCGCGTCAGCTTTTAAAGAACATCGTGGTACGCCGCTGCATCGCTCGCAACAACAGTGGAGCCGGCTTCATGGTGTACCTGGGTAAATTGAAAAAAACATCGCAACCCGTATCGATTCGTTTTGAAGATTGCATTGTGGAAGGTGGCGTCTGGGGACTCAACTTTTCAGCCTCTGGAACTGATGGCGTGCAGGGAAAAGTACTTTTTAAAGATTGCACCGTGAAGGATACCCAGAAAGGTGGAATTTATATCTACGACAAAGATGCCAAAGGCACCGAGGTAGTTTTTGAGAATTGCACTTTGAGCTACGCCGCCAAATTATCCGAAAACACCGATGCCGCCACACCAGACGAAGATGACAAAGCGGCGGCTCGGGCTCAAGCCACTCGCAAAGCGCCGCCGACCGCGCCAATCGTTTTCTATTTACGGCAGCGTGACTCACTGGAAATTCCCATCGAAAATTTTGGAGGATTGCAATTCATTAATTGCCGGGTGGAAGAATCGGCCGGACGCCCCATCAGCGCTTACGGCACCGCAACGGAGAAGGAAGATTTTCCCGTCGCTTCGATTCATGGAACGATTACGACTAATGTTCCAGAAGCGGCACTTAACCTGGGCACCCAACAAACAAATGTCACGTTGAAGCTGAAGCCCACCAGGCAATGAAGAACCGCGCGCGTGAGCGAGCCGGATTGAGGAAGCGTCTCGCTTGTTATTATGCCTCTCTCGCATCAACGCAAGGAGACGGCGCATCGTATAATGCAAATCAATCCGGCTTGCTCACGCGCGCGGTTCCTCAACGGCCGTATAAGATATACACCGCCACCAGCGCCAGCGCGATACCCAACATGTTGACCTTGCTGAGTTTCTCGCGAAACAAGGCCACGCCCACCAAAGTGCCCAGCACGATAACGCCGATATTCATGGAGAGAAACACCAATGCCGGGTTTTCCGGCAGCGACTGGTGCCCGCGCAGATAAAACAGGATATTGCCGAAGTTGAACGCGCCGAGCAGCAAACCGCCGCCGCAGTTGCGCCAGTTAAAGCGGCTGCGGCGCATGATTAATTCCCTACCCCACGCCAACCACGCTACGGTGCCTGCAGCGAGAAACATAATCAGCAGCGATTGGGAGAAAGGGATCGTCTTCACCACCGAAACCTGCTTCAGACAAATATCGATCAGACCGTAACCCACAAACACCAACAGCAGATAAAGCCAAGAAAAACGATCTTCTTTCGTCTCGCTTTGTTTTTGCCAGCCGATGCAACAAAAGATCGCCACAAATCCCAGCGCGATACCAAAACCTTTTTGCAGGCCGAGCGCTTCATGGAAGATGAGAAAAGCCGCCGTCAGGGAAATGAGCAACGACATGCGTTGGGCCACATCGGTGCGCACAATTCCGGCATGGCGCACCGCCTGCCCCACCGCGACGAAGATGCCGGGGAGCAACACGGCCAGGGCCAGGTAATAAGGCCAGGGTGCGTCGGCCACGTCCACGCTGCTCACATTGGGACGGAAAAAGAACAGCGTCAAGCAAGCAGCCGCTACATAGTTCCAGGCGACTGCCGGGAGCAATTCCACGTCGTAGCGGCGTGCCAGCTTTAGCAGGATGGAAACGATAACACTGCAAACAACACTCAAGGCAAGATAAAACATAGTTCGCTCGTTCTGTATAACAGTTTGGCAGCCTGGTTATTTGTATAATCGAATCGCTCCACGTCAAACCATCGGCATGGAGAATTTTTAACATTCAAACCCACCGGCTTCCCATGTCTTTACGTCGTCTTCACTTCCCGGTCCTGTCTGCCGCCTTCATATTATTGCTGTTTAGCGCGCGTTGCGCTCTCACCCAGCCAGCCGAAAAGCCAACAGGCGAAGACCGCGCAACGGCAAGCCGCTACTCCGCCCTGGTGGCCGAACTGATCGCTGCCGATTCCCTGGCTCGCGAACTCATCAACGAACGAGACCCCGAGCGCATCAAGGCTTACCTCGAAGCGCTCAACTCAAACACCGAAGTCGAGCAAATAGAGCTTAGCCGCGCCCGCCGCTTTATGCGGCGCATACTGCCCCGGCCACCGTGCGCTTGCTATGGGATGAAACCCATCTCTACGCCGCTTTTGAAGTTCCCGATACCAACATCATCGCACCACCAATGAAGCGTGACGGCGAGGTGTGGACGACCGATTGTGTCGAGCTGTTTCTCGTGCCCAATCGCAAATTGCTCGACTACTGGGAAATCGAAATCAGCGCCGGAGGGAGCATTTACGATAGTCCCGCCCACAAATACACCGATCGCTGGGGCAGTGAAATGCAAGTCGAAAAGAGTATGAACGGTCTTCAGTTCGCCATAGACTTGCGCGGCACATTAGACAAACACGATGACCGCGACGAAGGCTATACCGTCGAGATAGCCATCCCTTTTAAAGAGCTTCCCAACTTTCCGCAGAACCCAAAAATCGGCGACCAACTCTATGCCCTGCTCTGCCGTGTAGAGCGCAACAACCCGGATATGAACATTGCAACCACCCCCATGGCGCAGGTGCCGTGGGTGAGTTGGTTTCACAATATCTGGGCCTACCAGCCGCTGATATTAAGTGCGCCCGGCGAACAGCGCAAAAAGTAAAATTCCCCTCCCTCAGGGAGGGGTTAGGGGAGGGAGGTCGGGAGTTATAACAATGAATACAGAATTATAAATGATGAACCGTAGGAGTTTGACGTTGTTGATTTATAGTTCATAGCTCAGCATTAAGCTCCGACTCCCCCACCCAACCTCCCCCTGAGGGGGAGGAGCTACGTTACGGTATTTTCCTGCTTCCTAACTATAAATATCAGGCTGACAATTTATCAGGCTTGGAATTACAAACAGCGCCAACCGATATCGCGGCGGAAGTAGGCACCTTCAAACTGAATCTGTTCGATAGCACGATAACAGTTCTCACGGGCCTGATGGAAATCGCTGCCAAGGGCCGTTACACCCAGCACTCGACCGCCGTTGGTTACGATGTCGCTATCGCGCCCGGTTGTTCCGGCATGGAACACGGTTGCGCCGGTCGCTTCAGCCTCGGCTAAACCGGTAATCGCATCGCCCTTGCGGTAGTCGTTGGCCGGATAGCCGCCGGCAGCCAGAACTACGCACACCGCCGCATCTGCCGTCCATTCGCAAGGAACTTCGGTCAGCGGCGTGGTGGCATCTTCGGCGCAGGCCATCAGCAGCGGCAACAAGTCGCTTTGCAGGCGCGGCAAAATCACCTGGGTTTCAGGGTCGCCAAAGCGGCAGTTGAATTCCACTACTTTGGGGCCTTCGGGAGTAAGCATCAGGCCCGCATACAACGCACCACGATAGGTGAGGCCTTCGGCTTTCATCGCTGCCACGGTGGGCTTGAGGATAGTTTCCATCGCCTGCTCATGCAATTGAGCCGTGAAGGCCGGAACCGGCGAGTAGCAGCCCATACCACCGGTGTTGGGGCCGGTATCGCCTTCGCCGATGCGCTTGTGGTCTTGCGCGGGCACCATCGGCACTACATTTTCGCCGTCGGTGAGGGCTATCAGCGAAACTTCTTCACCGGTCATGCACTCTTCAATGAGAAGACGCGGGGTCGCGCCCTGCATGGCGAACAACCCGGCCACGGCTTCGCGCGCTTCGTCGAGGTTGGCTGCCACGACCACGCCCTTGCCCGCCGCCAGGCCATCGGCCTTGAGGACGATGGGGCCATCGGGCTGCTCGTTCAGGTAGGCGGTGGCCGAATCGGCGTCATCGAACCACGCCGCTTTGGCGGTGGGGATGTTGTATTTCTGAAGAATTTCCTTGCAGAAAATCTTGGAGGCTTCCAACTGCGCGGCCTGGCCGGAAGGGCCAAAGGCCGGGATACCGGCTTCTTTCAATTGATCGACCACGCCATCGGCCAACGGCACTTCGGGGCCGACGACAACGAAATCGGCACCCAGTTGCCGGGCGACTTCAACCGGCTGCCCACCCAGGCACTGCGCAATCAGCGCGATACCGGCGTTACCGGGACTGCAATATAACTGCTCAACGAGCGGGCTTTGTTTCAATTTCCAACAGAGCGCGTGCTCGCGCCCGCCACTACCGATGACAAGAATTTTCATGGCTTTTCAGTATCTCACGTCGCAAAGCAAAGGACACGAGACGATTGCGGATTTTGGATTGGCGATTGCGGATTGGGCGGCAACCAACAACCATCCTTCAAAACTCCAGCCTCCAAATAAGCATCGTAAAATAGTGCAGAAAATAGCTCAAACTCCCGAATTTTCATCATTTTAAGTTATCCCGATGTGCCGTAAGATGGCGTTATCCTACGTTTTACGGAGTTATCTATGGCAACAGCGACTGCAGAAAAACTGGCACTCCTGGGCGGACAGCCCATCAGCGCGCAACCTTTACAAGCACCGGCATTTCCTCCGGCAGATGAGGCCACGGCCAAACGCCTGAGCGAAGTTTATTTAAGCCGTCAATGGTCGTTCGGTGGCCCGGAAGAGAAGGCTTTCAACGCCGAATTTGCGCAATATCATGGGGCAAAACACGGTATTTTCATGGCCAACGGCACCGTGACACTGCAATGCGCCCTGGGCGCGCTGGGAGTTGGCCCCGGCGATGAAGTGATTCTGCCCGCACTCACCTGGCTGGCCACAGCCATGGCTGTCCTCTATGTCGGAGCGACTCCGGTGTTCGTGGATATCGAACCCACCACGCTCTGTCTCGATCCCCAGGCCTTTGAAGCAGCCATTACGCCCCGCACCAAAGCCGTGATTCCGGTTCACATTTACGGCGGCACCGCCGATTTGGAACAGATTCTGGCCATCGCCGATAAACACGCTATCGCCGTGGTGGAAGATTGCGCCCATGCCCAGGGTGGCAAGTGGAACGGACGCGGTCTGGGTAGCTGGGGCGCAGTCGGCTCGTTTTCTTTCCAGCAATCCAAAACCATGGCCAGTGGCGAAGGCGGTATCTGCCTGACCAACGACGACGAATTGGCCGAGCGCATCTACCGCATGAAACACATCGGCTATAACCACGGGACAGCCCAAGGCAAAGCGGCTGTAGGCCCGCCGCCGGGGTTACAGTGCCACAACTTCCGCGGCACCGACTTCCAGGCCGTAATTCTCCGCTCGCAGTTGGAACAATTGGAAGAGCGCATCGCTACCTACAACAGTAACGCCGCCATTCTCGAAGAGCGCCTTAACGCCCTGCCCGGCGTTCGCGTGCAGTCGCGTGGCCGCCTGGCCGATCCGCAGAGTTACTATGCCTTTGCGGTGAGCTTCGTCGATGGCCCAATCGCACAATTGCCGCTTGAAACCGTGCAAGCCGCGCTGGGCGCCGAAGGCTTTGGCATTGGCCGGACATACGGCACGGTCTATGGACACGTCTTGTTCAATGCCTCTCCCGAAACCTACCGCATCGCCAATGGCAATTGCCCCGTAGCCGAAGGACTTGGAACAAACCAAACGCTCACTTTCCTCCACTACTGGCTGGGCAGCGATCAGGATACAATAAGTGCTATTGGCGATGCCTTCGAAAAGGTCGCTACCCAGGCCGAAACATTGGCCGACTGGACACCGCCCGCTCAATAACCGGCAAAGGATCAATACAGATGAGCCAAAAACCGATTCCATTTATCTGGACCAACGACGACCTGACCGTAAACAACCATGATGAGATGGAGCCCATGCTGGAACTCCTCGATAACCATGGCCTCAAGGGAACTTTCTTCGTGGTGCCCTGCCCGCAGGGCAAACTGCTCATGACCGACGACGTGCCGTTCATCGATAAACTCAAAGCCGCCATCGGTGAAGGCCACGAAGCCCACCAGCATTCCACGACCCACGTCTGTATCGAAAACGGCACCGCCGATTTACGCATGTTCGACCTGATGGGCAACGCCGCCAAAGTCGCCTATTCACAAAGCCGCTTCGTGCATGAACGGCTATGGCAAGTCGATGCCCTCCAGGCCCAGATTGGCTGGGGCCGTAAGGTGTGGACGGAAGCAATGGGCGAGCCTTCGCAAGGCTTTCGCCCCGGCTGCGGCGCGTTTTGCGGCAACATGTATCAGGCGCTGGAAAATCTCGGTTTCAAATGGTGTTCGGCGCGCCTGGTCTCCATGACCGGCTGGCAGTGGGCTGCAGGATTTTATGATTATCCCCTCGCCCTTGAAGGCCCGGCCATGCCTGTGATGCAGGGCCAGATCATGGAATTGCCCATTCTCGATGATGTAGCATTTAAAGTGCCTGCCGATAAAATCGACGACTTCGTGGAACTCGGCTGGCAGCTTTTCCAGAAATGCCTCGAACGTAACTTGCCCTATATCCTGGTAAGCCATCCTTTCGCCCTCAAGCACGAAGGCGGCACCGGCTATCGCATCCACGAAAAGCTGTTGCCGCGCATTCTCGATAGCGGTTTGGCCATCCCCATGACATTGGGAGAATATTACGGGCGCGTGCAAAAAGGCGAGTTCCCCCTGGCTGCGCCAGAAGACGCTTATCCGGATGGCGACGCCATTCCCGATTGGCACATTCTCTCGCGCACCCGGCAAGGTTAAACTCTGGCTCTATGAGCCAACGCCTGCTGGAAATATTGCAGCAAGACGTTATCCCCGCGCTGGCCAGTGGTGCGGGGATTTTGTTGCCTTGTGCCGAGCGAGAAGTAGCTGAAGATACTTGCGGCGACTTTCAACAAACGCAGACCACGGCCGAATTCCAGCATACCCATTACGAATTGTTCTGGTTGCGCTCAGGCCGCAGCCACATGAAAATCGACGGCAAAATCTACCGGCTCGAAGCCGGTGATTGCTGTTTCCTGCCGCCGCAGTCGTGGCACTGCGACATGTATAACGAGGAAACCCCGGCCTACGAATCGTTGTGGGTTGTGGTCTACAACCGGCAGGTTGGTGTCAACCATTTTCGTTACCAGCCCGTGGGCATGTGGGATGTCGTGTGCTACAGCCGCATCGCCGAGCCGCCCGAACTTCCCGGTTTGCTGACGGCACTCCAGCACGAGCTTCAAGGCAATGTCTCGTTTTCCAGCAGCATCCGCCAGGGTTTGATGCTACAGTTAGCCGGTTGCATGGCCCGTGCATTGGAAACGCTCAACAGCTCTTCGGTCGAACTGGTTTCGCAACGGGTGCAAACCTACCTTGAAGCGCACTATGCGGAAGAAATTTCATTGCAGGCCGTCGCCCAGGCGGCGTATCTGAGCCCCAACTATCTAACCACGGTATTTAAGAAAGAAACCGGCCATACCATCGTGGAAGCGCTCACCGAAATCCGCCTGCGCCACGCCCGGCGGTTGCTGTTGGAAAAGCAGCTTCCGGTGTATGAAGTGGCCCGCGCAGTGGGCTACGAAAATGTTTCGCACTTCTCCCGTGTGTTCCATCGCCATACCGGCTCTTCACCGGGGCGTTATGGGAAAGCAGGGTAATGAAGAACCACGCGCGTGAGCAAGTGGATTGTGCGAGGGTATTATGCTCCACTGAGCTTACGTCAATTGATGCTATCGGAGCGTTAGCACAAGCAAAACTCTTCCACAGTCCACTCGCTCACGCGCGTGGTTCTTCATTCGACCACTTCTTTAGGCAACAATAATTCATCACCACTCCGTGCCAGATACGGCGGCACGGTCATTAGCAGCCGCGGACCGTTACTTGAAACGAACTGCCACAGCTTGCCGTCTTGCCCTGGCGGCACCGGGATATTGAAGTAACCGCCTTTTTCAAACTCTTCCTTGGTGAAAGTGAATATCGGCTTGGGAGAACCATCTCCGCCGCGTAAAGCCCCCACTCCCTGTGCAAAGCCGCCAATCACCTTCGTGCCTTTGGGAACATAGAAATACATATCGACCCGATGTGACAGCGTAACCGGCTCTTCAATAGACGAGGCATAGGAAACCGGAATGCCCTGCGCCCAGCTAACCGCCGCGCCCTGGCGTTGCGAGCGCACCTCGACACGGTGCAAACCCTTGAAAGGAGTTTTAAGCTCGACTTCGTGGGGTTGCTTATCATTGACAGCTTCGGCGGTATCGAGAATGCGGCTTTCGGGGTCGTCTTCGGCTAAGAGTTCTAATGTTGTCTTACCACCAGTGCCAATCTGCCCACCGGTAACGGTTAGTTTTACCGTCGGAAATTTTTCGTCAATCCAGACATAGAAATGATGATTGGGGCGCACAAAACCATTCACACCCAGTTTGCCGGGTGTGGCTATACCCAGGGCTGTCGTTGGAACCAGTTGCTTACTATAGCCAACCGGGGTGAAGGTGATGAGTTCATTGTTGACAATGCCATCGGCAATGAGCCTGCTGATTTCCTCGGCGCTAAATGGCGCGCTGTTTTTCCAAGGATTCTTGCCTTCGGGCACGCTCCATACGGTATCGCCTACCGGCCGATACGGCCAGTTGCGGGTATCGCGCCACAGCGCATAGTTATGCACCATGTGCGTGTTGCGAATGCGGTAGCCATGCGCCAGCGCCGCACCTACCCCCTCTTCACCATCGACGTCTTTTAGCAACTCGACATAACGCGTGTAGAGCGTCAGATCGTCCAGGCGGCCACGGATGCCGGGATCGTTAGTGAGCTTGCGTGCCTCGTCAATATCGCGATACATGCGCCCTATCAAATCGCTGCTGAACAGCGGACGGTTGGCACGGTCGATGCGCTGGTAAAAATTGCGCATCGGCTTTTGCGCCGGGCCGAAGGCTTTTTCAAAGAAGTCGTTGATGATCGCCTCGATATCGGCATTGGTATCCCACAGCGTGCGCGCTGCAACGTAGTAACCCAGGCCACCCGGCCCCCAACTGTTGCTGGATTCGGCGCTCATGAAACGCGCGCCCATGCCGTGCTGGCGCTTAATGGCAGCGGCAATGGCGCGCGGATCGCCCGCCCCCAGCCCTCCGGGACGATCTTTATGCCCCACCACTACGCTGTAATATTCGCGGACTCCAATCGTGGCACCCTGCGCGCTCCAGCCCGGTGCGATATTTTCAAAACCCGCGCTGAACTGGGTAGCAACGCCCACCGCCACATTGGGATGCACTTTAATGCTGGGCGGTTGTGAATGTTTGAAATAGGCATAGATACCGATGAACTTGCCGGGATACTTCTTGCTCACCGCTTCGGCCACTTCGTTAGCAAGAGTAACCACACGATCACTGACGCTTTTGTAAACCTCACCGTCACGGCAGGCACCTTCGGGATTGTCCCAGCCGTCGCCATCGCTGGGGTCGAGCGAAATCGAATCGAGGTTGGGGTTCTTGTCGAAAGCCGCCAGCGCCCAATCGACAACTAGCTTACGCAAACCCGGATTGGATACGCAAAACTTCACCGGCTTTTGCGACATCAGGTATTCGGGGTGGGCATCGAATTCGGCCCTGCGGTCTTTATAAACGCCATCCCAGGCATGGCCCGAATTGATGGTCAGCCCACTCCCCTGCCGGTTCGCAGCATCCCATTTTACCTTGTCGTCTCTGTTATCCGGCCAATCGCCAAAACCATACCAGATACGACGTCCGAAGAAATCGGGCGATTCTTTGGCATTCACCGCTATCTTTAAATCAGGCACGCGGGGCACCACTTCCCAGTGCCCTCCCGGAAAGAAATTGCGGTAGCCCAGGCGATGCAGGAAATCCCAGACCGCATGGTTCACCGCCAGTTCCGTCGCACCGACGAGGTAAACACCGTTACTGTGGGAACGCAATAAATACTCTTCACGCCGCGTCGAATCGTTGGCATCGAACTCTTTGCCCAGGCTTAATTCCGGGAACTCGGTGGCCGTCCCTAACGCCAATCCACTTTTACCATCGCCGGTTTGCACTTCAAACTTGCCCCCGCTGATGCGAGTGAGATACTCGGCTAGTGTCGACGCCAGCTCTTTGGTTTGAGGTGTGGCGTTGGCTGAAATTACAACAGTTTGAATCACGCGACTTTGCTGCGCCAGGGTAGCCGTGGGGGCAGTCGTCTGAGCACTGCACAAAGATAGCGGAATACCAGCCAGCACGCAACAGGCCAGAGCGAGGGCGACACGATGAAAGAGTTTCATTTCAATGAGGAGTTGCTTTAAATTTCCTGATGGCGCGAACACTTAACTGGTAGGCGGCTTAATTGGGTCGAAAGCACTGGGACGATTAGCTATTTTCTCACGGCCCTGAAAATAAACTTCGCGTGCCGCTTGCCACTTAACGTGCCCATCGGCATACAGTATGTTGATGCCGGTGAAATGCCGACCGCTCTGGCAATCGCTATAAGAACCTACCGGGCAAGCCCAGCCTGCAGCATCTCCCACGCCGGGCAAATAGCGCGTTGCATCCGTGGTCAGCAAATTGGTTGCAAAGCTGTAATTTGTGTAGTCAGCCGCAAAATATGTCAAAGCCGGTGACACAACAACCGAGCTATGAATCGTCGATGCCGGTGCAACAGGATACGAAGCTACTAAAAGAGGATTCAAACCATAATTCTGATTCAAGGAGTTAATCGTGTTGATGCGTTTCGACGGACAATCGAAAACGGCCCAACTTTTGATGTAAGCATTCAAAATTCCCTGCCAGTAGACTTGCGTCGTACTGTCGGTATGAGTCGAAGTGTATTTGGAATATTGTGCCGGAACGGTTCCTGTCATATAACGGACAGCCATAAGCTGATAGCGTTCATCGTGGTCTTGAACATACTGCATTTCAGCTAAACCTATCTGCTTGAGGTTACTCTGACACGAACTCCGCCGCGCATTTTCACGGGCACGGGCAAACACCGGAAATAGAATCGCTGCCAATAATGAAATAATGATAATGACAACAAGTAATTCTACTAAGGTAAACGCCCGAAGTCGGCCCCCGTTCCGGCCTCCTACTCTTCCCTCACGAAAGACGATTCTCATCACAACCTCCTAAATGGTTTGCTTCACCTTCACTATTGCAACAGAAGGACGATAAATCAACTCGCCCGGAATATAGGTGTGTTTGGGTGGCGAAGCCGGATTCTCGATTTTCTCCAGGAGCCGCGCCACGGCCTGCTGGGCGACATCCGGCCCCATGGCCGTCGTTGCCATAATCGGCGGCATGAGCGGCTCCAGCAAATGGCTGTCTAATAACGAAACCAGGCTCACATCCTGAGGCACACGGTAGCCGTAGGCATTGAGAATATTGAGCAGCGTCACGGTTTTTTCCGCACCGAAAGTGACAAACGCGGTGGGAGCGTTTTGCTGACGCATTTTGACTTTGAGCGGCATCGCAATCTGGCTATCGGCGGTCACTTCGATACTGGAAACAATTTCCGGCAGGCCCGCTTTAGCCAATGCCTGACGGATGCCGACATGCATGTGCGTCGTCACATTGCCGGTGCTGGGGTTAGCTAAAATGCATAAATGGCGATGGCCATTTTCAATAAGATGAGTCGCAATGCGCTCGGTGGTGGCCACGGTGTCCATCGTCACTTTATCCACAGTCGCCGGAATTTCATCCTCATCCGAAAGCACGACCCAGGGCATCTTTACAGGCAACATTTGGTGAATGGCCGAGCCGAACCAGCGGGAGAAAATAACACCGTCTACGGTTTTGGGGTTCAGCACATCGCTCAGCACCGGTTTGCCGTCGCGATCGACACTGGTGAGCACAAGGCGAAAACCGGCTTGGCGCAAGGCTTTATCGGTCAATAACAAAAACCGGCTTTCGCCCGCCAGGAAAAGGGTATCGGAATTACCCACGTAACCGATATTATAAGTCGTGAAGCTGCGCGGTTGATAGCCCAGTTCACGCGCCACTTTTAAAATCGCCTGACGGGTTTCCTCACTGACACGCGCACCATGTGTGCCATGCAGGGCACGGGTTACCAAAGTGCGTGAGACACCGGCGCGATCGGCGATTTCCTGATGAGTAACGGACATGGGCAAGAAAATGAATCAATATTATTCGCATGACAGCGAACATGTTCACTTATTATACCCCACCGTTTTATATTTTAAACATTTTTATTGAGATGATTTGACTTGTTTGAAGTGCGGTGACAAGTCACCGCACTTCAAACAAGGCTTTTTCTTTTATTTTGTAACCATCAACGGGTAACGCGGGTCAGCACTCACCCAGGGCGAAGCTCCTTCGCCAAGCGAGAGTAAAACTTTATAAAACACTCCGGTTTCGGCTTTATTGAAATCGACCCGCCAAAAGCCGGGAACGCCTTTCAAGACGACACGCTCCACGGGTTCCTTGCCGGTAGCGAATTTGGCTTGCTGCACGCCATGGGGATCGGTCACCGTAACTTGCGCGGTTTCGCCCGGAGCTTGCGTGAGCAGTTGTAAACTCCACTGCTCCACTCCCGGTGCAATGGATACATAGAAGCTTCCACCACGCCGGTAAAAGAACAGGCTTTCATAACCGGGCGGCAGGAGGGGACGAAAAATATCGGCGCGATAGGCCACGGCAGCGTTTTGAAAAGTGAAATCGTTCACGCCGCTAAAGACGTGAAACAGAAACGACTGCCCTTTCTTGGCCACTACTGTTAATGGCTTTTCATGCTGCAAAACTCCCTTTCGTATCAGCTTCCCATCCAGTTCTGTAATGCTGTAGGTTTCGGTGAGGTAAAACTGTCCGATGGTTTCCAACATCTTCGGTTCGATGCGGATTTCACCATCCTGCAAAGCGTGCAGCAGCATGGTTTGCTTGCCACGCAAGCGCAACGGTGCTGCGGGAGGAATTGGTGCAATGGGCCCAGCCAAAGCCACTTTAACAGGCCTGTCCTGCACCGGATTGGCTGCGATGCCTTCACTTATCATCCGCTCCGCATCACTTGTGGTAAATGCCGGAACGTTCTTCCAGGGGTCTTTATCCGCCGGGGATTTCAAGCCAACACCAGCCGGTAGCTTCACCAAATCTTGATGGAAATGCTTGCGGTAATAAATAGAGCCGTGAATCATATGACTCGCGCGAATGCGATAGGCATGGCGCATCAATGTTTCGTAGGCTTTCTGGCGCACATCAGCATCGGTGGCCTTTCGATAGACCAAATAATTTTCCAAATGATGAAGATAGCCAGTCAGGTCGCTCAATCGCGCCCGCACACCCGCATCGGAAGTCGTTTTCCAAGCCATGTCGAGCTGGCGATAGAGCCGGCCCAGATAATCGCGATTGAACGATAGCCCGTGAGTATGTTCGATGCCGGTCAGCAACTGATAAAACTCACCCATCTGCTGCTGAGCGCCGGGGAAGGCTTTGTCGAGAAAATCGTTAAAAAGCTCCTGGATGCGGTCGGCTTTATCTACATCCCATAGAATGCGCGAAGCGAAATAGTAACCCAGGCCATGCGGACCCCAACTATCACCGGCTTCGGCGATATAAAAGCGTGCGCCCAGACGTTGGTATTCTTTCAACGAAATCGGCATACCATCCAACTGCGCGGCCTTACCTTCATTGGGAAGGTCAAAATCCCAGATGATTACACCCATGTAGTCGCGCGTACCGATCTCCGCACCTTTGGCACGCCAGCCTTCAACCTGTTTTTGGAAGCTCAGCCCACCACGGATGAAAGCCGTGGTAGCGCTCACGACGATGCCCGGCTCCAACTGTATAGACGGTGGTGGAGAATGGTCGTAATAAGCATAGAACGCCACGTATTTATCAGGGTGCCTGGCGCGCACCGTTTTAACCGTCTGGTTCGCCAGCACCACTTGCCGGTCGCTGGGCGTGCCTATCGCACGGCAGGGCTCACACTGGCACCAACCGCCATAATCGCTTGGGTCGATAGAAACAGTTTCGGCAGCCGGATTTTTCTCGAAGAAGTCCAGCGCGTAACGACCGACCAAATCGCGCAGGCCGGGGTTGGAGATGCAGAATTTCTTGTGCGCCGCTTCAAATTGGCGCTTACCATCGACTAACGCAAAATACTCCGGATGCCGGTCGAACTCTGCTTTGAATGTCGAGGCAATCAGGTTCCACGAATGGCTGGTATTAAGGACAACACCGCCTTCCATGCGATTGATCTCGTTCCAACGATTCCACCGCTCCACATTGCCCGGCCAGCTACCACCACCGGACCAAATACGGCGAAAGTGGAAATCCGGATGTTCCTGCGCATTGACGGAAATTTCCAGGTTGGGATTGTGAGGAATAATTTCCCAATTCGCACCGGGAAAAAAGGCGCGATAGCCAAGCCGGTAGAGAAAATCCCACGTCGCATGACGCACACCAAGCGGACCCACCGCAATGAGATGCACCCCGGCGGCGTGGCTGCGCAGGAGGTAGTCTTCGCGCGTCTCAGCGGTATACTGGAATTGATCTTTAAAAGCCGGAAACTCTGCAACAGTCCCCAGCGCCAAACCGGCATCGGCATCCCCTTCTTTAATTTCAAACCTCGCGCCACTGATTTTTTCCAGGTATTGCGCCAGCGTCGTTGCTTGTTCACGTGTGGAGGCATCGGCAGTGCGGCTCACCACGATGGGCATTCGTGCCTTGCCGTTTTGGGTGAGCACGGTCTGGGCAGGAAGAGAAGAAACACACAGCACGAAGATGGAAAAGAGGAATAATAAACGTTTCATAAAAATAAAAAGGTAAAAGTTTCAACCACTGCAAAAACTGGGGGCTAAGCCGTCATTCAAAGTTCGATGTTCGACGTTGAACGTTCAACGTTTTCAGGGCATTTCCGGGTTCCAATCGCGGTCACAATAAATCTTGTTGTTGGCAATACCCGCTGCGAGATCGGCAGGGAGGCATTGGCTCACCGATTTAGGCCGTAAAGTATCCATCTTACCCATGGGAGCCCATTTCACGTGGCCGTCGGCGTAGGCAATGTTGGTGCCGTCTAAATGACGAATGATGGTATCACGCAACGAAGAAGTGCCCAGGCCGTTTTGAGTGCCGCGCGGGCCGGCATCCATTGCATAGGCATTATTGTAATCCAACAGCATCACAATTTCTGAAGGACGTAGCACCTGGGCCATCGAAACCGGTATGTTATCAACGCGCACCCCGCTATTAAAAGATGAGCCAAACTTGCCGCCACTAATGCCTATGCTGTAACCATAACTGGGGTCTTGACTACGGGCCTCGGTGGAAGGGCAAACGAAAACTTGCGAACTTTTAGTGTAGGGATAAATGAAATCCATCCAGGTCTTTTTGTAACCGTTACCCCAGGGGGTTCCGGATGGAGAATCGCCAGGGATTACCGAAAACTTACGACATGGCTTCCCGGCATCGGCGGTAGCGTTACAGGAATTGCCCATTTCCACCCAATTGGGATAGCGCTCATCGTTATCCTGGTTATATTGCATAATCCCCAGGCCAATTTGCTTGAGATTGCTCATACAACTCGCACGCCGGGCATTTTCACGCGCCCGGGCAAAGACGGGAAAGAGAATCGCCGCCAGTATTGATATTATCGCAATAACAACAAGTAATTCTATCAGTGTAAATCCGCGTTGTTGTGTACTTGGAGCATTCATGGTTGGGCTTCCTCCGGCATCGTTGTTAATATTATTCCCCGTTTCTCTGCCCACCAAACTACTTATCCGTACAAAACATTGTTCAATCGTCTCAATTTTGCACTGTTTCGCTTCGCCACTGCGCGCGATAGCGGGCCGGGGTTATTCCGGTATGTTTCGCGAAGAAATTGTTGAAGGAAGAATAAGAGCTAAAGCCACACAACTCACTGATAGTGCGGATCGTCCAATCGGTCTCCTTGAGGAAGTTTTGCGCCTGTTCCATACGTTGTTTTTGTACGTATCCCAGGAAGGTGAGGCCGGTATATTCATGGAACTGCCGGGCAAAAGTAGCGCGGGAAAGGTGCATCACACGCGCCACCCCGGCGATGGTGAGTGGCGCACTGAGATGGGCCTGGATGTAGATACAGGCTTTTTCCATGGGATGCTGCATCTGCTTGTCATTCCACCCTTCAAAACTGTCGGAAAACCGGGAAGTCATCACGTCGAAAGTCCCCGCCTCTTTCATTTCCTGTTGCAGCAGGTTCAGGAAAAGCAAAAGGCCGTGATTATACACCTCACCCAAACGGCGCTGTTCAAGTTCGGCGCACAGGACATTGAACACGCCCAGCACTTGTTCCTGTGAAAAATAGAGGCTTTCACCGGCACGTGCATGATGATTGGCGCCATCGTAGCTCTTAGAAATCCAAACCCGCAAGCCCCGCCCACATTGGCGCATCCATAGAATGGAACAAAACGCTCCTGGGTCAGCCGGCGCCATCGAGCGTGAACCATCAGGGTGAGGCAACCCCGCCGGTATGAAAATGAGCGAGCGTTCGCCACATGTCAGCAGTTGTGAACCGATGTGCATTTGCGCCCGCCCTGCCAAAATGCAACAAAGAAAATGTTCCCGCTTACTGATGAGCGAATCCTGCGGCCAATGTGCCACGAAATCGCTTATCTGCCCGGCCGGGCGTCGATACTTCGTTTGCTGCCGCTGCCCACGGATCGGCTTTTTCTCCACCGTAACCCCCGGAGGTAAATCGACCACCGGACACGGCATGACAAGCGGCTGAATGCGCCCCGCTTCCGCCCAGGGCACAAGATGACGCCTGATGTTTTCGCGGACTCCGTTTGCAGGTTTAATCAGGCTCTTATCCATCGTTTTCTAACGGTTATACCGTTTCATGACGGGCCCCCTTACTAAATTGGAGGAAGCTCGAAGGCTTCCCGGTCTTTATCGGCCCAGGATCGGTGTCATCAAATTCGTGGATCTCGACTTCAAAATTATAGAGTTCGTCAATGGCTTCCTGGGGAGCATCAATCCGATAATCCATGTAGCAGCAGCCACATCCATCCTGGCCGAGATAGAAGCAATGCTTGTACCATTTCTCAATCCACAACTCCATAAAAGCAGCTTCAGGAGTTTCTCCGTAAGTGTACACCTCATATTTCGGCGTGCCGGTTTGGTTAATGGTTTCAACAACGCGCCAGTAATCGTTCCAGTCCATATCGTTCTCTCAAGTAGCCATTGTGAATAAAGGGAAGTCTAACGCTTTGCTCCCTCAAGCAAAACAGCGGATTGCATCAGATGCAATCCGCTATTTTTGGAGTGCGGTGACTTGTCACCGCGTTGTGTCGGCGTTGATTGGAAATGCAGAAGTCGCTGTGAGGTCCTCGCGGTGACAAGTCACCGCACTCCAAAAACGACTCCTACGCTTTGAGCTTATCCAACATTGCCTGCACTTTGCGCAACTGCCCATCGGCCAGTTCGGGATCTTTTTCGTTATTCCAAAAATCATTGGTGCGCGTGGCGGTCACGGCTTTCACGGCTTCATCCAAAACTGCCTGTGCCTGGGTTTTGAGAGCGGCATTGGCCGTGGAGGCAATCGCATCACGCAGCATGGCCAGCTCTTCAAAATCCTGCACGCCTTCGCGCACGGCATCCCAGTGGATGCTGTTATAAACCGTCTCTTTATCGATGAAAGCCGGGGAATAACTGCGTGCAATCTGATAGTCGTGCCAGGTGGTTGGCGCGGTGCCGATATCGCCGAAGGCCCAAAAGCCCATCCCCTTGCCTCCCATTGAAAACACACGCCAGGCCTGGCCGCGATAATACTGCTGCGGGTTGAACATACGTGCCGGGCTGGCACAGGAATAGAGCCATAAGTCCTTGCCGCTATCACGTTGTTTACGGAAATACTCCCACACTGCAGGAACAGAAGTAGCATAGTTCTGCGTATTGGGCATCAATTGATCCATCAAAGTAATGGCGTCCTGGTTCTTTTGCTGGTCGGGACGCTTCCATACCGGATCGGAAAGCAATGTCATTTCCGGGGCACCGGCTTTAATGGCACGCGCCCAATCGGCTATCACATCGTCTTGCCAGTCTCCCTGCAAACCGGGCTCATCGTGAATCAATAAAGAAAGTTTGCCCGGAGCAATATTCTTCGATTTCAGGTGGGCGATCACTGCCTTGGCCCAGTTGCCCAGGCGTGCATTGAACACCGTGGTGCCACGCGAGGCACCGCCAAAAGTTTCCTTTTCCTTGGCGCTGACAAAGACGAAGAAATTCCGGGCGTGGGGCCACTCTGCCACCCACTGGTCGAAATCAATAAAGCTTAGTGGAGCCTTCAATTGATTGTTTGCATCGAAGTCGTTGGCTGTGGGCCAGGGCAAAATCGAGCGTCCCGCCCAGGGCGAATCCACATAATGCGACTTCATCAGCTCGAACGCCGCCGGATAGTTCTTAGCGTTTACTCCTCTACTGGCCGAGCCACGCATCGATTTAGGGTCGGTGTAATCCCATGCACACAGCGAAAGGCGCGGGCGTTGCATGGCAATAGGCGAAACAGCCAAACGCAAAGGAACGTTTTCGCCATCCACCGCCAGGGTGCTGCTGTAATTGCCCGGTGCCAGTTTTGAGGAATCGACCGTCAACCAAACTTTACCGGTGAAACCGGCAGGAACTTTAATTGCGTAGCGGCCTTGAACATTTGCTACCGGCAGCAACGCATCCGCGATCGGAGTGCCCTGATAGGTATCCGTCCAGGCTGCGGTTGCAACTTGTAGCCAACCGGCCTGCGCGTTGCGCGGCGGGTTTTGCAGTTGCAGTTGCACGGTTTTTTCACTGCCGCTGGCGTTGGTCAGTAGCAGCGCATCGGAGCGAAATTGATTGCGCAGCATGGAAAACTGCAACTCCGCCTGCCCTTTTTCCGGCTTGGCCAGCAGCGGCAACCAAGCATAGCGATGCTGCTTCCAAACCGTCAGCGGCTTCACGCCCTGCGCCGCTAAAAGCTCTCCGTATACCGCCATGACATCGCGATGTTCCGTGTTGATGGGCAGTAGTGTTTTCCCACCACCCTCGGCGAATTCTTGTCGGTCGTTCTTCACAGCCGCTTCAGCCAAACGCGCTTCCAGGACGCTCTTTTTCGCCACCGGGAGTGTCGATTCTCCTAACAATTCCCGCAGGGTTTTGATATCGGCATCGAGACGGCGCTGCTCGAAGTTGCTCACAATGGAGGCCGCCGCCAGGTCTTTCATTTCCGCCGTGCCTGCCAGTTCCTTACCGCCCACGGCCCGATTTAGCCAGGCATCATCGCCTGAATAAACTTCGATTTCATCCAACACGGTATAAGGAGTTTGCAGAATGGAAAAAGCGATGTAGCGGCCTCTCGTCTGGAGATCGCGCGTAGCAAAGCGAAACTTTGAATAGCCCTCAAGCTTCGGCACGCCATTCTTGCGGGAGAGGCTCATCAGGTTGCCCTGGTAATGCCAGGCTTTACCGTCGTCACTCACCGCAATGCCCACGAAAGCGGGAAACTGCACCCCTGCCGCGCCAGCGGCGGTGCTCAGGGACACACCCGAAATCGGGCTGACTTTCTCCAGGTCGATGGTGACCACGATCGGGTCCTTGCCCGCCCGCCAGGTGATGGAACCCGGTTGCACCCACAGGCTGGCGGTTTGATGCTGGGCATCGAAAACTGCGCCTGCATATTTGCCATCAGCCAATTGAGCCGGGTTTTTATCCTTGGTGAGAGCATAATTGGAAGGCGTGCTGGTTGTGACTTTTTTGTCTAAAGCGATGTTGGTCTGGGCAATAGCACAATGACTGCTAATAGAAGCGGCAGCCAGCGCAACGATAAGTGTTGCGGTTACTTTCATATTTCAATTCCTGTTTTTTAATTTTTAACGATATTAAAGAGCTTCTGCCGATCGGCCCAGGCCTGCGTATTCATCATGAGCTTCACATGTCCATCAGCATAAAGGTAATTGCCACCGCCCTGGAAATTTTTTGGTTCACCGGCGATTGAGGTTGCAGCAGTATTATAAAATGGGCCTACCTGCCCACCATGCAGCACTGGCAGCAAGCCTCGCTGGCGCGCCCAGAGATACAAGCCATTGCCCTGGTAGCCATTGCTGGCCGGGTCGCCGGCAAGGATTGTCTGAGCAGGTTCGGATACTTCAGCCAGGGTAACGCCGATAGCCCCACTGGGCGTACAAGGTGTCCCCGCTGTATAACCAAAGCCATTGCCTGTTGCGCCGGTAGTATCCATTCCACAAATATTCCATCCATAACCACCACTGTACAAGCGGGCCGAAGCCGAACGGATTTCACCGGCAGTGGGGCAAATCCAAACCTGGTCGTTCTTAGCATACGGTTCCAGCAAGCGATAAAAATATCCACCGGTATACATAGTCCCCATCGGATACTTTTCATCGTAGTCCTGAACATACATCATCACAGCCATGCCAATCTGCTTGAGATTCGACTGGCACGCCGCCTTGCGCGCCTGTTCGCGCGCCCTGGCAAAGACGGGAAACAGTATCGACGCCAGGATAGCTATAATAGCTATTACGACAAGCAATTCTATCAGGGTAAAGGCTTTACGTGGCTTTTCAACCTTCCTTTCATTAAAAAACATGTCACTCTCCTTATCGACTACACGTCGATTCCAATCCGTGCCACCGATTCCCCTTCGCGTATCTCCACGGGCAGAGAAATCTCACGCGACGTTTGCACTCCGTTTTGAATTTGTTCGCAAAGAACTTTAATCGCTTCCCGTCCAATGTCATACAATGGCACCTGAACGGATGTCAGACGCGGGCGCACCAAATCACAGATATCAGTGCCGTCGAAGCCAATCACACTGACTTGACCGGGCACGTCGATTCCTGCTTCCTGCAGCGTCTGTATGATGCCAATGGCGGCATGATCGTTTTGTGCCACGATAGCGGTACAGTTTAAGCTACGCCACCCCTCCTCCAGCCAGGCGCGCATGTTGCATCGCCCCCATTCCAAATAATTCGCCGATTTGTCTATGCGTATTTTTTCGGTGAGCCGTAGCCGCTCAGGCAGTACTGCAATTCCCGCTTTCTGCAAAGCAGCCTGATAGCCTCCCCGGCGCTGTATGGGAATGTCTTGCAACTCTTCCATCAGGCAGGCGATGCGCCGATGCCCGTGTGCAATGAGGTACGCCGTAGCCAACTCGGAACCACCAAAATCATCGGCCGTAACAGCAGTTATCTCGTTTGTATGTTGCAGCATTATGACCTGGGGCACCTGAGACGAAATCCCCATAGAATAGGCTTCCAGCTTGTCACAAGAAAATAAAATACCATCGACTTGCTCAAGATCGCTTTCCTCGCCACTGTCCATCAAGACGATCTTCATGCCCTGTTCCTGGCTGCTGGCACGTATACCTTTCAATAAAATCTGCATGTAAGGCGAATCGTAACTGGGTGTTTGATAGGCCGAGTGCAAAATCAAGCCGATATTTCCGGTGCGTGCCAACTCACGCGGCGCGACATAGGTGCCGCTTCTTGGCTTGCGAATAACCAGGTTTTCACGTTCCAACCGTGCATACACCCGCTCGGCGGTAGCAGGCATGGCTCCATACCGGGCACGAAGCTCAGAAAACGATGGCAGGCGTTCTCCTGGCTTTAGTTCTCCCGCCACAATCTGCTGCTGTAGCCGGTTATAAATTTGCAAATATTTGGGCTCGTTTTTTTTGACATCCGCTTCTGCCATATCTATCCCTTAAAAACTGTCATATATCAGTTCGCATATTATACCCCCAAATGATGAGTCTTAAACCTATTTTTTAATTTTTTTCGCATTGAGGAATCACGCGCGTGAGCAAGTAGACTGAGCAGGAGTTAAAGTTACCCTGCACTCGGCGAAGGGCAACAATACCCTTAAAGCCCGGTCAGGAGGCAATAAGCCACATCAATCCGGCTTGCTTACGCGCGCGGTTCCTCAATGCAACAAAAAACAGCGGACTGCACCTGATGCAATCCGCTGTTTTCTTTTATTCGGTCTTAATTAATAACCGGCAAGGCTACCCCACCCTGCTTTTCCACGCCGTTTGGTAACTCGCGTTCGCCATCTTCATACTGGCGCATGGTCTGGGTGATACGCATGGAGCAGAACTTGGGGCCGCACATCGAGCAGAACTTGGCGCTCTTGAAGGCATCGTCGGGCAGCTCTTCATCGTGCATCTTGCGCGCAGTTTCCGGGTCAAGCGACAGCTCGAACTGCTTGTTCCAGTCGAACTCAAAGCGGGCTTTGGAGAGCGCGTCGTCGCGATCCTGAGCGCCCTTGCGGCCACGAGCGATGTCGGCGGCGTGAGCGGCAATCTTATAGGCAATAACGCCCTGGCGCACGTCGTCTTTGTTGGGCAAGCCCAGGTGTTCTTTGGGCGTCACGTAGCACAGCATGGCGGCACCGGCCTGCCCGGCAATGGCAGCGCCGATGGCGCTGGTAATATGGTCGTAGCCGGGAGCAATGTCGGTGACCAGCGGGCCAAGCACGTAGAACGGGGCTTCGTGGCACACGCGGGCTTCGCGCTCGATGTTCATGGCGACCAAATGCATGGGGATATGGCCGGGGCCTTCGATCATCACCTGCACGTCGTGCTTCCAAGCCTTGAGAGTGAGTTCGCCCAGAACGTCCAACTCGGCAAACTGCGCTTCATCGTTGGCATCGGCCAAACTGCCGGGACGCAAACCATCGCCCAGCGAAAAGCTGACGTCATACTTCTTGAAGATTTCGCAGATTTCGTCGAAGTAGGTGTAGAGGAAGTTTTCCTGATGATGCGCCGTCATCCACTGCGCCAGGATGGAACCACCGCGCGACACGATGCCGGTGGTGCGGTTGCGGGTGAGGGGCACGTGACGCAAAAGTGTTCCGGCGTGAATCGTCATGTAGTCCACGCCCTGCTGCGCCTGTTTTTCGATGGTTTCGAGCATGTGCTCGATGGTGAGGTCTTCCACGCGCGAAACACTTTCGAGCGCCTGATAGATGGGCACGGTGCCGATGGGCACCGGGGAATTCTGGATGTTGGAGATACGAATCGCATCCAGGTCGCCGCCGGTGGAAAGGTCCATCACGGTATCGGCGCCCAAACCAACTGCAGTACGCAGCTTTTCCAACTCGGTATCGAGGTCGGAAGTGGTGGACGAGTTGCCGATGTTGGCGTTGATTTTACATTTGCTGCCCACGCCGATTGCCATCGGTTCGAGGCAAGTGTGGTTGATGTTGGCGGGGATAATCATACGTCCGCGTGCGATTTCGGAGCGGATGAATTCGGGGGAAAGGCCTTCGCGCTGCGCTACGTATTCCATTTCCTCGGTGATTTCACCTTTACGGGCGTAGTGCATCTGGCTATAGTTACCGCCGCCTTGTTCCAGGCGACGCTTGATCCATTCGGTTCTCATGAAAGGGGAAAGACTCCTCAAGATTTTGACTGACAATTTATTATAGCAATGCTCGGAAATCAGCGGTTTTTTTGGGGGGAACATTGAATATCCAATGTGAAACACTCAACGTTGCACACTGGCTGGCCTCACCCCCACTGGATTGAGAAAGGGCACTATATTGAAACGCCCTTTCCCCTCACCCCAGCCCTCTCCCCGAAGGGGCGAGGGGGCACGCTACACTTACTTTAACGCACTGCATAGTGTGCAGCGTGGAGGCTCGTGCTCCCCTCTCCTGTTCTGGGAGAGGGGCCGGGGGTGAGGGGTGAGCCTCTCAGATTCGTGTCATCCCCTTAACCCTATAAGCAGAAAGCTTTTTGACTACCACCATCTTTTGTGTCTTTTGCGCCGTATCCTCTCCTATGAAAAACAAACCGGCCAGGGCAATATGCCCCGGCCGGAATAGCATCATAGAGATCCCTTACTGCGGCATACCGACAAAGTTGACCTCTGCCCCGTCAATATAAATCGCGGCATCCTTTTCAATCCCCGTCACATCGACGGCATACAGCAACGACATCGTATCCGTTACACCTAACAACTCGCGCAAGTTGAACGGCACGATATAAGTTTGCCAGCCACCGTGGTTGATTTTGAACGTCGCACCGGGCAAGTTGCCACCACGCTGGCGGCCGAACTGGTTGATCGCCCGCAGCGAGAGTTTCACCTTGGCCTGGGTTGGCGTTTTGGAATAAATGTGAATCGCAGCGTAATAATTCCCGACTTGATAAGGAATGTTCTGCCTGAGCGAAACATACTCACCGGTCGCTAACAAACTGCGCTCATCGCTTTGTTTTTCATCCGCCGAGAACTTCGCCCCTTCCACCAGCCACGGCTGCAAGCCACCCTCGAACGAGGCATCGTCCAGCAATTGCTTCACGTTGCCATCAGCGGCCACCAGCACCTGCCGGGCCACTGCCGAAGCGCTGCTTACCAACGGCACATCCTGGCCGGTATCGAGCAAGCGCATTGGCACCTGGGAAGACTGCGGCTGATTAGCCAATCCTTCCAGACCTGCACGCACTTGTTGGCTACGGTTTACCCAGGGGAGCAAGCTCCACAGAGAATTGGTACCCCAATCTGCACCGAGCGTATATTCCCACTGCGTCAGGCGAAAAGCCGGATAACCATACAACGCATCATGCCGCATATTGCTGAGCAGCGTCAGGCGGTTTTGCGTTTGTTCAATAGCCTCAAGGCTACGTTGCAATAATTGCACTGCTTTATCTTCGGCCGGCAGATCGGCTTGCTTCCAGTATTCATCGCCTTTGCAGGCAATGATCGAAGCCCTGTAGAACTGCCACATCTCGCGTAGCTTCTCGGCGCGTTGGCGTTGCAGCGGCGTTTGGGCCTTTGCAACAGCCTCGTTCATCAACTTGTCAGACTGGTCGATATACTCTTGCGGCACACCCAGCACATAGGTCATATCGTCGAACGCCTGATAGTCGGAGATGCGATTGAACCAGGGTTGCTTGGGCAAATCTTGCGTCCAGTATTTCTCCCACAGGTCGTAATAGGCTTTGAGCGCCGGGGTCGATTCCTTGCCGACCGCATGATTGCACCAGTCTTCAATCAGCGCATCGACATCCTGTTCGGGATTCCACAACAGTTTGGTTTGCACCCAATCTTTAGGGCCTTCGCCGAAATTAAAATACACCTCGCCGTAGTAGTTGCGCACCCCGTTTTTGGAGAGCCAGCGCAAGGCATCGGCCTGGGTGTGAGCAAACGAACGCGGCAGCAAATACCAACTGCCATAGAAGTAGTCGTACCAACCCAATTGCGAAGCGGCCTTGAGCCACTGTCCGGTCAGGTTTTTAATTGTCTGCTGCGCCTCAGCATCGCTCCAGCGTGAAAGCTCATAAGTAATATAGGGCACAACATTGGGCTGGTAGCGCACGTTTTTAGGCGGTTGGCGCATTTCGACATAGGCCAGTAAGCCGTAGGTTTTTTCGGGGTATTTTTGGTTGACCTTCGCAACGACATCATTCACCCAGGTCGCATACTCATCGGCCAAGCCGCCCAGGGCTTCGCGCCGCGCCACGCTTACAGGCGATTCATCCCAATTGCGCGAATCGTTGATGCCCAACGAAAAACTATCGGCGGTGGAGTTAGCGGCAAAGTGCTTTTCAATTTGCCTTGCAGCCGCATCCACAATGCCCGGAGCCGAGAAATTGGGCTGCCAGATATAGTCTTCTTTGCCTTTGGGAACCCTCCGCTCGCCATTAATGAGTGGATAGAACTCGGGGTTGGTCTGCCCGAACTCACTCACCGGAAAAACATTGTCCAGATTGTGATGGAACTCGATGCGCGGACGCAAACGGTTGTAGCGCGACCACTGGCTGTGCATCGGAAACGCGCTCCACGGCATCGACTTGTAACGCTCTGCACTGTAGTCTGCAAAGAGATCGGTCGGGCTGAATTGGCGCGCGCGGAACACCGGTTCCTGCCGCACTTTTTCCCAGGGCAAGTCGAGCGTAGCGCGGCGCGGAACATGGGTAAACAAGTCCGTCCCGGCTAACCAGCGCACACCGTAATAGCGCTCCAGCAATTCATAAACGCCGTACTCCACACCCCAATCGCTGCCGCCGCGAATAACGTAATTTTTGGCATCGACGCCCTGCAGCACAAAGCCGTCGAGGTCGAGCTTGTCTTTAGGCAAGCGTTTGGCAAAGGCGGTTTCACCCAGGTGAATGTTGATGCCCGGCCCGGCTGTAGCGGCAATGGGTAACACCGCATCCGATATTTTCTGCACGTAGGTTTGCAGGGTGCGGGCTGTATTTTTAGTTTGCGGGCTGGCTTTGGCATCAACCACGATAGTCGCCAGCGGCTTGCCGTTTTGTGTGATTGGTGCGGCAGTTGTGGGGAGAGCGAGCGTTAGTGTGAGGGCGCCTGTTAATACTAAAATTGTATGGTTAATGGTTCGGCTTAACATAGAGTCCTTTTGTGTTGGGGAAAGCGTTCGGCTTACTGTAAATTTTAGAATTGCGATAGTTATCTTTCTCTGTCTGTAGCCTAATCGCTCGTCATCCTCGCGAACGCGGGGATCCAGTACACGGCTTATTGATTAGGACGGTGCCGACTCGCTTATTGTTAGCCCCGCTCCTCGTTTTTCCTATTTCCCCAACGCCGGAACAAGGCTTATACCGGAGCTACCAAAGAGCTAACGTTCATCTGTCAGGCTGTGTACTGGATCCCCGCGTTCGCGAGGATGACGAGCTTCAGAGGCTATCGGTTAACGTCAATGTTCGGTTGCCTCACTTCTGCATTCATCATTCTGACTTCTGACTTCTGACTTAACACTCCCCTTACTTATCCTTATCCACCTTCACCAATTCCTTCTTACTAAAAGCCTGCGACACATTCATAAACTTCGCGTGCCCATCGGCGAAGAGATAATTGCCGCCACCTGAAGGGTTGGTATAAGCCCGTGTCGTGGAAGGGTCACCCACTCCAGCGAATGGACCCACCGGGCCGCCGTGTAGTTGGGGCCAGTAGCTGATGTTGAGGCCACTGTAGAAATAAAGCGTGCTGGCATCTTCACCATTGCTGGCGGGGTCGGTGATAAGAATGGTTTCGGAGGTATTCGAAACTGCGGCGGTCTTCACGATGCTACCATGCGGCGTGCACTGGGCCACGCCTGTCGCATCGTCATACATCACACCAAAACCGTTCCACAGCGTCGTGCCAACCGAACCGGGCACACTGGTGCCGCAGGCGTTGTAGGCATAGCCACCGCTGTATTGTTGGAAATCGGTGCCGGGCACCATCAAACGTCCGGCGGTGGGGCAAAACCAGACGTTGCGGTTTTTGGTGTAGGGCTGCAAGACGTTGAACCAATAGGAAGCCGAAAGCCCCGACATCGGGTCGGAACTGGCCGTAGAGTTGTATGCCATTGGGTAGCTCTCGTCGTAATCTTGCACATACATCATGACGGCGATGCCCACCTGCTTAAGGTTGCTCAAACAGGCCGACTTACGAGCCTGTTCGCGTGCCCGCGCAAAGACCGGGAAGAGAATCGACGCTAATATTGCTACAATAGCAATTACGACAAGCAACTCTATCAAAGTAAAAGCGCGCTGACGGTTCCTGTATCGCATGGTTTTCTCTCGTCAATTGAGTTTATTAGAATATCGGCCATACAGCCGATATAGCCTTTATTATGCCCCGCCAGCAGGGCGCTTAAACTGTAATATAGGCTCATGAACGTAGATTTAGGCTCATTCTTCCCGGCTGCGTAGGCGGAATTTATGTGGTGAGATGCCATTGGCCCGTCGAAACACCACCTGGAAGTAGTTGGAAGATCTAAAACCGAGGAATTCGGCAATTGCGGCAATCGTCCAATCGGAATCACGCAGCAAGGATTTAGCCTCTTGCATGCGGTAATCGGTGAGAAACTGCACAAAGGTTTTGCCGGTTTCCCGTTGCATGCGCCGCACAAACTGCGAGCGTGAAAGATACATTGCCCGCGCTGCCGATTCCAACGAAAGCGGCTGGTTAATGTGTTGCTGAAGATAAGCCAAGAGTTCGGCCTGAAAGTCGGTGCCTTGCAGTTCTGTCTGTGCATCAAGTGGCCGCCCAATAGGGCCGGGCGTGGTGTAATGCCCTTCGCGCACCTCACGCGCCAGGATTTCCCAGAAGGCACACAGCAAATCGGTGCCTACCCGCTGATGTGATTCTCTGCCTTCATCAGCCTCTTCGATGATGTATTGCAAAAGGCGAGAAAGACGCAAATTCTTAAAAATGTAGTTCTCGATGCACTCAACTTTTTCCTGCCCTTCCCAGGCCCGGGTGATGAAACACTGCACCGCCTGGGGATGCAACATCAGATTCACCACTTCCGAATGCGCCTTTTCATGGGTTTTCTCATGCGGAGGAAATTTCCAGCCCAGGGGAACACCGGCCGGGACAAACAGGTGAGTTCCGGCGGGACACTCAAAAACAAAACGCGCGGCTTGCAAAACTAGGCTACCCTGAACAATGCAGATCAGGCGCGGGGTTTCCCACTCTTCCAGGCCAGCCTGGGGCCATATTGCTTTGAGATTGCGCACGTTATCGTATTCACGCCGGTTTCGGACAATGGCGCGCCGCCCTTCAATGGAGCAAGTTTTGAGCTTGATTTCATCGGGCAACTGCGACTGTTTCATCTCCGTGCGAGCCACGATCAATCGTACACCCTCCTGCCGCCGGGCCAGTGGAAGTAAACGAGTTGAGATTAAGATCGAGAGTAATGCCATGCCGGAAAGGGAAACCACAAACAAGATACAGAAAGAAATTTACAGAAAAAGTGAGATTTTGTCCTCAGAACCAGTGATAATATACCGGCCTATTCTCAAATTGGGATTTCGTTGTGGCAAACGCGCGAAATTTAATATTTCTTCATTTTATGTCTGTCAATCAGCCCTCACCTCGCCGTATTTCGCCATTCAAAATCACATTCCTTCTGGTTTCCTGTTCTCTTCTGTGTGCCTTACTCTGGTTAGCCTGGGCGGTACGACCTTTAAATGTGGCGCGGGAGTTTGGGATTGAAACAACTATTCCAGAAACGGTGCCATCGCCCAATGCTGCCGAACTTTACATTGCCGCCAATCAGAAGTTCAATGAATTACGCTTGCCGGGCAAGCCGGTGGCACGCATTCTCGATCTTCAGTCGCCCACCACGGTCGAGGACACGCAGCAAAACTATCCCCTGAATAATAAAGTGCGCTGGTTGGAACAGAATAAGGCCGCCTTTACTCTGTTCGATCAGGCAATGGCCACCCCTTTTTACTCCGCCCCGGTTCGCGTGGAGAAAATACCTGATGATGCGTTTCACCCAGCTACCTTGCGACATTTAGCACGTTACGACAGCGTGCGCTGCGACGTCCTCAAAGAACAGGGGCAATATCAGCAAGCCGTCGATAAATCGCTTCGCTTGTGGAAAGCCGGACTGAGTGTGCAAACTAATACAGCCATTGTTCCTACCCTGGGTGGCGTAGCGATTGAGTCGATGGCACGAAAAGCTCTGGACCCGAATCTGGCTCATCTCACCGCGCCTCAGGCCGCCGAAGCCGCTAAGAAATTGGAAACACTGGTTTCTATGCGCCCGACGCTCAAGACCATATTGCAGGAAGAACACGACAGCCATCTTTATAAGATCAGGCCAGAATTAGAGAGAACTATTCAATACAATATCATTGCTGAAAAGCGAACCGAAGCCTATGAACGGGGCGAATATGATTCTTACTTCTTTGAAAAACCAGAAGATCAGCGTTCTTGGAGTTTATGGGCACCTGTTTTAAACTGGGGCGCTCGCAAAATGGCCAATGAATTTCACTATGGCATGCAGCCTTTAATCAACCAGGCCGATTCACCCTGGTCGCAACGCCAGTTTGAATTGCCCAAAGGCCTCTCCAGTGAAGTTGCGAACCTGATCACAGCTCTCGATAAAGGCCGGTTTTTTCACACCAAAGCCGAAACGGCACAGCAAATGACTCTCGCCCGTTTGGCACTCCACGCCTACCGTAAAACCAAAGGTGTTTATCCGACTACCTTAAATGAACTCGCTCCGACATATCTCAAGAAAGTGCCCACCGATGCTTTTGCCGACGGCAAAGCCTTGAACTATCGACGTGAAGGCCAGAATTACAAATTATGGAGCGTGGGACCCGATGGCTGCAACGATAACGCCAAACCGGGAATCAATGCGCGCGCCGTTCCCAAATCGCAATTATTAATCAGCGCAGAATCGCAAGGCGATATCGTCGCCAATATCAATCGTTATTAGACAACAGCCTTCATACACAACGATGTCCAAGCAATCATACCCCACCTATCAACCCGATTCGCCAGCCACAGTTCTCTGGTTTGCACTCAGCCCTTTCATCGCCTGCACTGTGGCAGGTCTATTGTGGTTTGTATGGTATATTCGGCCGTTGGATGTTACGAAAGAATTCGGAGTACAACGCCCGCAAACAGCAGCCGTGCAGCCCAATGCCGCAGTATTCTACGGGCAAGCATTTGAAAAATTTCTGGCTTCGGGCAGCAGTGCCGAGCCAGTATCCTGGGTATTGGATCATACAGGAAAAGGCGAAGAAGCCGACACTCCCCAGCGGTATCCCCTCGCCCAAAAGCAGCGCTGGATTGAACGCAACCGGGAAGCGTTCGCTCTTCTGGACAAGGCGGCAAACACCCCTGCCTACAGCTTAAGGCTTCTCGCTCCAAGTAGTTTTATGGGAGATTTCCAATCCCGGAGAATGAGCCTATTAGCCCGCTTCTCCTTCATTCGCAGTGAAGCATGGACTGCCGAACAAAAATATGAACAGTCGGTGCAAAACGCCCTCGACATCTGGAAAATGGGGTTGCGCATGCAAACCGTCGATTCTTATTCCACCGCCAGAATTGGGATGGGGATTGAAGGTTTTGCCCAGAAAGCACTTGATAAAAACATCGAATTTCTCACTGCCGGCCAGGCCCGGCAAACTATTAAACAGCTCGAAGAAATCGGCACTCTGCGACCCACTATTCAAGAGTTGATTCACGCCGAATACGCCAACCAAATGCTTCACCTCGAACGGAGCGTTAAATTTCAAGTCACTAAAAATTCATTCTATACTTTGCCGCTCTCGCAATTCCGTTTTCCGCTTTCCGGGTTGGCGTCGCGCCGCCAGGCACGGGAATTCCACGCCTTGGCCAAACCAATGCTCGATTCGACAGAGCTGCCCTGGTCGCAGTGGAGCCGGCGTCCTCCCTCCTACTCTCTGGATATGCGATGGGAAATGGAGCCGATCCGGAGTGCGTCGACAGACGGCCGATACTTCCAAGCACGCTACGCAACCCGCTATAACCTCACCCTGGCCCAACTGGCACTTTTGGCTTATCACAAAGAACACGGCAGCTATCCCGCCACGATAAAAGAACTCGTCCCGGGCTACCTCACTAAAATGCCAACCGATACCTTCGCCGACGAAAAGCCCGTGCGTTATCGCCGTGTAGGACAGCAATATGAACTTTCAAGCCTTGAGCCAAATCGAGAGTATGGTAGCGAAGAGCCGTTAGTGCCGCCAAGACGCCCCCCGGGATTCAGAGGTGGCCCACCTACCGGCTTCAACCACAATTAATCGCCCTGCCCTCTTGCGCTTCGCCGCGTGGAACCAGGCGTTTCGTTCATCCAGCGCTTATATTGCCGGGCAAAGAAGAAATGGTCACTATAGCCCAGCGCACCGGCGATGTGCTCCAGCGTCATATCGGTTTCTTCGAGCAGTTGGCGGGCACGTTCCAGGCGGATGTGGATTTGAAAATGGCGCGGCGCCATGCCGGTGAAAGCTTGGAAGCGGCGGGCAAACTGCGAAGGGGAAAGATGCGCACGCGCCGCCATTGCGGGCAAGGAGAGAGAAGCGCCCGGTTCTTGCCGCATCTCGGCGATGATTTGCTCGATAGCCGCATCGGCGGGCTGGAGCGGCGGTAGAGTGAGTTCGGCCTGTAAGTGCAGCAGCATCTGGTGTACCCACGCCGTGCTCTGAACCCGGCCCAGGTCATCTCCACGGGCGTATGTGCGCTCAGCCCAGTGGCTCATCTCCTTGAAATGGCTCCAATCACGCAAGTTAATAGGGCCGTCTGGAAATACAAAGCCCGGCTGTGGGCCAACCCATTCAAAGTGTACGGCGAATACGTAGAACCGCTCGATGGGATCTTGGGTTCCTAATATGCGCGTGCCGGGCGGTATCACGAAGCAATCATTTTTCTCGGCATCCCACATCTGGCCGTCAAACCGCAGTTGGCCTTTGCCTCCGGCGACATACCAGAGGTCGTAATCGCGGAGCGGCGGCGGTTGCCAGCGCCATGTTGGTTCGCAACGATACCAGCGCGGCATAGTGGTAAGGCGGATCTGATGCGTGTCCAGGGAATCTATCATGGCCAGGCCCCTTTTTGGAGTGCGGTGACTTGTCACCGCGTCGTGTCGGCGTTTTATTAAAACGAAGACGTAACTATTCTGTCTTCGCGGTGACAAGTCACCGCACTCCAAATTGACAGTATGACAAACCAATGCGTGAAAAGTGCAATTTTATGCGGTGATATTGAATGGTGCAATCGTGCCGCTCATGCGAAATTAATAAGCAGACCGCAGGAGGTTTTCATGCAAGCAATTCAATACTCACCCTGTCCGACAAACTTAACGGAAGCGGATTGTGCCCAGTTTGAACGCGACGGCTATCTGGCTTTCACGAACGTGCTGACACCCGAAGAAGTGGAACAGGCACGCGCCGGGATTACGGAATTAGTGCAACGCGTGGCGCACGACCCCACCATCGAACGCAAGGGACCGTTCTGGTCGCCCAAAGATAAACGCATCGTAGTGCAGTTTGAACAAGGTTACGAGCCTCACGGCGCAGACGATGAGGAGTTGGAACTCAAAGTGCGCAAGCTGATGTATTACCAGGAAGAGCATCCGCACTTTGCCTACCTGGCGAACGAGCATTCGCTCATTCACTCGACCCTGCACGCCCTGCTGGGCACCGACGCCCTGCTCTACGCCGACCAGGCCATGATTAAACCGGCGCACATCGGCCGCGAAAAGCCCTGGCATCAGGACAACGCCTATTTCGCCGTGACACCGCTCTCAGCGATTTGCGGGGTGTGGATTGCTCTCGAAGACGCCACCATCGAAAACGGCTGCATGCACGTGCTGGCCGGACATCATCATGGCGGCGCGCTCAAACATCACCACACCTACGACTGCGAGATTCTCTCCGACCGCATCGATCCTTCACTGGCGACACCGGTGGAACTTCCCGCCGGGGGCGCGATGTTCTTCTCGGGCCTGCTGCCTCACCAAACCCCGGCCAATAGTTCGCCCCAGCGGCGGCGGGCTTTGCAATTTCACTATCGCAGCAAGAATAGCACCATCGTGACCAGGGAAGAGTATTTTAAAGTTTTCATCGAGGCTGATGGCACACCGGCTTCGTGCGCGGCAGCGGAAACAAAGTCAGAAGGCTGAATGCAGAAGGCAGAACACTGACACGGCGCGGTGACAAGTCACCGCACTCCAAAAACAAAAGCGCCCCGCCATCTTACGATGACGGGGCGCTTTTCAGTTGAGAAGGCAGAACCGTTCTGCATTCTGCCTTCTCACTTCCGACTTTTTAGTACATTCCGCCCATGCCGCCCATGTCGGGGGCTGCCGGAGCTGCGGGAGCCTTTTCCTTGATTTCGGTGGCGACAACTTCGGTCGTCAGGATCAAGGAAGCGATGGAAGCGGCGTTTTCGAGAGCCGAGCGGGTGACCTTAACCGGATCGACGACACCGGCGGCAACGAGATCGACATACTCTTCGGTGGCGGCGTTCAAGCCATGACCAGCCTGGCCTTCGCGAACGCGGTTGACCACGACGCTACCTTCCAAACCAGCGTTGGTTGCGATCTGGCGGAGCGGCTCTTGCAGAGCGCGACGCACGATATCGATACCGGTCTGTTCGTCGGCGTTGGCACCTTCGATCTTTTCGAGACCGATGGAGGCCTGCACCAGGGTGGAGCCGCCGCCGGGGACGATACCTTCTTCAACCGCAGCGCGGGTGGCCGAAAGAGCATCTTCGAAGCGGTGCTTCTTCTCTTTCAGTTCGGTTTCGGTAGCAGCGCCGACCGAAATCTTGGCTACGCCACCGGCCAACTTGGCCAAACGCTCTTCCAGCTTTTCGCGGTCGTAATCGGAATCGGTGGATTCGATCTGACGGCGGATCTGCTGCACGCGACCAGCAATGGCGTCCTTGGTTCCGGCGCCCTTGATGATGGTGGTTTCTTCCTTGGTGATGATGATCTTCTCGGCCTTACCAAGCGCATCGAGTTCGATGTTTTCCAACTTGATGCCCAGGTCTTCGGAGAGGAACTGGCCACCGGTGAGGACGGCGAGATCTTCCATCATGGCCTTGCGACGGTCGCCAAAGCCAGGGGCTTTCACGGCGGCCACGTTGAGGATGCCACGGATGCGGTTGACAACGAGGGTGGCCAAAGCTTCGCCTTCAATGTCTTCCGAGATGATGAGGAGCGGGCTGCCGCCACGAGCGACTTTCTCCAGCACGGGAACGAGGTCCTGAACGTTGGAGATTTTCTTCTCGTGCAACAAGATGACCGGATTTTCGAGCACGGCTTCCATGCGCTCGGGATCGGTGACGAAATACGGGGAGAGGTAGCCCTTGTCGAACTGCATACCTTCAACGATCTCGACGGTGGTGCCGGTGCCCTTGGATTCTTCGATGGTGATGACGCCATCTTTGCCGACCTTGTCCATCGCTTCTGCGATGAGGTCGCCGATTTCGGCATCGTTACCGGCAATGGCGCCAACGCTGGCGATACCGGCTTTGTCGGTGACCGGAGTGCTCAGGCCACGGATGTTTTCAACAGCGGCAGCAACGGCCTTGTCGATACCCTTTTTGACCGACAGCGGCTTGGCGCCGGCTGCGACAACGCGCAAGCCTTCTTTCACCAGGGCCTGGGCCAAAACGGTAGCGGTGGTGGTTCCGTCGCCAGCGACGTCGTTGGTCTTGGAGGCAACTTCTTTCACGAGCTTTGCGCCCACATCTTCTGCGGGATCGGCCAACTCGATTTCTTTGGCAACGGTCACGCCATCTTTGGTGATGGTGGGGCTGCCGAATTTCTTCTCGATTACAACGTTACGACCGCGCGGGCCAAGGGTGACTTTAACGGCATCCGCGACTTTATTGACACCACGCTCTAACGCGCGACGGGCATCTTCATCAAAACGAAGTTCTTTCGCCATAGTAATTCTTTCTCCTTACTTCTTTTCAACTACAGTTGTTTTTGGCCTTCGAGCTTTGGTTTTTGATCTTTGGGCTTGCCAAACACATTTCAGCTTTTGCAACCCAATCCTAAGATCTAAAATCCAAGCTCTCAGCTCTCAATCAAACTGTAATTAAGCTTCTTTGACTGCCAACAGGCTGCTTTCGTCGAGAATCAAGTATTCAACGCCTTCCGACTTGATTTCGGTGCCACCGTACTTGGAGTAGATGACAACGTCGCCTTCTTTAACGTTGATGGTGGCTTTTTCGCCGCTGTCGAGGGTGCGGCCCGGTCCTACTGCGATGACGGTGCCTTCCTGCGGACGCTCTTTGGCCGAATCCGGCAATACGATGCCGCCTGCCGTGGTTTCATTGCCGGTCTTCGGCTGGACGAGTACTTTATCGCCCAATGGTGTGATCTTCGCCATGTTGCTGATTCCTCCCGTTGGAATAGGAAAATGTTAAATTTGCGTTAGCACTTATACATCGAGAGTGCTAACTACCAGAGAGATATTGTAGGCCGGAACGCCCTCTGCGTCAAGGTTTTTCCCTCTGATTTCCCCTGAGAGACGGGGATTAGATTTATAAAAAAATCTAAAAAAATGTTTAAGCGTTCAGCTTTTGGGGTATATTTGATTTAAGAGCCGAAGTTAAACCGGTTAAACAATTTAACGAAGGAGAGCCATGAAAGCGAAGAAGACTCTGAGAAAGAAAGGTTTTACCCTGATAGAGCTACTTGTCGTTATAGCCATTATCGCGATACTCGCCGCCATCCTGTTCCCGGTGTTTGCGCGGGCACGGGAAAATGCGCGACGTACCAGTTGTTTAAGTAATCTCAAGCAGATTGGATTGGGAGTACTGCAATATGTGCAGGATTATGATGAGTTTTACCCCAAGTCGATACAACTGAATTCTACAGCCGTCAATATTTCCGGCTTAGCTAATCTCAACTTTTCAGGAACCCCTGCCTGGACCTGGTATCAAATGATTTACCCGTACACGAAAAGTACCCAGGTCTTCCTTTGCCCATCGTCGGGAGCCGGAACATTAGTGCACGGTGGCCATTACGGTGCGAACCAGCACATGATGCCCTATTATCCTTACCCACCGGCTAGTGGAGGGGTGCCACCAGTTCATATGGCAGGAATAGTAGCACCAGCATCCACTTATATGATTATGGATGCAGGTTACTACATGATGTCTTATTCACGCGCCTGGGGACCAAACAATGCCTGGTATTTACCCGGCTCATCAAAATATAACGGTCTTTCCGCTGCTACCCAGAGCATTGGCCAAACGGCAGCAGATGCCTATCGAGCCAAGGACTACGAAAATGGCCGTCACTTCGAATCGGTTAACGTCGTCTTTACGGATGGGCACGTCAAATGGCTCAATGCCGGAGAACTATATCGCGAAGCACGAAAATTCCAAAGTGGACAACCCAGTAAATGGAATCCCGAGTCGGACAGCAACTAAGTCAAAACCAAGCCGGGGGCTTCCAGCCTCCGGCTTAATACTTGGAACGCCCAACCAGAAATAAACATCCCCACGTTATGAAGAACTTGCCTCAATACACCGCAAAAGCCGCCCTTCTTCTTTTCGCGACGCTCTCGCTGAATGCTGTCTCACCCGCTTTTGAAGTCGATCGTTCGCCCAACCCGCCCGATTACGCGGCCGAAGAACCGGCAACCGGTGAGACAGTCACCGTGAACCCGCCTTCGCTGGTGTGGCGCATGGATGCGCGCGCGGCTTCCTACATCATCGAATTAGCTCAATCGGCCGATTTTAAAACCGGAGTAGTGCGCGTCGAAAATGTCGCCTTTCCTTTTTACAACCACTCGCAGGCTCTCTCACCGGGGCGCTGGTTCTGGCGCTATTATGTGAAGACTGCCAACGGCGAAGTTTCCGATCCGGGGCCGGTGCGTTCGTTTATGGTGGATGAAAAAGCGGTGAAACTGCCGGTGCCTTCGATGGCGACGATCCTGGAAAAGATGCCGCAACACCCGCGCATCTTCGTCACCCCGGCCACGCTGGCCGAATTTCGCGCCCGCCGCAATGGCCCGGCCAAAGACGCCTGGGCTGTGGCAAAATCGCAAGCCGATCGTTTGCTGGGCCAAAAACCAGCTCTCACCGCCAAACGCGTGCCGCTGGAAACAGCGCGCAAGCAATTAACCAGCATCAAGACTCCCGGCATCTCCGGCTGGAAGAAGGGCGACCCCACCCGCCGCCAGGTATTCTGGCTCGATGAAAACGGCAACGCCTTCTGGACGCCGGACTACACCTATAACAATCTGAATACCGATGCCGGAAAAGCCCAGGTCCTGGCTTATGCCTACCTCATCTCCGGCGATGAAAAATACGCTGCGGCGGCCCGGCCCTGGCTCGATTTTGTCAGTCAGTTCCGTATCGACTACCATCTGGGTAATGTCAAAAAGCGGGCCGCGCACGATACAGCTTCCTACTGCTACGAGCAGGGACTGAAGAACTACGCCGTCGCCTACGACCACATCTATAACACGCTTTCCGCCGGGGAACGCCAAAGGGCAATCGCCCATGTGGAATACCACACTGAAGCCGCCGTCGAGTGGCTTAAAGCGGCAAAAATTGAAGTGCGCTATCAACAGTCGCATCCCCAGCAGACGATGCACAACACGCTGACGGCACTGCTGGCCGTGGCTACCGATTCGCCCAAGCTGAGTGAACTCACCTCCTGGGTGCTGCCCCAGTATATGAACCGCATCGCCTGGACCAGCCCTGATGGCGGTTATTTCGAAGGCCCGGTTTATGCCCACAAATTCCGCTGGATTCTCGAAGGCCTCACCGCCATTCGCACGGCCACCGGCGTCGATCTGTTCAAGAAACCCGAAATCCATAACTCCGGTGCCTATTGGTTGTATGCGATGGACATGAACTACTGGTATCTGCATTTCGGCGATATCTATAGCCTGCTCTGGGCCTCGGCCAATAACGCCGATAGCTACATCAGCGGCTTGATGGCGGAAATGACGCAAGACCCCTATGTGAAGTGGTATTCACAGACCGTGCTGGCCAACCCCAACCATAATCCGTTCCGTTACCTGGCTGAAGGCCCGCTCAAACCCAAGCCGCCCATCGACATTCCCCAGGCGCGCGCTTTCCCCGATACCGGTGTGGTAACCGCCTATGACAAATTCTGGGATCACCGCAGCAACCGCGTTTTTTTCCGCAGCAGCCCGTGGGGTGCGCATAGCCACTCGCACGCCGACCAGAACGGTTTCGTGATTCACTCCAACGGTGAAATTTTGGCCCCCGATACCGGCTACTATACCTATTCCGGCGACACTTACAATAAGGAATGGAGCAAGGCGACCTTCTCGCACAACTCGATGCTGGTCAACGGCAAAGGCCAACCGACTAATATCGATTCCAAAGGCAAAATCGCCACCTTCTTCAACGGCGGACGCTTCACTTATTATGTGGGCGATGCTTCCAAAGCCTATGAAGAACCGCTGCAAACCTACCGTCGCGCCCTGCTATTTGTGCGGCCTAACCTTTACATCGTTTACGACGAACTGGCGGCCGGTCAGCCCAGCACCTATAGCTGGCTGCTCAACACCTTCGCCAAGCCGGAGATCGACAATGTCAACCAGCGCTTGACGGTGGCCCAGCAGGGCGAACGCTTGCAGGTCGATAACCTCCTGCCGCGCGGCCTCACCTATACCACTACCAACGAGCGCCCCTACCCCATCAAAACCCGGGCCTGGTCGCGCATCACCGAAGAGTTCCCGCAGGCATGGCACACCCGCGCTACCACACCGGCCAAAACCAATGAGGGCATGCTTTCGCTGATGCAGACCTTCGATCAAAGCGAAGGTGCGCAGTTCAGCGTCAACCAGCGTTTTGAAACTCCAAGTACCATCGGCATGACAGTAGCGGCTAAAGATGGACGCCAGGGCACGATTCTCTTCAACCGCCAACTCGACCGTAGCGGGGCCATTGAAAGCGGCAACCTCCAAGCCAACGCCCAGGCAGCGACACTGTTTAGCCAGGGCACAACGCCCGCCGAATGGATGCTGGTGAGCGGCACCACGCTCACCTGGCAAGGCAAGACCTTGCTGACGACGCAAAACGCCGTGAGCGCCGAAGCTAATCTCAATCCCTCTACGGGCACGGCCCTTTTGAATTTCGATGGCAATGCCGGGCAGGTGCAAGTAGCCCTGGCGACTGCCCCACGTCAACTCTTCTTTGCCCCTGGCGGCAACGCCGGAAATGCCAAGCCTTTGGCAGTTCGTTACGAAAACGGCCTGGCTCGCTTCGAAGTGAAGGAAAGTGGCACGGTATGGGTCGATCCGACCGTGAACCCGGCCGCCACCCTCCCCGCCGCCACGCTGACGGTGCAAGATTCCCAGGGCAGCTACACCGTGCCGATGCAAGGCGCCTGGTCGCAAAGCGGCGAATGGGTGTATTATGCCCAGACCGATGCGCGCGAACCCGGCACTTATGCCTTCAAGCGTAATGACGGCGCGGCACAATTCCTGATTCAGGACATCTGGCAGCCCACCAAAACCGTGCATACCGATAATAACGGAGTGGGCATCTTCCGTGAAGCGACCGAACTTTATTTCACCGTCGCTCCCGGCGAAAAGGCACCACAGTTCAGCGCGCAGTTGCAAACTTCGTTCAAAGGCCAGTTGGTAAATCTACTGCGCAACGGCGATTTCGAGGAAGGCATCCCGGCTTACCCGCCGCGCCAGTGGACGATGCAGCGACCAGGCTCCGAATCGGATGACCTTGGCTATGGCCATTGGAGCCAGGAAGACAAGCGTAGTGGCCTGTCGAGCCTGCGCTTCTTCCGTGCCGGTGACCAGCGCACGCTGACCGCCCAACCGCTTCGTTTGCGCACTGCCGGTGAGTATCATTTGCGCTTCTTCGCCAAAGGTGATGCCGATAAAGGCGTGGTGAAAATCAACGATGGCAGTGGCAACTCCACCACGGTGGAAATTGAGCCTTCGGCCCAGTGGCGGGAGTATCAGACCAAAGTCCAGTTGCCACCCGGATATACCACGGTGCAAGTGGTATTAGGCCAGGGCGAAGGGAACAAAACACTATGGCTCGATGATTTAGAATTAGGTCGCATCGCCCAATAATTAATCAGGGTGTGGAATAAGTAAAACGTCGCTGGAAGCTTCCGGCGGCGTTTTTGCTATTGACTCACTGCCATTTAATTTGATGCTGCCATTCCTATGATATAATGGACGCAACTTTTATCGTTTCACCTATAAGGAAAAATCATAATGCAAGAACAATACAACCAACCTCCCATCCCACCGACCGGTGGCTACACCCCGCCCACACCGCCCCAGGACAGCAAGAAAATTGTTGCCGGTATCTGCGGTATTCTGTTGGGTTGCTTCGGCGTTCACAAGTTCATTCTCGGCTATACCACCGAGGGCATCATCATGCTGGTCGCCGGCTTGTTTAGCTGTGGTGCCATTAGTGGTATCATCGGCTTGGTCGAGGGTATTATTTACCTCACCAAAACAGATCAGGAGTTCTACCAGACCTATGTTTTGAACAAACGCGGTTGGTTTTAATTTCTAACCACAGAAATATCTGGATAACTTTTTCAGGAGAACACCATGCAACCACCCAACGAACCACCACACCAGCCGCCTTACCAATCGCCGATTCCTTCGCCCTACACCCCACCCTCCAGTGGTGCCGTGCCGCCGCAAGGCCCGCCACAGGTGAACTTCGATGTTATTAGCCATGCCTGGGAAATGTTGAAACCTAACCTGGGCATCTGGGTTGGTGCATATCTCATCTATCTCATCATCTCGACTGTGGCATCTCTGGTAATCGGCCAGCTTACTGGTAATGGCATTCCTCTTCCCGGGCAACAAAATGTCTCGGCCACGCCTAACATTGCCCTAATGTTCCTTGGGCAATTCGCCAATTTTGTCATCTCATTCTTCTTAATGAGCGGACTTTATCGTCTTGCTATTAACAATGTGCGAACTGGCGTGGCCAATCTGGGCGATATGTTTAGCGTAACGGATGTTCTCCCTGCGCTGATCATCGCATCGATTCTTTACCCACTCGCTATTTTTGGTGGTGCATTGTTTTGCATTATACCGGGCATATTGCTAGCGGGATTGTTTATGTTCACATTTCCGTTGATCGTCGATCAGAAAATGAGTGCTCTCGACGCTATGAAAACCAGTTTAGAAGCTCTTAAACCTCAGATGTGGATGGCTGTCGCTTTTACCTTCGTTATCGGCATCCTCACTTTTATCGGTATGGCTCTTTGCTGTGTCGGTGTTCTCATCACTGGCCCTTTGGGCATTCTGGCTACCGCCATTCTCTATCGCGATTTCTTTCCGAACAAAACTCTGGCTTAATTTAATGCCAAGTAAAACAAGCAGGGGAGCCTCTTTTGGCTCCCCTGTTTGCCTTGCTGGTGCGGCATGCCGGACGGCATTTGCCATACTCAAGCTTATGCGTCGCCAATTCTGGATTATAGCCGGGCTGATTATGGCCTTGGTCGTTGCGCGTTTGCTACCGTTGCCGCAAAACGGCACCATTGGCGGCCTACCCTCAGTTTGCATCTTTAAAAACATCACCGGCCTGCCCTGTCCCGGCTGCGGACTGACTCGTTCGGTGGTTTACTCCGCTCATGGCCAATGGCAACAGGCTATTACCTACCACCCTTTCGGGCCATTGTTTCTCGCCGGGGTTGCACTGGCGCTTGTGCCTGCTGTTATTTCGTTGCGCCGCCCTCTCAACCTTTATCAAACGCGCGCTGCCTCTCTTCTGTTGACTATTGCCGCTACTGCAATATTAGTACTCTGGGTTGTGCGGTTGAGCGGTATCTGGCCCTATCCACGCCTGATCTGACAAACATCTTCAATCATCTGCTTAAAACAACGGCGCGTTCCTTTTTAAAGGTTCGATACTCTACTTTGACGGCTTCGACACTCTGTGGCACTACAAACACCACGTCTCCCCGCATTCTGCCTTGATGATTAAGCTCAACATTTAATAATTGAGCTTCCCGTATCCACCTGCCAAAGATAGGAGTGCTGCGATAGTATTCACCCTTCCCATCTTGCATCACAAAATGGTTTTGATGGCTTGTAATGGTTCCTTGATCTTTTCCGTCATAATAAAGTGACACATTACAAATCAATATTTTTTGCCCCACAGGTGCCGTGTAATATGCGTAATGGGAACGTGTCGGTGGAACCGGGGTGATATACGTGACGGTGCGTGTGCCGTTCAGCCTCACGGAAAGCGGAGGTTTATCCAGAATTTGGAATAGCTTTTCGCGCTCTTCAGGAATTAAGAGACGATAGAGAATCATCAGAAGGAAGAAGATAACCCCTCTCCCCAACATCGATACGATGTTGATGCGCTGCATTTTCACTTTCACCTCCGTAAACAGTCTGTTCGCTCTATTATAGAAGTTCCAAACGACATATCAAATAAATAAATTTACAGATAATGCCGACTCAATATGTCGGAATTTATTATAGTGTTTCCATGAAAGTTTTTTTGAAGCTGTTTTTATTCGTTGTTTTGCTGACAGCCTACCGGCCTGCCGAAGCGCAAATTCCTCTGTTGGCCGATGATTACCGCGTCTTTACCGGCGATGGTAAACCCGCCACGCTTGCAGATATCACCGCAGCCGCCGGTGCGACTGACGTGTTGTATCTGGGTGAAAACCACGATGACGCCGTGGGCCACGCCCTGCAGTTTGCGGTTTTTAAAGAGATCGTCGAGAAATACCAGGCCGAGCGCCAGGTAGCGCTTTCGATGGAGATGTTCGAGCGCGACACACAAATTGTGCTCGATGAATACCTAAGCGGCCTCATTACCGAAAAGCAGTTCGATGCCAACGCCCGTCCCTGGAAAAACTATCCACAGGATTATAAACCGCTGGTGGAATTGGCCAAAGCCCAGAAATTGCCGGTGATTGCCGCAAATGCTCCCCGCCGCTATGTCAACATGGTCACCCGTGGCGGTCGCCCGGCACTGGAAAAACTCTCACCCGAAGCCCTCAAATGGCTCGCTCCCCTGCCCTACGGCGCACCTTCAACCGACTATGCCGCCAAATTCAACGCACTCATGGGGGCGCGACATAACGACATGACCAGCAACATGCTGCAATCGCAGTCGTTGTGGGATGCCACCATGGCCTACTTTGTGGCCGACTATCTGGGGAAGAAAGAAAAGCCGCTGGTAGTGCATCTCAACGGTAAATTCCACAGCGAAAGCCGCCTGGGTACAGTCGAGCATTTGCTGCGCTACCGCCCCACGGCAAAGGCGCTGGTTGTGACCGTGCAATACGACAACGGCTTTCCGAACTTCGATGAGAAAAAGCATGGCAAACTGGGAGACTTTGTGATTCTCACCAATCCGCAGGTGAAACGGAGCTTTTAAATCTCCATCGTGGAAGCCGATAGCCTTTTAATCCGCTGGAGGTAGTAATTGCAGATATCGCCTGGCCTCGTCGCTGACACGTTTGCTTTTATCGCGTGTCATCTCCTGTAAAAGGGGACGGGCGGCAGCGGGTTTCATTCCCCACAAGACACGAAGAATAGTCATACGGACTGTCTCGGAGGAATCGTGACGGTGAGTCAGTAAGTATGGGATGGCACGCGGGTGCCCGTTGCGAGCCAGCGCGTGGGCAGCGGTATGCCTGACGGCCCCCGCCGATTGCTCTGCAAGCTCTGCGGTTGTCGTATTCCCAATGTCTTTGCCGGTGGTTTGCATTCCTCGTTTGAGAGCTTGAAAAGCCTCTTCGCTTTGGTAGCTACCAAGGACTCTGAGCGCAGTAAACTTCTGATCAGAACTCCTTTTCTCAAGAAGCTTGGCGAAATATGGGACAACTCTTGCGTCTTGAATAGCAGAGAGTGTATGAGCGGCGCCCGTAGATTTGTCATGCGAGCCGCTCAGTATTGCCTCGCCCAGTGCCACAATGATTTTACCCATCTTCTGGCTATCGTAAGGAACGACTTCGATTTTTGTGCTGGCTTGAACGGCTATTTTCACCTGCTTCTTCGAATCGCTCCAATTATTCTCGCCGGGCGGGATGATTTCTAAAATTCTACGGGCAGTGACGGTGTAAATTCCGGGTTCTTCGAAAACGGCCCAGTGCGGCAAGAAAAGCCCAAACGCATAGCTTCCCTGAGCGGGAACTTTTTGCGGCCCTTTTAGGCCTCCCCAGTTTCCAGCGGCAATTGGCTCCGGAACAGTTTTACCGTCTTTTCCTGTAACGCTCACCGTGAAGCTATCGGGCCTTCCCAGCGCGTTACGATAATCTCCCCCGACCATTACCTGAAAATCCTGATTGGAATGATTGTGCACAGCGAACGCAAGGGCCATCGGCTCCCCCAGCATAATGGTGGGTTGCCCTGGCGTGAGTGTGACTTCTATCGGTTTACCGTTGATTGCGAATGTTTGAGAATCGGCGAACTCTTTCGCGGCGTAACCGGAAACGACTTGCTGTATCGTTTCCAGTAATGCCGGGTTCATTCCTTTGCCGTAGGAAACACGAAGCGAAAGATATTGATAACGCGGCTGCCAATGCTGACCATCGATGATTGGCTTTGGAGAATTGATATTCTGCCTGAGCACGTCTCCCAGACCAAGTCGAACGAGTTCCGGGGCAAATTCATATTGCAAATTTGTCAGTAACTCATTCAATTTTAGTTCCCAAACGGTGTTTTTCTCAGCAGGATTCTCGGTTCTATTCTGAAGAGAACGAGCAATGGCCACGGCAAACTCATAGCGAGTCATGGCACGATTACCACTATATTGACCAGAGGGATAACCTTCCACTACACCGGCTTGACTGAGGATAGAAACAGCGTTATAAGCCCAGTGATCTAACGGCACATCCTGCATTTCGGTGGACGAATCGGTGCCATAAATCTCTTTCAAGTTATAGCGCTGGTTCAGGGTGCTACCGAACGTTTCGGGCCGCGGTGCTCCCGATAACACCGGTCGGTAATGCATGAGATCCTGCTCGACACTCAAACGCAGAATGAACTCGGAAAAGTCATCAGGAAACCGGTCTGCTGGTTGCCTGGAGGTATTGCCGTTATCGGTGATGTGCGCCTGATACTTTTCCGAGTGATAATGCACCACCCACTCCTGGCCGATGTACTCAATATTTGACTCTGGGTACGCCTCCAGGATAATCTTATGCAGGCGCTCTTCTAAGGCGAGAATATGAGGGTTCTTTGGATATGTGGCGCGGTCGAGCTTTGCCGGTTGAGCGCGAGTTACTGGTGATGGGGACTTTATCGCTTCCCCCTGCGAGATGGTGGAATAGCCTACAGAAAACAAGATGATAAGTGCGGAGATTGCATCTTTTCGGATCATTGGTTTCCCTTATAAACGATTTTATTATTCTCACCAACCCGCAGGTGGAACGGAGTTTTTAAATTTCTACGCTTGCTGCTTTTTATCCCCTCCGGGCTGTGCCTGGGGGGATTCGTTTCATGCCAGGGCCGGGGGCCACCGACAAGTTGCGAAAACAGGAAGTTGCAAGCCGCATCGGGGTTGTCGGTGGTGCCCGTCACCGGCTGCGAAAACGCGATGTGCGAATCCGGCTCGGATACTAACTCTTCCTGCATTTCTTGCAGGCTAATGGCTACCTTGCCGCGTTCTGCCACTGTTTTGGCGACCCCATTAAGCAGCACCGCATACTCTTCGGGATTGAACGTTGTATAAAGAGTTGCCAGATGGTGGTAGCGCTGTTCAAACGCGATGCCGATATATTCCATTTCGGGCACGACCAGCAAAATGCCGATGTTGACGTTTTCCCCAGTGTTGGGATGATGACGGTAACAGATGACGGACGCTTCAAAGGGACGGTTGTTATCACTCATAAGATTCTATTTTTTGTAAACAGCCAGTTTGGCAGCAAAATTAAATAAGGACTGTTCATTGTATCCAAAAAGAGCGTTTGCCAGACAAAAAACGCGCAAGTCTTTAAAAGACCGCACGCTTTTTCTTCGTCAAATAGTCCGGAGAGGTTCGAGGGTGCCCGGCGATTACTGTCCAGCTCTATCGTTATGCGCAGCGAGTTCTCGAAAGGGTTGAAGATAAGGGCCTGTTAAAGAATCGGAGTAGCCACCGATTTGGAAATGAAGTGTTTGAGTTTTCGTCATCGCGCTGAATTCAGAAGCCGGAATTTGTATTCTCGTCATCTGAATGACATAGCCTTCGCTGGCATCCAGGTGGTCTACGGATGCAGAATACTCTTTTTTATTGTCCCCGTAACGCACATGAAAGACCTCGTCCTCAGCCCAGCGACCTTGATTCGAGGTGTGAGTCAAGCGCAAAACGATGAAAGGTGCGGTTTCTTTTTGCTCTTTCCCGCCAAATCTATACTGCGCTGAAAGATTAACGAGTAATCCCGCTCGGTAAGCGAGCCTCAGAGTGGGGGTTTCGACAGCAGAACGTTCGCTGTCGGCTTGATAGCTAACAATCGGTTTCGGGTCTCTGGGAGCGGCTGGGCGCTCATCAGCAAAAACAGAAGCACAAAAAATAACAAGTAAACCCAATACAGCAATTCTTAATTTCATAGCTCTCCCTTGATTCCCGCCCAATGCGGCGGCATTGGCTTTGCCGAAGATACGGAAGTGGTGAACTGGGAACTTCTTTGTCCGGTCAAGCGCTCTTTGAGGCATAGTAGACTCTCCGAATCGGGGACGGGAAATGATTCGCGGACTGTAAAGCCTTGTGGGGCAAGGCTCAAACGAAAATATAATCGGGATAGCGGGATTTGAACCCACGACCTCTTGACCCCCAGGGAAGGAATCGCGGTTCACCTTTGCCTATACCGATTTAAGTTCGAAAACAGTGGTAACTACTCTCCGTATTTGAGACAGTTAAGCGGCTATGCGACTGCCTGTCAAGCAGTCGCATAATACTCCATAATCCGATTTTTATTAAAAGTCTCGAAATGGAAAAATCGACTGAGATTGTGCTGGTCTGGCAGTTGTTTGAACAGTATCTGAATAAGCTCACATCTGGCAACAGCGGGTTATCGACTTTCACCAGATCGTCGGTCACGCTGTCGTAGAAGTAGCGCGTCAGGCGGCCCTGCGCATCGCGCGAGGCCAGCAGGTTGCCCACCGTGTCGTAGGCGAAGCTCTCGGTGGCGTGGTTGGGATAGGCCTTGCGCACCAGGCGGCCCAGGCCGTCGTAGATGAAGTTGGTGACGTTGCCCTTGGCGTCGATGATGTGCGTCAGGCTGCCTTCCGCGTCGTATTCCAGGCTCACCACGTTGCCCGAAGCGTCCTGCATGCGGACGGGGGGCTTCATGGCATCGTATTATCGAGAGATTCTCGCGAGGCTAAATTACAAATTACCAATCTTAACTCCTAGAAATTCAAACCAATCTGTATCTCTATTATTGGACAATTCGCTATCTATCTGCCGAATTGATATAACTTTCTTTGTATAATTATCCCACGCAAATACACCTATTATTTTTTCTGATTGATTCAATAAGTTTTGTATCTGCTTGGCCGATTCTGCTTCCGATTCTAGTCCTGGTGATTGAGACTGCCAATAAGGCACCCAAATAGGCCAATTTATTGGATTTGTTTGGGGGCAGGACTCTACTATCGCCTCAAAATCCCCTGGAAGTAATGGCCTAAGTGTGAATACACGTATATCTTCTTCTTCAGTATCGCACTGTGCTACCATATCGAAAGCAAATGCACACTGGCAATAAGGACATTTAAGCGCACCATTAGTAATACCATCAAAATAACGCAAACCTATAATTTGCAGTTCACTTCGCAAACAATCTTCCAAGTTATGCATAGTCATCTGAGATAAAACTATCTTCCACGGCCAAGCGATTTATTAAATTTTTTAGCAACTTCAGAAGTAACAGGTTTTGGTAATACAATGGTTCGATGGCTTGGATCGTATCCGTTAGGCATATCAGGAGTATCTCTTACTTCGAATGACTCTTCTACTTGAGAACGCAAAACTCCTTTAATCTTATATCCTTTATCATTGGTATGAGCTGATACTCCATGAATTCCAATTTCTTCTTCTGCCATTGCTGCTTTTCTCGCTAAAGTCTTTGGGCTTTCCCATACCCCACTTCTATATAACATTTCGGGGGAAGGCGAACTTACCCTTGCTGCCCCTAACCCACCCGAAGAAGCCCAAGCCCCTCCCGCTAAACTTCCTAACAGATTGCCAGCCAAATTACCCAGCAGATAATCCTTGCAATCACCACTCAGATTCGAATTTTCAATATCCTGTCGGGACTGATACAGAGCATACAGCCCAACTCCTGCACCTACGACGACTATACCCAAAACGATTGGAGCTGCGAAAGCCCCGGCCACAACTGTCATGCTACCGGCCACAACGAGACCAACAGGAACCCCGTATAGAAAACCTACCGAGGCACCTTGCACAGCAGTTTTAGGCGACAATCCATACGCA